>Ga0105246_10001823_pt1 | contig 12764 bp, 12 predicted proteins | sample KBSM64metaG_FD_99694 | JGI IMG/M metagenome (GOLD analysis project Ga0105246, IMG submission 99694) | Miscanthus rhizosphere microbial communities from Kellogg Biological Station, Michigan, USA - KBS M6-4 metaG | ecosystem: Host-associated > Plants > Roots > Rhizosphere > Soil | place...
CACCTGCACCCACGAGCGTGTGCAGCTCGTCGATGAACAGGATGATCTGCTTGTTCTGCGCGATCTCGTTCATCACCGCCTTGAGCCGCTCCTCGAACTGGCCGCGGTACTTCGTGCCGGCGATGACCGCGGCCATGTCGAGCGAGAGCACGCGGTGGTCGCGGAGCGACTCGGGGCACTCGCCGTTGGCGATGAGCTGCGCGAGCCCTTCGACGATGGCCGTCTTGCCGACGCCCGGCTCGCCGATGAGGACTGGGTTGTTCTTCTTCCGGCGCGTCAGCACTTCCATGACGCGCTGGATTTCCTTCCCCCGCCCGATTGTAGGATCGAGCTGACCCTCCGCCGCGAGCTGCGTGAGGTCGCGGCAGAAGTGATCGAGCGCCGGCGTCTTGGACTTTTTGTCGCCCTTTGGCGCCGCCTGCGCGGGCTGGTTGCTAGTCGGCTGCTGACCACCACCCTGTGGCATTTCCGTGCCGAGGATGCGCAGTGTCTCGGCGCGGGCGGCGTCCAAATTGACGCCCGCGTCGGTTAGAACCTGCGCCGCAATCCCCTTTTCTTCGCGGAGAAGGCCTAGCAGGAGGTGTTCAGTGCCGACGTAGCTATGATTGAGCTCTCGCGCCTCGCTCATGGCGAGCTCGAGCACTTTTTTCGCGCGGGAGGTATAGGGCAAATCGGGGCCGGTCGTTTGACCAGCTTTCCCCTTCTTTACCGTCTCTTCGATCTTTTGCTGGATGTCATCCAGCTCGACGCTGAGGTTTTGGAGGACCGTAGCGGCGACGCCCTCACCCTCGCGAATCAACCCGAGCAGGATATGCTCTGTCCCCACGTACTCATGGTGGAGACGTGCGGCTTCCTCGCGCGCCATCGCGAGAACCTTCCGCACCCGCTCGGTGAAGTTGTAGCCGTTCATTGTACCCTCACATCCGGGTGATCTGGACGATCAGCCGACTGAGCCCGCTTCCCCTTCCAGGGCTTTACGCACATACCGTGCGCGAGCCAGGTTGGTTTCGCTTTCCGTCAGTGCCCGGCCTTCGGCGAACGCCAGGTGCGCGGCTTGCGAAAAGATCAGGAGCTTGTTGAGGGTATATACACTGAGGCTGGATATCAGTTTCAGCCCCACGGCCAGTCGTACGCCGCTGAGGTAATTCATCGCCTCGTCGAACGTGAGGCTGCGAGCGTAACGCAACGTGCCGTAAGCGCGCCAAAGCTTGTCCTCGATAATATAACCCGCGTCACGAAGGAGCACACGGCGCGCCTCCGCTTCTCGTTCGACGACGTGACCGACAACGCGCAACAGTTGGTCGAGCAATTCCTCTTCCGAGCGACCCAGCGTGGTCTGGTTGGAGATCTGGAAGAAGTTGCCGACAACCTCGCTCCCCTCGCCGTACAGGCCGCGATATGTAAGGCCCATCTGCTGCAGGCTCGCGAGGACCTTCCCGATCTCTTTTGTAAGGACGAGCCCCGGCAAATGAATCAAGACCGAACCGCGAAGCCCCGTTCCCACGTTCGTCGGGCAGGCGGTCAGGAACCCGAACTCGCCATGAAACGAATACGGGAGCCGCGCTCCTAAATCGCGGTCCAGCTTATCGATGGACGCGAAGGCCTCCTGCAGCGCGAAGCCCGATCGAAGGGCCTGAAGCCGGAGGTGGTCTTCCTCGTTCACCATCACGCCGAGGCCGTCCGCCAGGAACACCGCGGCCCCCGTACGCAGTGGGTGCTGCTCGTCGAGTCCAGCCAGTTCCTTGCTGACCAAGTGGCGCTCATGAAGGAGAGCGCGTGACGTCGGCGGCAGCTCGTCGAGCCGGTACATCACCGATTCGCGGAGCGCGCCGATCGATCCCACAGCCTCGCGCACCTGGGCGAGCACGCGAAGGCGCTCCCCGTCGCGCGCGCGGCCCGTGAAGGCGTATCCCTCGACGTTGCGGGCCAACCGGATTCGCGTCGACAGCACGATGTCGGCGTGCCGTCCGGACGCGTCGAGCCAGCCGACGCCACCATCGGGGAGAAGCGACAGGTCGAGCGTCATTCCATCACCCGAATGCGATCGCGCAGATCCGCGGCGAGCTCGAACTGCTCGCTTTCGACCGCCCGGCGCAGCCGTTCCTTGAGCTCACCGAGCACGGACGCGCGCTCCAGCTCTTCGGACATCGGCGGTTGATACGGGTGTCCGACGTGCCGGTGGCTTCCCTGTACGCGCCGCAGCAGCTCGCGAATACCGATCTCGAAATTGGTATAGCAGCGCGCGCATCCCCAACGGCCCGTGGCGCGAAAGTCAGCCATGGTCGTGTTGCAGAAGCTGCAGCGTACGGCTTCGTTCCGCGACGTTGCAACCTGTTGATGAACGTCGTGCAGAAACTCGCCGAGCGGATGCTTGGGCGTCGCCACGGTCGTTTCTACCCCGCGCTCCGCCGCGCACCGCTCGCACAAGTGGAGCTGATGCACGGCGTTGTTCTCGATGGTCGTGAGGTGCACGACCGCGTCGCGCTCGTGGCAGCTGTCACAGAGCATGTTATTGCTCCTCCCTTCGGCGCTGCGCACCTACGGTCGGAGTTCCGCATCGACGGTTCATTACGGTACAACCTCGCGAACGTCCGCCGGCGTCAACTTGCCGTCCTCGAGCAGCAGCGTGCGGTCGGCGCGCGCGGCGAGCGACCGGTTGTGCGTCGCGATCACCATCGCGATCTCGAGATCGCGCGACAGCTCGGCGAAGAGGTCGTGCAGTCGCTCGCTGTTCATATGATCGAGGTTGCCCGACGGTTCGTCGGCCAACAACACGATCGGATCGATCGCCAGTGCACGCGCCACCGCCGTGCGCTGCTGCTCGCCGCCCGAGAGCGCCGAGGGCTTGTGCTCCGTCCGGCCACCCAGTCCGACGAGATCGAGGAGCTCCCGCGCGCGAGACCGCGCCCGCGATGTCGGCCACCCCGCGATGCGAAGCGGCATCATCACGTTCTCCAACGCGGTGAACTCGCGGAGCAAATGATGGAACTGGAACACGAAGCCCACGGAGCGGTTGCGGAGCGCCGACAGATCCTCGTCGCTTCGCCCGGAAAGCGACTGTCCGCCAATGCGCACGGCGCCGCGGTTGGGTTGATCGAGCGCGCCAAGGAGATGCAGGAGGGTACTCTTTCCCGCGCCGCTCGCCCCGACGACGGCAACCATCTCGCCGCGCAGCACCTCGAGGTTCACACCATCGAGGATGGTGATCACCCCGCCGTCGCCGCCGCGGTATACCTTCGCCAGATCAATCGCTTCCAGCACGATCATTCGTGACGAATGGCCTCCACCGGGTAAAGACGCGCTGCCTGGATCGCCGGGTAAATCGTTGCGACAGCCGCGACAGCGAGACTGGCCAGCACGATGAGCGTCACGTCGAGCGGCTCGGTCGCGACCGGCAAGTGATCGATGAAATATACGACTGGATCCAGGGGGATGAGCCGCTTCTCTCCGATGAGAATCGACGCCACGAGCCCCAACGTGAGACCGAGCCCGGTGCCGACGACGCCGATCACGAGGCCCTGCGCGAAGAACACGCGGCGTATCGACCGCGCCGGCATCCCCATCGCGCGCAGGATCCCGATCTCACGTGTCTTGTCGGTGACGACCATGACGAGCGTGCTCACGATGTTGAACGCTGCGACGAGCACGATGAGCAACAGGATCACCGCCATGCCCAGCTTCTCGAGCTTGAGCGCGTTGAACAACGAATTGTTCTGCTGATGCCAGTCCAGAACACGGAATGGCATCCCCAAGCTGTCGGCGAGACGCGTTGCGATGTCCGGCGCTTCCCACCGCGACGGCGTCTTCACTTCGAGTCCGGTCACGCCCTGCCCAAGCTGCGCCAGTTGCTGCGCCACGTCGAGCGCCAGCACGACATAACTGTTGTCGTACTCGTACAGCCCCGTCTCGAAGATGCCGGTCACCTCGAACGTCTCGATCACGACGTCCGGCAGGCCGGTCACCGGATTGGGGGTCTTGTTCACATTCGCCGTCATCACGTTGATCGAGTCGATCCCCGGCGTGACGTTCAACCGCTCGGCGAGCTTGGAGCCGAGCACCGCGCCGCGATGTTTGCCGTCCAGCGTGGCAAACTTGAAGTCACCCGCTTTCGCGTGCGTTCTGATCGACGTCGTTTGCGCAACGCGCGGACCGTCCGGTGGAAGACCGAGGACGAAGCAGGTCTCCCGATACTTGTGACGATTCGACTGGACGAGCGCCTGCGTGTGCACGAACGGCGCGACGGCGACCACGCCGGGCTGGCGCGCCACCTTCTTCTCCACCGGCTCCCAATCGGTCATGATCATGTCCTCACCGTATGTGAGGACACGAATGTCCGGACTGCCGATGAGGATCTTCTCGCGCATGTCGGTCTGGAGACCGTTCATGACGCCGATGATGACGATCAACGCGCTGACCGCGATGGTCACGCCGAGGATGGCAATCACGCTGATCAGCGACAACAGCTTCGACCCGCGGCGGCTTCGCAGATAACGCCAGGCGATGGACAGCTCGAGGCGGCTCATTATTGCTCCTCCCTTCGGCGCTGCGCACCTACGGTCTGAGTTTCGCGGCAACAGTTCATTCTGGTCTCAGGATCGGAAACAGGATGACGTCGCGGATGTTCGGCGTGTTGGTGAGGTACATGAACAGCCGGTCGATGCCGATGCCGACGCCACCCATAGGAGGCATGCCGTATTCCATCGCCCGCAGATAGTCTTCATCGACGCCGCTCGCTTCTTCGTCGCCCGCGGCGCGGAGCCGCGCCTGCGCCTCGAAGCGCCGCCGTTGGTCGATCGGATCGTTCAGCTCACTGAACGCATTCGCCACTTCCTTGCCGCGCGCGAACAGCTCGAACCGCTCGGTGAGTGTCGGGTCGCCGCGCTTGGGCTTGGCGAGCGGCGACAGCTCGACCGGGTAGTCAATGACGAACGTCGGATCGTGAAGCTTCGATTCCACCAGCGCTTGGAACATCTCGTCGAGCACCTTTGGTCTGCTGAGCGTCTCGACCTTCTGTACGCCAATGTGGCGGGCCGCGTTTCGGAGCGCTTCGTCGCTCAGGCTCATCGCGTCGGCACCGAGCGCGGCGTTGAGCGACGGAACCCACGGAATTCGCGGGAATGGCGGCCGGAGCTGCGGCACCCCGCCTGACCCGTGCTCGATCGCCCCACCCGCGTGCGTTTCCGGCGGCGACCACGCCGCTCCCACAGCCGCGGCAGCGCAAACGATGAGGCTCTCGACTCGGGTCATCATCACCGTGTAGTCGGCGTACGCTTCGTAAAACTCGAGCATCGTGAACTCGGGATTGTGCGTGCGATCGATCCCTTCGTTCCGAAAATCGTGGCCGATTTCGTAAACGCGCTCCAGCCCGCCCACGACGAGCCGCTTGAGATAGAGCTCGTCGGCGATGCGGAGGTAGAGCGGCATGTCCAGCGCATTGTGATGCGTCGTGAATGGGCGCGCGGTCGCGCCACCGTACAACGGCTGGAGCACCGGCGTTTCGACCTCGAGATACCCGAGCTCGTCGAGCGCGCCGCGGAGCGCCCGGGTCATCGCCGACCGCGCGCGGAAGAGCGACCGCACCTCGGGATGCACGGCGAGATCCGCGTACCGCTGACGGTATCGCTGTTCCGGATCGGCGAAGCCGGAGTGGCGGACGGTGACGCCGTCCACCACTTCTTCCTTTCCGAACGGGAGCGGGCGAAGCGACTTCGCCAGCAGCTCGACGTCCACCACGCGCACCGTCACTTCGCCGGTGCGTGTTCGAAAAAGCGGTCCACCGACGCCGATCACGTCGCCGATGTCGAACATGTCGAGCTTCGCGTACGTCGCATCGCCAAGCTGATCGCGACGGAAGTACAGTTGGATGCGTCCGGAATCGTCGGCGAGATGCGCAAACGTGGTCTTTCCGTGCGCGCGCCAGGCGACGACGCGGCCCGCGACGCGCACTGTGTCTCCCTCGTCGTGCTGATCGGCCGGATGAAGACGCACCGCATCCGCGGCGACATGCGTCCGATCGAAGCTATAGGCGTACGGGTTGACTCCCTGTGCCGTCAACGCGTCGAGTTTTTCGCGCCGTGCCTTTTGTACGAAGTTCAGATCTTCGCTCACGCAGCGGCGCTCCCGCCCGACGAGCCATTCTGCGAGAGGTAGGCCTCAATGAACTCGTCGATGTCGCCGTCCATGATGCGCTGGACGTCGGGGATCTTGAGCTCCGTGCGGTGGTCGTTGACCATGGTGTAAGGCTGGAACACGTAACTCCGAATCTGGTTCCCGAAGCTGACATCCGATTTCGTCGCGTCGAGCTCCGCCTTCTTTTTTGCTTGACGTTCAGCCTCGAGCTGATAGAGGCGGTTCTTCAACATCTTCATCGCCGTGCCCTTGTTCTTGTGCTGCGAGCGTTCCTGCTGCGACGCAACGACGATCCCCGAAGGAATGTGCGTGAGGCGCACCGCGGAGCTGGTCTTGTTGACGTGCTGGCCACCGGCGCCCGACGCGCGGAAGACATCCATTCTGATGTCCTCATCGCGGATCTCGATGTTGATCTCCTCGTTCACGACGGGATACACGAACACCGACGCGAAGCTCGTATGCCGGCGCGCCTGTGCGTCGAACGGAGAGATGCGCACGAGACGGTGCACGCCAATCTCTGCCTTGAGGAACCCGTACGCGTACATCCCCTTGATCTCGAGCACGGCGCCTTTGATGCCCGCTTCCTCGCCATCGCTCAGGTCGAGGATGTCGATCGTGTAGCCTTTGCGCTCGGCCCAACGGGTGTACATGCGCATGAGCATCGACGCCCAGTCCTGCGCCTCGGTGCCGCCGGCGCCGGCGCTGATCTCGAGCTGCGCGTCGCGGAAATCGTCGGGCCCGGAGAGCAGTGAGCGAAGACGGAACTGCTCGATCTCCCGCTCGAGAGCCGACGTTTCGCGATCGACTTCCGCGTTCAAGTCCGGGTCGGGCTCGACGGTGAGCATCTCGTCGAGCTCCCGGGCGCTCGCGACGCGTCCGCTGATGTTCTCGAACGGGTCGACCCAGCCTTTGGCGGCCTTTACCTGCTGAACGACCGCCTGGGCTTGCTGCTGGTCGTTCCAGAACCCGGGCGCGGCCATCCGCTCCTCGAGTTGCCGAAGCGTCTCACGCTTCGCGTCGAGGTCAAAGATACCTCCGCAGCTCGACGAGTCGCTCGGCATATTGCCGGAGCTGACGCGCGCGCTCGGTCTCCGCCATGGTTCCGTCCCTCCCCCGTATGAGACGAGCCGTCCCGCAGTCGCGGCCGACGGCTCGTCAGCGTGATCAGGTCATCCGCAAGATAGCGGCACGGGGCCCCCTAGAACATCGACTGACCGCCGGCGAGGATCTCGTTGAGCGCGTCCTTGAAGTGCGAGGTGCTGTCGGCGAACTCGCGCCCCACCTGTTCGACGTACTCCTCGTAGCTCTTTTTAATCTCTTCCGCGAACAGATCGCGCAACGTGCCGGCGCGCAATCCTTCGTCGCGACGGTCCGGGAAATACGTCACGAGATCGGAGATAAGCGCGCGCGCCAACCGGCGCGCTTTCGCGTTCGGGTCGTTGGCGAGGAACGGATTGATCGGCGCACGTCCGGGCGTCACGGCGGAGTTGCGAACGGGCGTGGGCGAGCCGGCGCCACTGATGGGTCGCGGCGAGATCGCGGGGCGCGGCACCGACGGCGCACCGCCGGTCGGTGCCGGTGCCGCGGGTCCTGGCGCGCCCTTACGCGGCGAGAAGACCACGGGACGCTGAGGCGGCGCGGTCGGCGCTGCAGCTGCGGGCGCGGCCGGCGCGCTCTTCGGGGCGCCGGGACGGTTGAACACGCCGGCGGGCGGCGTAAGCGCTCGCGGGATCGCCGGCGCCGGACGAACCGGGGTCGGCTGGCGACGGGTTGGCGTCGCGTCGACGGGCGGCAGTTCGACGGCGAGAATCGCGTCGGAGATGCCGGAAGTCGCGCCAACCAGCGACGCCTCCGCGAGTTCCAGCGTCGCCGTTACGGGCGGAGTCGCGGGAATGGGCGAACCAAACTCCTCATCGATCGAACCCGCGCCGCCAACGATGATGACGCCGCCGCACACCGAGCAGCGCGCGCGAACACCGACGCGCGGGACCTTGTCCGGGTCCACGCGAAACACGGAACGGCATTCAGGACAGGATACGTTCACTCGGCCTCTCCCTCCCCCTCCCCCTTCCCCTCCGTCGGAGTCGCGGATCGGGTCGTCGATGCGGCGAGCAGATCGCCGGTGGCGCCTCCGCCCGTTGGCGCGTCAGTGCGCCGATCGATAGAAAATACGGAACCCGGCAATGTCTTGGCGTAGCTCTTCATCTCCGTCGCCAGAGCGCTGACTTGCGCCGCATGCGTAAAGTGTCGCTTCTCATTGGTCACGATGCCAATCGACACCGTCATCAGCGGCACCCGATGCAGTTGGCCCCGGCGGTCCTTGCCGAAATAATATCCCGCCCGACGATCCTGCTCGGAGTACTGGTACGGAACGAGTGCGTCGAAGATCGTGACGATCTCCTCGCACACTTCGGCGACGGCGGGCAGCGGAATGATGAACAGAAAGTCGTCGCCGCCGATATGCCCGACGAATCCGGCCGTGCCGCACATCCCCTTCACCACGTCGTGCAGAACCCGCGCGAGCATGCGGATGACGCGATCGCCCTCGTAGTAGGAATAGCGATCGTTGAATTCCTTGAAATGATCGAGATCGGCGTAGCAGGCGGCGAAATAGCCACCGTCCTGCATGCGGCGATTGATCTCCGCTTCGATCTCCACCGCACCCGGCAGGCGCGTCGACGGGTGGACATGGAGGTCGCGGTCCGAGCGCCGCAGCATCGCGTTGAGCCGGACATAGGCCTCGGCCTCGTCCAATCCGTCGCGCACTACTTCGTCGGCGCCGGCCTCGAAACCGGCGTCGATGGAGGCCGCGTCGGCGCGCGATAGGACGAGCGCCGGAACGACGGCGGTGTACGAGTCGCTTTTGAGGAGGCGCAGCGCCTCGAACGCACGGTCAGCGGCAGAACGCGAATCGAACACCACCACCCGCGGACGGCCGCGAAGCGCAGCCGCCATGAGCGCCTCCGCGTTGCTCAGCTCGAGGCGTGGCACACCCAGCGACGTAATCCACCGGTCGACCACATCCGGCGGCGCAACGGCGTCAGGCGAGAAGACGATCGCGCTAGGGCTGGCCACGCTCGCGAAGAGTCAACGGGGTGAGGAAGGCGGCAAGATAGAAGTGCTCAAAAACGCTGTCAAAAGGCGAAGCATCGCCCGGGCCGCGAGCGCCCGCGTGACATGGGTCACCAGGATATGCTTGCGCCGAGCGAGGCTCCGCCCCCTTCCGAGGGACGAACGTGGAGACGGAACGTCGCGAATGCGTCCACCATGCTGAGGAGGTGGTTACCGGCCAGCAACAGCAGGTCTCGCGCGGCCGCGCGGTTGGCGTCGTTCCGCTTCTCGGTAAGCTGGCCAAACAGGTCCCATTGGAGCCGGGCATTCTTCCAGGACCACTGAAAGTCGGGTCTGATAGCCCGCTCCGAGTACTGCGCGAGGGCATCGCTGGTCGACGTATGCGTCCGTAGTGCATCGAGCCAGATGTGCCCGTTGAACGTCAGGGTATCAGTCGGAGGAACGACGCTGCCGTTTTCGCTCGTCGTGAAATCGCCGCTCTCGACGTAGTCGCGCATCATCTCGTAGTACGTCCAGCTTCCGTCGCCCCCATTCGGCGCGAAGTGCGACCGCGCGACCCGCCGCGCAAGGTCCTTGAATGCCTCTTCCTGAGCCGAGCGCTCGTTCACATGCTTTCGGAACTGCCACCAGGCGAGTGCTTCGATCGCCACGTACGCGATCGACCGGTTGTCGCCGAGCATGATCTGCCCCGTCCCGGGAACGATTGCCGACGCCAGCGGAGCGAGGCGCTTCTTGGCGATGGTGTCGGCCACGCCGGCGCGGACTTCCTGAACGCGCTGCGCCGTTCCCCGGGCCAAGGGAACGATCACCATCGCGGCGATGAGGAGGCGCCGGGTCAAAACAGATACCGCAAGGTGAGGAACGTCGGCGGCGCGACCCCCGGTGCCACCGACTCGCTGAGGAAGCGAGCGAGATCGATCTGCAAACGCCCCGTCGCGATTCCGGCGCCAAACGAAAAGCCGGAGCCGGTCGGTCCGTTCATGACGTAGCCGGCGCGCGCCTGATACCGATTCTGATAGGAAACCTCGCCGCCCAGGCGGTAGCCGAGATCCTGGTTGTCGGAGAGTCGGGCGACGACGTCCAGTGCTGCTCTCAGCCGCACATCCGGGGAGAGGTCCTTGAACCGCGGCATAGTGGCGACGCCGAACTCGAAACGTCCCGGCAGGGCGTCCGCTTGCGGCGCGTCCTGAATCTGAAGCTTCGGCCCGACGTTGCGGACGACGGCACCGGCCGTGAAAACCGAGTCCTTGTTGAACGTATAGTGCACGCCCAGGTCGAGCGCTCCGGTCTGGGGCCGCTCGGTTGTCGTGTTGCAGGTGCCGGTGCACGGAAACGCGATTCGCAGCACCTTGCCCGTGAAGCCGACCGAGAAGTGATTGCCGAACGGCGCCGCGAAGGTCGCGCCGAAGATCATGCTCGTCTGCATGAACGTTCCCGTCGGCAGGCTCCCGTCGTCGCCCGGGGACGCGTCCTGCTGACCGGTATTCACGTATCGAAAGGTGAGGCCGAACGCGCCGACGTCGCGCGCGGCGAAGACAATAGCGCCGGCGGCGTCGGATCCTCCACCCTGCGTGGCGAAGGTCTGGGTGACGTTGAGCGCCACCTCGCGAGGCCCGCGCGAAATGAGCGCCGGGTTCCACCCCATGACGTCGGAGCCGGCGCCGGCTGCAACGACCGCCTGACCCATACCGAGAGCGCGGGCGCCGGTTGGCAACAGAAAGTCGAGCGCCCCTTCGGGGGCGAGGCCGGTCTGCGCACCGATCTGGCGGTGCGCTACGACGAGCAACAGCGATACAACGAGACGACGCAGCACGCTAAAGAGGCGTGGCCTCGTCGATGAGCATGATCGGAATGCCGTCACGCACCTCGTAGCGCAGCTTACACGTGTGGCAAAGCAGCGCCGATTCCGCTTCACGATATTCGAGCTCGCCCTTGCATTTGGGGCAAACGAGAATCGAGAGGAGCTGTTGCGAGAGCTTCATGACGAGGGGTCCTCCGGCACGGTGTAGCCGAAGCGTTGAAGCATGTGGGCTTTGCGGCGCCAATTGGGAAGGACTTTGACCCAAAGGTCGAGGTAGGTGGGCGTGCCGATGAACGCTTCGACTTTTTCGCGCGCAGCACGCCCGATGGCGCGAATACGTTGGCCCCCCGCTCCGATGAGGATGCGCTTTTGGCTGTCGCGCTCGACGTGGAGGACTGCTCGAATGTACACAGGCGACTGAGCTTCCCGGTACTCCTCGATCTCGCACGCCACGCTGTAGGGCACTTCATCGTCGAGCTGTTCGAGCGCTGTTTCACGAATGAGCTCGCTCACGAAGAACCGCACGCTTTGGGTCGCGATCTCGTCGTCGGGATACAGAAAAGGACTTTCCGGAAGCAGAGCCGCAACGCGGTCGAGGAGTTGATCGACGCCCTCCCCGGTCACGGCGGAGATAAACTGCGCGGTGGGGTGTTCGGTTCGCATCCAATCGCGACGCGCGTACGGAAGGAGATCGACCTTGTTGATCACGATAATCGTCGGCGCACGAACCGGCTCGTCGATTCGCGCAACAACGGGCAGGGACTCGATCGGTTCCGTCGCGTCGACGAGATAGAGGACGACGTCGGCGTCGGCGAGGGCCGCCAAGGCCGCGGCGCGCATCGCGTGCTGAAGGGGATACTTCGGATTGAGCAGGCCGGGGGTGTCGAGGATGATGGCCTGGACGTCACCGGTGGTGTGAATGCCGACGATCCGGTCGCGGGTCGACTGAGGCTTGGGGCTGACGATGCTGAGTTTCTGGCCGATGATCCGGTTGAGGAGCGTCGACTTTCCGGCGTTCGGTTTTCCGACAACGGTGACGATTCCGGCTTTCGGCATCGGGAGAACTTAGTTGGGGGAAAACACAAACGCCCCAGGATCGCTCCTGGGGCGTTTGCAATGAGGTGCCGGCGACGGCCTACTCTCCCGCGCTCTCTCGAGCGGAGTACCATCGGCGCTGTAGGGCTTAACGATCGTGTTCGGAATGGGAACGAGTGTGGCCCCTACGCTCTAGTCGCCAGCGATTCTATGAATTTTATACACACCCAGAGGGTGTGTATGACATCGGAAGTTGGTAGATCGGGAAGGAATCCCACATTGAAGATCGTGCATTGCTCTGCTTGCAGTAGTGCTTCTTGCTCCTTTTGGGAGTAGTCAAGCCACACGGGCGATTAGGACCGCTGCGCTCGGAATGGATCGCTCCATGTCCACGTGCGGCCTATCGACGGGGTAGTCTTCCCCGGCCCTTTAGGAGGCTCAAGGCCTCGGGAGAGTTCATCTTGGGGCGTGCTTCCCACTTAGATGCTTTCAGCGGTTATCACAGCCGACCATCGCTACCCGGCGTTGCCCTTGGCAGGACAACCGGGACACGAGCGGGTCGTCCGACTCGGTCCTCTCGTACTAGAGTCCGCTCCCCTCAACTCTCCAACGCCCACGACGGATACAGACCGAACTGTCTCACGACGTTCTGAACCCAGCTCATGTACCACTTTAACCGGCGAACAGCCGGACCCTTGGGACCTTCTCCAGCCCCAGGATGTGATAA
>Ga0105246_10001826_pt1 | contig 12758 bp, 13 predicted proteins | sample KBSM64metaG_FD_99694 | JGI IMG/M metagenome (GOLD analysis project Ga0105246, IMG submission 99694) | Miscanthus rhizosphere microbial communities from Kellogg Biological Station, Michigan, USA - KBS M6-4 metaG | ecosystem: Host-associated > Plants > Roots > Rhizosphere > Soil | place...
CGCCGCCGCGAAAAGTCCCACCGACGGGCCGGCCGTCTTGTCCCCTTTCTGTGCGGCAGCGGTCGGCTTCCTCCCGCCGGAGACCTGCTCCCCGCACCCCTGCCGCGGATACCCCCCGATCGCACACAACAGCGCATTCGTGTCATACCGCAGCGGCTTCGCCACCGAGGCCAGCGCATCCGCCGTCGTGCCGTCGGCGGACACCCGCGCGCAGACCGTGCGACGGGCCGGCGGTGTCTCGCCGGACGGCGCGTCGGCCGCCGTACCGAAGTCGAGGACGAGCGCCACGCGCTTCTTGCCCTCCTGCGCAGGCGTCCGCGCGCAGATCACCGCGAACGACACCGCCCCGCGCGGCTTCGCCGAGTCGCCCGAGTCCTCGCTCACCGAGAAGCGGAAGCCCTGAACGGCGCCGTCGGCGGGGCGGGCGGTGGCGGGCCCCTGAGTGGCGTACGTCCAGTGACCGGCGTCGTAGTCCCAGAAGGACCAGTAGCGGTAACCGGCGGCCTGGGCCCGGCCGCTGCCGGTCAGGGCCAGCAGCAGCGCGGCAAGGAGCGGGACCAAGCGGCGTATCACGACTGCGCCTTCTTCTTGCGGCCGCTGATCAGGAAGCCGACGCCGATGCCGCCGACGAGGCCGACGCCCACCATCCACCAGACGCTGACGCCGGAGCCGTCCTTGTGTCCCGCCTTGTCCGGGTGGCCGGCGGTCGCGGAGGGCGTCGCGGCGGAGGTGGGCGCCGGGCCCGTCGCGTTGAGGAGCTTCACCAGGTCCTGGCCGCCGAAGTCGTGGACGTCGAAGGTCTCCGCGTTCGCCGCGAGGATCAGCTGCGCGTACGCGGCGGGCCCGGCCTGCCGGGCCCACGCCCCGGAGTTGGTCTCCAGCCAGCGCATGGCCTCGGCCGCCTTGTCACCGTGGCCCGCGGTCGCGAGGGCGAGGACCGCGTCGGCCGTGTTGCCGTAGTCGGGCTGGGGCTTGGCGCCGGGCAGCGTCGACGTCAGGTGCTTGTCCTTGGCCAGGGCCTCGACGAGGTACGCGGCACCGTTCTGCGCCGCCTCCTCGCGGCCGGGGGCCTTCTTGCACGTCGGGGTGGTGCCGGTGGGTTTCGGGGAGTCCCCGGTCAGCCCTTTGCCCAGCGCGCCCACCACGGCCGCCGCCGTCGCGTCCGCGTTGGCGGACAGTTTGCCCTTCTTGTCCGGCTGGAAGGCGAAGGCGCCCGAGCCGTCCCCGTCGCAGGGAAGGGCGAGCTTCAGCAGGGCGTCGTAAGGAGACCTGCCGTCCTTCACGACCTGGTCCGGCTTCTCGCCCACGGCGGTCAGCGCGCCGATGACGACGGACGTCGAGTTGGCGTCACTCGTTCCGCCCGGGGCGTAGCCCCAGCCGCCGTCCTTGTTCTGCACGGACTTCAGCCAGGAGACCGCCTTGCCGGTGACGGAGTCGTGCCCGCCGAGTGCGGCGAGGGCCTGGACGGCGGCGCCCGTGCTGTTCGTGTCGACCATGAGCTTCGCGTCACAGGCCTTCGCCGTGTCCGCGCGGAACGGCGCGAACGCCCCGTCCGCACACTGCTGTCCCGCCAGCCAGTCCACCGCCTTCGGCGCCGGCTTCACCCCCACGGTGTCCTGCGCGAGCAGCGCCAGCGACTGGCGCCAGACACCGTCGTACTTCGGGTCGGACGTGCCGTACAGCCCGTCGGGCAGGGACGGGGAGGGGGACGCGGCGAAGGCGGGGACGGCTGCACCCAGTACGAAGGTGGTGGCAGCAAGTGCAGCGACGCTGCGGCGGACGACGTTCATGATCGGCGGGTGCCTCTCCCTGCGGGAGCGGGCAGCACGGGACACCCCGGGCGGCTCGGCTCCGTATGCCTCGACGGTGCCGCACGCCGACGGGCTGCCGACGCGCGTGAGCCGGTCACAAGCGTGCGGGGCAGTCCGGCTGACCGCCTCGAACGGGCGGTTCACGGTTGCGGGTCAGCGCCGGAATTGCACCGGCTTCCCCCCGTACGGCGTGATGACGACCCGGCCACTGTACCGGCCCGTAGGAACACGCTGAGAGGTGCCTGTGAGGGCGTGCTGTGGTCGTCGCGATGTCATGACAAGGTTCGGGTCATGGCTACGGGGAAGCTGCTCGGCTCGGGGCGCGTCAACGACGTGTACGAGATCGACGAGGCATGGGTGCTGCGACGCAACCGCGAGGGGCGGGGTGACGCGACCGCGGAGGGCGCCGTGATCGAACACGTCCGCGCACACGGCTGTCCCGTGCCCCGGGTACGGCTCGCCGACCCCTCCCACCTCACCGAGGCCGGTCTGACGGAGGCCCGCCGCCGACGCGCCGCCAACCCGACGATGAGCCGACGCGAGATCGAACTCCTCGGGGAGGCCGAGGAGTTGATCCGTACGCTGCTGCATTAGGGCCCGGCGCTCAGCCGACGACGGCCACCGCGTCCACCTCCACCAGGACCCCCTCCCGGACCAGCCGCGCCACCACCGTCGTACGGGCGGGGAGGGGTGAGCAGTCCGCGAAGAACTCCCGGTAGACGCGGTTGAACTCGGCGAAGTGGGTGCGGTCGGCCAGGTAGCAGGTGCAGCGGGTGATCGACCGCCGGTCGCCGCCCGCCGCCGCGACCACGGCCTCGACGTTGGCGAGCACCTGCCGCGCCTGTGCGCCGAAGTCCGGGAGCATCTCCCCGGTCGCCGCATCCAGCGGCCCCTGCCCCGAGGTGAACAGCAACGGACCACTTCGGACCCCCTGGGACAGCGGCGGCTCGCTGCCGTCGGCGAAACGGACGAAGGGCGCGCGGCCGGTGCGGACGGGTTCGAGAGGGCCGCGACCGACGTGCGGGGTCGGACCGCCGAAGGGGAGGTGGAGGACCCGGGAGGCGAGCAGCCACTGCCCGTCGACGCGGCGGAAGGTGTCCTCGTAGTGCCCGACCTGGACGGGTGGTCCGGCCGGGACCATGCCGTCCGTCCAGCCTTCGATCCGGTACGTCGTGAAGTACGAGGTGGCCTCGGCCGTGTCCGCCGACGTCACCGTGACGCGGATGTTGGACATGATCCGCCGCGAGAGCTTGTCCGCGGGTCGTGCGCCGAAGTACTTCCGCAGCGCCTCCCGCCCCTCGGACCGCCGCCCGTCACCCGGAGACGGCCACTCCCACACGCCGTCCTCGGTGAACAGCTCGGCCACGGAGGCCGGTTCCCCGAGGTCCAGGCGGTGGACGAAGTCGAGGATCAGACGCTCGCAGGCGCGTTCGGCGAGGAGTTGCTGCAACGGGTCCATGGCACCGTTGGTAGCAGCGCCGGATCGCCGGGCGCGACCGCTTTACACCGCCACGTACGTCACCGGATCGCTCCCCGCCACCGCCTCCGCCCGCCCCAGCTTCACCAGCCGCCGCAGATGCGCCTCGGCCTCCGAGACCGCGATGTTCCGTGATCCGTACGGGATCTGGGCCCAGGGCCGGTTCCACTCCATGCGCTCGGCGACCTGCCAGGGGGTGAGCGGTTCCACCAGGAGGGCTCTGAGGCCGGTGAGCCGCTCCTCGTGATGGTCCAGCAACTCCCGTACGCGGGCGGGCGCGTCGGCGAACACGTGCTGGTGGGCGGGGAGCACCTCGGTGGGCGCGAGACGGCCGACGCGTTCGAGGGAGTCGAGGTAGTCGCCGAGGGGGTCGGTGACCGTGGTGTCGTCGGGGTCCTCGTACAGGCCGATGTGCGGGGTGATCTCGGGGAGCAGGTGATCGCCGGAGAACAGCCGCCCGTGGCCCGGCAGTCGGGCTGGATGCTGCTCCTCCAGGTGCAGGCAGACATGGCCGGGGGTGTGCCCCGGCGTCCAGATCGCGCGCAGCCGGCGGCCCGGGAGGCCGAGGAGCTCGCCGGGGACGATCTCCCGGTCGGGCAGGGCGGGGGAGAAGCCCGGCAGGGTGGTGCGGGGGGCCGCGTCGCGCAACGGTGCCACGTGCTCCTCGGGGGCACCGGCGGCGACCAGCTTGGCGGTCATGTACGCGAACCAGCGCCCCGGCCGGGTGTCGCGGGTGCGCCGCACGATCGCGGTGTCCGCGGCATGCATGGCGATCCAGGCGCCGGACGCCTCGCGCACCTTGCCGGAGAGGCCGTGGTGGTCGGGATGGTGGTGGGTGATGACGACGCCGTGCACCTCGCCCGCTGCCGTGCCGCAGGCCGCCAGGCCGTCGGCGAGCGTGTCCCAGGAGGTGGGGTCGTCCCATCCCGTGTCGATCAGTACCGGCCCGCGGTCGGTGTCGACGACGTAGACCAGCGTATGGCCGAGGGGGTTGTCCGGGATGGGGACCTGGATCGACCGGACGCCACCGCCGTGGTCGTACACCTGCGTCATGGGCTCCCCAATCACCGCGCACCGGCCACGCTTCGGTCACTATAACTAGAACGCGTTTCGATGGGAGCCCAAGTCACCTGTCTGTGTGGCGGTCAAGTCGTGTGCGGCCCGTGGACTCCTCCGAGGGGAACTGGTATCAGTGCCGTATCTGATGAACCGTCAGAGACAGGCGCTCCGGGGAGGCAGTCGGCCATGACCGAGCTCGTGGAACACGGACAGCTGTTCATCGGCGGGGAGTTGACCGACCCCCTCGGCCAGGACGTCATCGAGGTGATCTCGCCGCACACCGAGGAGGTCATCGGGCGGGTGCCGCACGCCTCGCGGGAGGACGTCGACCGGGCCGTCGCCGTCGCGCGCCGCGCCTTCGACGAGGGGCCCTGGCCGCGGATGACCCTCGACGAGCGGATCGAGGTCGTCACCCGCATCAAGGACGCGATCGCCGTGCGGCACGAGGAGATCGCCCGCGTGATCTCCTCCGAGAACGGCTCGCCGTACTCCTGGAGCGTCCTCGCGCAGGCGCTCGGCGCGATGATGGTGTGGGACGCGGCGATCACGGTCGCCCGGAACTTCACGTACGAGGAGAAGCGCGACGGCGTGCTCGGGAAGATCCTGGTGCGGCGGGAGCCGGTCGGGGTCGTGGCGGCCGTGGTCCCCTGGAACGTCCCGCAGTTCGTGGCCGCCGCCAAGCTCGCGCCCGCGCTGCTCACCGGCTGCACGGTGGTGCTCAAGCCGTCGCCCGAGTCGCCGCTGGACGCGTACATCCTGGCCGACATCACCCGTGAGGCCGGCCTGCCGGAGGGCGTGCTGTCGATCCTCCCCGCCGACCGCGAGGTCAGCGAGTACCTGGTCGGGCACCCGGGGATCGACAAGGTCGCCTTCACCGGTTCGGTGGCGGCGGGCAGGCGCGTGATGGAGGTGGCGTCGCGCAATCTCACCCGCGTGACACTGGAGTTGGGCGGCAAGTCGGCGGCGGTCGTCCTGCCGGACGCGGACGTGGCGACCACCGTCGCGGGCGTCGTCCCGGCGGCCTGGATGAACAACGGCCAGGCGTGCGTGGCCCAGACCCGCATCCTCCTGCCGCGCTCGCGCTACGACGAGTTCGCCGAGGCCTTCGCGGCGGCGGCGAGTGCCCTGGTCGTCGGCGACCCGCTGGATGCGGCGACCCAGGTCGGCCCACTCGTCGCCAAGCGCCAGCAGCAGCGCAACCTCGACTACATCCGCATCGGCCAGGAGGAGGGCGCCAAGATCCTCACCGGCGGCGGCCGCCCGCCGGGCCTGGACCGCGGCTGGTACGTCGAGCCGACCCTCTTCGGCGACGTCGACAACTCGATGCGGATAGCGCGGGAGGAGATCTTCGGCCCGGTGATCTGCCTGCTCCCGTACGGTGACGAGTCCGAGGCCCTGAAGATCGCGAACGACTCCGACTACGGGCTGAGCGGCAGCGTGTGGACGGCGGACGTCGGACACGGCATCGAGGTGGCGCGGCAGGTCCGTACCGGCACGTACTCGGTGAACACCTTCAGCCTCGACATGCTCGGCCCCTTCGGCGGCTACAAGAACTCCGGCCTGGGGCGGGAGTTCGGCCCCGAGGGCTACGGCGAGTACCTCGAACACAAGATGATCCATCTCCCGGCGGGCTGGGAGGGCTGAGCGACCATGGGCGACCGCTGGCACGTCGACGTCGACCGCTCCGTGTGCATCGGCTCGGCCCAGTGCGTCCACCGGGCGACCGGGGCCTTCCGTCTCGACTCCGCCATGCAGTCCCACCCCGTCGAGCCGGAGACCGACGCCAACGAACGCATCCTGGACGCGGCGGAGAACTGCCCGGTGGAGGCGATCGTGATCACGCTGTTGGGGAGCGGGGAGCCGGTGTTCCCGCCGGAGGAGTAGAGCCCGAAAAAGTACCCTTTCAGGGGTTTCATTCCCGGTCGGATGTTCTATTCTGGGAATTGGCCTACGGGACGAGTGAGGGAGCCCGAACCGGAGTAGCCGATTCTGGCGTGAAGCAGTCAGTCCGCCGGGACCGACGTCGACGGTCCGGGCTGAGAGGCCGGAAGGCCGTGGACCGCAAGGTCCGCGACTGGAAGGCGACCTCCACTACCTGACCCGGGTAATGCCGGCGAAGGGAACCCGTCTCGTAGGTCCTTTGTGTGCCTGGACCACGCTCCTGCCGCGCTCGCCCACAAGTTCCTGCGGAACTGGGTGAAGGCGTACGAGCTCGCACGCGAGGCGGCCGCCCGGGCCCCGCGTGGCGAGGGCGACCCCGTGTACTGGAACCTGGGCATCGCGGCGACCATCCAGCGCGACCGGACGACGGCCCGCGACGCCTGGGCCGACTTCGGCATCGACCTCCCGGAGGGCGAGGGCGAGATCGTGGGCCGCTTCGGCAACGCCTGCGTGCGGTTCGAAACCCGGCGGTGAGCGCGAGGTCATGTGGATCGGGCGGAGCTGGAGCGGACTGGCGGCGATCGGCTGAGCCGGGCGGCCCCCCGGGCGCGGCTAGGACGGTTTCCCGGGCGCCGCCGGATCCGTCAGGTCGATCAGCCGGCACACCGTCTCGATGTCGATCTTGACCTGGGCGATGGAGGCGCGGCCCGAGAGCCAGGTGATCAGGGCCGAGTGCCAGGTGTGCTCGATGACACGGACCGCGGAGAGCTGCTCGGGGGTCGGGTTCTCCAGGCCCATCGCGTCCAGGATGATCACGGTGGTCTGGCGGGAGACCTGGTCCACCTCCGGCGAGACGCTCCGATCGGCGAAGGTCAGCGCACGCACCATCGCGTCGGCGAGGTGCGGCTCGCGCTGCAGCGCCCGGAAGGCCCGCATCAGCGTCTCGGCGACCCGCTCGGCCGCCGTCTCACCCTGCGGGGGCTTCTTGCGCAGCGTGCCGTGCATGTGCTCCAGCTGGTCCTGCATGGTGGCGACCAGCAGATGGATCTTGGACGGGAAGTAGCGGTAGAGGGTGCCCAGCGCCACCTGCGAGGACTCGGCGACCTCACGCATCTGCACCGCGTCGAAACCACCCCGGCTGGCCAGTTGCGCACTCGCGTGCAGGATGCGCCGACGACGCGCCTCCTGCCGCTCCGTGAGGGGCGGGGAGGCCGGCTGCGAGGTACGTACTTCCACCTTGGCCACCTTCGCTTGCGCAGGCATGGATCCCGTTCCGTACGTTCCGTGACTATCGGTGAGGGCTGGTGATCGCACCGAGTTTGGCAGGGCCTCCGCCGTGGCGCGAATCACCTGATCCACTGCTCACCGCGCCCCTACCTGCCGGTAGATTCAGAGCCTCCTGGACGATCAAGTCTGAAACTTGTTCTAGATTAGCGTCCCGGCGTAATCTCGCGGGACAGTGCACGCAGAAGGGGGCCCAGAGTGACCGCTGAGGCCAGTCAGGCGGGTCCCCAGGAGGACCTCGCCGCCGACGGCGAGCGACCGCTCCACATCGCGCTCCTCACCTATAAAGGGAACCCGTTCTGCGGCGGACAGGGCGTCTACGTCCGCCACCTCTCACGTGAGCTGGCCCGCCTCGGCCACCGCGTCGAGGTCATCGGCTCCCAGCCGTACCCCGTCCTCGACGAGGGCTACGACGGCCTCACGCTGACGGAACTGCCGAGCCTCGACCTCTACCGCTCGCCGGACCCCTTCCGCACCCCGGGCCGCGACGAGTACCGCGACTGGATCGACGCGCTGGAAGTCGCGACCATGTGGACCGGCGGCTTCCCGGAACCCCTGACGTTCTCGCTCCGCGCCCGCCGCCATCTCCGCGCCCGCCGCGGCGAGTTCGACGTCGTACACGACAACCAGACGCTCGGATACGGGTTGCTGGGGGACGTGGGCGCCCCCCTGGTGACCACCATCCACCACCCCATCACCGTCGACCGGCAGTTGGAGCTGGACGCCGCCGAGAACTGGCAGCAGCGCTGGGGCAAGCGGCGCTGGTACGCCTTCACGCGCATGCAGAAGCGCGTCGCCCGCCGTCTGCCCTCGGTCCTCACCGTGTCGGGCACGTCCCGCGCCGAGATCGTCGACCACCTGGGCGTCCGTGAGGACCGTATCCACGTGGTCCACATCGGCGCGGACACGAATCTGTTCTCGCCGGACCCGTCGGTCCCCGTCGTGCCCGGCCGGATCGTGACGACGTCCAGCGCGGACGTCCCGCTCAAGGGCCTGGTGTTCCTCGTCGAGGCACTCGCCAAGGTCCGCACCGAGCACCCCGACGCCCACCTCGTCGTCGTCGGCAAGCGGCCCACCGAGGGCCCCGTCGCCCAGGCCATGGAGCGCTACGGCCTCGAAGGCGCCGTCGAGTTCGTGAAGGGCATCTCGGACGCCGAACTGGTCGACCTGGTCCGCTCGGCGGAGGTCGCCTGTGTGCCGTCCCTGTACGAGGGCTTCTCGCTCCCGGCGGCCGAGGCGATGGCCACGGGGACGCCGCTCGTCGCGACGACCGGCGGCGCGATCCCCGAGGTCGCAGGGCGCGACGGGGAGACCTGTCTCGCGGTGCCGCCGGGTGACCCGGGTGCCCTGGCCGCGGGCCTGAGCCGCCTGCTGGGCGACCCGGAGCTGCGGCGACGGCTCGGCCGCGCCGGCCGTGAGCGGGTGCTGCGGCACTTCACCTGGGCCCGGGCCGCCGAGGGAACGGTCGCCAGATACCGCGAGGCCATCAGCGGCTCCCCGGCCCCGGCCCCGGCACACAGCGCGGCCGCACCGCCGAAGGCCGTCGCAGACGCCGTAGAAGAACTAGCCGCCCCCCACCCCGAAAGCAGGGCCACGTGCTGACCGTCGACTTCTCCCGGTTCCCGCTCGCCCCGGGCGACCGCGTCCTGGACCTCGGCTGCGGGGCCGGCCGGCACGCGTTCGAGTGCTACCGGCGCGGCGCCCAGGTCGTGGCGCTCGACCAGAACGGCGAGGAGATCCGCGAGGTCGCGAAGTGGTTCGCCGCGATGAAGGAGGCGGGCGAGGCCCCCGCGGGCGCCACCGCCACGGCGATGGAGGGCGACGCGCTCGCCCTCCCCTTCCCGGACGAGTCCTTCGACGTCGTGATCATCTCCGAGGTCATGGAGCACATCCCCGACGACAAGGGCGTGCTCGCGGAGATGGTCCGGGTGCTCAAGCCCGGCGGCCGCATCGCCATCACCGTCCCGCGCTACGGCCCCGAGAAGGTCTGCTGGGCACTCTCCGACGCCTACCACGAAGTCGAGGGCGGCCACATCCGCATCTACAAGGCGGACGAACTGCTCGCCAAGATCCGCGAGGCAGGCCTCAAGCCCTACGGCACCCACCACGCGCACGCACTCCACTCCCCCTACTGGTGGCTGAAGTGCGCGTTCGGCGTCGACAACGACAAGGCGCTGCCGGTGAAGGCGTACCACAAGCTCCTGGTCTGGGACATCATGAAGAAACCCCTGGCCACCAGGGTCGCCGAACAGGCCCTCAACCCTCTGATCGGCAAGAGCTTCGTGGCCTACGCGACCAAGCCCCACCTGCCCTCGGTGGACGCCGCGTGACCACTCCCCGGACAGAGCACCTCGTCCTGCCCGGGGTCCTCACCGCCGAGCAGGCTGCCGCGACCGTCCGCGGCATCCTCGCCGTACAGCGGGAGGACGGCGCGATCCCGTGGTTCCGGGGTCACCACCTGGACCCCTGGGACCACACCGAGGCCGCCATGGCCCTGGACGCGGCGGGCGAGCACGAGGCCGCCGAGCGGGCCTACGAATGGCTCGCACGGCACCAGAACAAGGACGGCTCCTGGTACGCGGCCTACGCCGACGGGGACGCCGAGGACATCACCGACCGCGGACGCGAGACGAACTTCGTCGCGTACATCGCGGTGGGCGTCTGGCACCACTACCTGTCGACGGGCGACGACACCTTCCTCGACCGCATGTGGCCGGCGGTCTACTCGGCGATCGAGTACGTCCTCCGGCTCCAGCAGCCCGGCGGCCAGATCGGCTGGAAGGGCGAGGACGACGGGACGTTCACCACGGACGCGCTGCTGACGGGCTCCTCGTCCGTCCACCACGCCCTGCGCTGCGCACTCGCCGTCGCCGAACAGCGCGAAGAGCCGCAGCCGGACTGGGAGTTGGCGGTCGGAGCCCTCCGCCATGCGATCCGTCGCCACCCGGAGCGGTTCCTCGACAAGGACCGCTACTCGATGGACTGGTACTACCCGGTGCTGGGCGGTGCCCTGACGGGTGCGGAAGCCAAGTCCCGTATGGAGGAGGGCTGGGAGCGCTTCGTCGTCCCCGGCCTCGGTGTGCGCTGCGTCGTCCCCAACCCGTGGGTGACGGGCGGCGAATCGGCCGAACTCGCCCTCACCCTCTGGGCGATGGGCGAGTCCGACCGCGCGCTGGACATCCTCCAGTCGATCCAGCACCTGCGGGACCCGGAGACCGGCCTGTACTGGACGGGCTACGTCTTCGAGGACGAGGCGATCTGGCCGCGCGAGCTGACCACCTGGACGGCGGGATCCCTGCTGCTGGCGGTCGCCGCCCTCGGCGGCCACGAGGCGACCTGCACGGTCTTCGGCGGCGAGCAGCTGCCCAGGGGGCTGGATCCGGACTGCTGCGCCTGAGGTCTCAGTTGCGGGACATCCGTCCGGCGATCGCGTGGCCGATGAACAGGTAGACCACCGCTGCCAGGCCGTAACCTGCGATCACGCGGGCCCAGGCCTTGTCGAAGGTGAACAGGTCACGCGACCAGCCGGCCAGCCAGTTGGCCGCGTTGTGGACGAACTGCACCAGGTCGTTGGCACGGTTGGCGTCCAACAGGTACATCAGGATCCACAGGCCCAGTATGAGGGCCATGATGTCGGCGACGATCGCTACGACCGCCCCGGCTCGATTACCGCTGCTGTATCGAGACATACTCTCCGGATTGCCGCCGGATGCTATATGAAACCCGAACGGGTTCCCTCAGGAGTTCAGCTCGGCCAGCACCTGCAACGATGCCCGGTCCGGGGAGAGGGCCAGCAGATCCGTCACCGGCCCCTTGCGCCACAACTCCAACCTCTCGGCGATCCGTTCACGCGGACCGACCAGCGAGATCTCGTCGGCGAAGGCGTCGGGAACGGCCAGCACGGCCTCCTCGCGCCGCCCCGACAGGAACAGTTCCTGGATGCGCCGGGCCTCCTCCTCGTATCCCATCCTCGCCATCAGATCGGCATGGAAGTTGCGAGCCGCGTGCCCCATTCCGCCGATGTAGAACCCGAGCATGGTCTTCACGGGCAGCAGGCCCTCGCGTACGTCGTCACAGACCCTGACCTGGGCCATGGGGGCGACGAGGAAGCCGTCGGGGGCATCGGTGAGCGAGGCCTCGTAGACCTCGGGGCGGGTCGGGGACCAGTACAGGGGGAGCCAGCCGTCGGCGATACGCGTCGTCTGCGCGACGTTCTTCGGCCCTTCGGCACCGAGGAGAACGGGAAGGTCGGGGCGCAAGGGGTGCGTGATGGACTTGAGGGCCTTGCCGAGCCCTGTTCCGTCCTCGCCTCGATAGGGGTGGGAATGGAAGCGCCCGTCGAGCACGACCGGCCCCTCCCGCCTGAGCACCTGCCGTACGACATCCACGTACTCCCGGGTCGCGGTCAGCGGCGACTTCGGGAACGGCCGCCCGTACCACCCCTCCACCACCTGCGGCCCCGACAGCCCCAGCCCGAGCATCATGCGCCCGCCGGAGAGGTGGTCGAGGGTGAGGGCGTGCATGGCGGTGGTGGTCGGGGAGCGGGCGGCCATCTGTGCAACTGCCGTACCCAGCTTGATGGTTGATGTCTGGGCGGCGATCCAGGTCAGCGGGGTGAAGACGTCGGAACCCCACGACTCAGCGGTCCACACGGAGTCGTATCCGAGCCGCTCGGCCTCCTGCGCGAGCGGCACGTGGTCGGGGGAGGGGCCGCGGCCCCAGTAGCCGAGGGCGAGGCCGAGTCGCATGACGCCTCCATCAGATAACTGACGGTCAGTCAGATACGGGGCTGGGAGCTGCGACTGTACGACAACGGCCCCCCGCCCGGAAGGGCGAGGGGCCGGTGGTTGCTCGTTCGGCGGGCGTCAGCCGCGCTGGATCCCGGAGGTGTCCTGCAGCACGCCGCGGCGGCCGTCCTGCGTCTGGGCGACCAGGGCCGGGCCGCGCTGCTCGACGGCCAGGTACCAGGTGCCCGGCGCGAGTTCGGCGATCGGCGTGGGCGAACCGTCCTCCGCGAACAGCGGCCGCGGCACCGGAACGGCGAACCAGAACGGCGAGAAGTCCCCGGCCGGCGGCTGCGGAGCCTGCGCCTGCTGCGGCTGGGCCGCACCGTAGGGCTGCCCGGGCTGCGGCTGGCCACCGTAGGGCTGCTGCGGCTGCTGGGCACCCGGGTAGCCGTAGCCGCCGGGGGGCTGGGCGCCGTAGGGCTGGGGGGCGGCGGGCTTGGGGGCGGGGAGGAGGGCGGC
>Ga0105246_10001829_pt1 | contig 12751 bp, 20 predicted proteins | sample KBSM64metaG_FD_99694 | JGI IMG/M metagenome (GOLD analysis project Ga0105246, IMG submission 99694) | Miscanthus rhizosphere microbial communities from Kellogg Biological Station, Michigan, USA - KBS M6-4 metaG | ecosystem: Host-associated > Plants > Roots > Rhizosphere > Soil | place...
CTTGTTGCCCTCCAGCCCAGTTACGGAGCCGGTGTTTATGATCGCTGCGCCATTGCTTAGGTGCGGGGTCGCAGCTTGGGCCATGTGGAAATAGCCGTACAGGTTAGTCTTCATCGTCTTGTCGAAATGAGCCTCCGTCAGATCCTCAAAGCGCGAGACATGTAGTTGAAAGGCGGAGTTATTGACCAGAATATCTAGCTTGCCGAACTCCTTGACGGTTTTCTTAACGGCGCCAAAGCAGAAATTCCGCTTGGCCACGTCACCGGGGATTAGTATGCAGCGCCGCCCTTCTCGCTGAACCGCCTGCTCGGTAGCTTTGGCGTCCACATGCTCGCTGAGATAGACGATTGCGACATCAGCGCCTTCGCGGGCAAACAGCACCGCAACGCTCCGCCCAATTCCGCTGTCGCCGCCCGTTATGAGAGCAATCTTGCCCTCTAGTTTGCCGGAACCACGGTAAAATGGCGCATCATAAAGCGGCTGGGGATCGAGCACCGCTTCCTTGCCGGGCTTGGCGATGTGTTGCTTCGGGAAAGGAGGAACGGGATATTTGCGGGCGCCAGCCTGCATGGCGCCTTCGACATCCTGCTTGGGACGTTTGCGGTCGGCTCGCGCCACTTGTTTTTGAATGCGACGGTGACTGGCCGCTGTGCGACTAAGCTTTTTCCGGGTCGCCATCAGCGTGATGGATGCGGCTTTTTGGCATCTGGACCAGGCGCATTGGTGTCGCGCGCCTTTGGCAAGCCTCCATAGAGCCCATCGCGATTGCGGTCGAAATCCGCCTGCGGTGTTTTCTTGCCCTTGGCCTTGGGGTCAAGCTTGTCGTCTGTGTTCTTATCCATCTTCAACTTGCTCCAATAGCCTTCCGTCCGCGCATCGCTCCACCAAAAAAAGGGGAATAGCCTGGTATTGGTCAATCCTGGGAAACGCTTCAAAAGCGCTGTCGTTGCGAAGGTTGTCGCTGATTAGAGCTTCTTCGTGACTTCCCGGTCGTCAAATAGCGGGCCGCGATCCCTAATCGGGGAGTCCGCCGTGCGGAAGCACACCTTTGTTGTGACTTCCAACTTGGTGCAGCGCTCACCTATGACATGATGCCATGCAATCCGAACGAAGGGGAATATGGACGCAGCCACAGCCGAACCAATCTAAGCGAGGAAAAATGTTCTAAAGCGTACTCATCTCGATTTGTGAGCGCCCGCCTATATAATCTTATAGACGCCCATGCTATCCCCGAACATATTGATCCTGAGAGACCTGGCTTCGAACGGGAAGCTCTCGGGCAGAAATCGGAACTCCCCGGCTTCTGTGGTTGGTATCCAACCGGACTGGAAGACAGTCGAACGTGGCACGACAGTCTTCTGGTCTCTGCCTTTACTTGTACAACACTCAACGAACGTCGACGTAGCGAAAGGACAGCCGCCGGACTGCCCCGTCAACGGGACGAGTTTGTTTGAGGAAGGCGAGAAAGGGAACCCGCCCGGGCGAAATTGCGTTTCAACGTACTGAGGCGTCCCGATGATTATTGACGACGAAATTTTGGCGCGGATACGCGCAGCCAAAGTCTGGGACAAGAATTCCAGGCTGGAGGATTTTCAAATCAGGGCCGGGGAAAATGGCTTTGTTTTGCTCAATTTGAGAACTCGGCGCGCCCAATTGCTATACGATGACGAGAGCGAATTGCACGACCTGGAGCAGCTTTTTCCTGGCGGCCTCGCGCCCTCTCGTTAGGCCACACCGCGACCTCGTGAATAATTGCGGGGCTTGCGTTCGAATTGGATCGCCTATTTCCCAATATGTTTTCGACGCCGGAACCGAAGGCGCGCTTGATCACATTCCGTGAGACCGATGAGACAATCATCGAGGCCTGGTTCTCATGCGAGAGTAGGGATGCACTAATCCTTGTCGGCTTGCTACCCACGAACAACCCAACGAGGACCATGATGAGAAACAGGACGACGATGATAAAGAAGAGCGTTTTTGCCAGAGCCAATGACGCGCCTGCAATACTGGGAAGCCACGCCGGCCCGCGATAATTGCCAGGGCGGTAGGAAACAGCGACCATCTCACCATGACGCCCTCCTGAGGAGGTGAGACAGTCCCTGAGACTCGAAGTTGCCTCCGATCACGACGGGCGACGAGTTTTTGCGCTATGGTTAGACAAGTCCGGCAAGGGCCGAACGCAGAATGGGTCTCAATTGGATTCCAAGATACGCCCCACGATGTCGAGATAACCCAACATCATCAAACAGGAGAACGAACACAAAAACCAAACACCGGCTTCGACCTTTTGCGTGGCGCGAATGAACCGCGTGGCGATATCCAAATTCATCGATGTTTCCCAACCCTGTTCAGCAAACGAAGTATCAGGAAAAAATTGTTCCCGCGCTAAATTGGTGACGGTACCAGAGAATTTATTGAGCTTGACAACCGCGCGAGAAAGCCGACGACATTCAAAGTGATGAGAGCGCTTCCTACGAGAAGGAAAAAGTGTTCCATACCGTACTCGCGCTGTTGTATTGTTGAACGCCCGTTTAAACAAAATTTATAGACGCTCGCGCCAACCTCTAACATATTGACCGTGAGAGACCTGGCTTCGAACGGTAAGTGCAGTCGAACGAAATGTCCAGTCGCGACCTTATCCTTCGTTAGTGGGAATTGTTCGCTTCCCTACTACAGTATTTCGACCCACACGTGCTGGCCCCGGTTCACCACCGGGGCCTTTTTTTCATACCGATGATCTTAATTGGGACGCGGTGCAGGCGGCGGCGCTGTAGGATCGACCGATCCCATTCCCACAACTTCTCCTGATGCCAGAATGTGACCTCTCATGGCCGCAGTCAGTTCATCGTATGTGATGTCGGCCTTAGCAGGAATGCTCGTGTCCAAAGCAAAGACCTGTAGGTGATAGGGATGCTTTGGTCCTGGCGGTGTGCGCGGTCCCATATAAGGCTGCGCAGCGGCTCGGATATTGGGACCGTAGCTCGATCCGGGCGGGTTGCCCGTAGCGGGCATCCCGGCATCGAGTTTTGTCACCGAAGCTGGAATATTATAGAGGGTCCAATGCAAAATAGGCGCACCTCGAACAATTGCGCCCGTGTCTTGCATGATCACGACGTAGCTTTGCGTTCCGCTTGGACCCGGAGTCCACGCCAATCCCGGAAAAACATTTCCTCTGTACTGTGTGTTCTCGTAAGGAATGTCGCCGCTATCAGTCCACGCAGGAGTCGTGACAGTCAACTTCGCTCCGCTCGTGGCAGGAAATTCAATGAGAGCGTTGGGTCTCGCGGGTGCCCCAGCAGGTTGGGCAAAGCTAGTCGTTGTTGCCATCAGGAAGACGGCACCGGTTGCGATTAAGATGGCCTTCATGTTGTTCCTCGCGCTTTTTTTAAGCGGGGTGATTTTGGTGTCTTTTATGAGGCTTGAATAGTAGCAGTATGGGCAGTGTTCCAAACCGTACGCGAGTTTTATCGGCTAAGCCCCTTAAACAAACGTTATAGACGCTCGCGCCAACCCTAAACATATTGACCCTGAGATGCCTGGCTCCGAGCGGGAAGCTTTCCCGCAGGAACCGTTATCTCCCCGGCTTCTGTGGTTGGCTGCAACGGGTTCGGAAGACAGTCGAACGGTGAGACAACTGTCTTCCGGTCTCTGCCGTTCTTTGACAACATTCAACGAACGTAGACGTAGCGAAAGGACAGACCTTGAGTAGTCGAGAGGTGAGACTTCAAGACCTTTTGCACGATTGGAAATTGCGACGGGGACGATTGAATCAAGAGATCGCCTACCTGGACACCCACTCCTGTCCTTCGAACGACCAAGCACTCAATGAATTGCGAGGACTGGCGCTCGAATTGGACCGTCTTATACTCCAATATGGCTTCGATGCCTGAACCAGAGGCGCACTAGGCAACGGTACGACAGACCGATGCGAAAATTACTGAGGCCTTCGCATTCGAGAGTATTCCAGCATCACGACGACTCTAAGCCATTTGGATGCAAGGTCGCGATCTCCTATACATGCTGTGTTGTAAAGAAGCTCCTCGGCTTTTGCGATAGCGCCGAGCCCATGTTGCTCGATCATTGATTCCGCCAAAGCCAGTTCTTCCGCTTGAGCAGTCATCGATTTCCCCACAGCCGAGCGGCTATAGCTTGCACTTTCCAGCGCCGCTTTTGTCTCAGCGAAAGCCTAATCACGACTGAATAACGAGTCGTTAAATCCCATGGTGCGTGCGCCAAACGCCAGTTATGGAACAATTCGGTAGCGGGAACTTTAACCTCACCGGTGCAACCGGCGCGGGCGTTTGCAGGTTTCAGGAAGTGTTATTTTCCCAAAGGGATACTGACCACGTATCGCAAATTAAAAAGAGTCAGGGGAAGATGTATGGCAAAAGGTGGAGTAACACCTCAACGCAAAGACACCGGTCTTGGTAGAAGGCTGATAGCTGCACTTAAGGAGACCAAGGCGATTAGATCGTAAGGCAAGTCTAGCAAGCGGCTAACAGTTGATGACCGGGCAGGAGAGGTGTTGAAGTCTTGACCACAGTTTCGCGGTCGGCGGATGCGGCGAGTAATTGAGTTGCGCCGCTAAACCCTAAGTTCTAAGAGGAACGAATCGACTTCGGGACTGCTTTCAAATGCATGCTATCCGGTCAGCAGGTCAGTACACTGATCACCTGCCCACAATGCGAAGCACCAGGACTTGTCGTTTGGCAGGAACCTGAAGCTATGACTGCCCCTGAGGGCATACAGCGTCGAATTGTATCCGTGCACGGAAATTTCCACGCTGAGGACCCGCAGCCTAGTTTCGAAGAGACTTTCCTAATCTGCGAAACTTGCGGGAACCAACTTAGGCTTAGTTAGGGACCAGCGCATTCTGATCATCGAATTGGGCAGGATGGTGCAATTCGTATCCGCCAGACTGCTCCACAGTCTCGCCTAAATTGCCACGAAAATACCGTACGGTTGGGCCTGTTCCTGGCGGAACTCCCTTATCGGCTCGCCGTTGTTTCTGCATCGAGCGGATGGAGCCCAGTTTGGCAGACGACAAATTCATTCAGGAATCGGCCCGAACAATGATCCGTGCTCATAACGGCAGTGCTGCGTTGCTCTGTGCCGAGAATGCGAGCAAATGGAACGGACGGGGCGACCTCGAAGCGGCAGAACTTTGGCTACGCATCTTGCAGGTGGTACGGTCATTAGAAGCTGAAATGATCAGTCGCTAATCGGACCCCACTGGAAATCAACCGTTTCGCCCGTCTAAAAAACCAGGCACGCCCCTTCGTGAAGCGTGCCCAGAATGGTGACTTAGGAAATGGTTGCTGCGGCTGCTCCCGCGCTCGAAGTCTTCGAACAATTTGCTATAGCAGTGCGCCGAGGCCCATCGCGCGTATTGGTCAAACCTTCCTGAACGTCGCAACAACAGCGATGCCCCGGACAGCGCGGCTATCAAATGAGCGGCCTTGCGCATCTACGACACCTCCGCCTGCGGAAACATGATTTGCTCTATCGCTCTTACTACTCGTTCCCGGTCAGTGTGATGAACCATGTGACCCTGTAACGGGAGAAGTTCCAGCGAGCTACCGGGCAGGTGATGATGCAACGTCGCTGAATGGTTTGCGTCGATGACGCGATCTGCTGTGCCTGCCATTATCGTCACGGGCTTACGCAAACCTCGCAATCTCCTTGCGATGCCTACCACAGCAGGATTTAGCATCGCGGTTTCATGAGCAGATGCAGAGAGTTGTGAGGGGCGAAAGGTTAGCTCTTTCGGAAACCCGGCGAATGACTTCGTGCTTCTGGGAGCAAACAAGTTCCGGAGGAGCTCAGGCCAGGATGCACGGGCTAAAAGTGGAAGAACCGTATGACACAGCACCGGCCCTATAACTGGGATCGCGCCCACAGAGCCAGCGATAAGGTCGATACGAGCGGAGGGTAAGTAGTAGCCTGAAACCAGCACCAGTCCGCGACAGCGTAAACGCGCTTCTTGAGCTATAGCTACCGCAACTAAAGTCCCCCACGAGTGCCCTACTATAACGGGCTCTTCCACGCCGAGCTTGCTGAGGGCATCAGCAAATATGGCGGCTTGTTGCTCGGGTGTCCAGACGACTCCCTTTGGCCTCCCAGTATGTCCAAAACCTGGACGGTCAAACAAAATGACGCGATGTTTGCTCGATAACCGATCCACCAACCCGGCGCACTGGAAATCCTGGAGGGCGCTGCCGTTGCCGTGAAACATGACGACAGGGGGGCCGTCCCCTTGGGCTACATAATGGATGTTTAGGCCCTGTACCCGAACGAATTTCCCTTCAGGTGGATTCTCCCGCTCCGTTTTGCGGGTGAGATAGTGATTTAGAATTGCGGATATTCCAAAAGTGGCGGCAACGGCCAAGCCAGATGCCAGCAAAACGGATGTCTGCCGGCTTTTTGTTTGCTTGGTGGCGAAAATCGTGATCGGCCAGCGGGAAGTTGAAATGCGCTCAAAGAAGGACAAGGCATCCGATCAGACGCAACGCGTCTATTGTGAGTGGCGATCAAGCTCGGTCGCTGCAAGCATTTTGAGACAGCTTGAGCGACCCACGTATTAATTGACGGTTCGAGAAATGGTTCCGAGAACGGTCTAACCGCGACGTGAATAACCACCTCGAACGCGTATCAGGCGTTGCCTCATCCGATCATGCCATCGGAGATGTCCCTTCTCAGTACGAAAGCGAACCAGGGTTTCTGCAAGTCCCCAACTTAGTTTAAGGGACCTTGCGGTGCCACGCCCCTATAGGTCTGGCCCAGGCTCACACAGGGGTCTTTTTGGATCACTGACCTTCCCGCCAGGCACCCGTCTCCAAGAATTTCGTTGTCACATACGCTGCAAATTATCGAGCGGAATGACATGTCAAAACGAAAAACAGTGAATTGGGAGAAAAGAGCGGCTGAAGATGATTACAGGGCTGCTCGAAGTTACCTGTCTCTGTTGTTTAGCGCTGAGAAAGCCCAGGTTCTAGAGGCCGCGCTTCGCCGCGCACCAACTCAAGAGTTTCCCGCGAAGGACATTCTTCGCGCCAGCCAGACGCATTTATTGGATGATGACAACTGGACAGTCCGGCAGTCCTTGAAAAAGATAAAAAAGGGGGAGCCGCTATCTCCGGTGTTACTCGTCAGGGGCGATGCCACGAAAGGGGCCACCCTGACAATAGCCGACGGATACCATCGAATTTGCGCGAGTTGGCAGTGGGATGAAAAAAGTCCCATTTTCTGTTGTCTAGTCGATTTGCCCTCACCCTCCAAGAAGGTGAAGAGTTGATATGCCGCTTCACGTAACAATCGGCGATGCTTTGCTCCGGGTTTCTCTCGCGTTCATTGGTGCTGCGCTGGTGGGATTCAATCGCGAAGAGCGAAATGAAGCCGCTGGAATGCGAACAACGATTCTGGTTTGCATGGCTGCCTGCATTGCAACCCTGCTTGCCAACATATTGTTGGATACAACCGGCAAGGACCAAAGCTATTTTTCCCAGATTGATGTAATGCGTCTTCCGCTAGGGATTCTCTCAGGTATCGGCTTCATTGGAGCGGGGGCGATTATGAAGAAGGGCGATATGGCGCTGGGTGTGACCACCGCAGCGACTGTGTGGTTTATTAGCGTGGTGGGAATTTGCTTCGGCTCAGGCCAAGTCCTACTTGGTGTGTTCTGCGTAATATTCACTTTGGTGACTCTTTGGGCTCTGAAATGGTTCGACCAGGAGATGCCGCGTGCCATGCGTGCGCTTTTGGAAGTGGAATTTGCGGATAATGCCTGCGACGACCGTATGATTCGCAAAGCGCTAGAAGACCACCGTTATAAGCTTATCTCATTATCAGTGCGCCATATCGCAGGCCGAAGCTGTTTCGAGGCTACCGTACAATGGGAAGGCAGCCAGAAAGACGCTGGAGCGTTGCCTCCGCTCTTGCTTACCCTTACGCAACTCGGTTCTTCGGCTGTATCCTGGAAGCCCTCCGCATTGGCTTCGTAGCCTCGGATAACCCAGAAGTTCAAGTGCCCGAGGAATATTCCGACGATCCCGTCGTGACTTGCGAGAAGTGCGGTCTAAGGAGCCCCACCTAACCTTCTTCAAAGCTGGTGAGGAGTAATGGGCACGGAAGCGTCCCCCCCCCCGTTCAAGTGCCTCTGCTCAAATTCTCCAAACCACTCATCTCGGCCATAGGGCCAACAGTAGCGGGGTGGTATTCCGATGCAACTTTCGGAGATGCGTCAAAAGCTACGTCGGGGGCCCACCCAGTAATAATTGCAATGCCTGGAGATGGCCGTCTACATCCTCTAAGCGAATATCAGGCTGTTCGTCCGTACACCGCACAAACCCGCAACTTTTGTTGGGTCATTGCATTTTCTAGGCCATGAGCCGCTTTTATCTAGTTGCCATTCTAGCCCTGCTCCCCACGGCAGCCCTGTGCCAGCCTGGCCCCTCCGACGTACCGCGACCCGGCACAATTCAGGACCCAATGGTTCCCATAAATACCATAGCTGACGGACCGCCGCGCTCATTGATCCACGTGGACGTTGCAGACATCCGCCTCCCCGGTCTGGCGGTTAGCAAGTTCGACCAACCCGCTAGTTAGCACCAGTGACTAAAAAGCGCCGCACGTACGGCTTCAGCGGAGGATGCCTATGCCGCAATATTTTTTTCACGTCGTAGATGACGAGGGGCGCTGCGATGACGAAGAAGGTTCAGAATTACCTGATCTGGAGGCGGCAAAAAAGGAATGCGACGCGAGTGCCCGCCAGCTTCTAATGGAGAACGTTAAGACCTGCCAAGAGGTTGATAATAGGCGAATTGAAATCACCAACTCCGGCGGAGAAGTGCTGGGTGTCTGCCGACTTAAGGACTTGGTGAATTAGCTGCACCAAAGGCAACCGATAAGGTCCAACCACCTGAGCCTTGCCGGACGGGGATGGTCTTGCGGACTTGCCCCCAATGAGTTCGCCTCCCGCGATTTGAATTCAAGACGCAATCAATTGTCAGCGTTGCACGGTAGGCGATTCATCGACCCTCCGAGCCGCGCTGAACGCATCATTGGATCCTCGGTTTCAACCGTCCCAGAGTACAAATCGCAATGGCCTAACCTCCGGCTTCTCCGAGGATCAATTGCTCGGGGCTGGCGTTTGATATTCGCCCTCCATGGAGTACGTCCCATGAAAATCATGATCATCAGTCTGATGTCTGCGAGCCTCCTCACGGGAGTCGCCAACTTAGCCATGGCCGAGGACACGACGGTCATTCACAAGGAGAGCGGAGACGGTATGCACTCCAAAACCGTCGTGAAGCACTCAAATGGTGCCAAGACAGTAGTCAAACGGCATGGAACGAGCGTCAAGAAAATCCATACCGAACCGAACGGTAACAAGACAGTCATCGAGAAAAATTGATTCGCGCCATCACCTGGCTTCATCGGCCTTTGACTAGGCAGGTGAAGCCACAAAGTTCCCGGTGACTTGCGGGCTTCAAGCAATCAGGAGTCTGAAGCGGCTCATAATACTCATCGTCTTGATCATTCTCTTAGTCGGTGCATGGGCTCTTTGGCCCGTCACAGCGTTGCTCCGCACTCAAGTTGCCGAGGATCTAAGTCGGGCCACTTTCCCAGCCACGTGGTCGTGATGCAAAAGGTCTTCGTTTTGCTCGACCCGGGGAACGTTTGGACATACGCGGAGTTGCGTATGAGAAATTGTGGCTCTCGGGAGACTTCTTCATGGCATCACATTCGAATGCCTCTGTTCAAGAACTCACCCGAAAATCCGAAGTTACCCGAGAGGCCTTTGTTCATACCGTCGGACAACTCAAGGAAGAGGTCAACGAGACCATTGAAGACATTAAAGCTCGTGTATCCCCTTCTAACGTCAAAGCAGAAATAAAGCGGTATGTGCGCGAGGAAAGCAGCGATCTTTTATCTACTATGGAGCGCAAGGCGCGCGAGAACCCGCTGCAGGCAGTTGCAATCGGAGCAGGTCTTGCTTACCCGCTCTGGGGAGTGTTGAGATCCATTCCGGTGCCCTTATTACTTATTGGAGGCGGGGTTTGGTTATCTAAGCAAAGTCCAAATCGGATAAAGGCAACTGTCGCCAAAGGCGCGAGCGGCGCCGCCCGTTCCGCGCGTGCAGCAGAAGACTCGCTCGCCGACGGCGTAGAGAGCGTCACCCAGGCAGTTAGCGACACCACCAATGAGATCAAGGGCGCCGCCGAAGAAGCGGTTGCGGCCTTTAAAACTGAAGCAGTCGATGCAGTCGAAACAGTATCGAATAAGGCCGCTCAACTCGGTGAGGCGAGCGTCAGCGCGGCTTACCAAGCGCGGACTGCCTTCGACGAAATTATCGAGCGCAATCCCTTATTGGTCGGTGGTATTGCTTTAGCCATCGGCGCTTTCGTAGCTGCCTCGCTACCAGGCACCGAAATGGAAGATAAGCTTTTTGGTGAGCGCAGCGACGACATCAAGAATAAGGCTTCCCAAGCTGTTGCAGAGGGCGTAGAGCGCGCCAAAGGCGCTGCAGCGGACGCGGTTGGAGAAATCTCCGCTGCGGCTGCGCGAGAAGGTCTCAACAGCGAGGCACTATCTAAGTCTGTTGAGGGTGCGACGGCGGCAGTCAAGGCGGTCGTTGATAAAGGTCTGACCACAGCCCTGGGTGCGGGCAGTGGAAAACCGACGGCAGATTACCACTAACTTTAAGCAAACGGAGACTTACATGGCGGAATCAACTTCGTCCTTCGATGGAGGAAACGGCAAGTCGGCCCCCGAATTTCTAGCCGATCAAGCTAAACAAGTGGCCCAGGACCTGGGAGCAGAAGCGTCCGAGGCTGCGGAAGCAGTAAAACAGAAAGCGCAATACGAAGTAGACGAAATTGGAACAGCAGTAAAGGAAATTGCCAGCGACGCCACCGCCAAGCTTAAGTCCGCGATGACCGAACACAAAGTTGCGGGAGCAGATTATTTGGCGAACGTTTCGAGAGCTATGCAGCGCGCTGCTGGAGAATTCGAAAAGGATGTCCCTCAAGCAGCGCGATATATCCGGCGCGCCGGCAGCCAACTCGCAAGCACTGCCGATGCGTTGCGCGAGCGCGACCCGCGTGAACTCGTGGCTGAAGTTGAGGACCTGGCTCGGCGTCAACCCGCGCTATTTTTTGGCGGTGCTGTAATTTTAGGGTTTGCAGCGCTCCGTTTCTTGAAAAGTGCTTCTCCTGCTGCCGTGGAAATAAAAGGCTATCCCAAGTAGGGCCGTAGTCGCATCACCATAGGAAACCGGACAATGCACTCGAACCCCACCCAATCGATACCCTCCCTATTCGGCGTAGCGATGGAGCAGTTAGGCCGACACTTATGTACGGAGGTGCAACTTGCTAAGGCCGAAATGTCGGAAAAACTCGCGCAGGCGGAGCAGGGCGCTGTATTCTTGGGTATCGCAGCCGTGCTGATGATCCCCACTCTTGTCGTTTTGCTCCTGACACTAGCTTTGTGGTTGACAGAGATGGGGGTGCCCCCTGTGCTGTCCCATTTGTCAGCGGCTGCGGTGGGAGTTGTGATAAGCGTCATATTGGGTTTCACGGGCATCAATCGCCTGAACGCGAAAAACCTCAAACCCAATAAAACAATCCACCAAATCGACCAAGATGTGGCGGTCGCTAGGAGCCTCGTCAAATGACAATGCAAAGCTCGCAAGACGCCAGCAGTGGGCGTCCTCAGTTCGTGGATGGTCTGAACAGCGCAATTCGTGAAAATCCCGTGGCGGCTGGGCTCGTGGGTTTGGGGGTGTTGTGGATGTTTTTTGGGACTGCGAAAGTTAACACGTTTGCAAATCGCATTTCTAGGGCCGCCAATGATGCACTATCGGCTACTTCCCGTGGCGTGGCGGATACAGTTCGGTCCGCCGGGGAAACAGCCGAAAATTACGCTTCGGAGGTGGTTCATAAAGTGAGCGAGACGGCACAGCACGTGAGCGAGGCCGTTGAAAAGCGCGTTCAACCTGGTGGTAGAGGCACGACACGCGGTGGGGAGGATGTTGAGAGCGCACCTAATACGAGGAGCCAAGCCGGAAAAGCGGTGCAGCAGAATCTGTCAAACACCATTGAGCGGCAACCATTAATGCTGGGGGCCATCGGTCTGGGCATCGGGGCTGCAATTGCCTCAATGTTTTCGGCGACTGACCTTGAACGGAATCTCATGGGGGAGACGGCAGCCCCCGTGAAGGAGAGGATCAAGGACATCTTATCTGAAACCGCAGAGCGTGCAGAGCAGGTGGTTGAGGACGTTAAAAATGAGGCCGTTGCTCAAGGCCTAACGAGCTATTCTGCCGAGGCAAGCGTGAAATCGGTCGTTGAAAAAATCGAGACCGTTGCCGCAGCAGGGAAGGAAAGTCTTCTAAAGCCGAGCCCTGGTAAAGACGGAGGACAGAATGCCTAAGACAATTACTCAACGTCTCAGCGCGCTGGAGAGGAAAATAGCTGCCTTCTTCGGCGGCGAAAGCGATTCAGAAGGCCGGTCCAAGGCGGGTCGCAAGTCCAAAGCAAAGAAGCGCCCTGTGAAGAAGCGCCGGAAGGCTCGCAAGAGGCCTGTCTGATCGGGCGCGCCGCGCTTGCAGGGGTCAAGAATGCCTTGACCGATGTGGGCGCGGCACACCCACGTTCCCCACACTAGACCCACTGCCCCGCTCGCTTTTCTGCATACTTCCTGCGTTGCCGCACTGGCGTTTCGGTCATCGCTTGTGACCAAATTCGTAAGA
>Ga0105246_10001830_pt1 | contig 12745 bp, 13 predicted proteins | sample KBSM64metaG_FD_99694 | JGI IMG/M metagenome (GOLD analysis project Ga0105246, IMG submission 99694) | Miscanthus rhizosphere microbial communities from Kellogg Biological Station, Michigan, USA - KBS M6-4 metaG | ecosystem: Host-associated > Plants > Roots > Rhizosphere > Soil | place...
CCAAGGCGATCAAAGTGAGGGCTGACGTGGGCAAGGAGGACATTTTGCGCATGAATGGTTGAAACTCCGAAAAGCAAGAATGCAAATGATGTTTATTTACAATTCTCACATTCAGAGATAACGTAAATCAATTCCATTTAGGTATCAGCTTTGTAGCGAGCAGGATGACGACTCTGCCATCATCTAGTAATGGCCCTAACGTAAGCCTGGCATGCCCGCAGAGCGATCAATCCTTGGTCACCGGAGTCGGTGATTGCGATAATTCGTTGAGCATGCGCTGGGTCAAGTTGGGCTCGACGGGCTGCATGAACCACGCCGACGGTGCCGGTGGCGGCTGGCACGTTGCAGCCACTGGCTGGATCCTCGAGGAGGACTGACAGCCGCAGATCAGCAGTGGCAAGGCGATCACGGATAACAGCCTGGTTGCGTTGAGCATCGGATAATTCCTTGGTGTGCTGTTGGTCCTGGCGGGCGAGCTGCTGCTCCGTGGCCAGGCGTTTGTCCTGCTCGGTGCGTGCCTGGGCGGCGGCGGCTTTGCTGATCTCGGCCAGGTCATCCTTGTGCAGGCCGGCCTGCTCCTCGAGCTTATTGCCCATGCGCCAATCCTGCACCTTCCAAGCGCCGCCGAACCCAATGACCAGCGCCAGCAGGATCGACGCCAGGATCTGCCCCGGCGTCATCACGGCACATCCTTTAAAAAAATGTGATGACCGAGGCGCAAGGTCTCCTTAGCGCCCGACGCCCAGGCCGGGGCCTTAGGCATGGTAGTGGCGTAGTAGTGCGTGGCACCGCCGGTTGGATCGGGCGCTGTGCCGGACATTACCTGGTCAGCCGCACGCTGAGCCTGGGCAAACTGGGCCGCCGGGATCGGCTTGGCGCCACTCAGGTAGACGTAGCTCGGGTCGTTCTGGTTCCAGCAACTGAACTGCCAGGGCTTCAAGCAAACTCCGGCATAACCCTCGCCCCACCAGGACTTAGGCTTCCCATCGAGCACGCGGTTGCGAATGGTCCAGGCTACAGCGATCTGCCCGGCCAAACCTTCGCCGCGTGCCTCGCCCCAAAGCGTGCGGGCCAAAACGTCTCGGTCCTTCTCGGTTGCATTCATACTTTTCTCCAGGCAAAAAAATACCCGCTCATGGCGGGTTGCGGTGTTCTGGTGATGATCAGCTCGGCGCTACAGGGCGCTTGGTCCTATCGGGGAAGTCAGGGTTCAATTCTGTCCACTTGCGCAGGGCAAGCCAGTACCGCTGCCACTGCTGAGCGGTGCCGGGGATGTCTTCCTCGCCATACTCGATGGCAGTCACATTTTGTTGAGCCTTTGGCATTTCAGATTCACGCCAGGCGCTTTCCAACACTGCTGGCTGCACTGGCGGAGCTTCAGGCTCTGGCGGGCGCGCTACTTCAGTCAGGCTACCCTGCAGGAGCTGAGCTTGAAACCATTCCCATTGCTCCGGCGTGGCTACCGGATGGTAGTTGTAAGGCTGGCCGTTGAGCTCACCAACAGCCGAGCCATCCTCTAGGTAATAAAAGTTCATCAGGAAATTCTCCAGGCAAAGCCTACGTAGTTAATGCCGGCCTGCGCGGCACGTATCGTAGTGCCGCCTGCCGAAACACCCGATGTAGATGGGCCCGCCAAAATACCGCTATTGTTATTGAACGGGGCGGTCCACCAAGCCCAAGTTCCCCCGGCAGGTAAGGTATAGCCGGTAGTGATAGCTGTAATGTTGACGAAGGTGGCGTTCGTCGGGATCAGTGCGGCGCTTGAAGCGTTCTGCTTTAAATCCAGTGCGGCCTGTAAATCTGTTTGAGCAGAAAGCGTTCCACCGACTTTTCCCCAGGTCGGTGCTGCGGTTGTCGCATTCCAAGCACCCCACGCCCCGTTGGTCTTGAACCGCTGCTGAGTGGTTATCGATGAATCCAAAGAAGTCCACGTCTGGCGCGCATAGTCAGGCGTCCAATTATCGTGAACCAAGTAGCCTTGGTTTCGGCTGTCTGCGCCAGGATAAACAGAGCCAGTCCAAGTTCCGGGCGTCGTATACCGCCCGTTATTGAGAGCCCCGTTAGCAGATGATTTCTGAACGCCGGCGCCACCACCGTTACCTCCCTGCTCGATAGAAAGCGGTGTTGTCAAACCACTGAGCGATGTAATGTCGCTGTTCGCACCACTCGCAGCCTTTCCAAGTGTCACCTCTTCGGCATTCTCTGCGGATTCCGCAGCAGCTGCTGCCGATGCGGCGGCTGCCTGTTCCGACTGAATAATGGAATCGCGAGCCGTTTCTGATCGATCTGCTGCGGCACCAGATGCCTGAGCAGACGTAGCGCTTTGCTGAGCCGCGAGTTGCGCTGCTTCTTTGTTGCCGCTGGACAGGGTGGCTGCAGCGCTGGCGATACCCGCCTGCTCGGTGACAATTGCCTCTGACTGGCCGGCAGACGTTGCCGCTTCGGTCGCGGCCGTCACCTGCTCCTGCATGTCGGCAACGCCGCTGGCGATCACTTGGGTTGCCGCACGCAACGCGTCCGCGGAATCTTTGACGTATCCCTGCATGGGCGCGAGCGAATACACGCCGCTCGCCACAGCTGAACCCTGGTAATCCGGAGCGATCGACAGCGCTGTATCGCTCGCGATGTTGGTCACCTCATACCATTCGCCATCGGGCCCACGGAACGCATCGCCGACACGCGAGTTAGCGATAAAGGATGTACCGGTACCCATGACTGCGTTGGAGCCCTGAATAACCGATACCGTTCCTGTTTTATACCATCCCATTAAAGTCTCCTAGGTTATTGGTTTGGCGAATACAACAGGGACATAAAATGTCGCGGAGTTTGAAACTCCGACCGTAAACATTACGATCCTATTTGCCGAGTAGTCCCAGCTACAATAAAGCTTTGCCGATCGTGCCTGGCCAGCACTTACGTCCATGCCGATATTATTTATCAACATAAAGTCGCCAGTATTAAGTGGTGATGGTGCTGTAAAGTTAACTTGTGTAGTTCCTTGTCCCGTACTGCCAGAGCCTATATTTGTCCAGGCAGATATGGTTCGCGTGAACTGAGCACATGGCGTTCCGCTATCGACCAATAGCTTTCCCGCACCATTCCACAACCTGAATCCGAACCTTGCCGTAGGCGTTGCACCAAACGCCGCAGCAAAGTACTTCCCAGATCCACCGCCAGAAAATGAGAAACCAGTCCAGTTCCCCGCACTTCCATTGATCCTTGCATAGCTCAAGACGAAGGAAGAGTTTGGCCTTATAAATACTAACGGCGGTTCTTGCGAGGTCACTGGCGAAGGAAAGTTAATTGGCCCGTTATAATCTCCCCTATGAAGAACAACTAGCCTTGAAAATTCCGAGTCGATAACCACCGTGCCAGAGGCGTTTGTAAAACTCATTCCGTAGGCCATTATCGATACTTCATCACTAAGAGTCTCTGGGCCGCCAGCCCCGGCCCTGGTGTCCCCGAAGGGTCTATACCTCTATTCACAGACCAAACGCGAACCCCCCCAGTAAAAACCTCGGGCTCGAACTGGATGGCATAAAGGTCTTGAGCGCTGGGGTCGGCTGGATAAGGGGATATTGGAATCACTACGGCACTACAGGTAGCGGGGTTACAGCCTGCTACAGCTATATCTACAAATCTTCCAAACCCTGGCGACACGATGCCTGAGTAAATAACCCTCACGGTGAACGAGTTTTCATCAAGCTCCAGGAGGCCAGTCGGCCCCCATGCTCTTATGCCATAGCTCATACCGAAAGATCCCCCCACTGGTAGCGCTTAACGCCGTTCTCATCGAAAACCTTGCCGCCGGCGTTGTTTATTACCTGCCGCGCCTGGCCCCCGAGAGGGCTGTTGATCTCAAAGGTCCCATCGAAGAACAGCTTCCAGCCGGAGACCCCGGCCACGTAGTTGTTCGAAGCGATGTAGTTGCCGATCTTGGCGTTGGTGATCGTGCCGTCTTGGATGAATGCCGAGCGCATGAAGACCTGCCCGTTATCCACAGTGAACGGCGTGAATACCTGTCCGCCGGCCAGCGTGCTGACGATCGCGAACCGATCCGCGCTCACCAAAAACTGGCTCTGGATGACGCCTTCTTCATTTTCCTCGATGCCGAGCCCGATACCGGCGGTAACAAGCTGTCCGTTCGAGTTGACCTGCATCTTCACCGACCACATCGTCGAGAGCTTACCGTCGGTGTCGGCCTGGGCCTGGCTCACGGTCTGGATGTCAGCCGAGTTTTCGTCGATCTTGACGCCTATCTGCTGGATTGCCTGGGCTGTTGCCTCTCGATCGCTGACCACCACACTTTCGAGTTCGCTCACCGAGCCGCTGACATCGCCCACCTCAGCGGTGAGTTCGGTCTGGCGCTGCACCATCGCCGCATTCTGCGAGGCGCGCGTCTTCACCTCCTGCGCGAAGCTCGCCGAGGCGTTGTAGCCCTGGAGCGCGTCAGCGAGGTCTCCCTCGCCTGTATCGTCTCGGTACGCCGACTGCAAGGCCTGAAGACTCGACGCCTGGGCCGTGACTGCACCGTCCAGCTCGGTGATGCTGGTGGTGTTGATCTCGACCTGGCGCGCCAGTCCATTTGCCGTTACCAGCACCTGGCCGACTTCCACCCAGTAGGCAGCGTTCGGCGGCGACGTATCCACTGGGACCAGTTGTGTGGCCTGGTAGATCCGCTTGCCCACCACCACCAGGTCGCCCTCGGCGTAGACCGACTCAGGGTCGTAGGCAGAAAGCCCGTCGAGCGCATCAATCTGTGCCTGAAGGCCTGGGATTTTGTCGATCTCGTCCGTGATGTCCTTGCCCAGCTCAGTACGCCCGACCTGCCCGGCGATCAAGTCCAGCACCGGTGCCGCATCGGCACTAGCCTGGCCCATCACGCCATTGCCGACCGGGTAGAACGGCCCAACGTTGCCGGTGCGGTCCACCAGGCGAGCCCAGAAGAAGAACTGCGCGCCGGCCGTGAGGGCCTGCATGCTGTAATTCGCCTGGGGGTGTGCCAGGTCGGCCAGCTTGGTCGCCACCGACAAATCATTGGCCTGGCCATACCACAGCTCGGTGCGCTGGGTGTCCTCGGCGCCGGCCGGGAAGCCCCAGCGAATGCCGATGCCGAAAAGCTCGCTGGTGGTGGTCAGGAAGGCCACGGCCGGCGGAAGGCCAACCTTCCCTTCCAGATTGGTCAGATTGGAGCTCTTCCAGATCGAAGATATCTCGAAGGCGCTCACCGACCGAACCCGGGCAAGGTAGGCGCCAGAGTAGATGCCGGTGACATCCACGCTTGTCGAACCGGTCCGCTGCACCTTGATCCAGTTGCCGCTATCCTTACGCCACTCCACGTCATACGCGACCGCGCCAGTCACGGCAGGCCACGAGATGTTCATAGTGCTGATCGCCAGGCCCTGGTCAACGGAGTAGTTCGACGTGATGTCGACGCTCGCCGGCGCCGGTACCACGGTAATTGGCACAACGCTGATTGGGCGCTCTTCAAGCCGGGCGCCAGTGTCGATGTGATCGAACTTGCTCGGGTCGTACTGCACGGCCGAGATTTCAAACACGCCAGGCTCCGGCCGCGCCACGCTGACCACGCGATAAAGCGGGATGGCCAGGTCGTCAGCATCCAGCGCCCATACCAGTTCACGCTCCGGCGACACGGAATAATCCACGGTCACGGTGACCTGCCGTCCACTTACCAGCTGCACGGTGCGCCCCTCACACTTCCCGTCTGGCAGGTTGAGGATCAGCCGATCGCCGGGCTTGGCCTGGGTGTCGCGGTCCAGGGTGATGACCTTGCCGCTCACCGCCGAGATGCGCCCGCCCACCGGCCGTCCGGCCAGCAGTTCGTCAGCAATCGGGATCACGTAGCCAGGTAGCGGGATACGTCCGTCGAGGCCGACCTTGAATGTGACGGCCCTGTCCTTGGAGTTGGTCAGCAGTGCCCACTTGCCGCGGCGCTGCGCCTCCGACTCGCGAGTGCAGCCGATGGCGCTGATTTCCAGCGGGTTGTCGCCGTAGCGTCGCTGCAGCTTGGCATCGGTAACCGCGGTGACATCGGTGTCGAAGTTGTTCAGAGGGTTGTCGTAGCTGATCAGCGCCCGGGTGTAGCGGGTGCGCTCCGATGCACTGGAATAAGTGAACTTGCCATCGATGACGTTTGCCCGGGTATAGGCGAAGTCAAAGTCGGTAGCGCGCGGCATATCCGCCAGCGTGAATACCTGGCCCAGGGCCCAGTAGGTCATGCCCCGGTAGATCGTCGAGATGTCGCGCAGCAGCGACCATGCGTCAGCCTTGCTCTGCAGGTTCAAGTTGCAGATGAAGCGAGGCTCCATGCCGCCCTTACCGTCCGGCACCAGTTGGTCGCAGTACTGCGAGATGCGATACAGCTCCCACTTGTCCACCATCCACGGCTTGATGCGGCGGCCCAAGCCGAAACGGTCGTTCGTGGTGATGCCGTAAGTATGCCAAACGGGGTTGTCGGTCCAGGCCTCTTTGAATGTTCCGTCCCAGACGCCCGCATAAGTGCGTGACCTGGTGTCGTAGTTGCTCGGCACCTGCCACTTGCGGCCATCGCAATCAATCGTCACCGCAGGAATGCTACGGAACTGCTCGGCAGAAAACTCGATGTAAAGCAGCGCGGTATTCGGGTATCGAATCTTCGCGTCGATCACCTCGGTGAAGCCCGAAATCTGCATGGTGTCGGAGATTTTGTTGTTGTTCTGGTTTGCAGTCAGTCGAGTGATCCGTAGCAGCCACCCGGTTGTCGCGCGCGGCAGATTGATGCGGCGGGTTCGCTCGTACAGGCTGGTGGTCTTGCCGGACACGGCCTCGTTCAAAACCTCCTGGTACGTGCCCCCATCCGTCGCTAGTTCGACTTTATACCCGATCGCGTAACCGTTGATGTTGCCGCCGGAGTCCACCGATTGGAGCGCAGGCCAGGCAAAGCGCACACGTACAGCCGATAGCTGGGTATTGGTGATCGCTCGAACCCAGGGCGTGCCGCTGCGCAGCTCGGTGCTGATGGTTGTTTCATTCTCAACCGATGGGATGCCCTGGATATAGGACTGGTCGACAGCCCCGCTGCGCCACTCCCATTTCACGTTCGGGAAGTTCATGTTCCCCTGCGGGTCTTGCAGCGGCGTATTGTCGAGGAAGATGTCCTTGGCGGTAGGTGCACCATCAAACTCGCCCTCACCTACGGCAATAAGCATTTTCGCAATGGCGACGGAACGCAGGCTGTCTGGTGCCTCGGTTGGGGTTTTAGGCTTCTCGGAACCGCCCTTGGCGCCATAAACATCGATCTTGCGTGCTGCGCCCATGCTTTTCTCCAGGCATAAAAAACCGCCTCTTGGGCGGCTTCAGTTTTTCGGGTATTGGCTACATCTGATCTTCGGCGTAAATGGCGGCACTGATGATCGCGCCACCCCAGCGCCGGCGGCCTGCACATAGCGAGACAGGATTGCCGGAGGCCGTTGTGTTCTTGGCGCTACCGAAGGCGTAGCCGGGGGTGTTCTCTGGTGCTGCGCTGGTCTTTAGGCCGCCGGCCTGGGGGCTGAGCATTTGGATTACACCGCCGGCAGCGAGTGCAATGCCCGGAGCAGCAAGAGCTTGAAAACCTGGGATGAAAGAAACGGCGATCAAGATCACGCCGACGATCGTTTGAAGAAGGCCCGCTCTCTTGCTGCCAGTAATGATTGGGGCGATGCGAATCGTTTCCGTCCCTGCGTAATCCAGCTCTTTAGCGCCAAGGTTCTTCGATCCGCGAAACACAGCAAACTCGATGCCCCGCGACTTGGCGTTTGAGATGAACCTTTCCAAACCTGGAATCTGTACACAGAGAGCCTTAATCGCTTCTGCTGGTGAGCGCACAGACAGCCGGAATGACCTTCCGAACCGCCGTAGCTGGCCGTAGAGGACGACGGTGGTAAGCGGTTGGTATTCAATTTTCAGCGCGGCCATATTTACTCCAGGCGTAAAAAAACCGCCCGGAGGCGGCTTGTTTTTAATTTTACTCAGAGGCAGTTCCGGACTGCCTTCTCCATGTCACTTCTGCCCCATCCAGGACCCCATGCCAGTCGTTGAAACAGCTTCACCGAGCTGCCGCTTGAAACCTTGCGGATACTCAGCAGCTCATCTGTCATGTTGTTGCTTGCAGCAACAAGGCGGTATCCGTACTCAGTCTCTGACATCGTCACGTCGCTGCGCGCGTCCTGCCATTTGGGAAATACGCAGAGCGCATACTTTTTCGGGTCTTTGGCAGAACTGGCGGCAATGCTCGGATCCTTCGACTCAAGATCCCCTGGCGATACACATCCCGCTAGCATCGCCACCGCTACCGCCGCTATCAAAATCCGCATGTCGTTCCCTCTTTGGTTTGGCGGGACTGTAGCACTGAGGGAGCGGATGCAAAAAGCCCAGCACGGATAGCAATCGCAGCGAATACCACAGAGGGACAGCAACCTCATCGCTCAAACTTTGAATCGGCTGATCAGCACACCAAACGACGTCGCCAGTCGCGACAGCTCGGAGCTCGAAGCATTGGTTTGATGTGCCCCGGCCGCTGTTTGCGTGGAGAGATCCTGAATATTGACCAGATTACGATCAACCTCACGTGCAACCTGAGCCTGTTCTTCAGCGGCACTTGCGATCACGAGGTTCTTTTCATTGATGATTGAAACACCCTCAGTGATGCGGTCAAGGGCCTGGCCAGCCTCAATTGACTGCGCCCGCGTATCGGCTGCCAACTCTTTACTTTTATTCATCGCGAGGACCGCTTCTTCTGCCCCCGAACGAACCTGTTGCATCATCGACTCGATGTCCGCCGTCGACGCCTGGGTCCGATGGGCAAGTGCTCGGACTTCATCGGCTACAACCGCGAACCCGCGACCTTGCTCACCCGCCCTTGCTGCTTCGATGGCCGCGTTCAGGGCCAGTAGATTTGTCTGCTCCGCAATGGCCCTGATCACCTCAAGTACTTTTGTGATCTCGTTGACACGGGTTGCAAGCACTTCAACCTTGCCGGTTGAGTTTGAAATCTCATCAGCCATTGCCCCCACAGAGCTAACGGCTCTGCGCACTTGATCACGCCCTTGCAAAGCACTATGACTGGTTTGCTCAGAGGCTTCAGAAGCGCCTGTCGCATTTCGGGCTACCTCTTCCACCGCCGCAGTCATTTCGTTCACTGCCGTCGCCGCTTGCTGAATCTCATCATTCTGTCGCGTTAGGCCGCGTGAGCTTTCCTCCGTGACGGCGTTAAGCTCTTCAGATGCAGAGGCCAGTTGGTCAGCAGCACTGCCAATCTCTTTGACCGTGGTCCGGAGGTTTTGCTGCATTTTGTCCAGCGCACTCAGCAGTACACTGACCTCATCTCGCCCACTAACTTCAATATGTTTAGAAAGGTCACCCTCCGCCACTTCCTCAGCGCTGCGTAGAGCCATGGAAAGCGGCCGCGTGATCGAGCGCGTGATGATCATCCCCAAAGTGATGGCGGCCAGGAAGGCTATCATTACCCCTATGCCCAATATCCAGTAAGCGCTCGTAGTAACGGCCTCTGCCGTATCTGCGATCTCACCGCTTTGGCGATAGTTGGATGCAACAATGACTTTAAGCTCTTCATTAATGGCTTTGAAGGCCGGCGAAACTTCCTGCTGGAATAGCTGCGTAGCGCCATCAAGGTCGCCCGCCGTCGCCAGTGCGATCACTTTATTCGCCCCCTGCACATAGGCAGGCCAGTCTTTTTCGAACTGATCACCTGCCACACGCTCGTCATCGGCGAGAGGTGTCTGGCGGTACTCCTTGAAAAGCCGCTCAACTTCCTTCTGGTTGTCGGACATGGATTGCACTGCGGCGTTAAATTTAATCGACTCTGCTTTAGAGTATTTATATAGCAGGGCAGCATGTAGATCCCTGGAAAACGAAAAAGCAAGCGCGCGTGCATTAGCCGTATTGTTAACAGATACAAGGTTATTGCTAACGATTTCGTTTATTGTTGCTTTTAGTGATTTTATGCCCGAGGCACCTAACCCCCCTACTCCCAAGGTGATAATCGCACACACTACAAATGCAGAAATTAATCGCGTGGAAAGCTTGATGCTACGTAATGCGTCCATACGTCCTCCGACGAACTCTCAACTGGCCGACCCAAAAAAGCTTGAGGTCGCCACTGTATCTGACGAGACATTCATTACTTTAATTTTCATTAAACTCTCTCTTTATGAGCTTATGAATTATTGCCTTGCGAGTCTGAACCATAACTCCGCTATACAAAAATCAAGCTAATCAAGACACCTCAAATGAATACATTCGGCTCGATAGCGCCCGCATAAAGAAATATGACTTTGATATGAGTGTAAAAATAGGCGGCTGTTTCAAACAGAGACCTACCAGCAGAATGCCTGATTCAACGTCCAGTCGTTGCGACTGCTTGCTATTTTTCCAGCGCGCACCGCGGTCATGGGGGCGTAATGGTCTGGCTGTAGGTGACCTCTATACCTGAGGATCAGGCGTGTCCGGTCGTGCCATGGTCCGCCGTAGACGATGATCTCGGAAGGTCTCCCGTACAGGTGGTGCAGCAGGAATGGGCCGGGGCCAAAGGCGCCTGACTCTTCACCTGGCAGCGACGGATCGGTGCCCAGGTATATGCCAGCGTGGTTTGGGTGAGCTGTCCGGCCAACCTGCATAACAATCATGTCACCGCGCTGCGGCCGGTCGACGCGCACAAAACCGGCCGCCTCGTAGTGCTGCTCGTACAGACTTGCGTTGTCCGCACTCTCCCACCAACCGTCGGTGCGCTGGAAGGCTTCGAACTCCAGGCCCCACTCGCGGGCATACCAATCAGCGCACACCTGCCAGCAATCCCAGGCACCGTGTACGAATGGGCGCTTGAGCAAAGGCGTGCTGCCGTTTGGCGTGATCGTACGAAGGTCGCCCTCGGGCCAACTCAGAATATGCCAGGGCAAGGCCGTGGCCTCGCACATAGCCAGATCATGCGGTGACGGCCTGCTGGTGGCGTCCGGGTGCGAGTGAACGATGCCGATAACTTCGCCCACGTCTTCCGCCGCGGCGTAGTCCTCTGGATCCAGCCGGAACTCTTCGTTCGGTTCGGTGGCGATGTTTCGGCACGGGAAATACTTCTGCTTTCGACCGATGGCCAGCAGCAGGCCGCAACATTCTTTCGGATACTGGGCCGCCGCGTGCGCCTGGATGGCCGCGATGATGTGCTTGCGCATGGTCAGCTCCGGGCAATCAGGGATACGGCGGGGAATCCGCCGAAAGACAGTTCGTTGTTCTCGCCGAAGCGCAGCTTGCAGGACGACAGACAGCCCTTGCACTGGTCCAGGGCCGGGTCATCCGTGGGGTTGTCCTCATCGTCGAACATGGCGGCACCGGTGTAGCCGCAGTCAGGCCCGCGGTAGCCGTTGGTCATGGCCCAGTGACAGAACGTCGTCATCTGCCGGCCAGGCAGCCCGTGGTTATCGATCTCACCCGGGGAAGACAGCTCCCACACCACCGCCTCACCATCTTCGCTGGTTTTCTGGTCGATGTACCAGATTTCGAGCGCCTCTTGGGTCGGGTCAGCGGTTGGGTTGCCCTCGGGGAAGTTGACCGCGTCCAGGTACTGGGCCAGAGTCTCGCGGACCGTCAGCTTGAACTTGAGCATGTCCTCGAAGGCCAGGCACAGTGCGGTGACACGCCCGTTGACGTTGCCCGCTGCGAACGTAGGTCGAGAGGCCGTGCCGTCGCTGCTTGAGGAAATACCCTCAATCTGGACTGGCCAGGCTGCGTACTCCTGACCCTGCCAGATAATCGACTTGGCAGGCAGATCCTCTTCGGAGCCCTCATATGCCAGCAATTCCTCTGGCGTGTGCGGGATGGCGTGACCGTGGAAGCGCAGGTAATCCGCGCCGTACTCAGTCCCGTCAATTTCAAACAGGCGAATCTCGCCGCCGGGCTCCAGTTTCTGGATGTCCGTGATCAGTGCCATGGATTGGCCTCAGGGGTGAAAGGTTTGCTTGAAGGTCGCGGTTATTGCGTAGACCTGGCCGCCGCGATGCACTGGCTTGTAGCCGTTGCACTTGTAGAGGCCAAGCTCACCCAGGGGCGGCTCCCAGAGGAAGCCCTTCGCCCCCTTGTGACGGTCGAGGAAGTCCATGATGTCCTTGATGCGCCCCTTCAAACCCGTGAAGGTCACGGGCCAGGATTGCGACCGGTTATTGAGGCCATCTTCGACCGACTGCTCGTACCCATCGCCGAACTGCTTGGTCAGGACGCGCTGGGTCACATCACCCTCCGCGCCCTTTTCCGTTGCCCAGTTGAATCGTTCGATAGCCATCATCGTCCCTTAATTGCGTTGTTGATGACGCCGCCCTGGCGCATGTCCCTGCTCCGCAGTTCCTGGTACTTCTGCTCTACGAACGTCGCCAGCTCCTTGCCGAAGAGGTCATAGCCTGGCGCATCAGCCGTTGACGATGCGTTTCCGTCGCCGTCGATATGTACCTCGACATTGATCTGCGTTCCGCCAGCCCCGCCGCCGCCCATCGCCATGACGCCGAGCTTGCCGCTGGATGTCCTGGTCAATGGCATGATCGCCTCTTCACCAGCCTCACCCATGACGCCGGTTTTGCCATTGGCCATACCGAAAGCTGTTGGCTTGCTGACGACGGAGTTGGTGAACGCGCCGCCGTCGGCGAACATCTGCACGCCGCCCGACCAGGCACCGCCCTTGGCTTGCGGGAAGTAGCTGCCCGAG
>Ga0105246_10001835_pt1 | contig 12738 bp, 11 predicted proteins | sample KBSM64metaG_FD_99694 | JGI IMG/M metagenome (GOLD analysis project Ga0105246, IMG submission 99694) | Miscanthus rhizosphere microbial communities from Kellogg Biological Station, Michigan, USA - KBS M6-4 metaG | ecosystem: Host-associated > Plants > Roots > Rhizosphere > Soil | place...
GACGAGATCGACGCGGTCGGCCGCCACCGCGGCGCCGGCCTCGGCGGCGGTCACGACGAGCGCGAGCAGACGCTGAACCAGCTGCTCGTCGAGATGGACGGCTTCGACGTCAAGGGCGGTGTGATTCTCATCGCTGCGACGAACCGGCCGGACATCCTCGACCCGGCGCTGCTGCGTCCCGGGCGCTTCGACCGCCAGATCGCGGTCGACCCGCCGGACCTGCAGGGCCGCCTGGAGATCCTCAAGGTCCACCAGAAGGGCAAGCCGGTCGCTCCGGACGTCGACCTCGCGGCCGTCGCCCGCCGTACGCCGGGCTTCACCGGTGCCGACCTGAGCAACGTCCTCAACGAGGCCGCGCTGCTCACCGCCCGCAGCGACAAGAAGCTGATCGACAACTCCATGCTGGACGAGGCGATCGACCGCGTGGTCGCGGGCCCGCAGAAGCGGACCCGGATCATGTCGGACAAGGAGAAGAAGATCACCGCGTACCACGAGGGCGGTCACGCCCTGGTCGCGGCGGCCTCTCCGAACTCCGACCCGGTCCACAAGATCACGATCCTGTCGAGAGGCCGGGCCCTCGGCTACACGATGGTCCTGCCGGACGAGGACAAGTACTCCACGACCCGCAACGAGATGCTGGACCAGCTGGCCTACATGCTGGGCGGCCGTGCGGCCGAGGAGCTCGTCTTCCACGACCCGACCACGGGCGCCGCGAACGACATCGAGAAGGCCACCGCCACGGCCCGCGCGATGGTCACGCAGTACGGCATGACCGAGCGGCTCGGCGCCATCAAGTTCGGCGGCGACAACACCGAGCCGTTCCTCGGACGTGAGATGGCTCACCAGCGCGACTACTCGGAAGAGGTCGCCGCTCTGGTGGACGAGGAAGTCAAGAAGCTCATCGAGAACGCGCACAACGAGGCCTGGGAGATCCTGGTCGAGAACCGCGACGTCCTCGACAACCTCGTCCTGCAGCTGCTGGAGAAGGAGACGCTGGGCAAGGAGGAGATCGCCGAGATCTTCTCCGCCATCGTCAAGCGCCCGGCCAGGCCCGCCTGGACCGGCTCCTCCCGCCGCACGCCGTCCACCCGCCCGCCGGTGCTCTCCCCGAAGGAGCTCGCACTGACGAACGGCGCCAACGGCGCGACCCCGGCGATCAGCACCGCCAAGTCGACGGCGACGGAGTCCGCCCCGGCGATCGAGACGGCCCCGGAGGACCGCCCGGAGAGCTGACCACCGCTCTCCCGGCGGCCACGTCGGCCCGGAATGAATGCCGCGCCCCCCAGGTTCTAGCCTGGGGGGCGCGGCATTTCAGCCATGTCGCAGATGAGGCGCGTGGCCCACACGCGTGACCCGCACAGGAACGAGGCACCACATGACCGACCCCGTGACGCTGAACGGCGAGGGCTCGATCGGCGAGTTCGACGAGAAGCGCGCCGAGAACGCCGTACGCGAACTGCTGATCGCGGTCGGCGAGGACCCGGACCGGGAGGGCCTGCGGGAGACGCCGGCGCGGGTGGCGCGGGCGTACCGGGAGATCTTCGCGGGGCTGTGGCAGAAGCCCGAGGACGTGCTGACGACGACGTTCGACCTGGGGCACGACGAGATGGTGCTCGTGAAGGACATCGAGGTGCTGAGCTCCTGTGAGCACCACCTCGTCCCCTTCGTCGGGGTCGCTCACGTCGGGTACATCCCGTCCACCGACGGCAAGATCACGGGGCTGTCGAAGCTGGCCCGGCTCGTGGACGTCTACGCCCGGCGCCCGCAGGTGCAGGAACGACTCACCACGCAGATCGCCGACTCGCTGATGAAGATCCTGGAGCCGCGCGGGGTCATCGTCGTCGTCGAGTGCGAGCACATGTGCATGTCGATGAGGGGTGTCCGCAAGCCCGGGGCGAAGACCATAACGTCGGCGGTGCGTGGCCAGCTGCGTGATCCCGCCACCCGCAACGAGGCGATGAGCCTGATCATGGCGCGCTGACTTCCGGGGCGCCGGGGCGGCAGGTGCGGCTTCAGACCGCCGACGCCGCCCCGTTGTTGTCCTCGTCGTCCTCCGGGAGCCTGCACACGCGCTCCAGGAAGATGGCCGCCACTATGACCGCGATGCCCGCCACGACCGAGAAGCCGGCGTAGATGGCCTGGTCGCGCCGGGCCGGGATGTCGAGGAGCTCCAGCAGGAAGACGCCCGTGCCGCCGTACATGCCGGCGACGAGGGCGGCGACCAGGGCGCTGGCCTGGCCGAAGACGACCGCGCGGGCCGCCATCAGCGGGTCGACGCCCTTGGCCTCGGGGCGGCGCTCGCGCTGGGCCTTGAAACGCCCGCGCAGGGAGAGCGCCGTGGCCAGCAGGACCACCGCGATCAGAGCGAGGACGATGGGGGCGGCGAGCGGGACGCTCGGGAGGGTCCCGATCGAGTTCCAGAGGCGGGCGCCCGCCCAGGACAGGATTCCGGCCACGACGAAAACGCCGACCAGCACCCTGATGCGCAGCTCTCTCACGGTGTCCCTTCAGCTCCCCCGGGCCCTGCGGACCGTGGTCGTCCCGACCTTGCCGTCCTGACCTTAACGACTACTCGGGCAGGTGGAGTTCCAGGTCCTTGCGCGGTGTCACGCCCTCGCGGGTGACGGCGTCGAGGAGAGCGGCGACCGCGCCGCGGCCCGGCAGCTGCGCCTCCGGTTCCATGTCGTGCCAGGGGGCGAGGACGAAGGCGCGCTCGTGGGCGCGCGGGTGGGGCAGCGTGAGGTGCGGGTCGTCGTCGATGAAGTCCGCGTACGCCACGATGTCGACGTCGAGAGTGCGCGCGCCCCAGCGCTCGTCCCGTACCCGGTGGAAGGCCTCCTCGACCGCGTGCGCCCGCTCCAGGAGCGAGGACGGCGGCAGGGTGGTCTTCAGGACGACGACCGCGTTGAAGTAGGAGGGCTGGCTGCCGGGCTCGACGCCCCACGGCTCCGTCTCGTACACCGGAGAGACGGCCTTGATGCGGACGCCCGGGGTGTCCTCCAGGGCGTCGATGGCGCCCTGGAGGGTCTCCAGGCGGTTGCCCAGGTTCGCGCCGAGGGAGATCACCGCCCGTTTCGGGTTGTGGAGCGTGGTGTCGGCGGCGTCCACCTGCGCCACGACGGCGGCGGGTACCGGCTGTACGGTCGGGTCGCTCGGACCCGTGGCGAAGGACGCGGTCATACTCGGCTCCGGGTGATGGTGACGGTCACGTCGTCGAAGGGGACCGTGATCGGGGCGTCCGGTTTGTGGACGCAGACCTCGACCTCCTGGACCCCGTCGTGCTTCAGGCAGGTCTGGGCGATGCGCTCGGCGAGCGTCTCGATGAGGTCGACGGGCCCGCCTTCGACGACGGCCACGACCTCCTCCGCCACGATGCCGTAGTGCACGGTCTTCGCCAGGTCGTCGTCGGCGGCGGCCGGGCGGGTGTCCAGGCCGAGGACGAGGTCCACGATGAAGGTCTGGCCCTCCTCGCGCTCCTTGGGGAACACCCCGTGGTGCCCACGGGCCTTGAGGCCGCGCAGCGCGACACGATCCACGCGAATCACTCCTGCAATCGTCGGTGACGGCCGGTCACTGCCGTGTGCGGGCGGCACACCGGCCTCGAACGAATCTACCTGCGGGCACTGACAGGACCGGGCCACGGGGGCGTGGCCCGTGCCGGGACCAGGAGGGTTCATCGCGTGTTTCCCCTGGGGAACCCGGCGGCTCACGGGTTGGTAGCCGCCCCTACCCAGGGGTCCGTGATTCCAACCACTCCTTGGTCCTCAAGGGGGCGCCTACCCACTCAGGAGGGTGTGTCGTCGTCCTCGTCCTCATCGTTTTCGGTCATCACGGGTGAGGCGTGGTGGGACCAGAGTTTCCAGCCTGCCGGGGTGCGGTGGAACACGTTGGTGGCGACCACCAGCTGGCCGACGAGCGGGCCGAGTTCCTCGCTGCCCTTGGGGGCGGGGCCGCCGCTGAGGATGTTCTCGGTGCAGGTCACCAGGGCGGTGTCGCCCGTGACGGAGACATGCACGTCGGTGAGGAAGAACTGGATGTAGTCGGTGTTCGCCATGATCAGCGCATACGACCTCAGGACCTCGCCGCGGCCGGTGAGCGCCGGCCAGCCGGGGTGCACGCACGAGATCACACCGGTGTCGGCCGGGTCGTGGTACTCCTCGTCGACCCCCAGATCGGACGGGGCGAGCCAGAGCGCGGACAGGTCCTCGAAGTCGCCGCGCTCCATGGCCTCATAGAAGGCGGTGTTGGCGGCTTCGACCTGCTCGACGTCGGTGTGGGGGGCGCTCACCGGGCTCCTTCGGCAGCGCGCGCGCCCTCCACGGCGCGTGCGACCCGTACGGCGTCCGCCGTAGCGCGCACCTCGTGCACGCGCACCGCCCATGCGCCGGCGTGCGCGGCGAGTGCGGAGACGGCGGCCGTGGCGGCGTCGCGCTCGCGCGCGGGCGGGGGCGCGCCCTCCGGTCCGGCCAGGACGCGGCCGAGGAACCGCTTGCGGGAGGCGGCGACGAGCAGGGGGTGGCCGAGGCCGAGCAGCCGGTCCAGGTGGGCGAGCAGGACCAGGTCGTGCTCGGCGTCCTTGGAGAAGCCGAGGCCGGGGTCGACGACGATGCGGTCGGGGGCGATGCCGCCGGCCAGGACGGCCTCCACGCGTGCGTGCAGCTCGTCGGCGACTTCGGTGACGACGTCCTCGTACACGCCCTTGACGTTGCCGCCCGCCAGGAAGCCGCGCCAGTGCATGACGACGAAGGGGGCGCCGGCGGCTGCCACCACCGGGATCATCTCGGGGTCGGCGAGGCCGCCGCTGACGTCGTTGACGAGGGCGGCGCCGGTGGCGAGGGCCCGTTCGGCCACGGAGGCGCGCATGGTGTCGACGGAGACGGTGACGCCTTCGGAGGCGAGGCCGCGGACGACGGGGATGACGCGCCTGAGCTCCTCGGCCTCGTCGACGCGGGTGGCGCCCGGCCGGGTGGACTCGCCGCCGACGTCGACCAGGTCCGCGCCCTCGGCGACCAGGTCGAGGCCGTGTTTGACGGCATTCGTGGTGTCGAAGAAGCGGCCGCCGTCGGAGAAGGAGTCGGGCGTGACGTTCACCACCCCCATGACCGCGCAGCGGTCCCACTCCGGAAGGCCCGCGACGCGCCCGCGTCCGCTCTGCTTGCTCATACGTTCAGCGTAGGCCCCGGCCGTGGCCGGGAGACGCCACGGCCCGGACGGAAGCCCCCCTGTGGGAGGGGAGTTTCCGTCCGGGCCTGTTCTTCACAGCGTCCGGCGTCCGGTGTCCCGGTCAGGCGGTCATGCCGCGCGTACGTCGCGCTCAGCGACGGCGTGCGTGCACACGCGCGGGGCGGTCCTGCGGCGGCGCAGGAAGCGCGGCAGCGGCAGGGCGAGGTTGACGAAGCCCTCCGCCTGCATGGCGGCGAAGCCGATGCGCGGCAGGTCGGCCGATGCCCGGTAGACGACGAAGCGGGGTTCCCAGCGCGGCTGGAACTTCGCGTTGAACTTGTACAGGGACTCGATCTGGAACCAGCGGGAGAGGAAGACCAGCAGCCCGCGCCAGGCGCGCAGCACCGGGCCCGCGCCGATCTTCTCGCCACGCGCGAGTGCCGAGCGGAACATCGCGAAGTTGAGCGACACGCGCGTGATGCCGAGTTTCGGTGCCGCCTGGAGGGCCGCGACGATGAGCAGTTCGTTCATGCCGGGATCGGCCGAACGGTCGCGGCGCATCAGGTCGAGGGAGGCGCCGTCGGTGCCCCAGGGGACGAAGTGCAGGATCGCCTTCAGATCGCCGTACTCGCCGGGCTGGTCGTCCGCCTTGTGGGCGGTGGCGATCAGGCAGTCGCCGTCGGCGGCGTCGCCGATGCGGCCCAGCGCCATGGAGAACCCGCGCTCGGTGTCGGTGCCGCGCCAGTCCTCGGCGGCGTTGCGGATCCGCTCCAGCTCGGCCTCGCCGAGGTCACGAATACGTCGTACCCGGGTTTCGTAACCGGCGCGCTCGATGCGCTTGACCATCTGGCGCACGTTGCGCATCGCGCGGCCGGCGAGGGAGAAATCCGCTACGTCCACCACCGCCTCGTCGCCCAGTTCCAGGGCGTCGAGGCCGGTCTCGCGGGTCCACACCTCGCCGCCCGTCTCCGAGCAGCCCATGACGGCCGGAGTCCAGGAGTGCGCACGTGCCTCGTCCATGAAGCGCTCGATGGCGCCCGGCCAGGCCTCGACGTCACCGATGGGGTCGCCGCTGGCGAGCATCACGCCGGACACGACCCGGTACGTCACCGCCGCCTTGCCGCTGGGCGAGAAGACGACCGCCTTGTCGCGGCGCAGCGCGAAGTGGCCGAGGGAGTCGCGGCGGCCGTGCTTCTCCAGCAGGGCACGCAGCTGCGTCTCGTCCTCCTCCGTCAGGCGCGCGGCCGGGTGTTCGGGCCGGAAGGCGAGGTAGATCGTGGTGACCGCCGTCAGCAGGCCGAGCGCGCCCAGTGAGAAGCCGACGGTCCAGGAGGTGTTGCCCTGGTAGTCGACCGGGCCCTCGAAGCCGAACAGGCCGTAGAGGACATGGGTGATGCGATCGGCCAGGCTCGGGTCGCCGACGAGCGTCTTCGGGTGGACGCTGACGATGACCAGCCCCAGAGCGAGGGAACCGGCGCCCATGAGGACGAAGTTCGCGAGCGCACGCCACCTGCTTCGCGGATCGGGCAGCGCTCGGAACTGATCACGGTGTCGCAGCAGCGGTGCGAGCAGCGCCAGCGAGATGATCACTCCGATGATGGAGTGGCGGTATGTGAACTGCGCCACCGCGCCCGCCGGCAGCAGTGCCACCGCGGCGCGCCACGCCCGGCGTTTGCCGCGCCTCAGGCCGTGTGCGAGCAGCAGCAGCAGGATGCCGGCGCTGAGCGAGAGCGCGGCCGCGAACGGGCCGAACGACCCGGGCAGCACCTCGGCGATCGTGTGCATACGGCTGTGCCTGAAGCGCGGGAAGACGCCCGCGGCGATGTCCAGAACGCCCACCAGTGCGCAGGCTCTGGCGACGAGGACGGGGACGGCCTCGGGGCGCGGACCACGGAATACGCGCCGCGCGCTGCGTGATCGAGTGGGAACCCCACCCGACATTTCCTCATCTGTCCTGACAGACATCGCATCCCGTAGTTCTGCGAGAGACCTTGGATCCGGGCCCGATTCGGGCATCCGGCGACATTGCGCCCTCTAGGACGGTGTCTCGGGGAGCAAGGTTCCAACCTCTCCTCAAAGCCGGTCCAAAGGCAGAGGAAAGTCCCGGACAAGCTCTCGCGAAGGTATGCGGGATCCGGGTGGAAACCGCAGGCAGGAAGCAGGTCATGGGTCTTACGAGCAACAAAGTGCTGCTGCTGGCAGTGATGTTCGCCGTACTGCTGTTCGTGGGCACGGTGTGGCTGTGGCCGCGCCTGGCACGGCGCAACTGGCGGGCTGTCAGCGGACGCGTCGGGCTGCTGTTCGGCACCCAGCTGGCCCTCTTCCTGTCGGTCGGCCTCGCCGCCAACCAGGCCTTCGGGTTCTACGCCAGCTGGGCGGACCTGTTCGGCCAGGAGAAGGCCCAGGGTGTGGTCGTGAACCACACGGCGCTCGGCGGCTCCGGCGGCCCGCTGCAGGTGATCGACACGGCACGCGTGCGGGGAGCCGGCGGTTCCCAGCCGCAGGTCGGCGGCCAGATCCAGAAGGTCGACATCGTCGGCCGCACGACGAACATCGCCACACCCGCGTATGTGTACCTGCCGCCGGAGTACTTCCAGCCGCAGTACCGCACGCGCACGTTCCCCGCCACCGTGGTCCTCACGGGATATCCGGGCACCGCGCAGGCGCTCGTGGACAAACTGCACTATCCGAGTACGGCCCAGGGCCTTGCGAAGAACGGCCGTATGCAGCCGATGATCCTGGTGATGATGCGGCCGACGGTGGCGCCGCCGCGGGACACGGAATGCGTGGACATCCCGGGCGGTCCGAAGACGGAGACGTTCTTCGCCAAGGACCTGCCCGATGCCGTACTCGCGCACTACCGGGTGGGCAAAAAGCCGGGCAGCTGGGGCATCATCGGCGATTCCACGGGCGGCTACTGTGCGCTGAAGCTCGCCATGCACCACCCCGGGGTGTATGCCGCAGGGGCGGGTCTGTCGCCGTACTACAAGGCGCCGATCGACCCCACCACGGGCGATCTCTTCCACGGTGACAAGGGGCTGCGCAACCGCGCGGACCTGCGGTGGTGCATCAAGCACCTGCCTTCCCCGGACACTTCACTGCTCGTCACCAGCAGCAAGATCGGGGAATCCAACTACAAGGCGACACTGAAGTTCATAGAGGGTGTGCGGGCCACGAACCTGACGCGGATCTCGTCGATCATCCTTGACAGCGGCGGCCACAACTTCAACACCTGGCGGCGGGAGATTCCCGCGACGCTGCAGTGGATCAGCGGGCGGCTGAGCGACCGGTGACCAGGGTTCCCACAGGTGATGATCTTGCTGAATTCGGCAAAGGCCTATTCCTGATGCCCTGTGAACGTTTCGGTATGGCTGTGTTTTTGCGGGGCGGGGCACCAACACTCGCCTACGCGCGGTAAGTTTCTGGCCATGCCACGTGGACGTCACCGCCATTCCCCGCCCTTGCACAGACTGCTGCCACCGTCGGCGATCGCAGGCGTCTCTTTCGTCTGCGCCTTCGGTCCGTGGGTGTTCTCACAACAGGCCGTGCTCCGTGTCATAGCCGCGGCCGCCGCGGCGACGGCGGTCGTCGGTGCGGCCGTCATGCGCCGTTGGGACACCCAGGCCGGCAAGCAGGTCGCCGACCTCACGCGCGCGCGTGCGAGCGACGAGTGGCGGCACGAGGAGCGGGTCGCCGAGTTGGAGACCGACCTCGAGGAGTCGCGCGAGCTGCGCGCCAAGCTGGCGCAGCGGCTGCGCGCGAAGCGCGCCGAACTGGCGGGACTGCGCAACGAACACGCGGCGCTGCTGCGGCGGTACGCCACCGCCGAGACCGAGCGTGCGAGCGCCCTGGAGGGCCGCCGCCTGCTCGAGATAGAGGCCGGGGCACCGGCCCGCGCGCTGCCGCCCGTGCCGGTGGCCGGCGCGGCGGCTGCGGAGACCGAGACCCTGGTGGAGGAGACCGAGGCTGTGGCTGCCTCGGTGGACGTCTCCGAGGGCACGGCCGACGAGCCGGCGGCGCCGGAGATCTTCTCCCCGGAGGGTTCCAAGCTGTTCTTGCGGGCGAAGGCGGTGCTGACGAAGTTCGACGAGGACGGTGACGGTTCTCCGAAGGACGACGACGGCCCGGACGGTGAACCGGACTCGCAGGACGCCGCGAGCGCCGAGGCCGAGGACGACACCGACCCCGAGGACGACGATTCCCCGAAGGGCGGCGGCTCCCCCAAGGGTGACGAGCCTTCAAAGGACGTCTCCCCGAAGGGCGAGCCGGTGACGGTGAAGGCCGGTTCGGACTCGGCCGCAGCTCACGCGACCGAGCCCGTCGCCGCCGAGCCCGCCGCCACCGCGACCGAGGTCGCCATCGGTGAGGCCGAGGCCGCGGCCCAGGAGGATGAGTCGCAGGGGCAGCCCCAGGCGGTCGACGGGCATGAGCGCGCGGCCGCCACCACTTCGGCCAGGCACGTGCCGGCCGCCCAGCCCGTGCGGCAGCCCGCCGGTCACTTCGTCGCACCGACCGCGGTGGCCGTCGTACCGGCAGCCCCCGTGCGGCGTCCGACGGCCGAGGGCGGATTCGACTTCTTCGGTACGAAGGCTGAGGGGGCGCAGGACGCCCTGGAGGCCGTGCAGAACGAGGACCTCGCCGATGTGGTCGGCCAGGAGGCGCTCGCCGTCCACAAGGCCGAGGCCGAGGCGGAGTTCAAGCCTGCCGACGCGGCCGCATCCGGTGTCGGCCAGGTCATCGACCTGACGGCCCACGACGAGACCGAGCAGATCGACGTGCAGGGGCTGCGGAGCGCGGTTTCCTGAGACCTTCGGTCTCGTGACGGCCCCGGGCGGTTTCTGACGGCCCGGGGCTCTCGCTTGCCCGGGATCCTCGCTTCCCGGGCTTGTGGATTCCCGGGCTCCGGCTTTCGCGGCGCCGCCGGGTCATCGCCCTACGGCGCCATCCACCGGTCCGGCAGCGCGTCCCGCCGCCCCGTCCGTGACCGCTCGGCCTGCCCCCGCAGCAGCTCCGCCGCCTCCTGAGCGTCCCTCAGCCGGGCCGTCACGGTCTTGTCGGCTCCCGTGTCCACATGTACGTCGGCGAGTCGCCACAGCCGCTTCCAGGGCCCCTGAACCAGCCGCACGCTCTGCACCTTCGCATGCGGCACGAGCGCCAGGCTCCGGCGCAGCACGCCGTGCCGGGCCGCGAACACCGTGTCGGTCACGGCGACTTTCTGGCCCCGCCACCACACCGGCAGACACCGTCCGGCCCGCCTCGGAGGCCGTGACAGCTCCTCGGCCGGCGGCACGGTCACCCCGGGCAGCACGCGCGCGACGACCGACTCGGCGACCGCCCGCGGAGCCACCGGCACCAGCACGGAGTTGGACGAACCGGCCACATCCAGCTCCACCCGCACCCAGCCGAGCCGCCGCCACAGCAGCGGCTCCACGATCCGCACGGTCTGCACCCGGCCGGGCGGCACCGTCTCGTGCGTGCGGTCGAGGAGTCCGTGGTCGATGCGCAGCCCGTCCGGTGACTCGCCCACCGTCCAGTCGTACTCGCCGACGAACCGCCCCGCGCTGCTCGCGCCCGCCGCGCCCAGCAGCGGAACGCCGGTCGCGAGGACCGTCCACACGCTGTGGGTGGCCAGCCAGAGCACCGGCGGGACGACGAGCGCGGCCGCCAGAGAGCACCAGGTGGCGCCCGTCAGAAGGACCGAGATCGCGAGGTCGCGCGGCGGCGTGCGCAACAGCTCGCGCACCGGCGCCTCGCCGACTTCGTGCGCCGTCTCGGGCGCGAACCCGGCGGCGCGTGCGAGCAGTTCGGCGCGGAGCGCACGCGCCTCGCGCTCCCCCAGGAAGGAGAGCTCGTCCTTCTTGTCCGTCCCGACGACGTCGAGTTTGAGCTTGGCGACGCCCGCCACGCGCGCGAGGAGCGGCTGGGTGATGTCGACGGCCTGGATGCGTTCCAGCCGGATGTGCGCGGTGCGCCGGAACAGCAGGCCGGTCCGTATCCGCAGCTCGGTCTCGGTCACCGCGAAGTGCGTGAACCACCAGGTCAAAAAGCCGTACAGGGAGGCGGCCGGGACCAGGACGGCGAGCGCTGCCAGGAGGGTGGTGGTCGTCAGCCTGGTCAGCTGCTGCTGCGCCTGGTCGGGATCGTGCACGGCCCACCCGATGACCACGGCCACCGGCGCCCAGGCCCGCCTCAGGGGCGTCACGGGGTGCAGCCGCCGCTCGGTGACGGGTTCCTTCGCGGCTACGGCGTCGTCGACGCCCTGCGCGGTCACAGACCCGCCGATCGGGCTTCGCCGAGCTCGGTGAGCCGGTCGCGCAGCCGCTCCGCCTCGGCCGGCTCCAGGCCCGGGATGGTCGCGTCGGTCGCGGCGGCCGCCGTGTGCAGCTGCACGCTGGCCAGCCCGAAGTGCCGTTCGACGGGCCCCGAGGTCACCTCGACCAGCTGCATCCGCCCGTACGGGACGACGGTCTCCTCGCGCCACAGCACACCCCGGCTGATCAGCAGGTCGTCGGCCCGCTCGGCGTACCGCCAGGAGCGCCAGTTGCGGCCCAGCAGCACCCAGCCCCAGGCCGCCAGTGCGAGCGGCAGCAGGGCGAAGGCCGCCCAGACGGGCCCGGCGAGCAGCCCGAGCAGCAGGCCCAGGGCGAGGGCCAGCAGCCCCAGCCACACCACCAGCAGCAGCCGGCGCATCCGCAGCAGACCGGGCGGCAGCCCGATCCACACCGGCTCCGCCGACTCGTCCTCCGTCGTCCCCGTGCTCTGCGTGCTCCCCGTCTCCATACGGCCAGCGTACGTAGGAGAGACTGGGTCCATGACTCCTACGACGGAGACCATGGTCGGTATCGGCGGCGCCGCGGAGAGCACCGACATGGTGCTCAACATCGGGCCGCAGCACCCGTCCACGCACGGCGTCCTGCGGCTGCGCCTGGTGCTGGACGGCGAGCGCATCATGCACGCCGAGCCGGTCATCGGGTACATGCACCGCGGCGCGGAGAAGCTCTTCGAGGCGCGCGACTACCGCCAGATCATCATGCTCGCCAACCGCCACGACTGGCTGTCGGCCTTCTCGAACGAGCTCGGTGTGGTCCTCGCGGTGGAGCGCATGCTCGGCATGGAGGTGCCCACGCGCGCGGTGTGGACGCGCACGCTGCTCGCCGAGCTCAACCGGGTGCTCAACCACCTGATGTTCCTGGGCTCGTACCCGCTGGAACTCGGCGGCATCACCCCGGTCTTCTACGCCTTCCGGGAGCGCGAGGTCCTCCAGAACGTCATGGAGGAGGTCTCCGGCGGCCGTATGCACTACATGTTCAACCGCGTCGGCGGCCTCAAGGAGGACCTGCCGGCGGGCTGGGCGTCACGCGCGCGCGGCGCCGTCGCCGCCGTGCGCTCGCGCATGGACGTGTACGACGACCTGGTGCTCGGCAACGAGATCTTCCGGGGGCGCACGCGGGGCGTGGGCGCGCTGGCGCCCGAGACCGTGCACGCCTACGGCGTGAGCGGGCCGATCGCGCGCGCCTCGGGCGTCGACTTCGACCTGCGCCGGGACGAGCCGTACCTCGCCTACGGGGAGCTCCA
>Ga0105246_10001838_pt1 | contig 12732 bp, 13 predicted proteins | sample KBSM64metaG_FD_99694 | JGI IMG/M metagenome (GOLD analysis project Ga0105246, IMG submission 99694) | Miscanthus rhizosphere microbial communities from Kellogg Biological Station, Michigan, USA - KBS M6-4 metaG | ecosystem: Host-associated > Plants > Roots > Rhizosphere > Soil | place...
CTTCAATATCCATCTGCAATACTTCAGCCAGCTCCTCCGCTGATGGTTCCCTTTCAAACTCCTGCTCAAGCTGGGAATAGGCTTTTTGAACGCGATTCGTTAACCCCACTTTATTTAAGGGTAAACGAACGATACGTGCCTGTTCGGCCAATGCCTGCAGAATGCTTTGGCGGATCCACCAAACGGCGTAAGAAATGAACTTGAAGCCGCGGGTTTCATCAAAACGCTGTGCCGCTTTGATCAAACCGAGATTTCCTTCATTGATCAGGTCGGGTAGCGATAATCCCTGGTTCTGGTATTGTTTTGCAACAGATACCACAAACCGCAGATTGGCTTTTGTCAACCTGTCCAATGCTTTTTGATCACCTTGCTTGATAAGCCGGGCTAATTTTACTTCGTCTTCGGGGGAGATTAATTCAACTTTACCGATTTCCTGCAGATACTTTTCGAGACTTTGAGATTCACGATTGGTAATAGATTTCGTGATCTTCAGCTGTCGCATGCTCATAGGTATGGGTTTTAAAAATGGATATTTTAAGGATTTAGATTTTTATGTAGTCCCGCATACCTTCCAAATATCCGTCTCTTCGTCGTTTCGCACGCAGAAAGTACTGAACTAAGGGCAATTTAATGAACTTCAGCAATTTGCCAAAAAACAGCCTCATTTAAAACGCGACCTGTTCATCTTTATTTTGTTGTTTTGCCCTTTCATCCAAAAAAAAACAAAAATAAACGGCAAAATATTTTGACGGGTAGATTATTTTTTTATAATTGCACCAATAGAACAAGTTTTTTAGAATAAATGAAGACGAATAAACAGTTATATACTTTAGAGTACCCGGTAAGGTGTTCTCCATCTATTTTGTATGAATTTCTTTCCACTCCCGCAGGATTGCAGGAATGGTTTGCCGATAAAGTAGACGAAAGAGATAGTATTTTTTTGTTTTCCTGGAACGGATCATCTGAAAAAGCAGAGGTCGTAGAAAGCGAAGAAGAAAAATTTGTACGCTTTCACTGGCTTCATGCACCTAAGGAAGAATTTTTTGAATTCAGAATTGAAAAATCAGAAGTAACCAATCAGACGATCCTGGTTATTAAAGATTTTGCTGAAAAAAGAGAAATTAAGGACCAGAGCATGCTTTGGGACTACCAGGTTAAAGATCTTTTTCACAGATTGGGAAATTAAGACAGGATTACATCGGTCAGCACTTTGAAGTCAACCGCTAATTTACTTACGGCATCATTCCAATGATGCAGCGGATGCTTATTGGCTATCTTGATAAAGGAATTCTCACTGATTATTTTTTTCCATTCCATTTGCGATAGATTTTTTACAAGTGCATAATTTGACGGATCAAAATGATGCTCCCATTGTTCTTTATTAATGCAGATAAAAAAATCATTGTCTCTGAAGACAGGATAGGCCTGTATACATTTTTCTTCATCCTGTTTTTTGTAACTACCGGCCATGTGTAAGGTAATACTGAAAAAGTTTCCCCACCAGAACATCGTTCGGATGGCGAAAATGTTTTCTTTTTCAAATAATCTCGGATAATCCAGTATTAAATAGGGCAGCCCGCGGTAATTTTCCCCTTTTGAAATTTTAGGCGGCACTTTTGTATAATTATGTGTGAGTACACGACCCAGGTCTTCGGTCATCATTTCCTGCAGTTCGCCGAATAAGTTCTTCGCTTTTTCAATAATTGTGTTCTTTGTTAAAATCCAATCCGCATTCGTAACAAGCTCCATCTCCTTTGATGAAAGTCTTATTTTTGCCTTGTCCATTTAATAAAGATATTACTTACTGTGTTCAGGAAATTAGACAAGCTCATTGTCAAAGCATTTGTCGGGCCCTTTATAGCAACGTTTTTTATAACGTTGATGGTGCTCGTTATGCAATTTTTCTGGCTCTACATTGATGATTTCGTTGGCAAGGGATTGAGTACGGGCGTCATTCTTGAATTTATCTGGTACCAGAGCGCGGTATTGGTACCATTAACGCTGCCGCTCGCCGTTCTTATCTCTTCATTAATGACATTTGGCAACCTTGGTGAAACATTCGAGCTTGTTGCGATAAAATCAGCCGGCATATCCTTATTAAGATTTATGCGGCCTTTGTTTTTTATTACTTTTTTTATTGCGGGAATAGCGTTTCTTTTCTCCAACTATGTAATCCCCGTTGCGACGCTGAAATCAAGAACATTATTGGGAGATATCTATTATGCAAAACCGGCTTTTGATCTGAAAGAAGGAATCTTTTACGATAAGATTGAAGGCTTCGCTATGAAGATCGGCGAAAAACAAAATGACAGTATCATTCGGAACGTAATAATATATGAAACCGGTAGTGCACTGCAGGATAATTTTATCGTTGCCAAAAGCGGTGTCATGCGCATAACACCCGACCGGCGTTATCTTGAAATGGACCTGCGGGATGGATGGAGGTACCAGGAAAAAGGAAACCGGGGACAGCCCAATTCTGATTTTATCCGGATCGGTTTTAAACAATACCGCAAGCAATTTGACATCAGCTCGCTGGTATTTAACCGCACGGCAGACAGCGTGAATAAAAACAATCAGCGAATGCTGAATATGCGGCAGCTTCAAAAAGTGATCGACTCATTAAATAAAAAAGAAAGAGCCTTTGGCATTAAGAAGATCAATGAAGTATTTGCTACGTTACAATTTGTCAAATATCTCGATAGCAGCTGGACAAGGAAGACGAACGATACCGTGAAAACAGCAAAAAAATTTGAGGACCTGTTGCCGGACTCAGCTAAACAGGCAGTAAACAGGGATGCCATCAACCGTGTCAGCAGTATGCGTGTAAACAACGAGGTAGCGCTTGCCGACTATAATGCACTGAAGAAAGATCTGCGTATGCACGAGATTGAATGGCACCGTAAAATTTCCTTATCATTTGCCTGCGTTGTATTGTTTCTCATCGGTGCGCCCCTGGGATCAATCATCCGTAAAGGTGGTGTGGGTACGCCGCTGGTGTTTGCGATTATCTTCTTTATGGTTTTTTATTTCTCCAGTACTACCGGCGAAAAATTGGCGAAAGAAGCGACATTTTCCCCTTTTGTCGGCATGTGGATGTCAACTTTTGTACTTGTTCCGGTCGGTGTTTTTCTTACTTATAAAGCGCTCCGCGATTCCCAGTTGTTCAACAAGGAATCCTATTATCGTATATGGAAGTATCTGAAACGGCTGCGCTTTTGGAAAAACAAAACAAAAACGCCGGATATTACATTGCCCGAAGCCCAATAAAGTCTTGCGCTGTTTATTTATGTACTTTCGGCCCTGATTTTTTTCTTGCCTCATAGTGAAAGCGGAAACACAAAATTTCAATACACAAAAATGGATTGCATCACTGTCAGTCATATTGCTGGCGGTTAAATTCATTGCCTATTATCTTACCCATTCGGTATCTATACTTACGGATGCGCTGGAAAGCATTGTCAATGTCGCCGCCGGCTTTATAGGCCTGTATAGTTTATATATAGCGGCCAAACCCAGGGATGCCAATCATCCGTATGGTCATGGAAAGGCGGAATTTCTTTCGGCAGCGATAGAAGGCACGCTGATTTTTTCAGCGGGGGCAATCATCATTTATAATGCTGTAAAGAATATTTTTTTTCCCGTCGCGATTCATAAACTCGACCAGGGTATATACCTGGTAGGGATAACTGCAATTGTGAACCTTGTGGCGGGTTTTATTTGTCTACGCACAGGAAAAAGAAATAATTCACTGGCGCTGGCTGCAAGTGGTAGACATTTGCTGTCGGACAGTTATTCAACGGTTGGGATTATCGGCGGTCTCGTGTTGATTTTTGTCACCGGAAAATTATGGATAGACAGCGCCGTGGCGATCCTGTTTGGAGGTATTATTATTTTTACCGGGTACAAAATTGTCAGAACCTCCATAGCCGGTATTATGGATGAGGCTGACCTGGATTTGTTGAAAAGACTGGTCGCTGTGCTCAACAAAAACAGGCGGGAAAACTGGATAGATCTTCACAATCTCCGTATTATTAAATATGGAGCGGTTTTGCACCTGGACTGCCATTTAACGGTGCCCTGGTACCTTACCGTGCAGCAGGCACACGACGAGGTAGAGGCACTTGGCAGCCTCATAAAGCTTCAATTTGGCGAATCGGTTGAACTTTTTGTTCATTCCGATCCCTGCATTCCCGATTCCTGCCCGATATGCGACAAAAGGGATTGTAACGTACGAAGGCATAATTTTGAGCGAAAAATCACCTGGACGCTGGATAATATCCTGCAGGACCGTAAACATAAATTATAGTTCTGTAACAGTTGTTGATCATAATTTTATTACGGCGACTTAAAGAATATACAGATGAAAACGAAAACAATTTGGAAAAAAGGGCACGCTTTTGAAAGCTGGCAGGAGGAGAACAGTATTCATATTGACGGGGATAGAATAACCGGCAACAGTCCTAAATCTTTATTATTGTCAAGTCTTGCCGGTTGTTCCGGCATTGATGTAGTTGATATTTTGGAAAAAATGCGTGTGGAATTCTCCGATTTAACAATTGACGTAGAAACAGAACAAACCGAAGAGCATCCGCGTGTGTTTAAGGATATACATATTACCTATAAAATAAAAACGGCGCCGGAGAATGAGGATAAAGTAAAAAAAGCGGTAGAACTTTCTCTCGATAAGTATTGCGGTGTATCTGCCATGCTGAAAAAGAATTCACCAATTCATTTTGAAATTATTATTAAAAATTAAACGGTTTATCCGGGGTTCACATGCTGTCTAAAAAAACACAATACGCATTCAGGGCATTGACACATCTTGTAGAAAACTACAACAAGGGTCCTGTGCTTATTTCTGAAATTTCAAGGAAGAAGAAAATACCACTGAAATTTCTTGAAAACATCCTTCTTGAGTTGAAAAAAGCCGGTATCCTGGAAAGTAAAAAAGGAAAAGGCGGCGGTTATTTTTTAAAAACACATCCTTCCAAAACTCACGTGGCCAGTGTAATAAGAGTGGTGGATGGTCCCATATCCATGCTTCCCTGCGTGAGCCTCTATTTTTACCAGCGATGTAAAAACTGCGATGAAAGATATTGCGGTCTGCACGATGTTATGGAAAAAGTAAGAGACGCGACACTGAACATTTTGGAGAAAAGAACGTTACAGGATTTGGTAGTATAGCGGAGCTGCAAGCAGTAAGCTATAAGCTGCAAGATTAACAACCTGATAAAATTCAACATAAAAAGTGAGCGCTGTCTTGTCGGTCTTGAAGCTTTAGGCTTAAAGCTTATAGCTTATTGCCAATAGCCTACAGCTTACACCTATCAATAGACTAAATCATTTCGGCAGCAAGCTTCTTTAAATCATAACAAATTTATAAGCCCTATCGTTTTTGTAGACTTTTGTTTTTCAGCTATCTTCGGAAACATTTCTTAATTATATAAAACTATTAATTATGGCCCTACGTTTAGGTGATACTGCGCCGAATTTCAAAGCGCAAACAACAGAAGGTGAAATTGATTTCTATGAATATCTTGGCAATGGCTGGGGAGTTCTTTTTTCGCATCCGGCAGACTATACGCCCGTGTGTACGACCGAGCTGGGTAAAACGGCACTTTTAAGCGAAGAATTTGCAAAACGCAATGTGAAGGTGCTTGCCGTGAGCGTTGATCCATTGGATAAACATGAAGGCTGGGTAAAGGACATTAACGAAACACAAAAGACGACCGTTAATTTTCCGATGATAGCGGATCCGGACAGAACGGTTGCAACATTATATGACATGATTCATCCGAATGCGTCGGCTACCGCAACCGTCCGTTCTTTATTTATAATAGGACCGGATAAATTGGTTAAACTGGTTATTACTTATCCCGCATCAACAGGAAGAGACTTTGTGGAAGTGCTGAGAGTGATTGACTCATTGCAGTTGACGGCCAACCATGGTGTTGCCACTCCGGCCGACTGGAAGCAGGGCGAAGATGTGATCGTGGTTCCGGCTGTATCAACAGAAGACGCGATTAAAAAATTTCCAAAAGGTGTGAAAGTGGTAAAACCCTATTTGCGTTATACACCGCAACCGAACGTGGATTGATCGTGGTATTGACAATTAATTAAATAAAAAAGAGCTTCACGGCTCTTTTTTGTTTTTTGGTACAATGCGGTTTATTTAATTTGCTCAAAACAATTGCACATGAGAAAATTTTTCCTTTCTTTTTTATTATTCGCCACTATCAACGGACTTTCCCAAAAAACCGTCATTTACTGCGGCCAGCTTATCGATGTAAATAACCTGCAGGTGCTGAAAGAAATGACGATCGTTACAGATGGCAATAAAATTACCGATGTTGTAAAAGGATATGCAGCAGCAGATAAAACGGATAAAATTATTGACTTAAAAAATAAGACAGTAATGCCGGGCCTCATGGATATGCATGTGCATATGGAGCACGAGACGAACCCCAACCGTTATTTACAGGTGTTTACCATGAATCCTGCTGATCATGCTTTCGAATCGGTATCATTTGCGGAGCGTACATTGATGGCAGGTTTCACCACCGTGCGTGATCTTGGCGGAAGCGGTGTAAATATTTCCTTACGCAATGCTATTAATAAAGGACTCATAAAAGGACCAAGAGTATACACTGCAGGTAAAGCGATTGCCACTACCGGCGGGCATGCAGATCCAACAAACGGTTATCGCGCAGATTTAATGGGTGATCCGGGACCAAAAGACGGAGTTGCCAACGGACCTGATGAATGCAGAAAAGCTGTGCGTGAACGTTATAAAGAAGGAAGTGATTGGATAAAGATCACAGCAACAGGCGGCGTATTAAGTGTAGCAAAAGATGGCGCCGGCGCACAGTTTACCGATGAAGAATTAAAAGCAATCGTATCAACGGCGAAAGAGTATGGTTTTAAAGTGGCTGCACATGCACATGGCGCGGAGGGAATGAAGCGGGCGATCAAAGCCGGCGTAACGTCCATTGAACACGGAACATTTATGGATGATGAAGCGATATCATTGTTTAAGCAATATGGGACATGGTACGTTCCTACAATTATAGCAGGTAAATCTGTAGCCGACTCTGCAAAGATCCCGGGTTATTTTCCGGCGGTCATTGTTCCGAAAGCAATGGAAACAGGACCGAAGATTCAATCCACATTCGCCAAAGCATTTAAGGCCGGAGTAAAAATTGCATTTGGTACTGACGCCGGTGTATATGCGCATGGTAAAAATTGGAAAGAGTTTGTGTACATGACCGAAGCGGGCATGCCAATCCTTGAAGCAATTAAAGCGGCGACATTAAATGCGTCCGAATTATTAGGTGTTAAAGATCAACTGGGTTCTATCGACAAAGGAAAATTAGCCGATATCATTGCCGTTGATGGCGATCCTACGAAAGATGTGCAGAGTATGGGCAAAGTAAAATTTGTGATGAAAAACGGGGTGGTGTATAAAAATGAATAGTTGCCGGAATCACTATACAGGCATACAGGAAATAAGAGAATTCATTTCAAATGTAGCCGCGTTTACTTGTATGCCTGGTATTTTTTGTATGGTTCAATTTGTCCGGATTTAAAAGCTGCACCTGGTCATTGATTCCATTTTCTCAACTGTTGCAGCAATGCTTTTAAATCTTTAGGAATCTCTGCAGTAAATTTCACAACCTTATTGTCGTTACCACTAAAACTTAATTCAGAAGCATGCAGGGCCAGCCTGTTTAAAATGGCTCTCTCTTCATCTTCTGCCTTTGATAGTTTGAATTTCTTCTTGAATGAGGAAAGCAAAATAGGTTTCCCATCACCATATAATGTATCGCAGGCAACCGGATGACCGATATGATTCATGTGCACCCGTATCTGGTGCGTACGGCCGGTAAGAATTGTAAACTGCATCCATGCATAAAGACGGAATTGTTCCACCACTTCATATTCAGTTATTGAAGTTTTGCCTTTAGCCGACGTCATCATTTTGCCCTGCTGCGCATAGTGCTCAGCGATAGGAACATCAATAAGTCCCTGGGCGGGTTGCGGTTTTCCCAATACCAATCCATTATATATCTTCCGTGTTGACCTTTCTTCAAATTGTTTGGACAGGTGTTTGTGTGTTGTCTCATTTTTTGCAAACGCGATCAAACCACTGGTATCCCGATCCAGCCGGTGAACGGTAAAGATGTTGCCGTAATTTTCCTGCAGTAAATTTTTTAAGGAGATTTCTTTTCCTTCCCGATCCGGAATAGACAAAAGGCCGGAAGGTTTGTTCAATACAATGAAATCATCGTTTTCAAAAACAACAATATCCCTGATCTTCATGAGCGGTTACTTGTTTCCCTTGCCAAAATATTTCAAATCGCGTATCTCTTTTTCGCTGAGAAAACGCCATTTACCCCGATCTACATTTTTTTTAGTAAGCCCTGCAAACATTACCCGGTCCAGGTTCTTTACATCATAACCCATATGTTCAAAGATGCGGCGCACAATTCGGTTGCGGCCGCTGTGAATTTCCACACCAATCTGTGTTTTATCTTTTATATCTGCATAAGCAAGCACATCCACGCTGGCCGCACCATCCTCAAGGGACACTCCTTTTAATATAGCATCGAAGTCTTTTTTATCCAGCGGTTTGTTCAGCGTAACATGATACACTTTTTTTACCTCATTGCTGGGGTGCGTCAATTTTTGTGACAGATCACCGTCATTTGTGAACAGCAAAACGCCGGAAGTGTTTCTGTCCAGTCTTCCTACAGGATAAACCCGTTCATTGGTGGCACGACCGATCAGGTCCAATACCGTTTTTCTTTTTTGCGGATCATCCGTTGTTGTTATGTAGTCTTTCGGTTTGTTTAATAAAATGTAAACAAGATTTTTCTGTATAAATATCTTTTTCCCATTCACTATTACTTCATCCTTTGAAGAAACCTTATGTCCCGGTTCAGTGACCAGTTCATTATTCACTTTTACTTTTCCCAGTTTTACCATATCGGCTGCGTCTCTTCTTGAGCAAATACCGCTGTGAGCGATGAATTTGTTCAACGGCATCTGTTCGGCAAAAGATTTTTGATTTTGGATTGACGATTTTGGATTTGCATGACTGCCAGCTGCTGCTTGCGAACCGCCGGCTTTATTCCGCTTCTGTTCAAAAAATTCCTCCCGCTCTTTCTTCCACTGTCTTTTTTCCTGCTTGAACTGTTCTTTGATTGCTGCGTTGCTTTTTTTCGTCGAAAATTTCGAGAAATTACCGGTGTTCTTTTTTTTCATTTGTAGTGTTTGCTGTTTTACAACAGTATTTGTATTCTATATTGAAGAGTTTAATCGTTGTTGTGAAAAGTAAAACGTAAAATTATCGGTTTTCTCTCTCACGATTTATTCGCTAATTGCCCGCAAGCTGCATCTATATCCTTTCCCCGGCTCCGGCGCAATCGCACATTTACTTTATTTTTTTCGAGATGCCTCATAAATGCTTCCGTCTTTTCTTCTGAAGGTTTTGAAAACCGGGCAAAATCAATCGGGTTATATTCTATAAGATTAATAAGGTCGGCCGGTACCTGGCGATAAATTTTTACCAGGTCGTCGGCGTCTTCAAGACTGTCGTTGAACTTGTCGAAAAGAATGTACTCAAACGTGATCTCGTTTTTAGTATACTTATAAAAATAATTCAGTGCGTCCATCAACGATTTAATATTGTTGGTATCGTTGATCGGCATTATATCGTGCCTCTTCCGGTCGTTCGCTGCGTGCAGGGATAATGCCAGTTTGAATTTTACCCTGTCATCACCCAATTGCCGTATCATTTTGGCGACACCTGCCGTAGAAACGGTAATACGCTTCGGACTCATCGCCAACCCATCCGGCGACGTAATACGTTCAATGGATTTTAATACATTCTTATAATTCAGCAGCGGCTCACCCATGCCCATGAATACAATATTCGTCAGTTTCTTTTCGTATATCTTTTCACTTTGTTTGTTGATCAGTACCACTTCATCATAGATCTCATCAAATTCAAGGTTTCTTTTCCTATCCATGTAACCGGTGGCGCAAAACTTACAGCTCAGAGAGCAACCGATTTGTGAAGACACACAAGCTGTCTTTCGTTCCTCGGTTGGAATTAATACACCTTCCACCAAATGGCCATCAAATGTTTTGAAGCGGCTTTTTACCGTACCATCCGCTGAGTATTGTGTGGCATCAATAGTTAGCGCGGGCAGGGTAAATTCCGCAGACAGCTTCTGGCGAAGCTCTTTGGAAAGATTGGTCATGTCGTCAAAAGACTGTGCCTGTTTCTGCCAGATCCATTCATAAACCTGTTTGGCGCGGAACTTCTTTTCGTCCGCTTCTTCAAAGTATTGTTCCAGCTCAGGTAGCGTTAAGTGCCTGATATTCTGTTGCGCCGTTCTGATCATGGCGCAAAGATACGATTGGACGGGCTCTGTTACTGGTTTCCTTTCATCAGATTGGCCATATCACGCACGGTATATCCTGCCGATGAAAATGTAAAGTTGGTTTTATCAATACTTTCCGTTTCGACAATTTTTTTTCCGTTCTTTTCCATTTCCGCCATAAACAAGTTTCTGCCCAGGCCGGGAATATCAGTTAATTCAGAAGAAGAAGGCCCCGCGGATTTACCGGCCGGCATATTTGGCATTTTACCAAAGCCCATGTACCCCAGCAGGTTGGCATCAAAATCAGCCTTTAAATACCACGCATTTATGATGTCTTTATCATGTTTGATTTCATATTCTTCTGCTGTATATCCGCTGATCGTTTTGGTATTACCTGTTTTTCTGAAGTTCTTTTTTATATCTGCCGTGTCTTTCGACGGCTTTTTATCTTTCATATCTTTTGCTTTATCGGCCATATGTGTCATAAATCCTTTCAGGTTCATTACGATAATGCTTTTATCCTTATCATTTACCATAAGCATATCCCCATCTTTGGTATAAATAATGAGAGAAGCTTCTTTGCTCTCCGGTTTCAACGCCATATAGTCGCCTGATGTAGTAAAGTAATAAGATATTGTCGAGGTTTTTTTGTCTTCCAGTTTTTGTACGACGATCTTGTCAAATTTTATTTCTGCAGGCATTTTAAAAGCAGTGTTCTGCGCCATTACGGAAATGCTCAACAGCATCAAACAGGAAAAGGTTATCTTTTTCATATCACATGGTTTTGGATAATAAATTTACTACGATCCAGGTTGTGCTTTACAAGTGTGGATTTATTTATTGAGCCGGCTGCATTAGTGCTATCAACCTAAGTTGTGTCACTCCCTTGTACGTCCCGCAATTCTATTCACCATTGTGCAAGAGTCCTTACTATCTGCACCAGTAATTTTGAGCTGCTGTTTTACCTCTTTTGTGTGAAAGATAAATTGTTTTACTTTTCGGTTTAATTATGAAGGCAGCTTATATTATAGATGCGGTAAGAACACCAATTGGAAAATATGGCGGCGTATTAAGCAGTATCCGCCCGGACGATTTGCTGGCACACGTCATACGAACAATCCTGCACAGAAATCCTGCTATTGATGTTAACGAAATAGAAGACATAATTGCCGGTGACGCGAACCAGGCAGGAGAAGATAACCGCAATGTGGCGAGAATGGCCGCATTACTGGCGGGCTTACCTGTTTCTGTCGCGGGGAATACAGTGAATCGTTTATGTGCCTCCGGTTTACAGGCGATCATGGATGCATCAAGACAAATCATGTGCGGTGATGCAGACGTAATTATTGCGTGCGGTGTTGAAAGCATGTCAAGAGCACCTTTTGTTATGCCAAAGGCAACGAATGCATTTCAACGTTCGAATGAAATATATGATACGACATTAGGCTGGCGGTTTACAAACAGTAAACTTGCTGATATGTATTATCCCTATTCCATGGGAGAGACGGCCGAGAACGTAGCGAAGAAATGGAACATATCGAGAGAAGAGCAGGATGAATTTGCATTACGTTCGCAGGAAAAATATTTTGCCGCCAAAGAAGCCAGTAAATGGGATGATGAAATGGCGCCGGTAGAAGTGTACAATGAACGATTGGTAAGCTGGATTGCACAGGACGAACATCCGCGGCAAACATCCATGGAGAAACTGGCATCATTAAAACCAGCATTTGCAAAAGACGGAACGGTAACGGCAGGAAATTCGTCCGGTATCAATGATGGCGCAGCAGCCATGCTGATCGTCAGTGAAGAAGCCTTGAAAAAATTTGAGTTAACACCATTGGCGAGAGTTGTTTCGATGGCTGTAGCCGGTGTTGATCCGGCGATAATGGGTATCGGGCCTGTGCCTGCAACGAGAAAGGCATTGCAGCGAAGCGGGTTGAGTATAAACAATATTGATCTTGTTGAATTGAATGAAGCCTTTGCATCACAATCCATCGCGTGCATTCGTGAGTTAAACCTTGATATTAATAAAGTAAACGTAAACGGTGGTGCTATCGCTATCGGCCATCCACTGGGTTGCAGCGGTGTCCGGCTATCGGCAACTTTATTACACGAAATGAACCGTAGCGGATCGAAATATGGATTGGCTACGATGTGTGTGGGTGTAGGGCAGGGAGCATCTGTTATTTATGAAAAACTATAAAGCTTAATTTTTTATATTAATGAACCGGGTATCCGCTGCACAATTAACATATCGACATGCCACACTAAGCGATCTTCAACAGTTAAAAAAATTGGGGATTGTTTCATATGGTCAGTATGCACCGGTTCTTTCCGGTGA
>Ga0105246_10001840_pt1 | contig 12729 bp, 5 predicted proteins | sample KBSM64metaG_FD_99694 | JGI IMG/M metagenome (GOLD analysis project Ga0105246, IMG submission 99694) | Miscanthus rhizosphere microbial communities from Kellogg Biological Station, Michigan, USA - KBS M6-4 metaG | ecosystem: Host-associated > Plants > Roots > Rhizosphere > Soil | place: Michigan...
CATGGACATGGCGCGTACCGCGCTGAACGTGATCGGTAACGCGCTGGCGGTGCTGGTGATTGCGCGCTGGGAAGACCAGTTCGACACCAAACAAGCCGCCGCCTACGAGCAACAGCTGCGCACCCAAAGCGCCAGTTAATAACGTCGTAGGGTCGCGATTAATAGCGACCGCTACGCACTGAAACCCGCTTCGGCGGGTTTTTTTATGCCTGCTGTGGCAAAAGCAAAAAAATCACGCGCAGCAGAGGAATTAACAATTCTGTGTGATATATAGTTTTACGAATAAATTATTCTCTCACAGGAGTGTCGCATGCAGATCGATCTCAGCCAGATGATCACCGAAGGTCGTAATCCCGCCAGTCAGAACATCGATGAGCTGTCCACCGAAGCCATGCTGCGGGTGATTAATGATGAAGACAAAAAAGTGGCGCTGGCGGTAGAAGCCATCGTGCCGCAGATTGCGCAGGTGGTGGATGGCATTACCCAAGCCTTCAGCAAAGGCGGTCGCCTGATCTATTGCGGTGCGGGCACGTCGGGTCGTCTGGGGATTCTGGATGCCAGCGAATGTCCGCCGACCTTTGGCACGCCGCGCAGCCAGGTGGTCGGGCTGATTGCCGGCGGCCACACCGCGATTCTGCAGGCGGTAGAAAACGCCGAAGACAATGTTGAGCAGGGCGCGCAGGATCTGCGGGATATCCAGTTCAATGCTAATGATGTGCTGGTCGGCATTGCCGCCAGCGGCCGCACGCCGTATGTGCTGGGCGCGCTGGCGTATGCGCGTCAGCAGGGCGCATTTACTGCGGCGTTAACCTGCAATCCCAACAGCCCGATGTCGCAGGCCGCGGATGTGGCGCTAACGCCGGTGGTGGGCCCGGAAGTGGTTACCGGTTCATCGCGCATGAAGGCCGGAACGGCGCAGAAGCTGGTGCTCAATATGCTCACCACCGGCGCGATGATTCGCAGTGGCAAGGTGTACGGCAATCTGATGGTTGATGTCGAAGCCACTAATCAGAAGCTGGTGCAGCGCCAGGTGAACATCGTCAAACAAGCCACTGACTGTGACGATGCCACCGCGCAGCAGGCGCTGGCGGCGTGTCAGGGACACTGTAAAACCGCGATTGTCATGGTGCTGGCGGGATTAACGGCCGCTGAAGCGAAATCGCTGTTAAGTCAGAATCAGGGCTTTATTCGCAACGCGTTACGTGACGCAGGAGCGCAATGATGGCGGCCATTACTGAAGGTCTGGTGCGCGACATTCTGCAGGCGGTGGGCGGCGCCAGCAACGTGCAGCAGTGCGGCAACTGCATGACGCGTCTGCGTCTGACGCTTAACGATGCCACGCGAGTGGACAGCACCACACTCAAAACGCTGCCGGGCGTGCTGGGCGTGATCGACAGCGATGCGCAGTTGCAGATTGTGCTCGGCCCCGGCAAAGCACAAACCGCAGCGGAGAAGATGCAGGCGCTGCTCAATCAACAAGCGCCAGGCGATCTGCAGGCCATCGCCAGCGCGCAAAAGCAGCAGATGAAGGCGAAACAGACCAGCGCGCTGCACCGTTTTCTCTCCTGCTTTGCCACCATTTTTACGCCGCTGATCCCCGGTTTTATCGGTGCCGGTTTACTGCTGGGTTTTGCCACGCTGATCGAGCAGATCTTTCACCTCAATCAGCCGGGCGATCATGCACGCTGGCTGCTGGATAGCGTGGCGTACATGAAGGTGTTCGGCAAAGGGCTGTTTACCTTCCTGAGTATTTTGATCGGCTACAACGCGCAGAAAGCCTTTGGTGGGACCGGCGTCAACGGCGCCATTATCGCCTCGCTGTTTGTGCTCGGTTATGTGCCTGACGCCAAAGTTGGCTATTACAGCGGGATGCAGGATTTCTTTGGTATGGTAATTGATCCACGCGGCAATATTATAGGCGTGCTGCTGGCGGCGATATTTGGTGCCTGGATTGAGAAACAGCTGCGAAAAATCATTCCCGATAATCTCGATATGATCCTGACGTCGTTGCTGACGTTATTAATTACCGGTGCGGTGACTTTCCTGGTGATTATGCCGATCGGCGGTGAACTGTTTAAAGGCATGTCATGGTTGTTTATTCATCTCAATAACAATCCATTTGGTTGCGCTATTTTGGCCGGACTGTTTTTGATCGCGGTGATGTTTGGCATTCATCAGGGCTTTATTCCAGTCTATTTCGCGCTGATGGAAACCCAGGGCTTTAACTCGCTTTTTCCCATTCTGGCGATGGCTGGCGCGGGGCAGGTGGGCGCCTCGCTGGCGTTGTGGTGCAAAGCGGACAAACACTCGCTGCTGCGTAAACAGATCAAAGGTGCGATTGTGCCGGGGCTTCTTGGTGTCGGTGAACCGCTGATTTATGGTGTGACGCTGCCGCGCCTGAAGCCGTTTATTACCGCTTGTTTTGGCGGCGCGCTGGGCGGCTTCTTTATCGGGCTGGTGGCGTGGCTGGGATTACCGGTGGGCATGAACACCGTGTTTGGCCCTTCCGGTTTAGTCACGCTGCCACTAATGACGTCATCGCAGGGCATTTTTGCCGGAATGGCGGTGTATCTCGCCGGTCTGATTGTGGCGTGGATTGGCGGGTTTGCCTTTACCTGGTGGGGCGGCACCCGCGATGTGGATTTGAGTTGAGTAAAATGCGGATATCGACCAGGTCGCCATTCATGGCGACCTGGTATAAACGTGATTTCGATCACGCTTTAAGATTCTCTCGTCTCGCTCACCCTGGCACTGCCCCATTAATCCATTAAGTGCCATCTGTAAATTAAGTGTCAGTAAAAAATAAAGGATTTATTAAGGAGATAGATAACCAGAACTTAAATTTATATTGGTATTATTTATTTTTAAATATTTAATGCACATCGCAACCATTTGTCCGATTTCACAATTAGTTGCCCGAAATTGCTTTTTGCATCGGCAAGCAAAAATGTCTATACCTAAAGCCAATTAATCTATAACAACAACGCCATCCTTTTTATTGCTGCACCGTATTTCTTCACACAGTTGTTCTCAAATTAGATTGCTACACGGGGTTGGTATTCACCTGCCGCTTTATCCCCTCGCGATGAATTTAACGCTGTTGCAATAACAGCGCGGACGCTGCACGCCCATTGGAGGAAGTATGAGGTTTACATTAAATCCTATCGCATTAGGAATGTTGGCGGCGCAATTGCTGGTTTATCCAGCCATGCAAAGTCAGGCTGTTACATTAGGGACTTACACACCACAAAATAATGACAACCAAATAGGTAAAATTACCGTCAGCAGCGGCAATGAAACCCTTACCGGGAATCAGGCGTTCACGGCAGGAACAGATGGCGCAGTCACCACCACGCTCGGACAAGTAGCAATCACCTCGGGATCGCAGTATCTCAATCAGGATCGCCTTGATCCCGGCCCGCAAAACTTTGCCATCACCACGCCCGATGCAGCCACCGGCACCAACAGCACGTTCCAGGTTTACAACTCTGCGAGTCTTGTCGCATTAGCGCCCGTCACCAGCGCCACCAGCGTGCCGGATGTGCAAAACGTCAATAATGGCCAATATATCGACGCGCGTATTGCCGATGTGACAGGTGGCACGCTGGACGTGAATATCGGCCAGGCCAATGCGCTCAGCAGCGCCAGCACCAACAGCTGGACCATGGCAGCCAAGCAGACAGCGCTTTTTGATGTGAGCGGCACCGGCACGGTAAACTGGAACAGCAACAACCGCATTAGCTTCTTCGGCTCAACCGCTACGCCAGACGGCGCAGGCTCGGCCACCAGCAGCTATCAGGTGCAAAATCTCGCCACCTATAACGGGGCCTTCAGCGTGCAGACGCTGGATGGCAACAGCACCAGTTTTAGCGTCACTAACGCCAGCCAACTGCAAAGCTACAATAACTGGCTGATCAGCCAACTTCAGTCAGGCAACCTCGATAAAACGCGCTATCTCACCGAATTCAACAAAGCCGTCACCTTCACCAATGCCAACATTGTTTACAACGTCAGTGCCACACCGCCCGATGAAGTCACGCAACCGATACAAAATCGCATTGTGATTAATGCCAATGGCGCGGGGGCGAAAGTGAATCTGGCGGCGGGTAAAACGCTGGAAGTGGTGGGCGCAACCGGCGGAGCGATTAAAGCTTCGAACGGTGCGCAGGCGGTGATTGATGGCAAGCTGGCGAGCCGAGGCAGCATCACCAATAACGGCACGGCGCTGGTGCTGACCGACAACAGCAGCGGGATTAACAATGGTGTGATTAACGGCGGATTTCTCAACCGTCAGGATGGCACCGGCATTGGTTCGACCGGCTACGGTGCCAACGGCGTAGCCGTGCAAACTGGCAGTACCTTCAACAACAACGGCATCCTCAATTTCGCCACCACCGGCAGCAATTCGCAGTATGGCGTGGCGGGCATCAATCTGGGTGTGTCTTCCAGCGCCAATAACAGCGGCAATATCAACGTCGGCGTTAACGGTTCCAGTGCGCGCGGCACCGCATCCGGCGTATTGCTGACCGATGCCACTTCAAGCTTTACCAATAACGCCAGCGGCAATATCTACATTGGTCGCGGCCCGCAAAACAGCCTGGGTGAGGCGACGGCGGATACCGCGATGAACCAGAGCGGGCTCACCAGCGGTATCGCCTTGGTCGCCAACGGCAACGCGGTCAACGAGGGCAGCATTACCATCGGGACGAAAACGCAAAACGCAGCGGGGATGTCGGCGACAGGTGCTAATAACGCCACCATGATTAATAACGGCACCATCAATGTGAACGGCGCGGCTGCAACCATACCGCGCGAAAACGTCGGCATGCTGGTGACCAACAGTGCGGGCAACATCAATAACGCCGGCACCATCAATCTGAATGGCGTGAACGGCACCGGCCTGAAAGTGCTGGCCACCAATGGCAACACCGCGAGTGCCACCTCAACCGGCACCATTAACGTGGCGGGCGGGGCCGATCCGGCCAGCGGCACGCGCAACTACGGCGTGTGGGTGGAAGGGCAAGGAACGGGCACGGCGCAGGCCACTGTCGATGGCCCGATCAATCTCAGCGGCAATGGCGCGATTGGCGTGCATGCGCGCGGTAATTCCACTGTTACGGTGGATCCGGCTGCCGTACCGACTTTCTCCAATGGCACCAACCAGATTGCCTTCTTCGCCTACGGCCCCAATGCGCTGATCAACGTGCTGGGCAATAATCCGTTTGATGTCACCACGCAGAACTCCACGCTGTTCCGCGTTGAGCAGGGCGCAGACTTTAACGGCAACGCCTTGTCGCTCACCGCTTCCGGAGCAGGTTCAACAGCGGTGCTCGGCAGCGGCGCGGGCACCGATGTCAACAGTGGTGCGGCGGTGATCAACGTCAGCGGCAGCGGCGCGAATGGCATCACGGTGGAAGGGGGCGCAAATGGCGTGATTAACGCGGCAACCACCATGAACCTCACCGGCAGCAACGCGATTGGCGCGATCGTTGACGGACAAAAACACGATATCTTCGGCAGAAACAGCGGCTCGCCGGTGACCAGCACCAGCCTGAACTCTGCGGCGTCTTTAAATGCTGCGCAGAGTGGATTGACCGGCTATGTGGCGCGTAATCGCGCGCAGCTGACCAACACTGGCGATATCACTTTCACCGGCGCCAATTCAACCGGCATCCGCGTCGAAAGCGGTGCAACCGGCACCAACAGCGGCAACATCAATATCAACGATGGCGGCACCGGCATCGCAGTGAACAGTGGCAGCAGTACCTTTGCCACCACCGCCAATAATACCGGCACCATCAACGTTAACGGCGGCAGCACCACCAACCGCAGTCGCGGCGTTAGCGCCAGCGGCAATCGTGCGGTAGCGAACCTGAATGGTGGGACGTTGAATTTGAACGGCACCGGCGCAATCGGGGCGGAAGCGCTCAACGGCGCGCTGGTGAATATCGCTGCTGGTTCAGCGCCGGTATTCAACAACAGCGACCAGATCGCCTATCACGCGGCGGGCAGCGGATCGCGCATCAGCTCCGCCACCAACGCCTTGGACGTTAACACCAGCGGCTCAACCGGTTATCGCATTGATGACGGCGCAGCGCTAAGTTTCGCCTCTCCAACAACCCTTACCTCCAGCGCCAGTAACAGCACCGGCGCGATCATCTCCGGCAGCGGCAGCAGCCTGAATAGCCGCAACGCCAACTTCACCGCCAGCGGCCAGGGTAGCACGGCAATCCGCGCAGAAGGCGGCGCGAGCGCCACGCTGGACAGCGGCAGCAGCATTAATCTCAGCGGCAGCAACGCGGTCGGCGTGCTGGTGAATAATCTGCGTACCGATCTGAGTAACGCGCTGGATGGCACGTCAGCGGCTACCCGCGTCACCAGCAACGGCAACGTCAGCGGCGCGGGCAATGGTGCGATTGGCTTTGACGTCACCAACGGCGCAGAGTTGGTCAACAACGGCAATGTGAATCTTACCGGCAGCAACAACATCGGTATCCGTTCGCGCGCTGGCAGTACGCTGACCAACAACGGCGTGGTCAACGTGGCCAACGGCACCGGGCTGGATGTCTCCGGCAGCGGCAGCACGCTGGCGAAAGGCGGCACCATTAATGTCGATAACGGTACGGCGGGCGTGCGCATCAGCGATGGCGCGCAGCTGGCTTTAACCGGTAGCGACACGGTGATCACCACGCGCGGCAACGCGCACGGCATCTTGCTGGATAGCGGCGCGACCGCACTCAGCGCCAGCGATGCCACGGTTAACGTGCTGGGCAGCGGCAACGGCATCGAAAACCGCGCCGAACTGAGCAACGTCGGCCTGCGCAATCTCACCATTAATGTCGGCGACGGCAACGGGATTCGCACCGCCGTACCGTTCGATCCGGCTTCAACCGTGACCACCAACGTGAACGGCAGCGGTACCGGTTTGAACATCGCCAACGCCGATGGCTCGACCACCGGCGGCGATCTTACGCTGGGTTCGGGCTATCAATTTAATGTTACCGGCGCGGGCGGCACCGGTATTCGCGCCAACACCACGGGCAATGTCACCACCGCCGCTAATGTGAATATTGATAATGCGGCGGGTGGATCGGCGCTGGTCTCAAGCACCGCAGGCACCATCGTCAATACCGGCAACTTCACCTCCAACAGCCTGACGGCGCCGGTGGTGGATCTGCGTGGTGGTAAAACCATCTTCGAAAACCTCGGCAGCATCATCACCGCCAATCCACAAACCGTGGCGGTGGCGGGCAGCAACGCCGATGACGAAATCCTGCTGACGGAAGGCGCAGTGCAGGGCGATATCAACCCAGGCGGCGGATCGGATCGGTTCCGCTGGACGGGCGGTACGCTCAACGGCAGCCTGACCATGGGCAATGACAACAACAACACCGCTGAAGTGAGCAATGTCGATCTCGGCACCACCTACCATCTCACCAGCGGCACCGGCACCGGTAACACCTTAACCTTCAACCAGATCGATTCACGCGGCGGTAGCTTCAGCGCCGACGATCTCAGCAAAGGGGTCAACCTCGGCAGCGGCTGGAGCACCATCAACTTCGCCAACACCCAATGGACTTTGACCGATAACCTGCAACTGGCGCACAGCACTATCAACGTGGATGCTGACTCTACGCTGTTTGCCGGCGATAACGTGCATCCAACGCTGTCGGGTGGAACGGCGGATTCGCTGGTGGTGAACAACGCCGGTACGCTGGATCTCACCAACGGCGCGGGTTCGCCGGGCAACACGCTGGATATTGCGGGCTCACTGGCATCAAGCGGCGGCCAGCTCAATCTGGTCACCAATCTGAATGAGGGCGGTGCGCTGAGCAACCAGTTCACCGACCATCTCAATGTCACCGGCAATGCCAGCGGTACCACGCTAGTGAATGTGGAGCTTGCCGATGCCAGCACTGGCGCAATGACCGATCTCAATCAAAATGGTGGCGTGGAGGGCAACGAAGGGATCTCGCTGGCACAGGTCGGCGGTAATGCCAGCGCTAACAGCTTCGCGCTGAAAGATGGCTATCTCGGCGCCGGGCCGTGGCAATATCGCCTCTACACCTTCGCACCGGGCAGTAGCGATCCCAATCAACGCTTAGTCAGCGGCAGCGGCAATAACTATTGGGATTACCGTCTGGCGAACTACTACGTGTGTGAAGATAGCAACAGCTGCCAGCCGACCTTCATCACTGATGCCTTTGGTACGCCGCAAAGCTACGATTCGCGCCCAGCGGTGGTGCCGCAGGTGCCATCTTATGTCTCAGCGCCGGTCGGTTTAGCCTATTACACCTCGGCGATTATCGACGATTTGCATAAACGCCTCGGCGAACTGCGCCACGAGCAGACGCGTCCGCAGGGCAACGGCGGCGAGATGTTCCTGCGCTACATCGGCTCGAACCTGAAGTACAAGAGCGATAAGAGTTTCCGCGACTTTGGTTATGACTTTGATCTTGATTACAGCGCGGTACAGGTGGGCGGCAATCTGTTGCGCCTCGACGGCGAGCAAGACAGCTTGCGCGGCGGTTTGGCCTATACGCGCGGTAATACACGCATTCGTCCACACGCGGCTGACGGTTACAGCAGCACCACGTTCGACAGCGATAGCCTGGCGTTTTACGGCACCTGGCAGCGTCAAAGCGGTTTCTATCTGGATGGCGTGTTGTCGTTTGACTGGCATCGCGGCGAAACCGACATTGCGCGCACGCAAGAGGTGGCGAAGTTGAAAGGCAACGGCTGGACGGCATCGCTGGAGAGCGGCTATCCGTTCGAGTTGGGCGATGGCTATAAGCTGGAGCCGCAGGCGCAGCTGATGTACATGAAGCTGGATATGGACGACTTCACCGATAAAGACGGCAACAAGGTACGTTACGGCGATTACAACCAAACCATTGGTCGTTTGGGCGCGCGCCTCGATCGCACGTGGACCGACGACAGCAATCGCCAATACACCCCTTATCTGCGCGCTAACTACTACAAAGGTTGGGGCGGAGCGGCGGATACGTCGGTGTCTTCGGTGGATAATCCGGCGTTTGGCGCCACCTTCAGCAGCGGAAAATTTGGTCAGATGTGGGAAGTGGGTGCCGGCGGCACTGCCACCTTGCAGAAGGATGTATCGCTGTACGCCGAGGCGGATTATCGCAAAGAGATTGCGGGCAACGGTGCTAAAGGGTGGCGGTATAACGTGGGGGTTCGCTGGCAATTCTGATTTCCCTGCGCCCTTTGCGCTGCAGGTGCGTTTTAAATTAAAAGATTGATTTGGTTTACTGTAAAACCAGGTTAATAGATGACATCAGTAACCAAAGTGTGAAAGCCGCTGCAAAGCGGCTTTTTTATTGCTTTGAATGTGAAACTGGCGCTAAAGCTCAAGCCGTGCGCTGCCGAAAAGGTAAAAAAGCATAATCGATTTTTCTTTTCGCCTGCGTTTTGCAAGGACACACACATGCGTAATAACCAGCCCGTCACTCAGCGCGAATTCGCGTTTGAGGATGACGCCACTTTGATGTCGACCACCGATCTCAACAGCTATATCACCTACGCTAACGACGCCTTTATTGACGTCAGCGGCTTCAGCCCGGAAGAGGTAAATGGCCAGCCGCATAACATGGTGCGCCATCCGGATATGCCACCGGAAGCCTTTGCTGATATGTGGGCGACGCTCAAGCAGGGCGAGCCGTGGACGGCGCTGGTTAAGAATCGGCGTAAGAATGGCGATCACTATTGGGTGCGCGCTAACGCCATTCCGGTGGTGCGCGAGGGCAAAGTGCAGGGCTTTATGTCGGTGCGCACCAAGCCGTCAGCGGAAGAGGTGCGTCACACCGAAACGCTGTACCGCGACTTCCGCGAAGGGCGCGCCAAAGGACGTCGTTTCCATAAAGGATTGATCGTTGGCACCGGCTGGCGTGCCCTTGGCTCGATCCTGAAAACCCTGCCGCTGCGCTGGCGCATTCGCTCCACTTTATTCACGCTACTGCCGCTTTCCGTGCTGGGTGTTTGGCTGCTTGATGTGACACCGCTGGCGATAGGCTGCTTTGCTGGCGGCATGGCGGGCCTGTTGCTGCTGGCGAGCCTGTGGCTGGAGCAGCAAATTTCACGTCCAATGGAACGCATGTGCCGTCAGGCATTAAGCGTGGCGACCGGCGCCAGCCATAAAGTGGAACAGATCGATCGCGTCGATGAGATTGGCGTCACGCTGCGCGCCATCGGCCAGCTCGGCCTGATGTTCCGCTGGCTGGTGGATGATGTTAGCGGTCAGGCAATTAACGTGCTCAGTGCCAGCGATGCCATCGCGCGCAGCAATGACGAACTAAGCCGCCGCACCGAACAAGCTGCCGCCAACGTGCAGCAAACCGCTGCTACCATGAACGAAATGACCGCCACGGTGAAGAGCAACACCGATACCGCCAAAGAGGTGAATGGCTTATCGGAAAATACCAGTCATGCGGCGATCAAAGGTGGCAAAGTGATGCAGGAGATGGTGGGGATGATGGCGGAGATCGCCGACAGCTCGAAACGTATCGCCAATATCACCAGCGTGATTGACGGTATCGCCTTCCAGACCAACATTCTGGCGCTGAATGCGGCAGTGGAAGCGGCGCGCGCCGGTGAACAAGGCAAAGGATTCGCGGTGGTGGCCGGTGAAGTGCGCAGCCTCGCGCAGCGCAGCGCCAAAGCCGCCAGCGAAATTAAAAACCTGGTTGAAACCAGCGCCAGCCGCGTCCAATCGGGGAGCGATCACGCTGATGCGGCCGGTCACACCATGCAGGAGATTGTTGATCAGGTGCAGAATGTCACCGCGTTGATCGCGCAGATCAGCGGCGCAACTGCCGAGCAGGCCATCGCGCTAACGCAGGTCAGCACCGCGGTGGAAGATCTCGACGACATCACCCATCAAAACGCTGCACGCGTGGCAGAAGGCGCTGAAGCGTCCGGACGCATGAAGCACCAGGCCAATCGTCTGGTGGAAGCGATCAGCGTGTTTCGTTAACGCATTTCCCGTTCGGCGCGCAGTGCACCGGGCGGCGTACCGACAATGCGTTTAAATGCGCGGCTAAACGCCGCCAGCGAACCGTAACCGAGGTGGAAGGCGACGCTTTCCACCGCTTCGCCTTCATGCACGATACGTTCCACCGCCAATCGCATACGCAGCTCAGTGAGATAGCGCAGCGGCGTCATGCCGGTTGCGCTCTGAAAACGAGCAGCAAACACCGAACGCGAGCTGCCGGATTCCCGCGCCAGCCGTTCCACCGTCCAGTTTTCACCAGGTTCACGATGCATCGCCGCCATCGCCAGGCTGAGACGCGGATCGCGCAGCGCCTGCACCAATCCGCTGCCTTTGCCACAGCCGTTCTCCACCCAGCCGCGCACAATCTGCGCCGCCACTACATCTGCCAACCGCGACAGAATCCCGGCGAATCCGGCTTTGCGCTGCCGCGTTTCGCGCTCCATCGCATCGAGAATCGGCTGGATTTCCGGGTACTGCGCCAGCAGCGTACTCACCAGCATCACATCCGGCATGGTATGGACCAGCGGCTGCATGCCGCCAAGCTCAAACGCCATGCAGGCGCTGAACAGAATCACATCGCTGTCATCCGGGCAGACGTCTACGCCGTCGCCGATGGCACAGACGCTGTCGCAAATTGGGCGACTGTTAAAAGTCGAAATGGGTTCACAGATTGCCTCTTCGCTAGAAATCAACGCATGTGGTTTGCCGTGCGGGATCAGCAACGCATCGCCCGCCTGCAGCGGATAGATCACGCCCGATGCCGAGCGGATCAGTAACGATCCGCGCCCAACAAAGTGCAGCTGCGCCTTGCCTGGCGCGTCCTCATATTGCAGGCCAAAGGGCGCATGCAGCGCGATTCGCTGGTATTTGACGCCGTACAGGCGCATGCCCATCAGCAATTCACTGGTCAGGTCTTCATAGCGGCTCATGGTAATCTCAGACGAATAATCAAAAAACAAAGTTTCTGCATCATAGATCGTCTGGTGATCCGTCACTATGCTTAACGCTAAATATTTTGTGATGGGGATCACAGATGAGCCTGGATACTGACGTTATCGAAACACCATTAGAAGTGGATAAACCGGCGTGGGGCGCCGTGTTTGCCATGGCCTTTGGCGTGTTCGGCCTGATTACAGCAGAATTTCTGCCGGTCAGTTTACTGACGCCGATTGCTGACACGCTGCACATCAGCGAAGGGCAGGCGGGACAAACCGTTACCGTGACGGCGCTGGTGGCGCTACTCACCAGTCTGGTGATCGGCAACGTGACGCGTCAGCTTGACCGTCGTGTGGTGATGCTGGCCTTTACGCTGCTGCTGATTGCCTCCGCGCTGCTGGTGGCCTTTGCTGAGAATCTGCCGATGATTCTGCTGGCCCGCGTGCTGCTGGGCGTGGCAATTGGCGGCTTCTGGACGCTCTCCACGGCCATTACCATGCGTCTGGTGCCGAGTGATCAGGTGCCGCGCGCGCTGTCCATCGTGTTCAGCGGTATTTCGCTGGCGACCATTATTGCTGCGCCGCTCGGCAGCTATCTGGGCGGCATTATTGGCTGGCGTAACATCTTTATGCTGACCGCCGCGCTGGGCGTGCTGGCGCTGTTGTGGCAGTTCTTCACCTTGCCCGCGATGCCGCCGATTAATAAAGCGCGCAGCGGTGGCGTGTTGGATCTGCTGCGTAAAAGCGTGATGCGCTGGGGCATGCTGGCGGTGATCATGATGTTCA
>Ga0105246_10001850_pt1 | contig 12708 bp, 10 predicted proteins | sample KBSM64metaG_FD_99694 | JGI IMG/M metagenome (GOLD analysis project Ga0105246, IMG submission 99694) | Miscanthus rhizosphere microbial communities from Kellogg Biological Station, Michigan, USA - KBS M6-4 metaG | ecosystem: Host-associated > Plants > Roots > Rhizosphere > Soil | place...
CCGGCTGCCTGGTAGTTCTGGGCGGCGTCGTAGACATAGGCCTGGGGGCCGTCAGCCTGCGTGAAGTCGCGGGTGAAACCGCCTTCGACGCCGTCCAGCAGCTGGTTCTTGATGCGGATGTTGGCGAAAGTACCGCGGATCATGACTTCGTGGTTGCCACGGCGCGAGCCGTAGGAGTTGAAGTCCTTGCGCTCCACGCCGTTGGCCAGGAGGTACTGGCCTGCCGGAGTGTCAGACTTGAAGGAGCCGGCCGGGGAGATGTGGTCCGTGGTGACGGAATCGCCAAGCTTCAGGAGCACGCGGGCACCTGCGATGTCCTTGACGGGATCCGGCTGCGCCTTCATGCCTTCGAAGTATGGAGGCTTCCGGACGTAGGTGGAGTCCTCGGCCCAGGCGAACGTGTCGCCTGCCGGGGTGTCGAGTGCCTTCCAGCGCTCGTCGCCGTCGAAGACGCCCTCGTAACCCTTGGCGAACATAGCCTTGTCGATGGAGGAGTCAATGACTTCCTGCACCTCGATGGGGTTGGGCCAGATGTCCTTCAGGAAGACCTCGTTGCCGTCCGAATCGGTGCCCAGGGCATCGGTGTCGAAGTCGAAGTCCATGGAACCGGCCAGGGCGTAAGCGATGACCAGCGGCGGGGAAGCCAGGTAGTTCATCTTGACGTCCGGGTTGATACGGCCTTCGAAGTTGCGGTTGCCCGAGAGGACAGCCGTCACCGAGAGGTCGTTGGCCTGGATGGCTTCGGAGATCTCCGGCTCCAGCGGGCCGGAGTTGCCGATGCACGTAGCGCAGCCGTAGCCCACGATGTAGAAGCCAAGCTTCTCCAGGTACGGCGTCAGGCCGGACTTTTCGTAGTAGTCCGTGACTACCTTCGAGCCCGGGGCGACGGAAGTCTTGACCCACGGCTTGGAGGTAAGGCCCTTGTCCACGGCGTTGCGGGCGAGAAGCGCCGCTGCCAGCATGACCGAAGGGTTGGACGTGTTGGTGCAGGACGTGATCGACGCGATCGACACTGCACCGTGGTCCAGCTCGAACTCGCGGCCGTCGGCTGTCTTCACGTGCACCGGGGAGGACGGGCGGCCGTGCGCACCGTTGGCGGCGGACGCAACGCGTGCCGTCTCCGTGGTGTGCGAGTCGGCGTGCGTGAACGACGGTGAATCCGAAGCCGGGAAGGACTCGTCCAGGGATTCGTCTACGCTGCCATCTTCAATGGCGACGTAGTTGTGGATGTCCTTGCGGAACTGCTCCTTGGCATCCGTCAGCTCGATGCGGTCCTGCGGACGCTTCGGGCCGGAGATGGACGGAACAACCGTTGAAAGGTCCAGCTCGAGGAACTCGGAGAAGCGCAGCTCGCGGGAAGGATCGTGCCAGAGGCCCTGTTCCTTGGTGTACGCCTCCACAAGGGCGACATTCTCTTCGGACCGGCCGGTCAGGCGCAGGTATTCCAGGGTGACATCATCAATCGGGAACATGGCGGCCGTGGAACCGAATTCCGGGCTCATGTTTCCGATGGTTGCGCGGTTTGCCAGCGGCACAGCGGCGACGCCTTCACCGTAGAATTCGACGAACTTGCCCACCACGCCGTGCTTGCGCAGCATTTCGGTGATGGTCAGCACAACGTCCGTTGCGGTGGCGCCCGCCGGGATGCTGCCGCTGAGCTTGAAGCCCACGACGCGGGGAATCAGCATGGAGACGGGCTGGCCAAGCATGGCAGCCTCGGCTTCGATGCCGCCGACGCCCCAACCCAGGATTCCCAGGCCGTTGACCATGGTGGTGTGGGAGTCGGTTCCAACGCAGGTGTCCGGGTAAGCACGAAGCACGCCGTCGATCTCGCGGGTCATGACGGTGCGGGCCAGGTACTCGATGTTGACCTGGTGGACAATACCGGTTCCCGGGGGAACAACCTTGAAGTCATCAAAGGCCGTCTGGCCCCACCGCAGGAATTGGTAGCGCTCACCATTGCGCTGGTACTCGATCTCCATGTTGCGCTCCAGCGCACCGGAGTTACCGAAGGCGTCGATCTGGACGGAGTGGTCGATGACCATTTCGGCGGGTGCCAGGGGGTTGACGCGCTTGGGGTCGCCGCCAAGTTCTTTCACGGCCTCGCGCATCGTGGCGAGGTCTACAACGCAGGGTACGCCGGTGAAGTCCTGCATGATGACTCGGGCCGGGGTGAACTGGATTTCCGTGTCGGGCTCCGCATTGGGGTCCCAACCGGCCAGGGCGCGGACGTGGTCAGCCGTTATATTGGCGCCATCCTCAGTCCGCAGGAGGTTTTCAAGCAATACCTTGAGGCTGAACGGAAGGCTGTCTGCGCCCTCTACGGAGTTCAACCGGAAAATTTCATAATCGGTGCCGGCTACATTCAGTACGCCTTTGGAACCGAAGCTGTCCACAGTGCTCATGGCAGGACTCCTCTCGCAACAGTTTCATCTTTGTCGCGTGGTTGGCCGCTAGCCAGTTAGGCGCACCTTACTTAGCCGGGCGGCACTCTCAGTTGGTCAACCCCTGTCCCCCGCGCGGAACCATGCGGAGTGGGGCTGCTATGTGGGACTACTATGCCCATCGTAGTGGTAGCGATCATGTTCAAGCACCGCTCCAGGGCAGCTCCACGAAATGCGGCACCCCACGCATCGCCCGCCATCCGGTGGCGTGGCGGGCGATAGAGGGCTAACCGGCGGGAACGATGAGGCTTACGGTCTCCAAGTGATGCGTGTGGGGGTACAGGTCCAATGCCCTCAACGACTCCAGGCGCCAACCGCCTTGCTGGAAGTAACCCAGATCACGTGCAAAAGAAGCCGGATCACAGGACACATAGGCGATTGCCCGGGGATGTGAGGCCATGAGTTGGTTAACCACGGCTTTTCCAGCCCCCACGCGCGGCGGGTCCAGCACCAGGGAATCGAAGTTCCGGGGACGCTGGTGCAATACCCGCTCCACTCGTCCCTGCACGATCTCAACATGGGATTCTCCATGCAGGTTCTTGCGGGCATCACGGCTGGTGCCAGGCGATCCTTCAACGGACAATACCGAACCCGTGACGCCTACCGCATCAGCCAGGGGTGCAGTAAACAGGCCGGCACCGGCGTAGAGGTCCGCCACCGCAGCACCGGCTTGGAGATACCCTCCACCTGCGAGGTAGCCGGTCACCGCGTCCACCAGGGTGTCCGGCGCGTCCTTATGAATCTGCCAGAAGCCCTCGCCTGTCACACGGTATTCATGCCCCGCCGCCGATTCCTGCACCCAGGTCCGCCCCCGAAGCTGCAGCACCTGGCCCTTGCCGGGATCGAAGCTGGCTACGGAAACGTCGTGCGGCAATTGCGAAAGGATGCTGTGCAGCCGCTTGGGACTGGTCGTTTCCTCCGGCGCCAGCAACACCAGCGGCCTGGAGCCATTGGCCGGCGCCGCCACTTCTACACGTGCTATCCCGCTGAGATCGAGGTCCCACAACTTGAGGTGGTTGATTCCGGGAAGCGCCAACGGCATCTCCCGGATGGGCACCACGACGTCGGAACGGTGGGCATGCATACCCAGCCGCCCCTTGGAGGTCACAGCAAAGCTGGCGCGCGTACGCCAGCCGAGTCCGCCGTCGTCGTTGGCACCTACGCCCTCAACCTCGACCGCGAAGTCCAGGCCAGCGAGTCTCTTGAGCTGTTCGGACAACACCTCAGCCTTCAGGGCACGCTGCCGCTGCAGGGAAATGTGGCCGAGCTCGGCACCGCCCACGGGTGGATTCCCGTGCTGCCAGGCCGTCAACGAATCGGCCGGCTTCCAGAAGTGCTGCACGCGGTCCGGCGAGGCTTCCAGGACCTCCACGACGTCGGCACGCCAGAAGCGGGACGAGTCGCCGGAGTCGGTCAACCGGATCCGGACCTTCTCCCCCGGAATGCCGTGGCGTACAAAGATGACGCGGCCCTCATGGCGTGCGACGAAATGCCCGCCGTGCGCGATCGGGCCAACGTCAACGGTCAGTTCGGTGCCGGGCGTACCTTGGCCTCCGCTGTTGTCAGTAAGGGGGGAAATGCTGTGGGAGGTCATTGGGTATCCTGCAGTGCCTTTGCTTCTTCGGAGGACTTGAGCTGCCACGGAACGCTGGCAACCATGACTCCAGGTTCAAAGTGGAGCCGCGTCTTGATTCTGAGTGCCGTCTGGTTGTGAACCAGCTGCTCCCACCATTTGCCCACGACGTACTCAGGGATGTACACCACGATCAAGTCCCGGGGTGAGTCGCGTCTCATGTTCTTGATGTACTCCATGATGGGAGTCACGGTCTCACGGTAGGGGCTGGCCAGGACGGTGAGCGGTACTGGAATTTCCAGCTTCTCCCAATCCCGAACGGTATGTTCTGTCTCTTCGGAGTTGATATCCACGGTAATCGCATCCAGTCGCGACGGCCGGGACGCCCGTGCGTAAGCCAATGCCCGCAGTACAGGCTTGCGGACGTGCGAAACAAGCAGGACAGCGTGGACACGGGTAGGTAGCGCGCGGGGCGATGAATCCTCGTCGACAGCCAACTCCTTGGCAACATTGTCATAGTGCGCCCGGATACTCCACATGATGAGGAACAGCACGAACATTGCCAGAAGTGCGATCCAGGCACCTTGCTCAAACTTGGTGATGAGGACGATGACCAGGACCAACGCAGTCATGCCGAAGCCCACCATGTTGATGGTCCGCGACTTGATGATCCTGCGCCGGACCGCTTTGTCCCGCGCCAGTTTCAGTTCACGGCCCCAGTGGCGGACCATGCCGAGCTGGCTGGCGGTGAAGGAAATGAAGACCCCCACGATGTACAGCTGGATGAGCTTGGTGACATCGGCGTTGAACGCAATGATGAGGACCAGCGCTCCGGCAGCCAGGGCCAGCACGCCGTTGCTGAAGGCCAACCTGTCGCCGCGGGTTCGGAGCTGGCGGGGCAGGTAGCCGTCCTGGGCCAGGATGGACCCAAGCACCGGGAAGCCATTGAACGCCGTGTTGGAAGCGAACACCAGAATGACGCCGGTGGCAGCCACCACTATGTAAAACGGAATGGAACCGGCCCCAAAAATGGTGTCCGCGATCTGGCTGATGGCTGGATTCTGGATATAGCCCTCAGGCAACGGCTTGCCGTCAAGAAGGAATTCCTTGGCGGGATCCAGAACGATGTGGACCTTCGTGGCGTTGGCGAGGTAAAGGATCCCCGCAAGCATGGCTGCCGCGATCGCGCCAAGTAGCAGCAATGTAGTGGCAGCGTTCTTGCTCTTGGGCTTTTGGAAGTTGGGCACGCCGTTACTGATCGCCTCCACACCCGTCAGGGCAGCAGCACCGGAGGAAAAGGCCCTCAGCAGCAGGAACGCACCGGCAAGGCCGACGAGGCCTTCATCGAAGCCGGCCTCGGGCACGATAGTGAAGTTGGCGGACGCCGCCTGGCCCAGTTGTCCCGTCAGCGCCTGGAAGATGCCCACGAGGGTCATGCCCAGGATAGAGGCCATGAAAATGTAGGTGGGGACGGCGAAGACCGTACCGGCCTCCTTGATGCCGCGCAGGTTGACCAAGGCGAGAACGATCACGCCCACTGTTGCGATCATCGCCTGTTGGCCGTGCAATGACGGGATCGCCGTGGTGAGATAGGGGGCGGAGGAGGACATCGACACCGCAACGGTCAGGACGTAGTCCACCAGGAGCGCCGAAGCGACGGTGAGCCCGGCATATTTGCCCAGATTGACGTTGGCGATCTCATAGTCGCCTCCCCCCGATGGGTAGGCGTGCACGTTCTGCCGATAGGAGGCAACCACTGTGAGCAACACCACCATCACGGCCAAGCCGACGAAGGGGGAGAACGCCACGGCGCTGACTCCGGCCAAAGCCAGGGTCAGCAGGATTTCATCCGGCGCGTAGGCCACTGAAGACAGGGCGTCCGAGGCGAAGATCGGCAAAGCGATGCGTTTGGGCAAGAGGGTGTGGGATAAGCGGTCATTCCGGACTGGCCGGCCCACCAACACACGCTTCGCAGCATTCAGTATTGTCAACACTTTCGCAAAACTACTCTGAATCCCCAGCGATGTCATGACGGCGGTCTCCGCCTTACGTCCATCGCACCGGTAAAGTCATACGCAGCGCACGGTAAACACACATAAGGAGACACGGTGGCTCACTTCGTGATCATGGGTTGCGGCCGTGTTGGCGCAACCCTGGCACACACTCTGGAAGACGCCGGCCATTCGGTGGCCATCATCGACCAGGACGAGCGGGCGTTCCGTCGGCTTCGCAACACGTTTACCGGCCGCAAGGTCACCGGCGTAGGTTTCGACAGGGACACACTCAAGCAGGCAGGCGTGGAAGAGGCTTACGCATTCGCCGCTGTTTCCAGTGGTGACAATTCCAATATCCTGGCCACCCGGGTAGCACGTGAGACTTTCCATGTCGCACACGTCGTGGCCCGCATCTACGATCCCGGACGCGCCGAAATCTATCAGCGCCTCGGCATTCCCACCGTGGCCGCGGTGCGCTGGAGCGCCGACCAGGTCCTCAGGCGCATCCTTCCCGAACAGCATCTCGCCGGCGATTACCGGGAGCCATCCGGGCGGCTCGTCCTGGCGGAGGTGGATCTGCACGAGGGATGGATTGGCCATAGCGTGACGTCCATTGAAGCTGCCGCAGGCATCCGTGTCGCCTTCCTGACGCGTTTTGGTGAAGGTCTCCTGCCCCTGCCGGGCACGGCCTACCAGGAGGGCGATACCGTCCACGCAATGTTGAGCCTGGACAGGACCTCGGAGATCAGCCGGGTCCTCGCCAAAGCACCGGTCAAGGAGTCTTAGTGAAAGTTGTCATCGTTGGCGCAGGCAGCGTCGGCTCGTCCATCGCCCGTGAGCTCCTGGCCCACAACCATCAAATCCTGCTCATCGACCTCAAGCCTGAAGTCATTGGCCGCAGCGGCCTCCGGGGTGCGCGCTGGCTGGTGGGCGACGCCTGCGAACTCAGTACACTGCAGGACGCAAAACTTGAGGATGCCGACGTCGTGGTTTCCGCGACGGGTGATGACAAGGTGAATCTGGTGGTGTCCCTGCTGGCCAAGACGGAATTTGCCGTTGGCCGCACTGTTGGCCGCGTCAACAACCCCAAGAACGACTGGATGTTCAATGACTCCTGGGGTGTGGACGTCGCCGTCAATACTCCCCAGCTCATGACTGCCCTGGTCGAGGAAGCCGTGGAAATCGGCGATATCGTCCGGCTGTTGACCTTGCAGACCGGCGTCGCCTCGATCGTGGAATTTACCGTTCCCCACGACTCCCACGTCATTGGCAGCACAGTGGGCGCCATTGAGTGGCCGGAAGACGCCACCTTGGTGGCCATCCTGCGTGATCAGGCACCCATCACCCCAAGCCGGGACGATGTCCTCGATGGTGGTGACGAACTGTTCTTCGTCACCACCATTCAGGCAGAGGACGGCCTGCGGGCACTATTGTCACCGTCGTCGCTGGCAGGCCAAGGACCCCGCGACGGTGATGCCAACGTTGCTGATCAGGCGGAGGACGACGGCTTCGACGGCTGAGGTGCGGGCTTGGTAACAAGCCAGGCCACCCAAAGGCCCAGGATGTAGAGCGGCGCACCCATGAGGAGCCGGGTAGTGGCCAACGCCGTCAAGCCTGGCTCACCCAGGAAGTACAGCGGTACCTGCACCACCAGCCGCAGCGCAAGCACCGCCACAACAATCCAGGTGCCAAGCTGGTACGCCCGCAGGCGTTCAGGATCCTTGCGCCATTCGAGACCCTCGTTGCGGACGAATCCGAACAGCAACCCGGCAAGCGGCCATTTGAGGACGACGGAAAGCACCATGCCCGCGATATAGGCAATGTTGGTGAAGAAGCCGAGAACGTAGAAGTCCTCAGCCTTCCCTGTGGTGTTGGCCAACCAGGCAGAAATCCCGACGCCGACCACACCGGCAAGTGCCTGCGTCAACGGGCGTCGTTGGATCAGGCGGACAACAGTGAAGATTGCTGCCGTCGCCAACGCCGCGACCAGGGAAACCGTCAAGTCGCGGCTTATGGTGAAGGCCACGAGGAAAACAAGGCCCGGCAGGATGCTCTCGGCGATGCCTTGCACTCCCCCGGCAGACTTCAACATGTCCACATGGCCGGCACTGTTGCGCTGAAGCCCCGCTTTTTCTGCATAGCCCGCAGCTAAATCCGCGACCCCCGGGCTTTGGGTTGCCGGGGTCTTGGCTGACCCCGCGGCCGTGGTTTCACCCATGCCTGACGCAGGCTCGGCGGAATCCTTCGGCTCTGATCCATTGGCCACGGTCATAGGTGCTCCTGACGGGAAAGTATTTCGTAGCGTGGATTGAACATCGCAGGCACGCCGTCCTTTTGTGTCACCACGCCGTTCAAGCGCAACTCCGCTCCTGCTTCAATCCCAGGTACCCGGTTCCTGCCCAACCAGATGACGCGCAACCGTGCATACGGCCTTTTCACGCCCCCGCCACCCACTGATGGTTGGGAACTGTGCTCCAGCGCGTCCACGACAATCGCTGAAAAGAAGGGTTGCTCACTTGGCGGCTGGTACGTGACAGATTCGACGAATCCAGTACAGGTGGCCCTGCCGCGGGCAGGGAGATCACGGACGCCGTGTTGCTGCGACTGCTGCCCGGCGGATCCTGGCGAGCCGGGCGTATCAGCCAATCTGGGTAATCTCCGGTCCCCGCTCCGGCTGGTGCAGGGCGGGACCACCTTGCTGTGCACCGGGATCTGGAACTCCAGCGGGGGCCTGGGCTGGGGCTTGGGTAGCAGCGTCCTTGGGCAGACGCAGCTGCAACAGTTCGCGCGGCGGCATCGGATTGTCGCCACGGACAACAACTACGCGCCGGAAGAGCTCCTCCAGGGCTGCCGCGGCCTCCCGGTCCAGTGCGGCTTCGCCGCCGAGGACACCTCGCAGGAACCACCGGGGACCGTCCACGCCCATGAAGCGGGCGGCGCGGAAACCCCGGCTGCCGTCGGTAGCTTCCGCCGGGAGCTTCGCGACGAGCTCTGTGCCAAACGTTCCAGATACTTCCTCTGTCTCGCCACCCTGGCTGGCTACGGATTGGCCGATCTGCTCGCGGATCTCGTCCCACAGGCCCTCCGAACGCGGAGCAGCGAACGCCTGGAGCTGAAGGCTTGAGCCAGCCAGGTCCATGGTCACCGCCACAACGCGCTGGGTAGCTTCTTCCACTTCCAGCCGCAGCTGGAGCCCATCGGCGGGTGCGATCAGCAGTGCGCCGAGGTCCACGTACCCGTCGCGGTCCTCGATCTCATCGATGTCCCAAGGACCTTTGCCAAGCCGGAAATCACCCTTGGTACCGGACGCGCCGGTTGCAGGGGCTGTTGCCTCAGCCGCATCGTTTTCCTCGACGGTGCCAGCGGTTTCCAGCCGCTCGGCCTTGGACTTTTTGCCGCGCCCAAAAAGCATTGGGTTGTCTCCTTAGTAGTGGTCTATCCCCAAGTAAACCGCAACCCCGTGGGTTATCAGGCCACCGGTGCGTTGAATCCGCCAGTGGAACCAAAGCCGCCCGTACCGCGGGCGGAGTCGGATAGATCATCAACCATCACGAAGCGCGCGTACTCGACGCGCTGAATCACCATTTGGGCAATTCTATCGCCGCGCTTGAGCTCAATGGCGTGGTCTTGGTCAGTGTTCAACAGCGTGACCGCGATTTCGCCGCGGTAGCCTGCGTCCACAGTCCCGGGTGCATTGACAACGGTGAGGCCATGTTTGGTCGCGAGGCCGGACCGCGGGTGGATCAGTGCCACGAAGCCGTCCGGGAGGGCAATTGAAACGCCCGTAGGAACCAATTTCCGTTCACCCGGGGCAAGTTTCACGTCCTCGCGGGCACGCAGGTCCGCGCCGGCATCGCCCGGGTGCGCGTAGGACGGTGCTTCCAGCCCGGCGTCGAGCATTTTCAGCTGAACGTCCAAAGTGGGCGCGCCATACGCTGCGGTGGTGTCATTACTGAATACTGCGGTCTCGTTGCTCACAGTGGACCATTCTACGTGGGGCACATCCATGCGGGCACTCCGGGCAAATAGCCGGCCCAAGGGCCGATAAGCTGGACCCATGCCTACGCCTGACCAGTCCGCCCCCATGCCTGCCCGGAATAGTCCCTCCGCCTCCGAGGTGCTGTTCACCGAGAAATTATGGCCGACCATCTGGATCTGGGTTGTCGTCGTGGGCCTCTCGAGCGCTGGAATCCTGATGTTCGCACCGATCAGTGCCGCCGCGGGCATCATCGCCGCCCTGGTGCTTCTGGCCGTCATGACCACCCTGTTGGTGGTTTCAACACCCACCATCACCGTTACGCGGGACAGCCTTAGGGTGGGACGCGCCACTATCGACCGCAAATTCGTCGGCACCGCCGAGGCATTCAAAAAAGGCGAGGCCACCGCCGAACGTGGAACCCGCCTCAATGGCCTCGCCTACATGTGCTTCCGCGGGTGGATCGATGCCGTAGTTAAAATCGACATCACTGATCCCGCCGATCGGACGCCGTACTGGCTGGTGTCTTCGCGCCGCCCGGACGAACTCGTCGCTGCGCTGGGCGCGCACTAGCTCTGCCCTGGGTGGGCATTAGCGCTGCGCTGGGTGCGCTGGTCCTGCTAGCTCTCGCATTCCGTGCAGTACAAGTGCCCGTCCCTCTCAGTGGCAATCTGGGAGCGGTGCTTCACAAGGAAGCAGTTGTAGCACGTGAATTCGTCAGGCTGTGGTGGCATGACCTGAATCAGGAGCTCTTCTCCGGAGAGGTCCGCTCCCGGGAGCTCGAAGCCATCGGCAAGATCGGTCTCATCGACATCCACCGCAGAGGATTGCTTCCCCGACTGGCGCGTCTTGAGTTCCTCAATCGAGTCCTCGCTGACGTCTTCCTCGGTCTTTCGAGGGGCATCGTAATCCGTGGCCATGGTCCTTCTTCGTCCTGTCGTACTTGCTCCGGGTAGGATTCCGGCCTGGCGGATTTCCTGCCCGCCGCCGGTCTAAGGGTGTAACGCCGGACGCCCCGGATTTGTGCCCGATATCGGCCAGATTGTCCTCCCCTGTCCAGCGATTGTCCAGAGGCGGCAAATTACGCTCGGATTGCGGGGACGGATCCGCCCGATAATGTGCCACTTTCGCCGGAATATCACGGCACGCCCTTTGTCCTAGTAGGAAAAGGGCAATGGGGGTGGCAGAGTTTCGAATGTCAGTTATGCCATGTGGTGGAGGGTGTTATGCAGGATCTACGGCTGGTAGGCGTCCACGACGACGGCGGGCATCTGCTCCTGAGCGGACCCGGCGGTGCGATGTTCCAGCTTCCGATCGACGAGGCACTTCGTGCCGCGACGAGCAGGACCCCCGCCCAGGTCGCTGCGCGGGCGTCAAACACCCCGATTGCCATGTCCCCCAGGGATATTCAGTCCAGAATCCGCAGTGGAGCCACGGCGGCCGAAGTAGCGGAGTTGTCCGGGCTGCCCCTTGCCAACGTGCAACGTTACGAGGGTCCTGTCCTGGCCGAACGTGAGTACGTTGCGCAGCAAGCCAGAAACATTGAAGTAGCTTCCCCGGCCCCGGGCCAGGACATCTATCGCTCCGCCTTTGGCGACAATCCAGCGACGCTCGGCGAAATGGTGGCCCACCGCCTGTCCGCGCACGGCATCGATTCTTCAACTGTTGAATGGGACTCCTGGCGCCGTTCGGATGGTTCCTGGACCGTCGTCGCGCGCTTTGAAACGGTCCCCGGTACGCACGGAAGCATCGGCGAGGAGCCACCGGCGATGTGGACGTTCAGTCCGCAGCGGAAATCCCTGCAAAACGCCAACCGCTGGGCCCAGCAGCTCAGTGAACTGGAGCCACTGGACGGGCCCGTTCCTGCACGCCGGCTTGCCGCCGTCTCGGATCGTCCTTTCGACTTCGAGACGGACGCCGAAACTGCGGCACGCGCGTCTGCGAAGGAATCCGACAGCCTTCTGGAAATGCTCCGCTCACGCCGCGGGCAGCGCCTGGGCGTGGACGAAGACGGCGATGACGCCTTGGCCGTCCTGCTCAGCAACGTTCCGGCAGCCCACCCCCGTTCTGGCGGTGAAGATCACCAGCCGGCCGAGGAACCCGCCGGGGATCAACCAGAACCGGAGGCTTCTCCTGTGGCTGAGCCTGCGCGGAAGGACGGACGTCCATCCATGCTGCCCCGGCTGAGCCTCGCGCCCCGGAACCATGACTCGAACGACGACGACTCACTGAAACTCCACGACGGCGTCAGCACGGAGACGCGCGAAATCACCGTTGTGGCCAGCCCATTGCGGCCCGTGACTTCCTTAACCGACCGCAAGCCGGGGGCGGCCAGTGCTCCTGAGCCCAAGGACGCGGATCGAATTGATTCCGGGACAAACCAGACGCCACGGGCAGGGCTGGACGAACTGCTTGGCGGAGCCACCACCCCGCAAACACAGACTGATCGTGCTGCGTCGCGCACAGAGACGGCCGCACAGGACAAGGCACCCCTGGAAGCCGGGGACCGGAATACGCACAAGGATGCAGAAGCACCCGTCGAGCGCCAGCCCTCCCGTCCCAAACGGTCAAGCATCCCCAGTTGGGACGAGATCGTCTTCGGCGCCCGCGGCGACTAGCCCCTAGCGCGGCGTCAAACCGGAGCCACTGCCGGAGCCGGCTCCCGGCCACAGGCAGGCATCGACGTCGAACGGAAGAGTCGGGTCTCCCCCGGCCATGAGG
>Ga0105246_10001855_pt1 | contig 12705 bp, 11 predicted proteins | sample KBSM64metaG_FD_99694 | JGI IMG/M metagenome (GOLD analysis project Ga0105246, IMG submission 99694) | Miscanthus rhizosphere microbial communities from Kellogg Biological Station, Michigan, USA - KBS M6-4 metaG | ecosystem: Host-associated > Plants > Roots > Rhizosphere > Soil | place...
GACCAGAAGGACAAGGAGGGGGCGGCGTCAAAGGGCATTCCCGCCGTCGTGCAGCTCACCTCCGGCGACGTCGACCACACCGCTCCCGTTTTCAGCAGCGACGGGCGCAGCGTGTACTTCGTGGCCGCCGGCCATGAAGGGCATGACGCGGACATCGCCTCGGGCATCTACAAGGTGCCGGCGGTGGGCGGGGACGCCGTACTGGTGCCAACCGGCGCGGAGCCGCAGGCCATCAATGCGGTCCGGGAATCCCGCAACGGCCGGCAGCTGTTCTTCACGGGCCAGGAACTCGGAGCGAGCGGCTTGGACTTCGTCGCCCGGAACACCGCCCTGTGGGTGATGCCCGCCGAAGGCGGCGAGGCCCGGGTGCTGAGCGACGTCGAACAGCAGGACCTGTCCGGCCCCTTGGAGCCTGCCGGCCCCGACGGGGTGCTGGTCCTGAACTCGCACCGCGGCAGCGTTGAGCTGTTGAAATGGACGGCCGACGGCGGCAGCGAGGTGCTGCTGCACGGCGAGCGGGAGGTGCTCGGCGCCGCCGCGGCCGGGGATGTGGTGGCCGTTGCCTTCGCCGACGCCGCAAGCCACGGCGACCTGGGCGTGCTGGAGCGAGGCGAACTTCGCCTGCTCAGCGATTTCTCCGCAGCGCTCCGGAACGAAAGCACAGTGCGTGAACCCCGTGAATTTATTGCCGACGGAGCGGACGGCTACCCCGTGCACGGATGGCTGGTCCTGCCGGACGGTCCCGGACCGCACCCAGTCCTGTTGAACATCCATGGCGGCCCGTTCGCCCAGTACAGCTGCGCGTTCTTCGACGAAGCGCAGGTGTATGCGGAGGCAGGTTATGCCGTGCTGATGTGCAATCCGCGAGGCTCGGCAGGCTACGGCCAGGCGCACGGCTCGTCCATCAAGGAAGCGATGGGGACCGTGGACATGGCGGACGTCCTGGCCTTCCTCGACGGTGCCCTGGCCGCGTTCCCGGGCCTGGATTCCACAGCGGTCGGCATCATGGGCGGGTCCTACGGCGGCTACCTGACCGCGTGGACCATCGCGCACGATCACCGCTTCAAGGCCGCGATCGTGGAACGTGGGTTCCTCGATCCGGTCAGCTTTACCGGCTCCTCCGACATCGGCTGGTTCTTCGGGGGTGAATACACCGGCGGGACCTTGGAACAGATGCTGGCCCAGAGCCCGATGGCCGTGGTGTCGCAGGTCCGCACGCCCACCCTGGTGATCCACAGCGAAAACGACCTCCGCTGCCCGGTTGAGCAGGGCCAGCGGTATTTCGCCGCGCTCAAGGCCCAGGGCGTGGAGTCCGCGCTCCTGCTCTTTCCCGGCGAGGACCACGAGCTCTCGCGCTCCGGCACCCCGCACCACAGGAAGCAGCGTTTCGAGCAGATCCTGGCCTGGTGGGCGGAAAAGCTGCCGACGGCGGCCTCTTAGCCGGGTGGGAAGCCCAGCTCCGCGCCTGCCTGGCTGACCCCCGGCTGGGCCCAGCGGGCGGAATACTCCTCGTTGCTTGCCAGCGAGCGGGTTTCCGCACGGTCCAGATAGAGGGCTCCGTGCAGATGGTCCGTTTCATGCTGGACGATCCGGGCCTGCCAGCCGCTGAATTCGGCGTGCACGGAGCTTCCGTCCGGGCGCACGTAATCCAGGGCAACCTGGCGGTGCCGGGTCACCACTGCCTGATAGCCCCGGACCGAGAGGCAGCCTTCGTAGAACGACGCCGTGTCAGCACCGATGGACGAATACACCGGGTTAAGCATGGCGAAGAAGTCCAGCGGACGCCGTTCCCGGATAGTGGCGGCCGCCGGATCGACGTCGAACTGGTCCTCAAGGACCGCCAGTTGTAGGGGAACGCCAATCTGGGGCGCCGCGAGCCCGACTCCCGGCGCGTCATGCATGGTCCGGCGCATCACGTCGATCAATTGATAAAGGGTGGAATCGTCCAACTGCCCTTCGTAGGCGGCGGCGTACTGGCGGAGCACGGGGTGGCCGGCCTGGACGATGGGCGGCAGGGCGTCCTCCGCCAGTATGCCCTCGACGAGGTCCCGGATTTCCGACACGCCCAGGGGAGTCGGAGGGGCAGCTGTGAGTGAATGAAGACGGAAGTCCATGGACCGAGCCTAACTTGCGGGGCCGGGGCTTCCGCCAAGGCATTGGCGAGGCATGCACTAGGCTCGAAAAATGAGTGAGCTGACCCCCTTGGACTGTGTGTTGGGCTTCATCCGTGCCGTTGAAGGCGGAGGAGGAGCGGCGGATGTGCGGCCCTTCCTTGCCGACGATTTCAAGCTCACGGAATGGCCCCATGTGCTGTCGGCGCGGGGTGCCATCCGGGACTTGCAGGCCACGCTTTCCGGGGCAGACCAGAGCAAGGACGTGGTCAAGAACCAGCATTTCGAGATTGTGCGCACCACCTGCGAGGGGAACCGCGTGGTCCTGGAAATCAACTGGTCCGCCATCCTGCTGCTGGACCTGCCGCACTGGGACGCCGGGGAAACCATCCGCGCCCGCACAACGGCAGTTTTCGAGGTGGAGGACGGCCGGATCCGCAGCCAGGACAGCTACGACTGCTACTTCACCGACCCTGCGCAGGTGACGGTCACGGCCTGACGTTCCCGCACCGGCCCGGGCACGGTGGTTCGCCTAGTGCATGGTGAAACGCCGAGCCACGAATCCGGCAACGGCCGGCCACCTGACTGCCCGGCCGACGACGGCATTGCGGAGCGCCAGGGCGGTTGGAGGCAAGGGTCGGCCAAGTGCCATGTTGATGCCCGCCTGGCGGCTGGCTTTCCGGGCCGCGCGCAGGCGTGAACGCTCCAGGTCCGCGAGTTCTCCACCCAAAGCAGGATCCGGGCGGCCCCGGTCAGCGCGGACCATCCGTTCCAGCAACGGGGCGAGGGCCGAGGCATCCAGCCAGCCGAGGTTCATTCCCTGTCCGCCGATCGGGCTGAGTTCATGGGCGGCGTCCCCGAGCAGGACGGTGCGCCCGTGGACCATTTCGGTAACCAGCCTGGAACGGACGCCGAAGGCACTGAGCATCGAATTGCTGGACGCTTCCACTACGGCCGCCGTGCGTTCCCGGATGAGGGCCGCCAGCAGGGGCGCGGACGGTTCGCCTCCGGGTGGCCCGGTCCGCACCACCCAGCGGCGGATGCCTCCCGGTAGCGGGAAGCACTCCACGATTCCCGGCGGTTCGAGGAAGAGCACGGCTTCGGATCCGTAGGGGGTGCCGTCGTGGAAGTCGCCCATGAGGTAGTGGTCCGGGTAGCTGCGCACCGTCGGCGTGATTCCGAGTGCCGCCCTGAGCCCCGAGTGCGCGCCGTCCGCGGCGATGAGGAAGCGGCACCGCGCTTCAAACGGTTCCGCCGGCCCGGCACCGTCGGCGCGCCTGCCCCGCAGGAGGAGGCCGCCGTTGTCGGGCACGGCATCCAGCACCTCGACGCCGCGGTGCAGTGCCCCGGAACCTGACGCCGCAACGCATTCCTCCAGGACTTCCAGGGTCCTGGTTTGGGGCACCGAGAGAATGAACGGGTACGCCGCTCCCGGGAGCCCGAAATCCAAGGAACCCACCTTGCGCCCGGCACTGTATGCCGTGCCGCTCCTGATCCGCACCCCGCTCCCGATCAAGGGCGCGGCCGCGCCGATGCTTTCGAGCACCGCCAGCGCGGGCGGGTGGATGCCGATGGCGCGGGTCTGGGTTCCCGGCCCTGCGCGTTTCTCGAATACGGCGACCTCGAGCCCGCGGCGGAGCAGGAGTGCCGCCATGCAGAGGCCGACCGGACCGGCGCCGACGATCCCGACGTCAAGCACTGCCGGCACCCGGCGGGCGGTATACGAGCAGGATGTGCCATGGCCCGTTGCGTTCCACCTGCCAGCCGGGCGGAACGATGTCCCGGAGTTCTGCCGGAGTGTAGCTGCGCCTGATGGATGCCAGCCCGTCGGTGTGGATGTACGAGCCAGGGCCTAGCGGCCAGAACGCCACCATGAAAAGCAGGAAAGCGATCCGGCTGCGCCGCAGGTCGTTGTGCAGCACGAGGTGCCGGGCGAGGCGTTCGGAATCGGACAGGACGGCGGCCAGTTCGGCGGGGCTGAGGTGGTGCAGGACGTGGTTGGAAATCACGACGTCGTACCGACCGCCTTCCGCCACCAGCTCGGAGCTGAGCGCCCTGCGATACCGGACGCCGTCAGAGGCTTTTCGGGAGGTGGCGAAGTCATGTGCCCGAGGGTCTGGATCGGCGCCGGTCGCCGCCAGGTGGAACCCGTCCCGGGCAGCGCGCCTGGCGAGGCGGCGCACGACATCGCCTCCGCCGCATCCGATGTCCAGCAATGTCGTCGCAGTGGAGCCGGCCAACAGGGGCCTGATCCGTTGTTCATAGTTCCGGCCCCAGCGCGCCAGCAGGAAGTTGATGACAGGGAACCTCGCGTAGCTTCTGCGCAGCCGGCGCAGCTCGCAGTCCGGGCGGTCCATCTGCTCGATCAGGCTGCCCTCCCGTTCCCGCAGGAAGAACGTCATGATCGCAGGGGAGCGACCTTGGTGAACAAGCCGGTTTCCACTGTGAGGCCGGGGCCGAAGGCCATGGAACAGATCCGCTCCTCGTCCTGACGGGGCGGCTGGCTGAGGATGTGCTTGAGCACGAAGAGCACGGTGGCGCTGCTCATGTTCCCGAAGTCGCGCAGGATGTCGCGCGCCGGCCGCAACTGCTCTTCCAGCAGTTCGAGCTTTGACTCGACTTTGTCCAGGATGCTCCGGCCGCCCGGGTGGATGGCCCAGTGCGGTATCTCCCGGTAGGGCCGCCCTGCCAGCCCGTCTTCGCGGGCAAGGAGGGGTTCGAGGGCCCCCGTGATGTGCTCTTCGATGATGTGCGGAACGTAGCTGCCCAGGACCATCTCGAAACCTTGGTCGCCGATGTTCCAAGCCATCGCCTCTTCGCCCACCGGTGTGAGGACTGTTTCGAAATGGTCCAGGCGGAGGACGGCGTCCGGTCCCGCCGGGGTGCGTGAACTGACGACGGCGGCGGCAGCGCCGTCGCCGAAGATCGCCGAGCCCATGATGGTGTCCGGGTCATTGGACGTCCTGACGTGCAGGGAACACAGTTCAACGCAGATGACAAGGACCACTGCATCGGGATCGGCGAGGCAGAACTGCCGGGCTGCCCGAAGGGCCGGGAAGGCCGCGTAGCACCCCATGAACCCGAGGTGGTAGCGCTGCACAGCGGGGTTCAGTCCGAGAGCCCGGACCACCTTGTAGTCGGGCCCGGGGTTGAAGAATCCGGTACAGGACACCGTGATCACGTGGGTGATGTCTGCGGGTTCCACGTCCGGGCAGCGGCCGACGGCCGCCTTCGCGGCCTCGATGAAGAGTTTGGTGGCCTCGGTGAAGAACAGGTCGTTGCGTACTTTCGTGCTGGGGCTCAGGACCTCGCCGCTATCCGGATCGTAAAAGTCCCGCCGGTCCGGGCTTCCGCCCTCGGTTAGCTCGGCGACGGCGGTATGCCGGGTGTCAATGGCTGCCGAGTCGAAGCAGGTCCTGACGAGCCGGGAGCCGAGCCGGGTAAGGCCGGGCTGGGCGGCGAATACGTCGCGTGCCTGGGGTTGCACCAGGACTGTTGGCGGTACGGCTGTCTCGAGGGAATTCACGTAGACCGGCATGCTTCATTGTTGGCGCCGGGACGGCTTAAGACAATGGGCCGGATCGGAGCAGAATCCGAGAAGCCGCACGGTCCGGCACGGGTCTAGTGTGGTGGACAGGAGCCTGGCGCCCGGCCACCGTAGGCTGGGCTGAGCGATGCACAGGACGACGCGGACCGCGCGCGGGCCCGCTGATTCACGGACGGAGAGACGATGAGTACTGACACGGGGACCGAAACTCAGTCTCCCTTGGTGCCCCTTGCTGACAGCCATGAGCTGATCAAGGTGCAGGGAGCCCGCGAGAACAACCTGAAGGACATCAGCCTGGAGATCCCGAAACGCCGCCTGACGGTGTTCACCGGTGTCTCCGGCTCCGGCAAGAGCTCCCTGGTGTTCAGCACCATCGCCGCCGAGTCGCAGCGGATGATCAACGAAACCTACAGCACGTTCGTCCAAGGTTTCATGCAGTCGCTCGCCCGCCCGGATGTGGATGTCCTGGAAGGGTTGACGACGGCGATCATCGTGGACCAGGAGCGCATGGGCGCCAACGCCCGTTCCACGGTGGGAACTGTCACCGACGCGAACGCCATGCTGCGCGTGCTCTTCAGCAGGCTCGGCACTCCGTACATCGGACCGGCTGTGGCTTTCTCCTTCAACATCCCCACCCGCAAGGCCAGCGGCATCATGACCGATGCCAAGGGTGAGAAGACGATCGTGCGCGAAGCCATCTACTACGGCGGGATGTGCGCCGAGTGCGAGGGCCGCGGCACGGTCTCCGACCTGGACCTCACCGCGATCTACGACGAAGACAAGTCCCTGCTCGACGGCGCCATCCTCGTTCCGGGGTACACCGCGGACGGCTGGATGGTCGCCACCTTCACGGAATCCGGTTTCGTCGACCCGAACAAGCCGCTCAAGGACTACACGAAGCAGGAACTGGACGACCTCCTCTACAAGGAGCCTGTGAAGATCAAGGCCAAGGGCATCAATGTCACCTATGAAGGCCTGATCCCGAAAATACGCAAGTCCATTTTCGGCAAGGACCCGGATTCGCTGCAGCCACACATCCGCGCGTTCGTCGAACGCGCGGCCGCCTTCGCCCCCTGTCCGGCCTGCGAGGGCACACGGCTGAACGATGCGGCCCGCTCATCGAGGATCAACAGCCTGAACATCGCCGAAGTCTGCGCCATGCAGATCACCGATCTCGCGCACTGGATCCGCGAGCTGGATGCGCCGTCCGTTGCGCCGTTGAAGGCCAACCTGCTGCACCTGTTCGATTCCTTCGTGGAGATCGGCCTGGGCTACCTGTCCCTGGACCGGCCGTCGGGAACGCTGTCCGGCGGCGAGGCACAGCGCGTCAAGATGATCCGCCACCTGGGCTCCTCGCTGACCGACGTCACCTACGTGTTCGACGAGCCGACCATCGGCCTGCACCCGCATGACATCCAGCGCATGAACAAGCTCCTCCTGCGGCTGCGGGACAAAGGCAACACCGTGCTCGTCGTGGAGCACAAACCGGAGGCGATCGCCGTCGCCGATCACGTCGTCGACCTCGGCCCGGGCGCCGGAGCCGCCGGCGGGTCGGTTTGCTACGAAGGCACTGTCGAGGGACTGCGGGGGAGCGGCACTCTGACGGGCCGGCACCTCGACGACCGCGCGAAGCTGAAGGAAAAGGTTCGCAAGGGCAAAGGCAAACTCGAGATCCGCGGCGCGTCGGAGCATAACCTCAAGGACGTCGACGTCGACATCCCGCTGGGTGCGCTGGTGGTGGTGACTGGGGTGGCTGGTTCCGGGAAGAGTTCCCTGATCCACGGCTCGCTTACCGGCGGCGCGGGCGTAGTGGCCATCGACCAGTCCGGCATCAAGGGCTCGCGCCGCAGCAATCCGGCCACCTACACCGGTCTCCTCGAACCGATCCGCAAGGCCTTCGCCAAGGCCAACGGCGTGAAGCCGGCGCTCTTCAGCGCCAACTCCGAGGGTGCCTGTCCCGAGTGCAAGGGCGCCGGGGTCATCTATACGGAACTCGGCTTCATGGACACCGTTTCGACGCCCTGCGAGGACTGCGAAGGCAAGGGCTTCCAGGCCGCCGTCCTTGAGTACAAGCTCGGCGGGCGCAACATCAGCGAAGTGCTCGGCCTGTCGGTCAGCGCGGCCGAGGAGTTCTTCTCCGGCGGGGAAGCCAGGATCCCGGCGGCGCACGCGATCCTGCGGCGGCTGGCCGACGTCGGGCTCGGTTACCTCGCGCTTGGGCAGCCGCTGACCACTCTCTCCGGTGGTGAGCGCCAGCGGCTTAAGCTCGCTTCGCAGATGGGGGAGAAGGGCAATGTCTACATCCTCGACGAGCCGACCTCCGGCCTGCATCTGGCCGACGTCGAACAGCTCCTCGGCCTGCTGGACCGGCTGGTGGAGTGCGGCAAGTCGGTGATCGTCATCGAACACCACCAGGCCGTGATGGCGCATGCCGACTGGATCATCGACCTCGGTCCCGGCGCCGGGCACGACGGCGGCAGGATCGTTTTCGAGGGAACCCCTGCGGAGCTGGTGGCCGGCCGGGTAGGCCTGACCGGCCAGCACCTTGCCGAGTACGTTGGGGCTTGATGCGAACCACGCGCATGCCTTCTAAGGCTTGCCGCCGTTGGTTTCGGTTTTGTTGTTGAGGTGCCCCAGTTGGGCCAGCAGGGCGAAACGGTCCGGTACGCCCCAGTGTTCGACAAGCTTGCCGTCGCTGAAGCGGGCGATGTCCACGACCGTTATGCTCACTGCCCGGCCGGTGGGATCGTGTCCGAGAAAGCCCCCGGTGTCCGTGCCGTTCGCAGTCATGCGGGCCCAGACCGTGTCCCCGTCGGCGACAGTCGCGTCAAAGGTGTAACTGACGTCGGGCATCGAGGCGTGCAGGCCGACGATCGCCCGCTTCAGATTGTTCACCGCTTTCTCTCCGGAGCCGCCCGGCCCGAATTGGTGCTCAATCAGATCCGGCGATACGAGTTCGTCAACGACCCCTGGATTGCCCGCTTGGAATCCTTCGATGATCAACCGCCGGAAGGCGGCCGTGTTGTCCTGGGTGGTTCCTGAGACCATGTCCGGCCTCCTGCTAGAATTAATCCGAATATCTTTCGGATGAATAAACGCTAGGTTCGATGATGAGTGATGTCAACGCTCCCAAGCGCCGCTATAGCTCCGCGCGCCGCATTGAGCAGGCTTCAGCAACACGGCACTCCGTGATTGCGGCAGCGCGCGTGCTGTTCATCGAGCGGGGCTACGCAGCGACGACCGTCGGCGAGATCGCCGGACGCGCCGGGGTCGCCGTCGACACCGTTTACGCAAGCGTCGGCCGCAAGCCGGCTCTGCTGCGAGAGGTGGTCGAGACTGCGATCTCCGGCACTGACCACGCCGTCCCCGCCGAGCAGCGCGACTACGTCAAACGCCTCCGTCAGGCCGCAACCGCTCAGGAGAAAATCAAGATCTACACCCAGGCGCTAGCCGGGATTCAGCCGCGGCTGGCACCGGTCTATCTGGCTCTGAGGGACGCCGGCTCCACCGACCCGGAATGTGCCGCGCTTTGGACCGAGATCTCCCAGCGGCGCGCAGCCAACATGCGCAGGTTCATCGTGGATCTCGTGGCCACCGGCGAGCTGCGTAAAGACCGCCCGACCGAGGAACTCGCAGACGTCGTCTGGAGCATGAACGGACCCGAATACTGGATTTTGCTCGTCGCTGAACGGGGCTGGACTCCCCAGCAGTTCGCCGCTTGGCTTGGTGATGCCTGGAGCCTGTTGCTGCTCGAGCCTAGGTAGGCAAAGGATGCAGACCGCTGCGGCCAGCGGGCTCCGACCCTCTGGTTTGCCGTGCGCTCTTGGGCTTTACTGAGACTGTCCGGACAACCAGCAAGAAAGAGGGAAGCTTCGATGGACACAACCGCAGTTCTTTGGATTGTCGTCGGGATCGTCGCCCTACTTGTCGTTCTAGGATTGGTATTTTTCATCGCCCGCAAACGCAGGCAGGAACACGAACGTGCCCAGCGGGCCGAGGACCAGAAGCGGGCAGCTGACTTGCGGAAGAAGGCCGAAGAAGCTGAGTTGGATGCCCGCGAATCCGAGGTTCAAGCAGCCAGGGCCCAAGCGGAGGCCGACCAGGCCCTGCTGGATGCCGAACGCCTCCACAAGGAGGCCGAACAGCGCCAGGAGGACGCCGGCGATCTTCACCGTGATTCCGCGGACAAAGCGGAGCATGCCGATGCCATGGACCCCGATGTCGATACCGACGCGGCGGCCGTCGAGAACTCCGAAGAATACCGGCAGGCTGCTGATCCGGGTCGGGCTGGCGATGGGTCCGTAGACGGCCGCCCGAGCGGCGGCGGCAACTCGCTGCAGGATCCCTCCCGGCGAACCGATCCCTAAGACCCCCTTCTTCTCCGCGCTGCTTAGCGTCGCGTTTGCCTCCCGAAGCCCCCTGCCCGCCGGCCCGGGTGGCTTGCCTCTCTTCCACGTGCCATCTCCCGGGCGTAGCTTGCTGATATGACAACGCTGGCCCCCGCGGGCTCTCTGCGGGACGGGCAGCGCCCCAGTATAAGGAGGAAGAATCATGGGCGACTTCATGCGGAACCTGCCCTTCGACGTTCCGGAGCCTGTGCGCCGTTTCCTACAAGGGGAAACCGGCGCTTGGCTGCGTGCAGAGGAATTCCGCGACGGATCCGAAATGGTCGTCCGCGTCGAGGTACCCGGCGTCGATCCCGATCGGGATATCGATATCTCCATCTCAGGACGTACACTCACCATCGAGGCCCGTCGTGAAGAAGAATCCATTCGTGAGGACAAGAGCGATTACCGCACAGAATTTCACTATGGCGCATTGACGCGAAGTTTTCAGCTCCCGGCCGGGGTCAACGAGGACGACATTCAGGCCTCCTACAACAGCGGGATTCTCGAAGTCCGCGTGCCCTCCGCCGGACAGGATTCGACGCCCCGACGAAAAGTGCCGGTGCACCGCACCGATGCAACGGGAAGATCGACCCCCGGCAATGGGGACGCTGGTCACGACAGCATGGGCAGCAAGGTCGATCCGGATTTCATCCCCAATGAAAGCCGCGAAACCCCGGACCAACGGCGGGCCAGGGAGCACCCCGAAGAGACCGGAAGTTGATTCCGCTGTTTCCTTGGCGGGCTGCGAGCTCTCCGATAATCGCAGGGGATTGACCCAGGGCCGCCGGCTTTACGCTGAAGGAGCCGGCAGCCTTGGAGTGCGCCAGGGTAGTCCCGTGCTTATTGACATGCCCTGCCCACAAGAGCAGTCTGATACCGCTGGTTGCCGTGTTGGCAGGAAGGTTAGCACCTGTCAACCTCTTCCCGGAGCAGGCTCTCATGCTCCGGATGGAATACTGCCCTCAATTTTCAGCAAAGGTGGACAAGATGTCCTCAGTAACTGTCAACGCACTTGAATCAAAATCGTTCGACGACCCCGACGAAAAGCGCCGTCCGCCAAGAACTGAGGTCGATGTTGTCACGATCAGTGATACGACTCTGGGCAGGTTCACTTTCGAGCCGGGTTGGCGCTGGTCCGAGACGGTCAAGACCGTGGTCCACACCGACACTTGCCAGGTCAACCATCTTGGAATCTGCACTGCCGGAACGCTCATGGTGCAGATGGAGGATGGAACGCGCATTACGGTCAGCCCGGGTAATGCTTATGCCATCCCAGCCGGACATGACGCCTGGGTCGAGGGCGACGAGCCCTTCGTGGCATACGAAATCATGAGCGCAGCCACGTTCGCAAAGCCCGCGTGAGGCGCGACGCGAATGGCCTACATGGGCCGGACGGGGGAGCAATAAGCGCCTGAGAGGCGGCTCCCTCGGTTGCCGGCTCCGGATGTGTCTGGGGTCAGAAACGCTTTGAGCCGCGTATGACGCGCGGCGGTTCTTGGTGGCAGTTGCTCATTTCTGGGTTGAGGACGAAGCGCGTCGCCAGAACTGGGACGTTCGAGGGAGGAAACTCTAAGTATTCGCAACGCTTCCACGAACTGGCCCCCACGGGACTGGGCATGAACGCGGCCTAAATAATCGAAGAGGCCGGTCTATCAGCCTCTTCGTCATGGCTTCAATTCTCCGTCAGCAACGCGGACTATCTGGCTGTCTGAACCCGCCCTACTTAACTGGCATGCGCGGGTATTCGCGGGCGGGAGAAGCTCGTTCCGGTCACGGCGGAACCGGCAAGCGGCTGTTCCGAATCTTCCGGGGGATGCCAACTGCCTCTCCGCGGACGGGCTACGCGGGCCGGTCCCTGGTCAGGACAGAGGAGAGGTCGTAGCTGACGGGTTCCTCGAGCTGGTCATAGGTGCACGACTCCGGCGAGCGGTCCTGGCGCCATCGGACCCATTGCGCGGTGTGGCGGAACCGCTCGCCCTCCATATGGTCGTACTTGACCTCGACGACGCGCTCCGGCCGCAGCGGGGTGAACGAGAGGTCCTTGTTTGCGTTCCAGCGGGAGTGCGCCGCCGCCGTAGGGGTGCGCGGTGCGGACTGGTCGCGGTTGTCCGGCAGCACTTCGGCGGGCTGCGCCCACGCCCAGGGGTGCCCTTCGAACGCGGTCACGAGCGGCTGCAGCTCCTCGAACAGCTCCTTGCGGCGGGCCATGGGAAACGCCCCGATGACGCCCACTGAGTTGAGCCGGCCGTGGGCGTCGTACAGGCCCAGGAGCAGGGATCCGATGGCGTCGGGCTCGTCCTTGTAGAGCCGGTAGCCGGCGAGGACGCAGTCGGCCGTCCGCTCGTGCTTGAGTTTGGACATCACCCGCTTGTCTTCGGCGTAGAGCTCTCCGAGGGGCTTGGCGATGACGCCGTCCAGGCCGGCGCCCTCGAACGTGCTGAACCACTCCAGCGCGAGGGCGGGGTCCTTGGTCGCCTGAGTGAGGTAGACCGGGGGCTTGGCGTCCTTGAATGCCTCCTCAAGGGCGGCGCGCCGCTCGCGGAACGGGCGCTCCACGTAGTTTGTCTGGCCCAATGCCAGCAGGTCGAAGGCCACGAAGCTCGCCGGCGTTGCGGCGCTCAGCTTTGCGATGCGGGAAGCTGCGGGGTGGATGCGCTGC
>Ga0105246_10001856_pt1 | contig 12704 bp, 13 predicted proteins | sample KBSM64metaG_FD_99694 | JGI IMG/M metagenome (GOLD analysis project Ga0105246, IMG submission 99694) | Miscanthus rhizosphere microbial communities from Kellogg Biological Station, Michigan, USA - KBS M6-4 metaG | ecosystem: Host-associated > Plants > Roots > Rhizosphere > Soil | place...
CCGACTCGGTCGAGTCCGTGCCGAGGTCGGCGACCTCGTGACCAGCCGCGGCGAGCGACGCGGCGAGATGGTCCTTCAGCGGGAAGCCGGCATGGTCGGAGGCGAGCGCGATCCTCATGGGCGGCCGACGATACCAAGCGCCCTGGCGACCTCCGTGGCCGGCAGCGCGCCCTCGCGGACGACGCTCCACTCGCCGGTGTCCTCGAAGCGCTGCAAGTTGATCACGGTCGAGGACGTGCCGGGGAGCGGGCCGGCGTCGAGCACCAGGTCGGCTCTGGCGCGGATGTCCTCGGGGACTTCGCTCACGTCTCTCGCATCGGGGCCGCCGGCGTGGTTGGCGCTCGACTGGAGGACCACGAGGGGGACGGTCTGGAGCTGGGGCACGAGGGGGATGCGCATGCCCAGCCCGCCCCCTTCCCCAGCCGGACCAGCGGCGAGTGGAAACCGACGACGTGGGTTCGGAACGAGCAACGTGACACCGCCCGGCGTAAGCGCTTCGACGGCGGCACGCGTGCGAGGCCCCAGTTCCGGCAGCGCTTCCAGCGCCCGCGCCTGGTCGAACCACATCACCGCCGCCGGCTTGTCGGCCGGACGGCCCTTCAGCTCGTAAAGCCGCCGCACCGCGTCCGCGTTCTGCGGGTCGCACGCGAGCCCATAGACGGTGTCGGCCGGGAACACGGCGACGCCGCCGCGCTCGATGCACGCAACGAAGGCGGCCGCGTCGCTCATCGCCTCCCCACCACCACGCGCTCGATCCCGGCGAGGTCTCTGTGCAGCTCCACGCGCATGCCCGCTCTACGCAGCAGCTCCCCCACCGCTCCTGCCTGACCGGCGCCGACCTCGAAGGCGACGAACGGCGCACGCGCCGCGGCGGCCGGCACGAGGCGGCGCAGCACGTCGAGCCCGTCGGGGCCGGCGAACAGCGCGCCGCCCGGCTCGTGCGCCAGCTCCGGCGGCAGCTCCGCCCGGTCGGCGACGTACGGCGGGTTGGACAGGACCGCGTCGAGCTGATCGCTGTCGAGCGGCGCGAGCAGGTCGCCGTGCGCGAACGTCACGGCAAGCTGGAGCGCCCGCGCGTTCGCCCGTGCGACCGCGAGCGCGTCCTCGCTCGCGTCGGTGGCGATCACCTCCAGGTCCGGCCGCTCATGCTTGAGCGCGAGCGCCACCGCCCCGCTGCCGGTGCCGACGTCGACGACGCGCGCGCCGCGCGGGAGGCCAAGCGCGACCTCGACCAGCAGCTCGGTCTCGGGCCGCGGCACGAGCACGCGCGGGTCCACGGCCAGCTCGACGTGCCGGAATGCCCGCATGCCGAGCAGATAGGCAACCGGCTCGCGCGCACGGCGACGCCGCAGCAGCTCGGCGAAGCGGTCCGACTCCGCCAGCGTCAGCTCGCGCTCGGGCGCGAGATGCAGCTGCGTGCGCGTCGCGCCGAGCGCGTCGGCCAGCAGCAGCTCGGCGTCGAGGCGCGGCGTGTCGCAGCCGGCGTCGCGCAGCTCCGCCGTCGCGACGGCAAGCGACATGCGCACCGACGGGCCGGCCGCGAACTCCACGGCGGCCGGATCAGGCAACCGCCTGCGCCTCGAGCCGGCGGCGCTTCTCGTCGTCCTGCAGGGCGGCCGTCAGCTCGTCCACCTCGCCGCCGAGGACGGCGTCGATGTTGTGGACGGTGACTTTGATGCGGTGATCCGTCACGCGGCCCTGGGGGAAGTTGTACGTGCGGATCTTCTCGGCGCGTTCGCCCGATCCGACCTGCGCGAGGCGGTCGGCGGCGAGCGCCGCCTGCTGCTCGGCGAGCGCCCTCTCGTAGAGGCGCGCGCGCAGGACGCGCATCGCCTTCTCGCGGTTCTGCAGCTGCGACTTCTCGTCCTGCATCGAGACGACGATGCCGCTCGGCCTGTGCGTGATGCGCACCGCCGAGTCCGTCGTGTTGACCGACTGGCCGCCGGGACCGCTGCTCCTGTAGACGTCGATCTGGAGATCGGACTCGTTGATCTCGACGTCGACGTCCTCGGCCTCCGGCAGCACCGCGACCGTGGCGGTGCTGGTGTGGATGCGGCCCTGCGTCTCGGTCTCCGGGACGCGCTGGACGCGGTGCGTGCCGCCCTCGTACTTGAAGACGCTGTAGGCCCCGGAGCCCTTGATCGCGAACGAGTACTGACCGTCGCCCTCGGACAGCGCCTCGGTCTCGAAGCCCTTGCGCTCGGCGTAGCGGTTGAGCATGCGGTAGAGGTCGCCGGCGAACAGGCCCGCCTCGTCGCCGCCGGCGCCGGGGCGGATCTCGACGATCACGTTCTTCTCGTCGTTCGGGTCGGGCTCGACCATCGCGAGCCGGATCTCCTCGTCGAGCGCCTCGATCCTCGCGTGGGCCTCGGCGGCCATCTCGCGCAGCTCCGGATCGTCCCCGTCCTCGAGCAGCTCGCGCGCGCCGGCCTCGTCGTCGACCGCGCGGCGCCACTCTTGCGCGAGCTTCGCGGCCTGCTCCAGGCTCGCGTACTCCCGCCCCACCTCGGCGTAGCGCTCGCGGTTCCCGATCACGTCGGGGTCCGCCATCTGGCGCTCCAGCTCCGCGAAGCGGGCCTCGATCTGTTCGACGAGCTGCTCGATCATGCGATGCCGAGTCTACGCAGGGTGCTGATGACGGCGTCGGGTCGGCTGGTGAGCTGGCGGTACGTGAAGCGGACGGCGCGCCAGCCTGCCGCCGTCAGCTTCTGGTCCCGCTCGCGGTCCTTCTCAAAGGAGTGGCGGGTGTGGTGCCAGGCCCAGCCGTCAAGCTCAACGGCCACCTTCGCCGCCCGCCACACTGCGTCGACTCGGAAGCCCTCCACGTACGCGTTGATCTCCGGACTCGGCAGGGCGTTGTCGCGCACCAGTCGGTGAAAGGCATCCTCGAGGACGGAGTCGGTGGCGGAGAGGCCGAGCGCTGCGTGCTCCTCGATCGCCTCGCTCAGTGCGCTGTGGCCTCGGCCGGTGCGGCCGCGCGTGCGGGCCATGGCGGCCTGGACCTGGTTGAGGTCGAAGGTGCGCTGGCGGTCGGCCTCCTTGATCGCCTTCGTGAGGTGGTCGTGCGGGACCTGGCCGGCGAGGTCGAGGAGCGTGCGCGCCACGGTGGTGACCGGGATGCCGCTCACGGTCGTGATGTCCTCGGCATCGAGGACGTGCGTACGGTGGAGCTGGAGCTTCACGCTCGACTTCGCGCGCCCGGTCGTCGAGACCTCGATGCGCGCGTGGTTCGCGGGGCGCAGGCCGTGCAGGCCCGCCGCGTCACGGTGGCTCAGCGCGGCGCCGGGCCCGGCGGCCAGCACGGCGGCGAGCCAGTGGCCCTCGCTTCGGAGTCTTGCGTGCCCGACGGCGTAGACGCCGGGGTGGAGCGTCAGCAGGCGCCCCGCGCGAACGCGGTCGGCGATCTGCTTCCGCGACAGTCCTGCATCGAGGAGCTGGCCGCGGGAGACCACCCCCCACTGTCTCGCCGCCAACGCTGCGATCACGCGATCTGTGTCCTTTTGGGTCCCCATGAGGGACCCTGAGGGACACAGGTCGGGCGGTTCGCCCCGTCAGGCGACGACCTCGACGCCGATGAGGCTTCTGGCGTCGGCGGTGAGGAGGTTGGGCTCGGCTCTCAGGACGGCCTCGAGCGCGGCGATCGCGACGGCGAGCTGGGAGCGGTCGGGTTCTCTGGTGGTGAGGTACTGGAGCTGGATCCCGGGCCACATGATCGCGCGCACCCAGCGGCGGTGGCGCTGTCTGCCGGACAGCTTGATCAGCTCGAAGCTGATCCCCGCGATGAGCGGAACGCCGATGATCCGTGTGAGCAGCAGCCAGTACCAGGCGGGCAGCCCGATTGGCGCGAAGACGAAGATCGCGACGACCATCACCAACAGGAGGAAGGTGGTGCCGCAACGCGGGTGGAGGCGCGAGAAGCGCTCGGCGTTCGCCGGCGTGAGCGGCGTGCCCGACTCGAAGCAGGAGATCGTCTTGTGCTCGGCGCCGTGGTACTCGAACACGCGCCGCAGGTCTCTCAGGCGGCTGAGCGCCAGCAGGTAGCCGAGGAAGATCGCCGTGCGCAGCAGCCCCTCGACGAGCCAGAACAGGAACGAGGAGTTGAGCTGGTCCTTGATCAGCGAGGTGACGCCGACCGGGATCAGGAAGAACAGGCCCACGGCCAGCAGGATCGAGACGACGATCGTGCCGGCCCACATGCCGCCGGAGATCTCCTGCTCCTCCTCGGGCAGCTGGGCGTTCGCCGAGATGCCGAGCGCGTTGAAGCCGACCTTGAGCGACTCGCCGAGCGCGACGACGCCGCGCACGATCGGCAGCCGCAGGAGACGGTGGCGTCTGAGCCACGAGTCGAGCGGCTCGACCGTGACGGCGATCTCACCCTCGGCGGCCTCCTCCGGGTCGAGCCCTTCCGTGTGCGTGGCGAGCTGCTCGGCCGAGGGCTTGCGGACCGCGACGGCCCACGTCCTGATGCCGCGCATCATCACGCCCTCGAGCACGGCCTGGCCGCCGACCGGGGCGTCGCGGGCGGCGCGCAGCTGGCCGGCCGAAGCGCTGGCCTCGACCGGCTCGGTCGGCTTGTCGGCGACGCTCACCGCTTCCCCCGAAGGCGGCTCATGCGCTCGGTCGCGCCGTTACGCCTCGGCGCCCGCCCGGCGCTTCGCCGCGCGGCGCTGGAAGCGTTCAACGCGACCACCGGTGTCGACGAGCTTCTGACGGCCCGTGTAGAAGGGATGGCAGTTCGAGCAGATCTCGACGTGGATCTCTCTTTCGACAGAGCGCGTCGTGAACTCGTTGCCGCAGGTGCAGCGGACGTGGGCGTCGCGGTACGTGGGATGGATTTCGGTCTTCATCGTCGGTCCAGTGTAGCCGGACGCGCCGGGCCCGCGCCCGACCGCCGAGGGCCGCCCTACGGGGCCGGGCAGACGGCGCTCAGCGCGTTGTTCGCCTCGTCCGCCTCGTCCACCGCGTTCGCCGGGTCGACCGCGAACGTCGCCGGCTGGCCACCGGCAAGGCAGCCCGGGCCGACGAAGCGGACGACGGCCGTGGCGCCGGGCGCGAGCGCATGGACCACGCGCGTGCGCTGGTACGGGGCGGCGTCGCCGGGAAGCGTCGCGGCGATCGTGGCCCGGGCGGCGGGGCTGCGCCCCTCGTTGCCGACCCGGACGACGTAGCGGACCGAGCCGCCGCGGGTCGGGAGCGCGCGCACGTCCCGCAGCATGAGGTCGGGACGCAGGTCCGGCTCGCGGCAGGTCTTCGTCGTGACCGCGGCCTCGCGCACGACCTTGCCGTTCGGGCCCAGCCAGCGGAACGCGACGTGGAAGCGGTACGTCGCAGGCACCTCGAGCCGGCCGACGGCCTGGCGGTACTTGAAGACGTCCCCCGCGCGCGTGCCGAGCTGCGCGTCGCTTGGCGTCGTCCAGCTCCCCAGGCCCGGCACGTCGGTCCGCTGCGACCAGCGCTGGCCGGGCGTGCGCTCCCACAGGTCGAGCTTGACCGCGAGACGGGTGCCGCCGGCGACCGGACGCATCCACGTGCCGACGACCGCGACGCGCTGGTCGATCGCGGGGGAGCGGTGGCAGGCGACCAGACGCGCGCCAGCGGACGCGGCGCTCGCACCGCGCCCGGAGGCGGCGGCGAGCGCCGTCGGGGCAGCGAGAACGACGGCGAGCAGCGTGACGGCGAGACGGGCGACCATGTGCCGCCTTAACCGCCCCGCCGCGGCGAAGTTGCGTCGCTCAGGTGATCTGGTAGAGCGGCCCGTCGCCGCCCTCGGGCGTCGTCAGGCGGCCGCCCTTCGCGGTGATCGCGCCGCACTGCACGCAGTTCGTGTAGTTCACGATGACATCGACGGGCCCATGCTCCGGCGCGTCCTCCGGAATCTCGTAGACGCCCGCCGGGCACATCCACTTCCACGTCTCCGCGACCTCGCGCGGCACGTGCTTCTGCACGCGGATGTGGTTCGGTGCGTCGTCGCGCGTGGCGTTGCCGGTGATGAAGACCGACGACAGCTTGTCGAACGTGTATCTGCCGTCCGGTCTCGGATAGCGCTTGTACGTGTTGCCCATGAACATCGGCTTCTCGTCGTTGCGGTGCCACGCGAGGCGGCCCGGGGGCAGCTTGCCTCTCGTCGCGATCGCGAGGTTGACGAGCGGGCCGCCCTTGAGGAAGCCCTTCTGGAACGGCTGGCGCAGGTTGCGCACCTCGTACAGCTCTCTGCCGGTGACCGAGTCCTCGATCATGTACTCGTAGGACTCGAAGGAGCTCTCGCCGTTCTTCAGCCCTCTGTAGATCGCCTCGGCGGCGAGCTTGCCGGAGTTGATGCAGTGGTGGACGCCCTTCAGCGCGGCCGTGTCGACCATGCCGCCGGCGTCGCCGACGATCACCGCGCCCGGCATCGACAGCTTCGGCATCGACCAGTAGCCGCCGCCGGGGAGCGCCTTCGCGCCCCACGCGACCCGCTCTCCCCCGTCGAGGATCTTTCTCACGAGCGGGTGCAGCTTGAACGCCTGCAGCATGTCGTGCGCGGAGGTCGTCGCGTCCGCGTACTCGAGCCCGATCACGAAGCCGAGCGAGACCAGGTGATCCCCGGTTCTCTCGTCCTTCATCGGGTAGAGCCACGTGCCGCCGACTTGGCCGTACTTGCCGGGGATCTTCGCCGGCCACGGGCCGACGGTGTGGATCAGCCGGTCGAGCGGCTTGGGGACCTTCCAGACCTCCTTGACGCCGAGCTCCCACACCTGCGGCTCGCGGCCGTCGGCGAGGTCGAACTCGCGGATCGCGGCGCCGGTGAGATGGCCCCAGCAGCCCTCGGCCAGCACGACGGCCTTCGCCTTGATGTCGGTGCCCGGCTCGAAGTTGCCGAGCGGCTCGCCCTCCTTGCCGCGGCCCTTGTCGCCGGAGCGCACGCCGACGACGCGCCCCTGCTCGACGATCAGCTGCGTCGCCGAGGTCTCGGTCAGCACGTAGGCGCCACCCTCCTCCGCCTGGCGCTGCTGGTAGCGCGCGAGCGCGGAGACGGAGACGATCTCGTTGCCGTGGTTCTTGAACGGCGGCGGCGTCGGGATGCGCAGGGCGAGCTTGGAGGTCGGCGTCATGTAGACGGCCTCCTTCTTGACCTCGCCGAAGGCGAAGCCCTCCTTGCGCCAGTCCTCGCGCGTCAGCTCGGGGAACAGCTCCTGCAGCGGACCGGGGCGCATGACCGCCCCGGACAGGTTGTGACCGCCGCAGGTCTTCGCCTTCTCGATCACCGCGACGGGCACCTCGCCGAGGCGCTCCATCAGGTCGGGGTCGTCCGCCAGCAACTGGAGCAGGCGGTTCGCGCAGGCGAGGCCGGCGGTGCCGCCCCCGACGATCGCGACGCCGACCTCGATCAGCTCGTCCTCGGGGTCGAGGCCGCGCTTGACGAACTCCTTCGGCGAGTCGACCGGCGGCGGGTATGCCGCCGGGACGACCTTGCCGTTTCCGTTGTTGGTGCTGGCGGACATTCCGACTACGCCCCCTTCTTGGCCTTCACGGCCTCGGTGAGCTTCGGCAGGATCTTGTTGAGGTCGCCGACGATGCCGAGGTCGGAGAACTCGAAGATCGGGGCGTTCGCGTCCTTGTTGATCGCCACGATGTTCTCCGAGGCCTGCATGCCGACCTTGTGCTGGATCGCGCCGGAGATGCCCGCGGCGAGATACAGCTTCGGGGCGACGGTCTTGCCGGTCTGGCCGATCTGCGCCGCGTACGGGTACCAGCCGGCGTCGACCACGGCGCGCGTCGCGGCGACGGCGCCGCCGAACGCGCCGGCGAGCTCCTCGCACAGCTGGAAGCCCTCGGCCTTGCCGAGACCGCGGCCGCCGGCGACGAGGATGTCGGCGTCCTCGATGTTCACGTCGGCGCCGCGCTGCTCGCCGCGCTGGACCATCGTCGCCTGGTTCGACCACGGCGAGTAGTCGACCGCGACGTCGACGACCTCGGCCACCCCGCCGCCGGTCTGCTTGACCTCGAACGCGTTGATGCGGCCGATGATGATCCCGAGGTCGCCGCGGTACTTGGAGACCGAGATCTGCGAGTCGCCCAGAATCGGGCGCTCGGCGACGAGCTTGCCGCCCTCGACGACGACGCCGGTGACCTCCATCGTCACACCCGCCTGCTTGCGCGCGGCGAGGCCCGCCCCGATCTCGAAGCCGAGCAGGCCGCCGCCGAACAGCGCGTAGCTGTGGCCGTTCTCGTCGATCACCTTCGCCATCACGTCGACGACCGGCTGCGCGAGGCCCTCCGCGCCCTCGGCCTTGAAGACGCGCTTGGCACCGTAGCCGCCGAGCGTGGCGCAGAGGTCGTTCGTGAGGTCGGCGCCGCCGACGACGACCGCGTCGCAGTCGACGCCGAGCTCGCCGGCGAGCTTCGCGCCCTCGGACACGGCGCCGAGCGAGTTCTTGTTGAAGGCGCCCTCGTAATGGAGGACGTAGACCAGGATGTTGCCCATCTAGATCAGCTTCCTCTCGTCCAGCCAGGCGACGATCTGCTCGACCGTCTCGTTCGTGTCCTCGTCCTCGATGATCTTGCCCGCGGCCTTGGCCGGCGGGGCCTTGAACTCGCCGCAGTCGACGCGCGAGCCGTCGGCGCCGACGAGCGAGCCGTCGATGCCGACGTCGCCCGACGCCTTCGTGTCGAGCGGCTTCTTCTTCGCGCCCATGATCGCCTTCAAGGACGGATAACGGGGCTCGTTGATCGCGTCGCCGACCGAGATCACGGCCGGCAGCTGGACCTGGACGGTGTCGTAGCCGTACTCGGCCTGGCGCTCGCAGCGCAGCGCGCCGCCGTCGACGTCCATCTTGATGACCTGCGTGAGCGAGGGCATCTTGAGGTGGTCGGCGACGACCGCGCCGATCGTGTAGCACTCGCCGTCGTCCGACTGCTGGCCGAGCAGCACGAGGTCGGGCGACTCGGCCTCGAGCGCCTTGGCGAGCGCGTAGCCGGTGGCGGCGACGTCGGAGCCGGCGAGGGCCGGATCGGTCAGGTGCACGGAGCGGTCGGCCCCGAGCGAGACGGCCTTGTGGAGCGCGCGCACGGCGGACTCCGGGCCCATCGTCACGGCGACGATCTCCTCGACGGGGATCGCCCCGCCCTCCTTGATCTGCATCGCCGCCTCGATGGCGTGCGTGTCATACGGGTTGAGGTTCTTCTCCCCGCTGCGGTCCATCCGCCCCGTCGATGGGTCGATGCGCTTCTCGACGGCGGCGTCCGGCACCTCTTTGACCAGGACGCAAATCTTCAACTCGGGTGCCTCCTAAGGAAAACAGGCAAAACGCGTGTTCGTGGGCTATCGCTGGCGGCGGATGATACCGCGTTGACTGACCAGTCAATCGCACCACCCGGCGCGAGCCGCCGGCGGGCCGATCGGACCCGCCGCGAGCGCCGCAGCGACCGTCAGGCGGACGTGCGCACGGCACCGCGCACGAACGCCACGATGTCCTGCGTGGGCGTGCCCGGCGTGAACACCTCCGCGACCCCCAGCGTCTTCAGCTCGGGGATGTCGTCGGCCGGGATCGTCCCCCCGACCGTCACGACGACGTCGTCGACGTCCTGCTCGCGCAGCAACTCGACCACGCGCGGGACCAACGTCATGTGCGCACCGGAGAGGATCGACAGCCCGACCGCGTCCGCGTCCTCCTGGATCACCGTCTCGACGATCTGCTCCGGCGTCTGATGCAGGCCGGTGTAGATCACCTCCATGCCCGCGTCACGCAGTGCGCGGGCGATGATCTTCGCGCCGCGATCGTGCCCGTCCAGGCCCGGCTTCGCGACGACGACGCGGATCTTGCGCTCGGTCGTGCTCATTGCGCGCGGATGTTAGGTGAAACTCCTCCTACATGCCCTCGCCGCGCGCCGCCGGCCAGCAGCGTGCTCACGCCCCGGCTGCGGGCCAGCACGACCGTCGCGCCGAGGTTCAGCCCGAGGCCGGCGAGCAACGGCGCCCCCGCGAGCGCGGCGCTCCCCCAGCGCTCGCGCAGGAACAGCGGCTCGAGCGCGATCGGGACGAACGTCTGCACCGCGAACGAGATCGGCACGACCGTCGTGGCGGCGAGCCGCTGGAACGCCGTCATCTCCGTCAGCAGCGCCCCGGCGCCGGCGATCAGCCCGACGCCGGCCCACACAGCGGCGGACAGCCAATGGCCGCCGCCAGCGTCGTCGCCGAACAGCTTCGTCGCGACGTTCGTCGCGCCATAGCCGAGGCCCGAGCCGATCGTGACCGCGAGCGCCGTGTCCCAGCGCCGGCCGCGCAACGCGATCGGCAGCAGCGACAGCGCGACCAGCCCGCCGAGGACGAGCGCGAGGACGGCGCCGGGGCGGTGCGTCTCGACGTGGTCGGGCGCGCCCCAGGCAAGCAAGCCGACGCCGACGATCATCGCCAGCACCCCGCCCCACTCGGCGCGTCCGACGCGCTCGCCGAGCGTGCGCACGCCGAGCGCGAGCAGCACGAGCAGGCCGAGCGCGAGCGCCGGCTGGACGACGACGAACGGCGCCTGCTCGAAGGCGAGCACCTGGAGCGGCACGCCGAGCAGGCCGATGGCGCCGCCGGCGAGCCAGCGGCGGCGGCGCAGCAGCCGCGTGAGCAGCGTGACGCGCAGGCCCTCCTCGGGCGGCTCCGCGCGCGCGTCGAGCGCCTGGAGCGCGACGCCGACGCTGAACAGGACCGCTGCCATGACCGCGGCGAGGAGCCCGAGCAGGAAGCCGGCCTGGCGCATCGCCTCCTACGCTTCCCCGCGCGCGGCGTCACCAAGCAGCGCGCGGGCGATCACGAGGCGCTGGATCTCGGAGGTCCCCTCGTAGATCTCGGTCACCTTCGCGTCGCGGTAGTACCGCTCGGCCGGATAGTCGCGCGTGTAGCCGTAGCCGCCGAGCACCTGGATCGCTTCGCCGGTCTGACGGCGCGCGACGGCCGAGGCGAACAGCTTCGCCTGGGCGCCCTCGACGGTGTGCGGTCGGCCGGCCTGCTTGAGCCGCGCGGCGCGCCACGTCAACGCCCGCGCCGCCTCGACTTCCGTCTGCATGTCGGCGAGCTTCTGCTGGATCTGGCCCTGGGCGCCGATCGGGCGGCCGAAGGCGCTGCGCTCCTTCGCGTAGGCGCTTGCCGTGTCGAGCGCGGCCTGCGCGATCCCGACCGCTTGCGCGGCGATGCCGATGCGGCCGCCGTCGAGCGTCGAGAGCGCGATGCGCATGCCGGCGCCCGGCGGGCCGAGGCGCTCGGCAGGGACGGCATCGAAGGTCAGCGCAGCGGTCGAGGAGGAGTTGAGCCCGAGCTTCTCCTCCTCGCGGGTCACGGAAAGACCGGGCGCGGGGCGGCGGACCACGTAGGCGGAGATCGGAGAACGGGTTTCGGCCTCCGGCGATCGCGAGCGATCGCCTGCGGACGACCTCACGTCCCGCGCGAAGACGAGCAGCACGTGGGCGTGCGAGCCGGTGGTGATGAACTGCTTGCTGCCCGTGATGCGACCGTCGGCGTCGGCACGCGTGCGGAGTGCGGCGGCGTCGGAGCCGGCCTCCGGCTCCGTCAACGCGAACGCCCCCAGCTCGATCCCCTGCGCGAGCGGCGGCACGAGGCGTGCAACCTGCTCCGGCGTGCCGTGCGCCAGCAACGGCAGCGTGGCGGCGCTCGTGTGGACCGCGACCGTGACGGCGACGCCGGCGTCGGCGCGCGCCAGCTCCTCGAGCGCGAGCACGTAGGAGAGGAAGCCGGCGCCAGCGCCGCCGTGCTCGAGCGGCACGCACGCGCCCATCAGGCCCAGCTCGCCGAGCCGTGCGAGGACCTCGTGTGGGAAGCGATGCTCGCGATCCCAGGCGGCGGCGTGCGGAGCGATGTCGCGCTCGGCGAAGTCGCGCGCGAGCGCGCGGATCTCGCGCTGCTCGTCGGTCAGCTCGTGGTCGCTCATCGCGGGCGCCGCAGCGGACGGCGCGGCGGGATGCGTCGCGGCGGCGGGACCGGCTTGCGGCGCCCGAGCGCGAGCGAGCCGAGCCCGCCGAGCGCCGCCGCGCCGGCGAGCGAGCCGGCGACGACGAGGCGCCGGCCCAGGCGCTCGAAGCGCAGCACCTCCCAGCCCTCCTCGCGCGCGAGGCGCGCAAGCGTCGCGTCGGGGTTGACGGCGACCGGATGGCCGACCGCGCGCAGCATCGGCAGATCCGACTCGGAGTCGGAGTAGGCCCACGAGGCGGACAGGTCGATCCCGCGCTCGACCGCCAGCTCGCGCAGCGCCTGCGCCTTGCCCTCGCGGTACGTGAACGGCCCGTGCGGTCTGCCCGTGTAGACGCCGTCGACGACCTCGGAGCGCGCGCCGACGCCGCCGTCGAAGCCGAGCACCAGCGCCAGCATCTGCGCCAGCTCGTGCGCGGCGGCGGTGCAGATGAAGACCTCGCGGCCCTCGTCCTGATGCTGCCAGGCGACCTGCAGCATCTGCGGGTAGACGCGCGGCAGCACGCCCGCCAGCACCGCCGGGCCGAGCCGCTGCAAGTCGCGCACGCGCACGCCCTCGATCGCGCGCGCGATCCGCTCGCGCAGCTCGTCGGTCGCGGCGTCGGTGGAGCCCTTCAAGCGGAACTGGACGTTCGCCCACGCGCCCGCCGCGAGCTGGCTGCGCGAGATGAGACCGTTGCGGTAGGAGGCGCGCGCGAACTCGTACGCCGACGAGCCCGCCATCAGCGTGCGGTCGAGGTCGAAGAAGGCCGCC
>Ga0105246_10001864_pt1 | contig 12694 bp, 10 predicted proteins | sample KBSM64metaG_FD_99694 | JGI IMG/M metagenome (GOLD analysis project Ga0105246, IMG submission 99694) | Miscanthus rhizosphere microbial communities from Kellogg Biological Station, Michigan, USA - KBS M6-4 metaG | ecosystem: Host-associated > Plants > Roots > Rhizosphere > Soil | place...
GCATCACGACGATCATGGGTACGGCTTTGCCGTCGGCGATCAGATTGTCGAGGATCGCGCCCGCAGCGCCCGGGCCGGGCCAATGCGTCTCGTTGCCACCGATGCCGTGCAAGAGATAGAGCACCGGGTATTTCTTGTCCCGCGAATACCCGGGTGGGAAGTACACGGAAGCCGGCCGCTTGCCGCCGGTGACCTTCGAATCGAACTCGATGTGCTCGACGAGCCCCGCGGGCACTCCTTCGCGCCGAGCGTCGAAGCCGGCGGGCGCAGCCGCGAGCGTTGCGTCCGGGCGAGGGTCCGGCGGGCTACCGAAGCGCGGCTGCGCGAGAGCCGCGCCCGCCAGCATGCCGACGCCGATGATCAGCGCGATTCTTGATGTGGCTCGAAAACCGAGGCTCGACATATGTGTCCCCTTCGTCTTTTTGTCGGCAGCCGTACCGCCCGGGATGACGGTCGCGCGTCTCATGGTTGCGGCAAACTGTACCGGCGGAGCGGCTGCGAGTCGCGGTGCCGTTACGAAAAGGCCGGAAAAAGGCCGAATCTATCGCGACGTCGAGTGCGACGCACACAGTCAGCGATCCTACAGCACGTCCGGAATCGCACGTATCAGCGCAAGGACCGGGAGGCAGCTTTCCAATTCGAGTCGTTGCAGATGCCGCAGCCGTCGCCCACGAAGTAGCCGCGTCCCGTGGCGCTCTTGTCTCCCAGCAGCTGCCATTTGAGCCAGGCGACTGCCGTCACGCCGAACGCACCGCCGTTGTCCTGGTTGTAGGTGCCGCCGTGGCCGACCGACGGATACACGCCGTAGAACGTCGGAACTTTGGCGGGCATGAGCTCGAAGTCCCGCTTGCCATTCGAGTACGCGATATCCGACTCGCCGCCCGTCACGATGATCACCGACCCGTGGATACCGTCGTAGATCTTGGCATTCGCCTTGGGATCGCTGTCGTTCGGGAACAGCCCGCTGTTCCAAATGCCCACGGTGGAGACACGCGGATCGTTGGAAGCGCCGTAGGCCATGAGGCCGCCGCACGACATGCCCATCGCGGCCGCGTGACGAACGTCGACTTTCTTGTAGAAGCGGCTGTCGCGCTTGGCGCTCTGCGCTTCGAGCCAATCGAGCGCAGCGACGAGCGCCGTGCCGTTCACCATGCTCGCGCGGTCCGCCGGCGGACCGGTCCCGCCGGCAGCACGTGCCCCCGGCGCGGGAACGCCCGCTTGCGGGCCCGGCCCGTTCGGACCGCCGGTCTGCCGCTCGATCGGGGGACCGTCGGCGAGCACGACGAATCCGTGCGAGGCGATCTCGCTCAGGAATTTCGGGAACGTGAGGCCGTTCTTCGCGCATGCGCCTTCGCCCCAGACGAGCACGGGGTGCTTCGGCAGCGACAGCTCGCTGGGCCGGTAGATCGTGTGCGTCGGAAGCCCAGGATCGTGCTCTACGACAACGCGATAAGGGCCGGTCGGCGGGCGACCGATTTGCTTTACGTCGATCGTCGTTAGCTTCGTGATCGGAGGTGTGGCGTCGCTCTGTGCGAGCGCGCTCGTCGCGACGCCGGCGAAGCATGCGAGCAGGAGCGGAAGGATCATCGCTTGCGCGATCTTTGCTAGACGATTTCGCGAGCTCATTTCTCGTTCTCCCTCGGCCAGTCGATGGGTATTCATGGGCGGATCGCGCGAGCGGACACGCGATCGAAGTAGTCGAAAATCACGGGCCAGACCATCGGCACCATGCCGCCGTGATCGCCGTCGACCTCTAGGTATTCGAAATCGAAGCGGCCCGCACGCATGAACGCCGCGAGTGCCCGGCTGCCCTCGAGCGAGGGCTTTGCGCCCGTGCCCTCCGTCATGAGGATCGGCAAACTGCGTACGCGATCGAACGGATACGTCTCCTTGTCGATGAAGGGCCCCGACATCGGCGCGACCGCGCGCCAGCGCTCGGGGTAGCGTGCCGCGAGATGCCAGACGCCGCCGCTGCCCATCGAATGCCCCGCGAGGAACGTCCGCGATCGATCCGCGCCGTACTCCTCGGTGACGATCTCGAGCGCGGTGACGACCTCTAGCTCGCTCAAGTCGAGCTCGCGTCGGCGCTCCGGCGTAATCGCCGCGCGCTGTGCGGCCGCGGTCTTCGACTCGCCGAAAACTGCCGGCAAGCGCAACGGGTTGCCGTAGGCGCCGAGCGGCGTGAACCCGAGCGGTGAGACGACGATGTAGCCGTGCTCCTCGGCGAGCTTCTCGAGCAGCCCGCCTGCGATGTCGAGATACGTGCTCTCGTTCGCGCCGGCGCCGTGCAGGAAGAGCACGATCGGGAGCGAGCTCTTGCCGTCCCAGCGAGTCGGCACGTAGATCCGGTAAGGCATCCGCTGCCCAGTGGGCGCGAAGGTGTATTCGCGATGCTGGTCGCCCTTCGACCTCGCGGTCTCGGCGGCCTGCGCGAACGCGCTGCTTTGCAGCGCGCCGAGCACGAGCAGCGACAACGTCACACCGCAACGACTCGCGAACGATTTCATTTCGAGCTCCGCGTCATTCGATAGAGCAGCACGACGAGCACCAGGGTGCTGAGATCCGCTGCGGCGATCATCGCGAATCCGGCCGAGAACGAGCCCGTGACGTCGCGCAGGATACCGAGCATCTGCGGACCGAAGTAACCAAAGAGGCCCGCGCCGAGACTCACGATGCCCATCGCGTTGCCGGCCTCGCTGCGCGGCATCAAGGTTCCGGCGAGCCCGTAGAGCTGATTCGCGGCCGAGAAACCGAACCCGATGCCGACGGCGCTCGCGACGCGAAACACGAGCTCGTGCTCGATGGTCAAGGAGATCGAGGCGGCGGCGAGCAGCACGAACATCACGCCGAGCACGACGAGCTTGTCGAAGCGGTCGGCGAGAGCCCCGATTGCCAGATTCAGCACGATCGCAGCGATGTATCCGGTGCTGATGATGAAGCCCGCGGCCGCGGCATCGAGACCGTAGACGCCCTTGGCAACGCTGGGCACGAAATAGGTGATGGTGAATTGTCCGAAGCCGCCGAGACCGACGACGAGCGCGAGTAGCCAGACGGCGGGCGAGCGAAACGCGCTGGCGCTGGTCGAGGAGGGCGCTGACGGCGCCGGCAAGGGCTCGGGGTCGACCGTCGGCCGATAAAAGAGCCAGAACACCGCGGCGCCGAGCAGCGCCATGAACGCGTACCCCAAGATCGCGATGCGCCAGCCGAGCTCGCCGGCGAGCGCGCCGCCGAGAGGAGCGCCGACCACCGAAGCCATCGCCGAGGTCGCACCGAGCACGCCCATCGTGCGCCCGCGCAGCGACAGCGGCGACGTGAGCGCGACCGCGATCAACACGCTCACGAATGCAAATCGGTAGCCGAAAATCACGAGGCCGCGAAACGCGAGCGCCGACTCGAAGCTCGTGGCTCGACCGAGCAGCACGCTGCCGATCGCCACTCCGACGAGCCCGAGCGCCAGCACCCGTTTTTCGCCGAAGCGGCGCGCGGTGATTCCGGCTGGGACGCTGAGCAGCATAGCGAGCAACCCATAGAGCCCCGTGAACAATCCGAGCTGCGTGTAGCTCATCTGCACGTCTTGCTGAATCGACGGCAGCAGCGGCGAGAAGCCGAGATTGGAGAGTTGCAACGTGAACATCGCGACGAGCGTCACGCCGAAAGGCAGCAGCCAAGTCGGACGCGCTGTCTGGGCGGTCGCGATCATCGCGGCACCCTCTCGTCGAGGAACGCACGCACCGCCTCGCGCGTCACAGCCGGATCCCAGGCCCGTGCGTCGACGACGTCCGCTTCGATCGGTAAGGCCGGAATGCCGGCCTCCTCGAGCGCCTGCTCGATGAAGCGGCGTCCGGTCGCCGAGGGCTTGAGGCTCCTCGGGTGCAGCACGAGCGCGGCGTCGATGCGATGGTCACGCGCCTGCTCGACGATCCACTCGGCGGCCCAAGGCGGATTGTGGAGGTACTCGTTGAAGCTCGCCGTACGGCTCGCGAGCGCCTCGATCGGATCGTCGAAGCCGTAGCGGATGTACCCGTCGGGACCGAAGGCGAGATACATCGACCAGACGAAGACGGCGCCATGCGATTTCTCGAAGGCCGTGTAGAAATCCGTGTCGTGCCAGAGCCCTGCACCGACCCACATGAGCCTGCGCCTCTCATTCGCGTACGCCGCGACGCCCTCGTCGACGCGCCGCGCGATCTCGTCGCGAAAATGCTCCGCGTGCGCGAGCGCCCAGTCGGTGCCGCGAACCCACTGCGTCGCCATCACGTTCGCGATCTGCTCCGTCATACGGACGGGCGTCGCCGGGGCCGAAGCAATCAGCTTGCGTGCCTCGTCGAAAATCTCTTCCTGTCGGTTCACGCGCTCGAGCCTCGCGCGCAACGCAGCGCGATCGAGGCGCCGTCCGCTGATCGTTTCGAGCTTCTCGACCAGTCGCTCGAGAGCGGCCGCGACGAACTCGAGCCGGTGCGGCTCGACGAGATCGCGCCATCGACGGCGACCGAGCTCCCACCACCGCGGCGGCAGCTCGGTCGCGCCTGGGTGATCGATTTCGAAGAGCTCGGCGCCGAACGCCTCGGCCCAGAGCGAAAACACGCGGTGAACGCAGTCGCAGGTCAGGCGCGCACAGAGCAAGCGCGGCGTCGGGAGCCCGCCCCATGGCGCTTCGCCCGCTCGGCTGTAGCGTGTCGTCGCGAGCCCGAGGCTGCAGTATCGACAGAGCTGCTCGGGAATGCCGTCGGCGCGCATCGCGTCGAGAAACGCCGGCGCTTGGCGCTTCGCGGCGACGAGCGACGACCACCACTGATTGCTCACGGCCGGAAGGTCGAGCAGGTCGAACAATTCGAACGGCACGTCGGCCTGCACGAGCGCATAGGGCTGGCGTTCGTCGAATACACGCCGCCGCAACTCCCCGAACCACTCCTTCTGGAACGCCGCCGCTCGCGTCGTCGATTCGAGCTGCTTCTCAGCCATGGCTTGCGTCCGGCCGTGCCGAAGCGCCGACGAGCGCAGCGACACGTCCGAGATCCGACGCGGCGATCGGCCGGCGCGGATCCCCGTCGAGCACCGCATGGGGCAAGGAGCACCGCTCGAGCAGCCGGCGCAGCCGCGGATAATCCCAACCGAAGCTCGCATCGTCGCGCGGCAGCGAAATCACGACGGCGTCGACGTCCGGCAAAGCACGTTCGATCCGCCGCTCGAGCGCGTCGATCGGCGTCCGCGCGTCGATCGAGCTCGTTCGATAGCGCTCGGCGATCGCCGAAATCGGATCGGACGCGGTATCGACGTCGTCGCCTGCCGTTTCGGCACCGTATGGACTGATCTCCGTGACGACGATCGCGCCTTGCGATTCGACCGCCGCGTGCAGCGCGTTCGAATCGACCGGGACGCCCGCGAACAACGTACGCAATCCCGTGAGCGGGGCACGTGCGGCAATCGATTCCGCCGCGGCGGCCGCGAGAACGGCATAACGCTCGGGCGCAAGGTGCCAGAACGCACCGAGAAGCGGCAGTGCTTCGAACCCGCGGAGCCGCGGCTCGCGGCGACGGAGCGCGTCGAGACGACGCGCCGCAGCCCGCGCCGTGTTCGCAGCGCCGCTCGCGCCGCGCAGGTCTTCATCGGTCAGGTGCCGCTGCGCGATGCGGGCCAGCGTCGCGAGCAAATCCCTGGTGCGCGCGGCGTCGTAGCGCGCCACCTCGTCGCCGCCGGACTGCAGCAGGTCGAACAGCAAGACGGGCGGCAGCGCCCCGACCACTCGTCGTCGCACGAGCTCGCGTAGATACAGAAAGCACTTGTAGTCCGGGTCCGACGTGCGCGGAAGGACGATCGCGGCCACGTTCGCGAGCCGGCCCGTCAGTACTGCCTCCACGAGCTGATGCAGCCGGCTCGGGAAGAGATCCGGCTCGAGCACGGCGTCCGCCGCCGGCGTCGGCTCCGCGCCGCTTCGCGCGACGACGGCCCTCAAGCCCGCGGCGCGGATGATCTCGACCGGCACCGACGGCCACGAGATCACGACGGCGTCGCGATCGCGCGCGGCATCGCGACCGAGAGCGCGGAAAGGCTCTTGGAATGCCGCAGTCAGTTCGGTGATCGCGCTCGTGGCCATCGCCTGCGTCAGATGTTCCCGGCCGCGCGCAGTTGCTCGAGCTTCGCCGCGCCGTAGCCGAGCCACTCTCCGTACACGAGCGCGTTGTCCTGCCCGACGTCGGGGGCGGGCCGGAGCGCACTGGGCGCTGAGGAGGAGAAACGGATCGGCACGCCGGGGCCGATCACGTCGGCGACGCGGCCGAATGCGGGATGCTCGAGCGGCACGGTTTCCCCGCGCGCAAGTACACGCGAATCACGCACGGCATCGGCCGGGGCTCGAACGGCGGCCGCCGGCACCCCGTGGCGCTCGAACAGGGTCACGAGTGCGCTCGTGGGCTGGCTGCGCGTGAAGTCCTCAATGACGCCGTTCACGATGTCCATGTTCGTGACACGAGCGTCGCGGGTCGCGAACCGTGCGTCGTTTTGTAGATCCGAGCGGCCGATGGCCGCGAAGACACCGCGCGCGAATTGCTCCATCGGCGCGCAGATCGAAATGTAACCGTCAGCCGACTGGTAAACGCCGAAAGGCGTGAGCCGCGGCACCATGCGGCCGGTCCGCTGCGGCAAGCCGCAGGCTTCGAGCAAGTCGAAGGGCTCCGCGGCGACGAGCGAGGTCAGCACGCCGAGCATCGAGACGTCGACTTGCTGTCCGACGCCGGTCGCATCGCGTTGGCGGAGCGCGGCGAGAAGCCCGACCACGGCGAACACGGGCGCTACGAGATCGGCGAACGGCACGCCGACGCGGACGGGGGGATCGGCCGGCGCGCCCGACGTCATCATCAGTCCGCTCAAAGCTTGGATGATGGTGTCCATCGCTTTCCCCGATCCGCTCGTCGTGTGATCGGCGCCATAGCCCGAGATCGAGCAATATACGATGCGCGGATTCTGGCTCTTACCGAAGTCGTAGCCGATACCCAGCCGATCGAGCGTGCCGGGGCTGAAGTTCTCCACGACGACGTCGGCCTGACGCAAGAGATCGGCGAAGACTTCGCGTGATCCGGGCTGCTTGAGATTCAGCGTGACCGCGTACTTGCCGCGCAAACGGTTCAGCGCGGCGACCGATACGTCGTCCGAAGCAGTGCGGCCGAGTGAGACGCCGTGTCGACCGATGAACGGCGCGTTCTCGCGACAGTGATCCGCGGATGCGCGGTTTTCTATCTTGATGACGCGGGCGCCGAGGCCGGCGAGCAGAAACGTTGCGAAAGGTCCAGCCAGCGCCAGGGTGAGATCGAGCACCGTGAGCCCGGTCAACGGAGCGGCCGCGATGGACGGTTGTTCGCTGCTGTGCATTCGGAGTACCGCTGCACCCGTCGAGGGTCGGGGAAGGTATCTTCCGGCGAAGTCTAGCGAGCCTGGTAGGCGAGGGCTAAGACTTCGTCAAGCGGCGGGTTAGACGCGCGGCGTCTTTCCGGTGCTCGAGACGCGGCGCGCGAGATCTACGAACTCGCGCACGAGCCGCGAGTCGTTGCCGCTCTTCCAGGCAACGAGGATGGTCACGGTCGGGACGGGATCACAGGCGATCGGTCTGAAGGTCACTCCGGGCGGCAGCAGGGCGCTGACGGAGTCCGGAAGCAAGGCGAAGCCGTGTCCTTCCTGCACGAGTTGCAGGTGGCCGAGCATGTTGTCCGCGCTCGAGACCGCATGCATTCGAATCTTTGCGTCGCGATATAGCTTCGCGGCAGCGTCGTGCAGGGCCGGAGACAGCGAGCGTTCCATCGTGATGCAAGGCAGGTCGTCGAGGCTCTCGACAGGGACACGCTTGCGCCGGGCCAGCGCGTGGTGAGACGGCAGCACTATCACGATTTCCTCACGGAGCAACTCGACCGCTTCAAAACCTTCCGCCTCGATCGGTCCGCGCACGAATGCCACGTCGAGCGCGCCGGACTGCAGTCCCGTGAGCGAGTCGATGGCGTATTTGCTATGCAAGATCAGGCGCAGATCCGGAAGATGTTTCGCAATCAGTGGCCGCAGCGCCGGCAGTATTCGGACGTCGGCGGACGGGAACGTCCCGATAGAAAGATCGCCGGCGCGCCCATCCGCCGCTTGTTGCGCGAGCCGCCGCGCATGCTCGACGCGGCCGAGAATATCCTTCGCCTGGCGCAGAAATATCCGTCCAGCGTGCGTCAGCGCGACGTGGTGGCGGCTGCGATCGAGCAGCTTTACGCCGACGGCACGCTCGAGCCGTCGGATTTGCTGGCTCAGCGAGGGCTGCGCGGTACGCACCCGTGCTGCCGCGCGCGTGAAATTCAACTCTTCGGCGACGGCCACGAAGTACCGCAGATGCCTGAGCTCGACGCGTGCGGCGAGGTGCGCTTCGTTCATGTCTGCCGTGAGCGATCCGCCAACGCGCGCTCGGCCAGCACGAGGGCGCCGACGATGCCGGAGCGCTCTCCGAGTCCCGGCGCGACGACCGTTTGCTCGAGGGACCCGGCCGTCGCACCGTAACCGCCGTAGCCGTTCAACAGCCTCGCAGCGGCCGCCCGCGTCTCGCGAAGCAACGGTTCGCTGTTCATCACGCCACCGCCGAGGATGACGCGCTCCGGAGCGATCATCAGCAGCACGTTTGCCGTGAGCTGGCCGAGGTAGTGCCCGACGACCGCGATGGCTTCGTGATCGGAAGGCAGCGCATCGAGCGGTGCACCGTAGCGCGCGACGATCGCCGGTCCGCTCGCGACGCCCTCGAGACAGTCGCCGTGAAACGGGCACACGCCCGCGAACGCCGCGTCGAGCTCGTGGCGTGCAACGCGGATATGGCCCATCTCGGGGTGCGGTGAGCCGCGCAGCGTCCGACCGTCGACGACGGTGCCGCCGCCGATCCCCGTGCCGACGGTGACGTACACCGCCGTCCGGCAGCCGCGCGCGGCGCCCTGCGACGTCTCGGCAATCGCTGCCGCGTTGACGTCGGTGTCGATCGAAATGGGGCAGCCGAAGCGGCGCGCGAATGGCGCGACGAGGTCGGTTCCGGCCCAGCCATGCTTGGGGGTGGCGAGTAGGTGACCGTAGGTCGGCGAACCATTCCGTAGGTCGAGCGGACCGAACGCCGCTATGCCTAGCGCCGACAACTCGCCGTGCTCGGCGATCACGGTTTCGAAGAATTGCCGTGCTGCCGCGAGCGTAATTTCTGGCGCGCCGGTGGAGATCCTCGTCTGTGCGAGGATCTCGCCTCGCTTGCTCGCGGCGCAAACGAACTTCGTGCCACCGGCTTCCATTGCGCCGAGCAAGGCGCTCATCGCGCGGCCCTCGGCGCGTTGCGTGCGGGCTCGAGCTTCGCGCATCCTCCCAGGTCGATTTCGCGCGGCGCGCCGGCATCCGACACGACGAGCCGATGGCGATTCCCTCCGAAGTCCATCGCAAGCTCGGCGAACTCGGGCCCGTTGTGCCAGCGCAGCACCAGCTCGGTCTCGGAGGAATCAGCGACGCAGAACGTACCGGCGAACGCCGCGTGCGCATTGCGCAGCCGAATCAACTGGCAGAGCTTCGCGACCACGGGCCGTCGCAACGCAGCAAGCACTTCGTCGTGACTGTAGTAATGCCGATTGATGTCCCGACCCACACCCGTCCGGCGCAGCAGCTCGAGATCGTTGTTGCCCGCAAGCAAGCCGACGTAATAGACCTGCGGCACGCCCGGGACGAACAGCTGCAATGCGCGCGCGAGCAAGTAGTTGCGATCGTCGCGGGCGAGCGCGTCGTAAAACGTGCAATTCACTTGGTAAAGATCGAGATTGGACGCCGCCGCGCCGGTCGCGAGCCGGCTCGAACCACCGCTATTCACGTGAATCGACTCGACCAGTCGTTCGAGCTCGTTCGGCGGCACGAGGCCTGGGAGCGCGGGATCGCCGCGGTCGGCGCCGACATCGACGATGCCGATGCCATCGTGCGTGTCGAGCACCGTCAGCGCGTTGCGCGGTCGAATTTCCAGCCACCTCTTGAGCGGGCGCGCAGTTCCAAAGGCGAATGCGTGCAGCACTAGCGGCGGGAGCGCGAAGTCGTAGACCCAATCGACGCGCGCGGCGATTTCGATTTGTTTTCGATAGTGTGAATGGACTTCGACCAAAACCTCCATGCCGAGCGCTCTCACGCGGCGCGACAGTTCGTCGATGAATGCAAACGTCTCCGGGATCATGAAGCAGCTCGTGCCTGCTCTCTTGATCGCATAGCCGATCGCATCGAGGCGCACCGTTCGCACGCCGTGCGCCGCGAATGTACGCAAGATCCCGTCGAGATACTCGCGTCCCTGCGGACGCTCGACGTCGATATCGATCTGCCGAGCCGTAAAGGTTGTCCAGAGCGCGTGGTGCTCGCCGTTCGCGAGCGTAACCTCGGTGAAAGGCGAGGCAGGCCGAGGCCGATGGATCGCGCGTAGGTCCGAGTCGGTGGCGCCGTGCGGGAACACGCGTTCGTGAGTGAGGAAGAGATCCGCGACGGTGGACGCCGAGCCGCGCGCGAGGAAATCGTCGAACTGCGGCGAATCGCGCGAGATGTGGTTGACGATCAGGTCCGCGGTTACCTCGAAGCTTGACGCGAGGGCGCTGACGTCTCCCCAGCCGCCGACGCGCGGGTCGACTCGCGTGTGGTCTTTCGGATCGAACCCCGCGTCCGCGCCGTCGATAGGATCGAAGAACGGCAGCAAATGGACGCCGCCGAAGAGCCCGCTCAAGGGCCCGCGCAGCAGGGCCGCGAGCTCTACAATTCCGCCGCCCGACAACCGATCGACGTAGGTGATGAGCTGGACTTGGTTCTTCATCGCGGCCGTTTACCCGCGAGGCGCGGCATCGTTATGATGCAATCGTTTGCAGAACGCGTAAAGGCGGCGCCAAGAGCCGCGACGTCCAACGGGGAATCCATGCCGGAGCCGCGCGCCGCGGAGCGCCACGAGTCGCTGTTGATCAAGGCGCTCACGTGCATGATGTTCTTTACGTTCGCGATGACGACGGACGCGGTCGGCAGCGTGATCCCGACGCTGCTCGAGGAGTTTCACCTCTCGCTGCGCGCCGCGAGCGCCTTCCATTACGTGCCGATGATCGCAATCGCGGCGGGGGCGCTCGGGCTCGGCTTCCTCGCCGATCGTGTCGGACGCAAGAAGACCATCGTGCTCGGCCTGGCGATCTATGGCGTGAGCTCGCTGTTGTTCGCTTTCGGCGACCGCTTCGGCTATTTCGTCGTGCTACTCGGCGCCGCGGGTATCGGCGTGAGCGTGTTCAAGATCGGAGCACTCGCGCTGATCGGCGACTTCTCGCGTTCGACCCGGGAGCACACGACGTTCATGAACGCGGTGGAGGGTTTTTTCGCGGTAGGTGCCATCGTGGGACCGGCGATCGTTGCGACGCTGCTCGCGGACGGCCTGTCGTGGAAATATCTCTATGTCATCGCCGCCGGCATCTGCGCCTTGCTGCTCGCGACCGCGTCGATCGCGCGCTACCCGGCGATGACTTCCGCGGCCGGCTCGGTTGCAACGCTCTCGCAGACGTTGCGCAAGATGCGCGACGGTTACGCGCTCGGTTTCTCGTCGCTGATCATGCTTTACGTGGCCGTCGAGGTCGCGATCTACGTCTGGATGCCGACGTATTTGCAGAGCTACGCGGGCCCGTCTCCGCGGCTCGCGACTTACGCGCTTACGATCTTTTTCGTTCTGCGCGCGGCCGGGCGATTCTTGGGCGCATGGTTCCTCGGCAAGCTATCGTGGAGCGCGGTGCTCGTAGCTTTCTCGGCCGCGATCCTCGCGTGTTTCGCCGGCAGTCTATACGGCGGCGCGGACTATGCCGTCTATCTCCTGCCGTTGTCCGGTTTGTTCATGTCGGTGATCTATCCGACGCTCAACTCGAAAGGCATCAGCTGCTTCCCGCGCTCGGAGCACGGCGCGGTGGCGGGCGTGATCCTGTTCTTCACCGCTTTTGCGGCTGCGGCCGGGCCGCTGGCGATGGCGGCCGTGAGCGATGCGCTTGGCGACATCAAATTCGGCTTCGTGCTCGCCACCGGGTTCGCGCTGCTGCTGTTCGGGGGGCTGTTGCTGAACCGGTTGTTGGACCCCGCCGGCGCGAGGCTCGCCGGCCGCAACGCTTCAGACTACGCCGAGGCGCACTGAGCGACACGGGCGCGCCTCCGACGCGTTCGTGCTACTAGATCACGCGACTAAGGTCGGCCGCCGCTCGACTCTCGCACGACGAGCTCCGGCGGCAGCACGACGGAGGTCGTATTCTCGCCGGCGATGCGCCGCAGCAAGAGATCTACGAGCAAACTCGCGCCGCGAGCCGTGTCCTGCCGCACCGTGGTCAGCGACGGGTGCACGTGCGCGGCCATTGCGATGTCGTCGAAGCCGACGACCGCGACGTCGCGCGGAACGCGTAGACCCGCAGCCGCGATCGCGCGCATGGAGCTGATCGCAATGATGTCCGTCGCCGCGAACACCGCATCGAACTTCGCGCCCGAATCGATGAACTCGCTCATCGCATCGTGTGCCGCCTCGGGCGTCATGTGCGCCTTGATGATGTGCGGCCGCGTATGGCCGCGGGGCGCTCGCTTCAGCGCGAGCTCGTATCCCTGGCGGCGTAAACGAATCTCGGGGATCGAAGGGTCGCCGACGAACGCGATACGTCGGCGCCCCGACGCGAGCAAATGTTCC
>Ga0105246_10001866_pt1 | contig 12691 bp, 10 predicted proteins | sample KBSM64metaG_FD_99694 | JGI IMG/M metagenome (GOLD analysis project Ga0105246, IMG submission 99694) | Miscanthus rhizosphere microbial communities from Kellogg Biological Station, Michigan, USA - KBS M6-4 metaG | ecosystem: Host-associated > Plants > Roots > Rhizosphere > Soil | place...
CCTAAGTTGTCAAAATTCGGTTTTCTTATCTGTCAATCCGTATTTACTTATATCATCATACTGGATTTTGTCGTTTATGTGAACATGATGAGAGTTCATTCGCACATCAAACATATTTATCGGACCGATAAAGCATTTTTGAAAACCTTTACACAAGCAGGGTTGGGATTTAATGTGTACTAAAACAATTTATGTCATTAGAGAAATCAAACAAAAATATAGTCACAAAATCTATTGCTATAATTTGTAAACCTCAGGCATACTTTAGGCAGACGATGTGCTAAGCAGGATTCCGGCACACGGTGGGAGACTGTTCTTTTTGGCGTTTCAAAAGCTTACGATTGCTCTATATTAATAAGATAAGCTCTTGACTGAATAAAGGGGAGTTGAGCCTTGGATCGAATCATTCTCAAACGTCTACTACGCGGTCTATGGGTCATTATAGCTACCTTTCTGATCGCTGTAGCCATATATCTGTTGTTCCCGCTATTATATCCTTTTGTTATTGCCTGGATTATCGCTTATGCCATGAATCCGCTCGTAAAGCTGCTCCAGAACAGACTTCGTTTTCCGCGCTGGCTGGCAGTAACCCTATCACTCCTATTGTATTTTGGAGCAATCGCTGTAATTTTATCTGCGGCTGTTACTCGTATGGTTAAAGAAGTTATTTCACTGACCACCAGTTTTGATCTACATGTAGATCAAATCAAAGAAACGTTTGTACGCTGGACGCAGAATGATACAATCCAAAGTTTAATTGTGCAGATTAACGATTTCTACAAAGAAAATCCGAACTATCAAGAAACCATTAATAGCAACATCAGCAAAACAACGGAGACCGTCGGAACAGCAGTAAGCGATCTTGTTACTGGTTTTTTCAACCTGATTCTAAACCTGCTTACCTCGCTGCCTAATATGGGTGCGGTTCTCATCGTGGTACTACTATCTACCTTCTTTATTAGTAAAGGCTGGACGCGTCATAGTATCACGGTCTCAGGCTGGGTTCCGTCTGCTGTTCGCAAACCGATCTCCGACATCTGGAATGATCTCAAAAAAGCCCTCTTCGGGTATGTACGCGCACAACTTATCATGATTTCCATTACAGCGCTGTTCGTCATGATTGGACTGCTCATTCTTCAAGTCAAATCAGCGTTCACGATTGCTCTGTTGATTGGCCTAGTTGACCTGCTTCCTTATCTCGGTGTAGGCCTGGTAATGGTACCTTGGGCAGCGTATTTGTTCATGAACGGGGATATTTATCTCGGCATCGGTATTAGTGTTATTTATCTTATCCTGCTCATTGCTCGGCAGATCATTGAACCGAAAGTTCTTGCTAGTAGTGTCGGATTAGACCCTCTTGCTACTTTAGTGGGCATGTTCGTTGGTTTAAAGCTGTTTGGTGTGCTAGGCCTCATTATTGGCCCGGTGAGTCTTGTTATCCTCGATGCCTTTAATCGGGCGAATGTACTGCGTGATCTGAGGACATATATTATCAATGGCAGAGTCCGATGAGTCTGATTTTAAGGAGCAAGTGACTTGTACGTCTTCAACTAAATCGAAAAAAATCTCCGTTCCAAGCAGAAGGTGTCTGCGGAACGGAGATTTTTGGGTGCAAAAAAGATATTGCAGTTTTATTTCGGACGGCGATAAAATGAAATACTGCCATTTCTCATTTTTTTCTCCAGCCAACCCAGGAAGAACAGTCGATATACTGGACGTGTTAACGGAAATACTAAGGTAAAACCGATCAGATCGGTTACAAAACCGGGAATCAGCAGCAAAAATCCGCCAACAAAAACGAAAAGACCATCGACCATTTTCCGCCCAGGCACCTTACCGCGCTCCATCTCCTGCTTGGCATCCATTAATACCTTTCGCCCTTCAAACTGCAACATGGCTATACCAATCAAGGACGTGAGAATCATAAGAAGCAATGTTTTTCCGGCCCCGATCCAATCACTCATCAGAATGAAACCAAACAGCTCAATCACCGGAATAAATAAAAGTAAAGCCCACATCCATTTTCGCATTGATATGTTACTCCTTTCCTGAAAACCACACCTTTTCAAGCGCGCTGTATAGCTCCGAGGCGACCTTATCCAGTCTAACCGGCTTCCAGTCTGTATTCACCCACACATGCTGGGTAGAGCCCGTCACCAAGCGTTCACCTTGGAGTGATTCATCATGTGCCCACACCCGTTCACCGACAGCGAGTGAAACATCATCTTCCTCAGACATACGTCTTATGTCGTACTCGTAATTCAGGCGCAAGCCGCTAAAAGCAGTGATTCGAGTGAAAATGATAATCTCGTCATCGTACCGTGCCGGCTTGTGATACTTCACATCCAGACCAGTTACAGGAAGCAGCAGTCCCTGTTCCTCCATTTTACGATATGTATACCCCATTTGGCGAATCATCTCGGTACGGCCAATCTCAAACCAGTTTAGGTAGTTCGCATGATAGACGACACCCATCTGGTCACTTTCCTGATAACGTACACGAAGACGGGCTGTATACCAGTTACCATGACTTTCTTTTTGCACGTACTCAACCTCCTTGGCTCTACCATTCATACGCGTAACGTCGCAGAATCGTGTCATGAAGATGGAAAAAAAGCAACAGGACATCAGCCCCATTGCTTCTTTCATGTACTTACCGAATATTGCTTTAGTTTAAGCGTTGTTCGGAATTTGACTTACTTTAATCAGGTTTGTAGAACCGGAACGACCCAAAGGTACACCTGCTGTGATTACAACCAAGTCTCCTTCTTTAACCAGACCGGATTTCACGCCACCTTCAATGGCATTTTCGAACAAAGCATCCGTAGAATCTACCAATCTTCCTTTAACCGGAGTTACACCCCATGCCAGTGCCAGACGACGGGAAGTTCTGTCTTCTGTAGTCACAGCGATAATTGGAGCTTCTGGGCGATATTTGGAGATCATACGCGCTGTATGTCCGGATTCCGTCGAAGTGATGATCGCTTTAGCGTTCAAATCTTGGGCGGACAGCGCAACGGATTGGCTGATCGCTTCAGTAACGGTTGTCTGTTGTGCCACACGTTGTTTCAGATACAGCTCTTGATAAGGCAGAGCGGATTCTGCTTTTTCTGCGATACGGGACATCGTGAGCACGGATTCTACCGGATATTTACCTGCAGCTGTCTCACCGGACAACATGATTGCATCTGTACCGTCAAAGATTGCATTGGCTACGTCACTTGCTTCCGCACGAGTCGGACGCGGGTTACGTTGCATCGAATCCAGCATTTGTGTAGCTGTAATAACCGGTTTACCCGCAACGTTACATTTTTCGATCATACGTTTCTGTACCAGTGGTACTTCTTCTGCAGGGATCTCTACACCAAGGTCTCCACGAGCAACCATCAGGCCGTCAGACACTTCAAGGATTTCGTCCAGGTTGTCAACACCTTGTTGGTTTTCGATTTTGGAGATGATTTGAATGTGACCTGCGTTATGTTTTTCAAGCAATTCACGAATCTCAAGTACGTCACTTGCTTTACGAACGAAAGAAGCTGCGATGAAGTCCACACCTTGCTCAATACCAAATACGATATCGTTAGCATCTTTTTCGGTGATACCTGGCAGGGAAATCGCAACGCCTGGAACGTTAACACCTTTTTTGCTTTTGATCGTACCACCATTAACAATACGGCATTTGATTTCGGTGCCTTGCACTTCCACCACAGTCAGTCCGATCAGACCGTCGTCGATCAGAATTGTAGATCCAGCTTCAACATCCTTAGGAAGATCTGCATACGTAATGGAAAGACGATCTTTGGTTCCCAGAATTTCTTCTGTTGTCAAAGTGATGTACTCGTCCTGAACCAATTCAATTGGCTCAACTTCAAGTTTACCTGTACGAATTTCCGGTCCTTTGGTGTCCAGCAGGATTGCTACAGTTTTGTTCAGCTCTTCACATGCTTGGCGAATCGCTACGATCCGTCCGCCGTGCTCATCGAAATCACCGTGGGAGAAGTTCAGACGGGCTACGTTCATGCCTGCCATAATCAGTTTCTTGGTATTCTCCAGGGATTCACTGGATGGGCCAATCGTACATACAATTTTCGTTTTGCGCATTTTGGGTTTCCTCCGATTTTAAAGGTCTAACTTTATATCTCTATTTTTCTTTTTCCAACTATTAAATTTACTATACTTTCGATCATTTGTATAGGAAATTCGTCACATCATTCTGCATTTCCCGACAAATTTTTCACAGGTTCTGCTTCTAGCGGCTGTTCCGATGCTTCCACTTGGACAGATTCTGCTCCGGATTGTGGTTCTGCTTCACCTGTAGACTCGCTTTTTTCAGCAATTTCTTCCTCTGTTGCTGGTGCTTCAAAGGTTACTGAGCCGATTTTCCGGAATTTCTCGTAGCGATCCTGTTTCAACTGCTCCGCACTCCACCCTTTCATCTCTTCCAGATGACGAACAAGAGCTTCTGATATCGCTGCCGCAGCTGTATCGTAATCCTGATGAGCCCCGCCACGCGGCTCAGGGATAATCTCTTCGATAACTTCCATCTCCAGCAGGTCTTTCGCTGTAATTTTCATCGCCTCAGCAGCCTGATCTGCCTTCGATGCATCCTTCCACAAAATAGAAGCAGCACCATTCGGAGAAATCGCCGAGTAGATGGCATGTTCAAGCATAAGCACACGGTTACCTACAGCCATAGCCAAGGCACCGCCACTTCCACCTTCACCAATAACAACAACAATGACTGGAACCGACAGCTTAGCCATCTCCAGCAAATTACGGGCAATCGCTTCCGATTGACCTCTCTCTTCTGCAGTATTACCCGGATACGCTCCTTTAGTATCAACAAACGTAATGATCGGGCGGCCAAATTTATCGGCCTGCTTCATTAGACGCAGTCCTTTACGGAACCCTTCCGGATGAGCACTTCCAAAAAAGCGAGCAATGTTGTCCTTTGTATCCTTTCCGCGCTGTTGACCAAGTACCGTTACGGTTTGTCCATTCAGCTTGGCGAGTCCACCAACAACCGCAAGATCGTCACCAAACATACGGTCACCATGCAATTCGGTAAAATCGGTAAAGATGAGTTGAATCAGATCCAGTGCTGTTGGACGCTGTTGGTGACGAGCCAAATGCATCTTCTGAGCTGGTGTTATGCTGGTGTAAATCTCTTCTTCGAGTCTATGATAACGTTCTTCGAGACGGGCAATTTCTTCGGTAAAATCAATCCCTTTTTCCTGTCCAAACTGAACGAGTTCTTCAATTTTTTTGCGCATCTCAATCAGAGGCGCTTCATATGGCAAACTACCCGCCATTTAGACCCCTCCCTTTTCACTGTGCATATCGAGAAGCTTGCCAAGGGTTGCCCGAAGTTCTTTCCGGTGAACAACCATGTCCAGTTGACCATGCTGGAGGTTGAATTCTGCGGTCTGGAAGTCATCCGGTAGCTTCTGACGGATCGTTTGCTCAATTACTATTCTGCCTGCGAAACCAAATACAGCACCAGGTTCAGCGATAATAATATCGCCAAGGCTCGCGAAACTAGCCGATACCCCGCCGGTTGTCGGATCGGTGATCACCGAAATATAAAGCCCGCCTTGCTCGTCCAAACGAGCTAAAGCCGCACTTGTTTTAGCCATCTGCATCAGACTCAGAATACTCTCCTGCATCCGTGCACCGCCTGAAGTAGAGAAAATAATTAAAGGAAGCTTCTTCTCAATGGCATGTTCAACAGCCCGGGTAATTTTCTCTCCGACTACAGAGCCCATACTGCCTGTGAAGAAATCGAAGCTCATTACAGCGACAACAACAGGAAGACCTTCAATGGTACCTTCCCCTGTTATAACGGCTTCCTTCAAACCAGATTTCAGACGCTGCTGCTCCAGTTTGCTACTATAACCGGGAAATCCGAGCGGATCAACCGAAACCATATCAGCATCATGTTCAATAAAACCTTCTGCATCCAATACCATTGCAATTCGTTCCATGGCGTTAAGACGCATATGGTAACCGCAGGCAGGACATACTTTCAGGTTTTTCTCCAGTTCCTTGCTATATTGAATGGTGCCGCATTTGCTGCACTTGTTCATAAGCCCTTCAGGTATTTCACGTTTTGGGCGCTCGACGGCTTCTTGACGTTCACCTGGAATTGCACGCTCGGAAGGTATGGTAGCGTACTTCCGTTTCTTTTGGAATATATCTTTGAACACAACTACACCTCTCCAGCCAATAATTTGATGGCCGCAGGCTGCAGTCCGCTGTAACAATCAGCTTGATCTGCATGCTGCGGTGAACCGCTTACGCTTATAACTCATGCAAAGCCTTAGACCTTGACCAGCATTCACAACAAAAAATCCGCCGATATAAGGCAAGAATCAACGGCTTCTTTCTGCACGATTGATGTTACCTGCAATAACCGATTAACAAAAAAAGAAGGAAGGACAGCAGCATAACGCACATGCAAGTCGATTCCTCTTTCCGCTTCCGCGGTCAGTCCCTTATGTACCGGTGGTACTTTTTGTTATCTGCCAAGGCATTTCAATATCAAGTGAATCAGGAATGCAGAATGGAATTCAACACTTCCTGAACCTCCTCCAATTCCCCAGAAGGGACGCGAATCTCATATTGTTGCTTGGATAAACTGATGGGACGGGTCTGTACCAGAAAACCTTCTTCCGAAAGCTTGGTCTTGATCTTGTCCGCAACCTTTGCTGTCGGCGCAATGTAAATCACCGTCCACATGCCATGTCCGCCCCCTAAGCTAATGTTCAGAGCCCGTATATTGGACTAATGATACCATACCTCCGTTTTTTTCTGCAAGGAAGGGTTGAAGACCTTCAGGGAGAAAATCGGATGATTCGGGACATTGACCGCTGCTTGGCGAGCCAGAAGGTCATCGTTATGTGATGTAAGTCGCAGACTTTTTCCACTCGGCAAAAACCTTCCAGGGCAGCCATAGCCGCCCCCTGATTCTCTTAAACAGGTTGAAGCAAAACATCGCTATCTACATGGTAATAATGGATTTTAAATGTCTGAAGAGTATTTCTTGGCTTTAATATTTTTGTGTGCGATCCGGGCGGAGGCTGCTGCGGCCAGACCAGCGACGAGATCATCGAGAAACACATGAACCGCAGATTTTTGTTCGTTCAAATCATGAATAACACCCATTTTTTCTTTGTCAAGATATCCAAAACTGGTCAAACCAATCATTCCATACACATGTGTTATCCCTATAGCCAGAGTCTCGTCCACTCCGTAGAGGGACTCATCCGCTTCCATAATGGCTTGCAACGGTTGGGGCAGAAGCTTTTTTTCCGCCAGTTCATCAAGCGCAATGCCTGTGTACAGCGTGTACTGCACCTCTCTTTTTTGCAAAACGGATTTCACGCTGGTTACACAGTCGTCCATGGTCAATTCCGGGTGGTACCCTTTCTGCAAACGATATACAATTTCTGCGATAGCATCAATCTGTACACCCCGCCGGGCCAGCATAGCTTCCGCGATCTCATATGACATATCTCGACCTCCCGCATCAATCCCCCGAGAACCTCAAGGTTCTTCGGTGTTCTCAAGTGTATGCAGTGAACTTCCAAAATGTTCATAAATTGTGCGAATGTACATGCTCAAGCGGATGTTGCCCCGCGGCTATTCCCCGATTTGCTCAAGTCGTATGCAAGTGCTGTGAAAGATAGCGAACCACAGCAGATATGCTAGTGAACCACAAGTAGAGATCATTTCTCATAAAATAGGATGTTTCCGCGGTTTTTGCTGCTTTTCACCGGAGTAGTCCTTCTTATGATCGTTACACATAAAAAAAGTGTATATTCACGCAAATAAATATTCTTGTTGATTGTTGGCGCTTAAATATAAGAGGGGATTACGCTTGATGCTTGCTAATACTTTTATGTAGAAAAAAAGAATGTCCGCCGTTTTATGTTGTAAACGGCGGACATCTCTGCTGAAGGCTGAAGGTGGTCATCAGCTGCTTCAGCCCTATTTGATTTTGACTGTGCCTTCACCAAGCATCTTCTCCATTTCGGAGAACAATGCCGGTGAAGGTTTGATCCGGTAGGCGTCGCTCAGGGCGAGCAGCTTCTGCTGCTGCTCGTAGAAGAGCACGGTCGCTACCGGGCCAGGGTGCTGCTGGAGCAACTCTTTGAGGCGCGCCAGCAGTTCGGGCTTCTCGGCCTGCGGGGTGAGCTTCACGAACACCCGCTGCTCGGCCCCACGCGGCGCGCGGCCCTGCTCCGCCGCGCTAGACGCTGGCGCTGCATTGCCCGCGCTTGCGCTGGCTGCAGTGCCTGTGCCTGCCCCGCTGCTCGTCGCGGCAGGGGCACGGCTTCCGCTTGCGCGCGCAGCGGAAGCGTCACCGCCTGCGCTGCTGCGCTGCGCTGCGGCTCCAGCGCCCGCCGGACGCTGCGGCGAAGCCGCCTGCGCCGGGCACGAAGCGCTGCCGCTGCAGGGCTTGCCGCGGCGCTCGCGGCTGCGCAGCTGCTGTTCCAGTGCCGCCGGTGTCAGCGGCGACACTTCCTCGGCCAGCAGCTTAAACCCCTCGTCCTGCTGCTGCACCTTGGCACGCACGACGAGAAGTTCACCTTTCCCGACATGCTGCTGGCTCCGCCGCCATACCTCGGGAAAGAGAACAACTTCGCAGCGTTCGACCTGGTCTTCCAGCTCCATGAACGCCATAGCCTTGCCCTGTTTCGTCGTAATCGACTTCACAGACACCACCATACCTGCGGCGACGGCCATCGTATCGTCCGCCGCCTCCGTCAATTTCATGATCCGGTCAGCCCCGCTCGATGCCAGAACATCTTCATAATCATCCAATGGATGACCGGACAGATACAGACCAAGCAATTCACGTTCCAGTTCCAATTGTTGACTGGCTGAGAATGGCGGAATTTCAGGATATTCAATCTCCCAGTTTGGTGTCTCCACAAAGTCAAACAGCTGAATCTGCAAGTCTTCACGCTCTTTACGCCATTTCAGAGCCGCTTCAACCGTCTCATCTAACATCGCCAGCAATTGAGCACGATGTCCTGGCAAGCTGTCAAACGCCCCCGCCTGAATCAGCGATTCAATGACACGTTTATTGCACACCCTCAGGTCAACACGGCGACAAAAATCGAGCAGGCTATCGAACGGTTTTTCCTGTCGAACAGCCATAATGCTTTCCATGGCCTGTGTACCTACATTTTTTACCGCAGCCAGCCCAAAACGAATGGCTCCCGAAGACCATAGGGTAACCGCTTCGCTGTCATTACCGCTTGATTCTGTCGCTTCCACATCATCAGAGGCTTCTCCATGATCCGTACCTGATAACTGTCCAGATGCCTTAACCTGAATCTGTCCATGTACCTGATCAGGTTCCTGGTCGTGCGCATCATCACTTTGCGCCTGATCATGCCTCTGGTTGTGTACCTCATCCTCAAACTGAGCATGTTCGGTACGCTGCATCCCATCAAGAACCTGTGTTTTATCCTGACCCTGCACAGAATCCAATGCGGAAACCCTCACCAGACCCGGATCTAACCGATGCCCGGATCCTTCAGAGTCAGCCATAGCGGACACAGCCTGCCAATCGTCCCCGGATCCATTTTTCTCGAATTTCGTTATAAATTCTGGATCATCAGGCAGAGGCCCAGGATCATCCGGTAACGGAGCATCGTCGTATTCCGCATGTTCACCATAGTTTTCATGAGAAACATCATCGCGGGTTTGGCTAGCTTCATGTTTTCCAGCATGCTCTACAGGTTCTCCAAGCTCATTCCGACTATCTTGTTCAATACCACCCAATCCCCCTGCTTCACCGTTCTCCTGCACAGCAGATGAAGTAAAAACAGGAGTAAACAAAATGCCACTCTCATTCACATCTGGCGGAAGCACATCAATCTGCATATGACGGCATTCGACTACATATTCTGCAACCTTGCGATGGCTGCCCATAACAGCAGTAAGCATGGAGGCCATGAAATGGATGGGATAATGGGCCTTTAGATATGCCGTTTGGAACGCAAGCACCCCATAAGCTGCTGCGTGAGCACGCGGAAAACCATAGTTCGCAAACTTGACAATCATATCGTAGACAAGGTCTGCTTCTGCTTCGCTATATCCCTGTTTCAGACTGCCCTGAACAAAGTGGCCTCGTTCCAGATCTAGTACTTCCCGCTTTTTCTTCGATACAGCTCGGCGAAGCAAATCCGCTTCTCCCAAGGAAAAGCCCGCCATGCGGGATGCAATCTGCATGATCTGCTCCTGATACACGATGATGCCGTACGTATCTTTCAGAATCGACTTCAAATCATCATGTGGATATTCCACTTCAATCTGACCATGCTTACCCTGAATGTATTTGGAGATAAACTCCATTGGACCTGGACGATACAACGCCAGTACGGAGATAATATCTTCGAACACACTCGGCTTCATTTCCTTCAACACACGGCGTACTCCGGCAGATTCTAGCTGAAATATACCCATCGTATCGCCGCGTCCCAGCATCTCATACGTAAGTGGATCGTCGTCAGCAATCCGTGTGAAATCGGGAACTTCTGCGTGCTCCCCAATCCAGCGCAAGCACCGTTCAATAATGGAGAGCGTACGCAGACCGAGGAAATCCATCTTAAGTAGCCCAATAGACTCCAGATTTTCCATAGAGTACTGCGTTAAAGCTGTACCCTCACTACCTTCTTGAAGTGGTACAGCATCTGTCAGCGGGTCCCTGGAGATGACAACACCCGCAGCATGAGTGGAAGCATGGCGCGGCATGCCTTCAACCTTCATCGCCATATCCAGTAGCTCACGTGTCTTCGGTTTCGTTTCATACAGCATCTTCAGTTCAGGCGTAGCTTCCATTGCACGCTCAATGTTGATACCAAGCTGTGCAGGAATCAGCTTCGCAGCCTTGTCCACTTCGCCATAGGGTACATTAAGCGCGCGCCCCACATCCCGAACAGCAGCCCGAGCAGCCATCGTACCAAATGTAATAATTTGCGCAACATGGGCTTTGCCGTACTTATCGGCTACGTAATCAATAACCTCGTCACGCCGCTCATCACTGAAATCGATATCAATATCGGGCATGGATATACGTTCAGGATTAAGGAACCGCTCAAAGAGCAAGTTGTACTTCATCGGGTCGACATCCGTAATGCGCAGTGTATACGCAACGAGACTTCCTGCTGATGAACCCCGGCCTGGCCCGGTAACAATGCCTTGTCTGTGCGCATACGCGATGAAATCCCATACGATCAGGAAATAATCCGAGAACCCCATACTGTCGATAACACGTAGCTCATAGTCCAGACGTTGATCCAGCTCTGTTCGGAGCACCTCATCGTTCCAGCGATCAGAATTGGCATAACGTGCGTTCATGCCTTCCTCACACAACTGACGCAGATATGCCGATGGACTCAGACCTTCAGGCAATGGACGGTATTCTGGCAAAATCGATTTGCCAAACTCCAGCTCCAGTTCGCAAGAATCTGCGATCCGCACCGTATTGGCAATGGCCTCCGGCACATGAGGGAACAGGCGAGACATCTGCTCTGCGCTCTTCAAAAACAGTTGGTTTGTTCCAATTCGCAAACGTGTTTCGTCGTCAACGGTTTTGCCTGTTCCAATACAGATTAGCACGTCCTGCAGCTCTGCATCCTCTTCGGATAGATAATGGGCATCATTCGTTGCGACTAGTGGAATTTCCAGTTCAGCTGCGAGCTTGATCAGTTGAGGGTTGACTCTTTTTTGCTCAGCCAGCCCGTGATCCTGCAGTTCCAGATAAAAATCGGAGCCAAAAATATTTTTGTAACGCATTGCCGCACGGCGCGCTTCTTCTTCACGTCCATGCAGCAGATGTTGGGGAACTTCGCCGCCCAAACAGGCGCTCAGACAGATAATCCCCTCATGATGTGCTGCCAGACTCTCCATATCGATACGCGGTTTGTAATGGAAACCCTCCAGATGTCCGATGGAACACAGCTTCATCAGGTTACGATAACCGGTCATATTTTTCGCCAGCAAAATCAAATGATGAATCGGTTGATCCTTCCGGCTTCCCCGTTCCTTACGAGAACCCGCCGTCATATATGCTTCACAGCCGATAATCGGTTTAATTCCCCGTGCTATGCAGGCTTTATAAAATGGAATAGCACCATACATCACGCCATGATCGGTCAGCGCCAGTGTCGTCATTCCCAGATCTGCGGCTTTATCCACGAGATCCGGAATACGCGCAGCGCCATCCAGCAAACTATATTCACTGTGAACATGCAAATGCACAAAAGAACTCATGTTTTTTTACTTCCTTTCCCCGCTTACAGTGGCAGCTCTCATCATTGATGCTGTGTGCCGCCGTAGTGTACTTTATAATGCGCAAAATCCGAATCATCGAAGTTCGCGTAAGTATGCACCTACATGAATGTTCCCGCTAAAATTAAATCTCTATCTAAATATAAGAGTTTATTATTCTATTTTATCATAACGTCAGGGGGCTCGCCCATACATTAGAAGTACAAGCTGCTTCCCCTGTTGCTGACTAAACACAGGAGGTAGACTGCTGGGTCTGAAAGGGGTGTTACGGGTGAGCACTTTTTTATCCAAAGCCATTCTTGACTTTTTTATCGCATTCGGAATCGTGCTGGGCGGCGCGATGATTGGAGGTATAGGTGCTGTCATTTCCCTTCAGCCTCCCACA
>Ga0105246_10001867_pt1 | contig 12689 bp, 10 predicted proteins | sample KBSM64metaG_FD_99694 | JGI IMG/M metagenome (GOLD analysis project Ga0105246, IMG submission 99694) | Miscanthus rhizosphere microbial communities from Kellogg Biological Station, Michigan, USA - KBS M6-4 metaG | ecosystem: Host-associated > Plants > Roots > Rhizosphere > Soil | place...
GATGACCCCCTCAAATTTGAGGGGGTCATCTGTGTTTCGCCCGGTGTGTTGGGTCCTGAGAGAGGATCCGAAGGGCTAGCCGTTGGAGGCCTGTTCCTGCTCGTTGGCGTTCTTGGTGGCCTTCTTGCCGGCTTCGTCCAGGGCCTGGGCGACCTTCTGGAGGGCGGTCATGTGCTGGGACTGCCATTCGTTGCGGAACTTGTCGGCGTCCGGGCCCTTCCAGTCGGTGCTGTGCAGGACCTTGTTCAGGGTGTTGCGCTGCTGCTCGATTTCGTTCGAGCCGGCGCTGAGCTTGCTGCCGAGGGTCTTGAGTTGCTGTACATCTGCGCCCCACATGGCCATGGTGTTTCTCCTTAGGAATTCGCGGATCCGAACTCTTCGGCATCCCCAATACCTAGAACCTATCCCGGTCCCGCGAGGGGTGTCGATGGGCACGCCTCCCCATGAAGAGATCCCCATGAAGAGTTCCCCCATCGACACCCGGGCCGACTCCGGCTGGCTACTTGCCGAAGCCGCGCAGCCTCAGGGAGTTGGCCACCACCAGCACGGAGCTGGCTGCCATCGCGGCGCCGGCGATCATCGGGTTCAGCAGCCCCAGGGCCGCCACCGGAATGCCCACCGCGTTGTAGAAGAACGCCCAGAACAGGTTGGTCTTGATCGTCGCCAGGGTCTTCCTCGACAATTCGATCGCCTGCACCAGCTGCCCCAGCTCGCTGCCCATCACGGTCAGGTCCGAAGCCTCGATTGCCACGTCCGTCCCCGAGCCCATCGCGATGCCCAGGTCCGCCTGCGCCAGGGCCGCGGCGTCGTTCACACCGTCACCGGCCATCGCCACCGTGGCGCCCGCGGCCTGCAGCCGGCGGACGGCGTCCACCTTGCCTTCGGGCAGCACGCCGGCGAACACGTCCTCCGGTGCGATCCCGACGGCGTCCGCCACCTGGGCTGCCACCGCGGCGTTGTCGCCGGTAAGCAGCATCGGCCTGATGCCCAGTTCCTTCAGCTGCGCGATCGCCGCCGCGGAGCCGTCCTTGACAGTGTCCCGCAAGGCCACGATCCCGGCCGCAGTTCCGTCGATGGCCACCCAGATCGCGGTGGCGCCGCCGGCTTCCGAGTCCGCCAGCGCCTTGCGCTGCGCCTCGTCAGGGACGATCCCGTTCGTTTCCAGCCAGCCGGAGCGGCCCACGACGACGGTACGCGGGGTGCCGTTCGACGTCACCGTTCCGCGGACTCCGCCGCCGGGCGCGGAACTGAAGTCCGACACCGCGGGCAGGCTTCCGCCGTCGGGCAGTGCATCCTTGGCGGCTGCGGCAATCGCGTGCGCAATCGGGTGCTCCGAGGCAGCCTCCACCGCGCCCGCCAGGGCGAGGACCTCCGCGTCGCGGTACCCGTTCAGTGCGCCGCTGTTGAAGGGTATGGTCCCATCCACGGCCAGCTTTCCGCTGGTCACCGTGCCGGTCTTGTCCAGCAGGATGGTGTCCACGGTGCGGGTGTCCTCCAGGACCTGCGGGCCCTTGATGAGGATCCCCAGCTGCGCGCCGCGCCCGGTGCCGGTCAGCAGGCCCACCGGCGTCGCCAGCCCGAGGGCGCAGGGGCATGCGATCACCAGGACCGCGACGGCGGCAGTAAAGGACGCGTTCAGCTCCCCGGTGGCCAGAAACCAGGCCAGGAAGGTCAGCATCGCGAGGACCAGCACCACCGGCACGAACACCGCGCTGATGCGGTCGGCGAGCCTGGCGATCGGCGCCTTGCCGGTCTGCGCCTGGCTGACCAGCCGGCCCATTTGGGCCAGCGTCGTCTCCGAACCCACCCGGGTAGCCCGCACCAGCAGCCGGCCCGAGGTGTTGATGGTGGCGCCCGTGACCGGGCTGTCCGGGCCGACCTCCACCGGGACGGACTCTCCCGTCAGAAGTGAGGCGTCGACGGCGGACGCGCCTTCCGTGACCACGCCGTCGGTGGCGATCTTCTCGCCCGGGCGGACCACGAACACATCGCCGACACTGAGCTCGTCCGCCGAGATCTTGTGCTCGACGCCGTTGCGCAGCACCGTGGCGTCCTTCGCGCCGAGGCTCAGCAGGGCCTTGAGGGCGTCGCCGGCCTTGGCCTTGGCGTTCGCCTCAAGGTAGCGGCCCAGCAGCAGGAAGGTGGTGACCACGGCGGCGACCTCGAAGTACAGGCCACCGCCCATGCCCGCCATGGCTTCCATGCCCGGGTGCTCGGTCATCCGCGGGTTCGCGAACAACTGCCACGCCGAGTACAGGTAGGCCGCCAGCACGCCGATCGAAACCAACGTGTCCATGGTGGAGGCGAAGTGCCGGGCGTTGATCGCAGCGGCCCGGTGGAACGGCCACGCCGCCCAGCTCACCACCGGCAACGCCAGAACGGCCGCAACCCAGCCCCAGTTCGCGAACTGCAGCGCCGGGATCATGGAGATCGCGAACACCGGCACGGTCAGCACGGCAGCGGCAATCAGCCGCGGGCGCAGGGTCTTGGCGCCGGGCCCGTGGTGCATGTGGTCGCCTGCCGCGGCGCTGTGGCCGCCGTGCTGTTCGTTGTCAACGGCGGTGTGGTCGCCTGCTGCGACGCCGCCAGGGACATGCTCTGCGTGCTCGCTGGTGGCGTGACCGCCGTGCTGCGTGTGCTCGTGTTCAACAGCGTGGTGCTCGTGGGCGCCAGGCTGGGGTTTGAGGTAGGCCTTGTAGCCCGTGGCGTTGACCGTGTCCAGAACCTGCTGGTCCGTGATGTCCGCCGGGACCGTAACGCTGGCGGATTCGAGGGGGAGGTTCACGGAGGCTTCGACGCCGTCCAGCTTGCCGAGCTTCCGCTCCACCCGGGCCACGCATGATGCGCAGGTCATGCCCTCGATATCCAGTTCGATGATGCGGGTACCTTGCTGATGGAGTAGTTCCTGGTTCCCCACGATGCCCCCTATGCGTCGTTGGCCACTACCAGGTAGCCGGCCTCGGCAACGGCTTCGCCGATCTCCGAAGGGGAGAGCTCCTGGTTGGAAGTGATGGTCACTGTCGAGATGCCGCCCGCGTTCAGGTCGATCGCCACGGACTTCACGCCGTCGAGGGCTTCGATTTCCTCGCTGACCGCAGAAACGCAGTGCCCGCAGGTCATGCCCGAAACGCTGACGTTGGTCTGGATGGTGGCGCTGTTCTGTCCCATGGCGTGCTCCTTGGTGGTGAGTTGGATGGTGTGGTGAGAGTTCGCGGGATTACCGCAGCAGGCGCCCGATGGCATCCGTGGCCTCCTTGACCTTGAAGTTGACGATTTCCGCACGGGACTCGGGGTCCGGCTCCGAGGCGGCTCCCACCACGCAATGCCCGATGTGCTCTTCCAGCAGGCCGAGGCTGACGGCGTGCAGCGCCTTGTTGACGGCGGCGACCTGGGTGAGGATGTCGATGCAGTACTTGTCCTCGTCAACCATGCGGGCGATGCCGCGGACCTGTCCTTCGATCCGTTTCAGCCTGCGCAGGTAGGAGTCCTTGTTCGAGGTGTAGCCGTGCTGGGCATGCGGCTCTTCGGGGGTGTCCGAAACAGGGGCAACGCCGGCCGGGGTGGTGAGGGGGTCTACCGTGCTCATGTCACCAATGTATACCCCCCGGGGGTACTTGGCAAGTACCCCCGGGGGGTATCTTTGCCGGGTGGTGCAACGCCCCGTCATTGATGTGGCCGACGCCGGAACCAGCTGCCGCCGCCGGGCACCCTGACACTGGACCGCCAATCAGGCGGTTCCCGCACGGTTAGACGGGGCCACCATCCAACTGTGCGGGAACCATCGATCCGGAGGGTTCAGGCTGCCCGGAAGCCCATGAACCGCCGGGGTCCCCAGGGCCTCAGCCACCCCACATTGCCGGGTACAGAGGCGTCACCGTCAGGCTTTCAAGCCGGGCGGTTCCTCCCTCGGAGAAGAGCGAGATGCTGTTGGCGCCGGCACCCGGGAAGACCTGGTCCGTGATGGTTGCCAGGCCGTCCTGGGCAAAGAGTTCCACGGACGCCCGGTCAACATAAAGGCGCATGCGTAGACGGCCGTCGATCAGTTCCACACGAGCGTCCTCCACCGAACTGAAGGCCGGGTGGAAGTCTTCATTGCCGGAATTGCTTCTGTCGATGGAAAGCCGTTGCGTGGACGGGGCGTAGCCGACCCTGGTTGATTCACTGGAATTTCCAAGCACCTTCAAGCCGAAGGATGACGCCGTTCCGGGAGAAAACTCTGCGTCAATCTGGACCGTGTCACCTGTGATGGGCAGGGTGCTCGTTCCCGGCTGGATGTCCTGCCCGGTGGAAATGGTGTACGCCGCGGAGGTGTTCTTGAGCGCGTCCGCCTGGGATACCACCTGCTGCTGCAGCCGCGGACCGGTAGCAGTCTGGGTCAGGACGACTTCGCGGGGCAGGGCCATGGTTCCCCGCCATGTGGTGGTGGGGGTGTCCTGGCCGTAGTCCCAGTTGTTCATCCAGCCCAGCATGATGCGCTTCCCGCCTGGGGCATCATTGAAGGACACCGTGGCGTAGTAGTCCCTTCCCCAGTCCAGCCAGTCATGGGGCTCCAAGCGGGAAGTGTCCGAGGAAACGAACTCGTCCGCCAGGATGTGCCCCCAGCCGCCGCGGTTGTTGTCAACGATCCTGATGGTGGCCTGGCTGCCCTTGAAGGCGCTGACGTCCCACGCGGTCCATGCCAGGTGTTCGGTGTTAGCGCCGCTTGCGGTCCGGACTGTTTGGCCGTTGACCACCAGGTTCACCGTGGTTTCGCTGCTCCGGACTTTTGCCGGCTCGGATCCGAGCACCATGTTGTCCAGGGTCAGGTGCCCCCACGGGCCCGTCGCGTTGTCCACGATCCGGATGCGGGCGATCTGGCCGTACCAAGGGGAAACGTCCCAGTTCTTCCAGTTCAGGTCCCCCGAATTGGTGCCGCTCGTGCTGCGGACCGGCACGCCGCCCACCAGCAGTTCCACCTGGAGTTGCCCGTCGTTCCGTTCGCCGCCGCCCAAAAGGAAGCCGATGTTGGTGTTGGTCAGGTAGAACTCGGGGGACGTGATGGTGCCGACGTTGTTGTCCTGGTACGGGCCGCCCTCGAAGGTGTTGATCCGTTTTCCGAGGGCGAATTCACCGCCCGACGTCGAGGGGTTCAATGCCGCCTGGAAGTCGCCGGTGAGCTGCCAGCCAGCCTGCGTGAGCGTTCCGGGGTAGTCGAAGCCGTCGAACAGCAAGTACCCGGGAGGCGCCTGGTTGCCCGACTGCTGGCCGGGCCCCTGCGGGTGCTTCCCGCCGCCCACCAGGAAGTTGAGGTAGTCCTTGTCCACGGTGAAGGGTGCCGATTCCATGGTGCCCACGGGGTCGTCTCCATCATGGAAACCGTTCACCAGTCCGGCCCCGATGTTGCCTGCCACCGGCATCTGTCCTGCGAGGCTTCCGGCGGCGGGGACGCTTCCCCACGGACCGGCGCTGTTGGAAGGATCGTTCTGGACGTTCCACCCGCTGTAGTTGCCGTTATTGAAGCCGGCAAGGGCGCTGCCGGACGGTAGCTGGTCCGCTGGATCGATGTTCTCGGCGGTGAACGCTGTCCCGTTGAAGTCGCCCACAAAATACTGGCCGCCACTGCCGCCGGCCACTGCGCCCGGATTGATGTTCACGGCGAGGACCCACTTGATGTTGTTGGGGTTGCCGTCGACAGCCAAGGGAAAGAGGTCCGGGCATTCCCATTGCCCGCCGAAAGCATTTGCCGGCCCGAAGTCGTCCAGGTAGACCCAGTCCTTCAGGTTGGTGCTCTTGTAGAAGAGAACCCGGTGCTCATCGGCCTCGACGGCGGCCATCACCCAATAGTCCGGTCCGGACGGGTTGTCGTACCAGAAGACCTTGGGGTCGCGAAAGCCGGAACTGTTCCTATTGAGGACGGGGTTGTTGCCGTACTTGGTCCAGGTCTGCCCGTCGTCGAGGCTATAGGCCAGTGATTGCGCCTGCTTGCCGGCGAGAGTGGGGTGGGCGCCGGTGTAATTGCTCGTGTACACGGCAACCAGGGGAGGGCTCTGCAGGGATCCGAAACCACTGGTGTTCTGGGTGTCCACCACCACGGACCCGGAAAAGATCTCTTCAACCACCTGTGTTCCGCTGAAGCCGCGGGAGATAGCGAGTGGCTGCTCCTGCCAGTGGATGAGATCCGTGGACGAAGCATGGCCCCAGCTCATGTCCCCCCAGCGGGTCCCATTGGGGTTGTATTGGTAGTACATGTGGTACTTGCCGTTGTGGTAAACGAGTCCGTTGGGATCGTTCATCCAGTTCTTTTCCGGCGTGTAATGCAGGTAGGGCCGGTATTGCTGAGTCGCCGGATCGGGATCGGTGGCGAGGGCAGCATTCGGGGCTATGGCGAAAGAGGCGGCGGTGAGGGCCACAGCCGTTCCTAGTGAAAGCAGTGCTTTGGTGCGTCTGGTCATCGTTGACAGACCTTTCAAGAGTGCTTGCCTTGCAATACAGCGGACGCGCAGTAGATCGGACGCGCAGTAGATCGAGCGCGCAGTACCGCGAACGACGACGACGGACGTCACCTAAGGGGGCGGCGTCCGCCGTCGTCGTTGTTTTGGCCGCCAAGCGGCCGCGCCAGGAGCCCTACGGCGTCGCCCTGAACGAGTAGCTGCTCTGGTAGGGCTCGAACTGGGCCTGGCTGCCGCTGTCCAGGACCTTGGTTCCGGTGGTCGCGGAATCCAGCACGACGGTCTTGACCGCGGTGGCGGAAACCGTGTTGTTCGCGGCGATGTAGTTGTTGTTCCCGGACGCCACCAGGATGATCGTGGGCGTGGCGCCGGTGGGCGTGACCGAAGCAGAGGGCACATCGAAGCTGAAGTGGTTGCCCGTGACGGTGTTGTTGCCGCCTTCGAGGTGTACCAGGCCGAAGAGCTCGTCGAGCCCGTTGTTGTACTGCATCAGCGGACCGAACTTCTCGGTCTCGCGGAAGAAGTGGTTGGCGCCGATGAGGTTTTCCGTGCAGACGCCTTCGAAGTTCACCATGCCCGGGTAGTAGCCGTGCAGCCGGTTGGCGCTGATCGAGGAGCGCGTGACGTTCTTGAAGTGCACCATGCTCTTGCCGCGGGGGAAGACGTTGTTGCCGGAGACGAGCAGGCCGTAGTGGCCTTCGGCGAAGATCGAGAAGCCCCCGTAGCCGGCGCCGATCAGGTTGTCCGTCACCTTGGAGGCCTGGCCGGAGCCGATCAGCTTCACGCAGGTGCCGTTCTCCGCCAGGAAGTTCCCGCTGACGCTCAGGGCATCGGCGTCCCTGACCACCAGGCCGCGCTCCAGGTAGACCATGCCCATGCCTTCGACGCGGCAGGAATCGTTGGCCGAATCGAAGAGGATGCCGGTCTTGCCGTTGACGTAGGAATTCTGGTTGCTTCCGAAGGAAACGCCGTCCAGGCAGAAGTTCTCGAACACCACGGCGCTCAGGCGCGGGTCGCCGGTGCGGTAGACCCGGAACGCCTCGCTGTTGCCGTCCGTGTTCTCCACCCGCACGCGGCTGCCGCCGGGGTTGATCTCGTGCCAGCTGGAGGTGTTGCCGGCGTTGTACCGGATGCTCAGCGAGGTGAAGCCGTGGCCCGAACCGCGGATGGTCAGGTAGCTGATGTCCACGTTGACGCGGGTCTTGAGGGAGTAGTCTCCGGGCGGAATGTAGACCACGGCGCCGGGCTTGGAGGACTGGCTGGTCTGCTGGCTCTTGATGTCGGCAATGATGCTGTTGATGATCAGCCCGATGTCGTTGTAGGGCGTGGCCGAAGGATTGCCCGGTACGGACCAGGTGGTGACGTCATAAACGGTGGTCAAAGCTTGTTCTCCTCACATCGTTGGGGGACTGGCAGTACTGCTCTTAGGCGGCGCCGATTCTTAGAGGACGCCGATCAGGTGGCGGTGCCCGGTGCCCGACGGCGGGAGCCCGGCGCCGGGAGCCGGATGCTGTTCCGGCGGGGCCGCGTTGGCTGGACTGCCGAATGCTGTCATTGCGACGGCGGAGCCCGCTGCGGCTGCCGTGGCCAGGAAGGCGCGCAGCACGTTCCGGCGGCTGATGTCCGGGATGGGGTTCATCTGTTCTCCCTTGAACTGGTGTTTCCGGTGACGGCTTTCCGGGTGCGGCCAAAATTTGCCAAAACGGTTTTTCGCCGCTCGATGACCTTAGGGCCGCGCAAACCTTTGCGTCAAGGATGAAAGTCATTGCGACGGCTGCCAAAACAATTTTCCTTGTGACCCTTGACACGTCCGGCGAAGACGCTTACGGTTTTGCCAAGTCGTTTTGGCAAAACGATTCTTCACCCCGATCAATCTCGCCATTTCCGTTCGAGAGAAAGTGAGTCGACAGCGATGTCCACTCGAAAGACCATCAGCAGGTTCGCCGTCATTGGCGGCATTTGCACCGCCGTCGCACTTGCGGCAACCGGGTGCGGCGCAGGGGGCCCGTCGTCCACGGGTGGCGCCGCCAACAGCACCGTGAACGTCCTTGTCGAGGCCGGCGGCCACGCCGAACTCACCGGCGTCGCCGAACAGTGCAAGAAGGACGCCGGCGTCAACGTCAACTTCGTCGAACTGCCCTACGACGGCATGTTCAACCGCCTTTCCAGCGAATTCTCCTCCGGCAACGTCTCCTTCGACGTCGCGGCCCTGGACTCCGTCTGGCTGCCGAGCTTCAAGGACGCCGTCCAGCCCATCGACGAACTCTTCACCGACGAGGCCAAGAAGGACATCTTCCCGGCACTGGTCAAGGAAGCGAACGTGGACGGCCACTTCATCGGCATGCCGGCCTGGACCAACGCGGAGATCATCCTCTACCGCAAGGACCTCTTTGAGGACCCCAAGAACAAGGCCGACTTCAAGGCCAAGTACGGCTACGAACTGGCCGCTCCCACCACCTGGAAGCAATACCAGGACATCTCCGCCTTCTTCACCCGCGACGGCATGTACGGCACGGATGTGAAGGGCGCCGTCGAAACCGAATGGCTGGCACACGTGCTGCAGGCCGGCTCCCCGATGGTCCTGGACGCCGACGGCAAGGTGATCGTCGACAACGCAGCCCACAAGGAAGCCCTGGACTTCTACACCAGCCTGGTGAAGTCCGCCCCGTCCGGCGCCGCGCAGGTCGACTGGGCCGCGGCGCAGAACCTGTTCAACCAGGGCAAGACGGCCATGACCCGCTTCTGGGCCCACGCTTACCGCCAGATCCCCAAGGATTCCCCGGTGGCCGGCAAGGTGGGCGCCGCGGCGATGATCGGCGGCAGCGCCGGCGTCGCGGGTGTTCCCGGCCCGTGGTATCTCTCCGTTCCCAAGGCCACCAAGAACACCGAGGCGGCCAAGAAGTTCGTGAAGTGCGCCTACGACTACAACAGCATGGGCATCGAATCCAGCCTGGGCCTGGCCGCACGCATTTCAGCCTTCGAGAAGTACCAGGACAAGCCAGGCTACGAGAGCTTCAAGCCGCTGATCGAAACGCTCAACGGCAAGGCCACCGCCACCCGCCCGGCGACCGCCAAGTGGCAGCAGATCGTGGACACCGTCCTCATTCCCACCCTGCAGAAGGCAGTAGCCGGCGGTGACTCCGCCGCCCTCCTCGCTGACGCCAAGAAGCAGATCGAGGCACTCCTCAAGTAAGACTCCGCGGCCGGCACCTGCCCATGCAGGCGCCGCCAAAGCGGCACCGCCAGTGCGGTGCCGGCCGTGGCTCCAACCAGCGGAAGAGAAAACCGTGCGTATCTCCGATCGCCGCTTCGCATTGTTCCTGATGACCCCTGCGGCGCTTTTCCTGGCAGTATTTGTGGCCTACCCGTTGTTTCGCCTCGTGGCGGACAGCTTCTTCAAGATCTCGCCGATTGCCGGAGGCCCGCGGGACTTCGTCGGCTTCGAGAACTACTTCCGGGCCTTCGCGTCCGAGGCGTTCATGGGTGCGGGCTGGCGGACCCTGGCCTACACGGCTGTAGTGGTCACCCTCGAATTCGCGCTCGGCCTCGGCATGGCCCTGCTGTTCACCACTTTGGGCCGCAAGTCCCAGGTATGGCGGACCGTCTTCCTGTACCCGCTCATGATCGCCCCGATCGTGGCAGGCCTGCTGTGGAAGTTCCTGATGATCGACAACTTCGGCCTCATCGGCACCCTCCTGCACCAGGCGGGCATCCTCAACGACCCCAACCAGATCGGCTGGCTCTCCGACCCGGACATCGTGCTGTTCTCGGTGGCCATCCCGGACATCTGGCTGACCACCTCCTTCATGTGCCTGGTCCTCTTCGCGGGGCTCCAGAACATCCCGGGCGATCTCATCGAGGCCGCGAGGCTGGACGGTGCACGCGCACCGGCCCTGTTGTTCCGGATCATCCTCCCGCTCCTGCGGCCTGTGATCGCCGTAGCCCTGGTGGTCCGCGGCATCGACGCCGCCCGGGCCTTTGACACCATCCTTATCCAGACCAACGGCGGGCCCCAGTCCGCTTCCGAGACCATGAGCCTGCTGATTTACCGCACCATGATCCGCTTCGGCGATCCCGGCCTGGCAAGCGCGATGGGCACCATCTACCTGCTGGCAATGCTCGGCGTCGCATTCTTCGCCGTCGCCACCATCTGGCGGCCAGGAAAGGACAACTGATGCGCACTGTGGACTCCAGTCCCCGCGGTCACGCCGCCGACGGCGCGGCCAACCGCCCCCAGCAGGCCGGCGTCGTGCTTCCGCTCGCCTCAGCCGTGCAGACCGAACGCCGCGGGGAACCGCTGACGGCCCCGGCCGTCCGTAAACCGCGGCGCCGCCGGCACCACGCGGAAGGGCTCGAAGCCGGCAAGCGCAGCACCCGGGCGCTGCTGTGGATCCTGCTCGCGGTAGCCATGGTCCTCTACGGCTTCCCGTTCCTCTACCTGCTGTTCACGTCCTTCAAGACGCCGATCGATACCATCGCGGTCCCGCCCACCATCCTTCCCAAGGAATGGACGCTGGAGAACTACGCCAACGCCCTGGGCCGGAACGGAGTGCTGGCCTCGTTCATCAACAGCGCCCAGACCGCGGTGATCAGCACCCTCCTGTCCCTGGTGCTGGCCGTCCCGGCGGCCTACGGGATCACGCGGTACAAGACCCCCAGCGGTCGCGTGTTCATCATGGCCGCGCTGGTCACCCGGATGGTGCCGCCGGTGGCCATCGGCATCCCGCTGGCCGGCATGATGTCCTCGGTGGGGCTGGCGGATACTCCGATTGCGCTCTCGATCGCGCACACCACCATTTCCTTGCCGCTCTCGATCTGGCTGATGTCCAGCTTCTTCGAGGCCGTGCCCCGGGACCTGGAGGAAGCTGCGACCGTGGACGGCTGCAGCAGGCTCGGGGCCCTGTGGCGGGTGGTGATCCCCGTGGTCTCCGGCGGCATCGCGGTCACCGCGATCTTCGCCTTCCTGGCGTCCTGGAACGAGTTCCTCTTCGCACTCCTGATGACGGCGATCCGCTCCCAGACAACGCCCGTGGTGATCGCGAACTTCCAGACCCAGTTCGGCCTGGACTGGGGGTCGATGACCGCGCTCGCGGCGGTCTACTCGATCCCGGTCATCCTCCTGACGCTTCTCCTGCAGCGCAAGATCGTCGCAGGCATGACGCTCGGGGCAGTCAAGGGCTAGCGCCGTCAAGGGCTGGACCACCATCAACCAGTAGCCTACTGGTAGCCCCCAGGGGCATCACCGAACCATAAGGACGTGGGAGACAGATGAGCAACAAGAACATCGGTATCAAGGACGTGGCCACCGCCGCCGGCGTCTCGGTGACAACTGTCTCCCACGTCCTCAACGATGTTTCCTACGCGCGGATCAGCCCCGAAACCAGGGACAAGGTCCGGGCCATTGCGGAGCAACTGGGCTACGGCCCCAACCGCCTTGCCCAGGCCCTTCGCACCCAGAGGACCGGCATGCTGGGTCTGGTCAGCGAGGATATCGCCACCACCCCCCACGCCGGCCGGATCATCCTCGGCGCTGACGAGGCCGCCAAAGCCCGGGGGTACAACCTCATGATCATCAATACCCCCGGCTCAGCCAGCCTCGAATCCCGGCAGGCCGACGTCCAGGCACTCCTGGAACGCCGGGTGGACGGAATCCTCTACGCCACCATGTACCACCGCAACGTGGAGCTGCCGGCCAACCTCGGCAGCGTGCCTTCCGTCCTGGTCGACTCGGTTGCTACCGGCGGAAACATCACAGCCGTGATCCCTGACGAAGAAGGTGGTGCACGCGCCGCCGTGGGCGCGCTCCTCGAAGCGGGCCACACCCGGGTGGGCTTCATCAACAACACCGATGATGTCCCCGCAACCCATCAGCGGCTCCAGGCCTTCCGGGCCACGCTGACAGAAGCTGGGCTCGACGGCGACGCGGCACCTGTCGAGTCCGAGGTCTCCGAGGTGCAAGGCGGCTATGAAGCGGCCCGGCGGATCCTGGCGCGCGAGGACCGCGCCGACATGCCTACGGCATTGTTCTGCTACAACGACCGGATGGCGATGGGAGCCTACCGCGCCGCTGCGGAGTTGGGACTCGCCATCCCCGCAGACCTCTCGGTGGTCGGCTTCGATGACCAGGAACTGATCGCCGCCAACCTTTATCCGAGCCTCACCACCGTTGCCCTGCCTCATTACGAGATGGGTGCCTGGGCCACCGAGCACCTGATTGACGCCATCGAGGGGAAGACCGACCTTACCCTCATGGCACTCCAC
>Ga0105246_10001871_pt1 | contig 12680 bp, 11 predicted proteins | sample KBSM64metaG_FD_99694 | JGI IMG/M metagenome (GOLD analysis project Ga0105246, IMG submission 99694) | Miscanthus rhizosphere microbial communities from Kellogg Biological Station, Michigan, USA - KBS M6-4 metaG | ecosystem: Host-associated > Plants > Roots > Rhizosphere > Soil | place...
GGTCCAGCTTCTCGTGCACCAGCCTGAGCAGCTCCGCGCCGCCGTCCGCCTTGACCTTCGCCTCGAACGCGTTGCCCCGCGTGAACGCGAACTGCGACTGCCCGAAGGCCGAAGGGGCACCCAGCGCGCTCGCCACCGCCGCCTTGTTCACCCCGGCGCCGTCCAGGATCGCGCGCCGCTTGCAACCGGGGTTGGCGGCGAGTGCGGCCAGGGCGCGCGCGTCCAGCGCCTTGGCCGGTACGTCGGGACCGCGCAGCTCAGCGAGCCGCTGCCGGAGCGCCTTCCCCCGCGTCCGTGGGAGAGGCACCCGGCTCGGCTCCGGATCCGATCCGGGACTCGCGCTGCCGTGGAATTCGCTCACCCGCGGAAGTCTGGCATCCGGCACTGACAATTGAGGAACCTGCGACCTGAGCGCCCCCTGCGCCGAAGGACAGCCGCTCCCTGATCGCGTCCGCGCCCCGCAGGACGTACGGCGTCAGGAACAGCCCGACGCCCATCACGGCCACACCCGCGACCGCGTCGAGGAAGTAGTGGTTGGCGGTGCCCATGACCACGATCGTGGTGAGCAACGGGTAGGCGACGGCGGCGACCTTCGTCGTACGCGTCCTGCCGTACCGCCACAGCATGACCCCGCACCACAGCGCCCAGCCCACATGCAGGCTCGGCATGGCCGCGTACTGGTTCGTCATCCCCCCGAGACCGCGCGGGGCACTGGCCTCGCCGCCCCACCAGCCGTACGAGCTGTACTGGGCCATCGTGTCGACGAAGCCGTGGCCCGCGGAGAGGAGGCGCGGCGGGCAGGTCGGCAGCAGGGTGAAGCCGATCAGACCGAAGAAGGTGGACGTCATCAACCAGGTGCGGGCCGCGCGGTAGTGCACGGCGCGCGATCTGAACAGCCAGACCAGGATCGCCGGCGTGACCAGGTAGTGCAGCGACGCGTACCAGAAGTCCGCCGGGACGCCGAGCCACGCCTCGCGAGTGAAGAGCCGGTTGAGCGGGTGCTCGGCGTTGATGTGCAGGAACTTCTCGATGTGCAGGATCGTCACGCCGTGGTCGACGGCGTTCGAGGTGTCACCGCGTGCGAGGAGGCGGCCGGCCGAGTAGCAGGCGTACACCAGCAGGATCAGCGGCAGCTCGGTCCACCAGCGCAGACGGGTCGGCGGGGTTGCTGCCTCGATGCCCGGTGTCGTCTCGGTCCTCGGCATCCGATCGCCTCCCCCTTCGTTCTCGCGCGGCGCCCGGCGGGCCGGTCGTGCCACTTTACGGCGTACGTGCGCACCCGCTTCGGGCGCCCCGGCCCTCAAAGACGCAGAGATCGCCCGCCGGGTTGCCCGCCCCCAGCGTGCGCGATGATGGACTGGTTCCGCCTGCGATTTCTCCCGGAAGGCCTCTCAGCTCATGGCACCGCGCATTCTGCTGGCCCGGCACGGACAGACCGCGTGGTCGCTGTCCGGCAAGCACACCGGCAGGACCGACGTGCCGCTCCTGGAGGAGGGGCGGCGCGGCGCCAAGCTGCTCGGGGAGCGGCTGCAGCGGGCGCCGTTCGAGGGGCTCCCCGGGGTCGCCGTCCGCACCAGTCCGTTGGCACGCGCGCGTGAGACGTGCGAGCTTGCCGGGTTCGGGGAGCGGGCGGTCGTGTGGGACACGTTGATGGAGTGGGACTACGGGGCGTACGAGGGGATGACGCCCGAGGAGATTCAGGGCGCGCGGCCGGGGTGGCTGATCTGGCGGGACGGGGTTCCGGAGGGGGAGTCGCTTGCCGAGGTGGCGGCTCGGGCCGATGAGGTTGTGGCTTGGGCGCGGGAGGAGGAGCGGGATGTGCTGGTGTTTGCGCACGGGCACATTTTGCGGTCGATCGGGGCTCGGTGGTTGGGGCTGCCGCTGGACTTTGCCGCGCGGATTCGACTGAATCCGACGTCCTTGTCGGTGCTCGGGTGGGCTTACGGCGAGCCGGCTATTGAGAGCTGGAACGACCTGGGGCACCTGACCGGCGAGTGACTGTGCTCGGCGGTGGTGCTGACGGGCGGGGTGTCGCTTGCCGGCGCTTGCCGGGTGCCGCCCTCTTTGGGACGGGTGCCGCCCTTAGCGGCACGATGGCCCGCAGCTACGCGCGGCTGCCCGCAGCTACGGCGGCTGTCTCAAGCCATCCGTGGCTGGGATGCATGCCGTTCCAGGAAGCCTGAGACCCCTGATGCCCTGCGGTGCGGCAGCAGGACTCGTGCCGTTCCCGCCAGCATTGTCTGGACCCGGGACGACTGGACCTGGTCCAGGAGGTCCAGTACGCGCATGCCTGCTGCCGCTGCCTCGTCCGGGCGGCCGCCTCTGGCCAGGTCGTCTGCCAGTTCCGCCGTGTACAGGGCGATGTTGCGGGTGAAGTGCGGGTTCTGGAGCTGGGCCGCGCGGCGGGCGTGGCGGGCGGCGCGCGGCCAGTCGCCCAGCGTCGACCAGCACTGCGCCTCCAGGCCCTCCAGCTCGGCCTCCCCGTAGAAGCTCATCCACTCGGGGTCGGCGTCCGAGGGGCCTCGCTCGAAGAGGGTCTGCGCGCGGACGAGTGCCTGTTCGCAGGCGGTGCGGTCGGCGAGCCCCGCCCAGCCGCCCGCCTCGCGCAGCGCGAGCAGCGACATCAGCCGGACGGAGCCCAGGGGGCGCGCGACGCGTTGTGCGGCCTGCGCGGCCCGGACCGCCTCGCGGGGGCGTCCGGCGTCGCGTGCGAGGAACGCCGTGTTGCAGAAGCCGTGCGCCTCCAGGGCGTCGTCGCCGGTCATCCGGGCGGTCGCGAGCGCCTCCGCGTAGTGCGAACGGGCATCGTCGAACCGCCCCGAGTCGTGCGCCAGCCACCCCACGGAGATGGCGAGTTCACCGGCGCCCGAGTGGAGCCGGTCGGCGGTCGTCTGCCGGGTCGCCCCGGCGTCCAGGAGCGCATAGGCGGCGCGCAACGGAGCCGACGCGCGCCGGTAGAGCCCGTCCGCGCCGTGCCGGTCGTCGAGCAGCCGGATTCTGCGTACGGCCTCTTCGAGCGCGTACGCGTCGTTCGCGCCGGGGCGGCGGACGGGACGTCCCGCTGCCGCGGCGTCGAAGGCGAGCCCGATCGGGCCCAGCGAGGCGGCGGCCACCGTGGCGCCACCGCTGGTCATGAATGCGCGACGCAGCACGTCGCTCTCCTCGTAGTTCTCGTGAAGCGCATGGCTCTCGTGATGCCCATGCGGGTCGTAAGGGGCTTGCGGGTGGTAAAGGACCTGCGGGTCCGGGTTGTCCTGCGTTTCATACGGCTCGTACGCCCCCTGCGTCTCACCGGCGGGGTGCGCCCGGCGTCCGCGTACGGACGAGCGGGAGGCGAAGCCCAGGTCGGTGAGGGTGCGGCCGGGGAACATGTGCAGGAACACCCGTTCGTATGCATAGTTGGGGCAGCGGATCTCGCCCGCCTCGACCCGGCCGATGTAGCGCGCGTCGCAGCTGACCCGCTCCCCGATCTCGCGCGCGGCCCGACGGACCGCCGCGGCGAACTCGGCCGGAGAGCGCTGTCCGCGCAACTGCCGGAAGACGAGGTTCGGCCGCGGTGGCCTGGGGGGCGTGGGCTGGGACGAGGTCAGCTGTGACGACGCCATGGCCGGGTCCTCTCGTGCGAACCGTCGAACCATGCCGGATTCAGGGTGGGTTGTCCGTGTGGAGCCCTGTCTCCAGCGGGGAAGAACGTACCTGCTGTGCCGGACCGCTCACGCTGTGTTTGGCTACAAACCGGATATCTCATACGGGATCTGCCATGAACTGCCATCCTTTGTGGCTGACTTCCGCCGTAGCCGTTGACGCGGCGCCGCGTTGAACTCTGCGGACCGGGAGCCGCCCGACTCCCGACCCGCTTCGTTCAAGGAGGGGTTCCGTGGTGGAGGCCGGGATGGAGACCAGCCAGAGAGTCGTTCCTCGTACGCCGCCCGCGACCGTGGCGCACGCCCCGGCCCCGGGGTGCGGCGAGCCGCCCCTCCCCGACGGCGCGTGCGACCTCGTCACCGTGCCCACCCGGCAGGGACTGGAGGCCGTCGACATCCTGCGGCGCGGCGCGAGCGACGCGGTCGGCCCCGTCCTGCACGACGACGACTGCAACACCCTGGGCTTCGTGGTGCCGCCCGGTACGGCCGCCGCCTGGGACGTCCCGGGCAGCACCTGTACGGAGACCAACGGCCGCGGTCTGAGACTGAACCCCGAGCCCCCCGTGGAGGGCTCGGACTGGCTGCTCCCGCCCGGCGAGGCCGACCTTGCGACCGACCCGGCGGTCCTGCGCGCCGCCCTGGGCGAGGCGGCACGGATCATCGAGGCCGCGGACAACTGCCGCTGACCCGGTCGCTCGTATCACCCTGCGCAGGCGTGGCCGCTCGGGGCTGCCGATAATGGCGCAATGGGAAAGTCCAGGAACCCCCGGCGCGGAAGCGGCGGCGCCGAAGCCGTCGTCGAGGCCGTCGACGGCGGGCTGGCCGAGCTCGTGCCCGACCGGGACCGGGCGCGGGCCTGGACGCTGCTGATCGACGGGGCGCCGCAGTCGCACGTCGATCTCGACGACCCTTCCTACCTCTCCTTCGAGTTCCAGCGCCGGCTCGGGCACGTCATCGACCTCGTCGCACCGGCCGGGAAGCCCGTGCACGCCGTGCACCTCGGCGGCGGAGCCCTCACCCTCGCCCGCTACGTCGCCGCCACCCGCCCCCGCTCCACCCAGCAGGCCGTCGAGCGGGACGCCGCACTCGTCCAACTGGTCCGCCGTGAGCTGCCGTTGGACCCGAACGCCCGGATCAGGGTGCGTTCCGTCGACGCCCGCGAAGGGCTCTCCAAGGTGCTCGACGGCTGGGCCGACCTCGTCATCGCCGATGTGTTCAGCGGGGCCCGCACGCCCGCCCACCTCACCTCGACCGAGTTCCTCGACGACGTCCGCCGGGTCCTGAAGCCGAGCGGTTTCTACGCCGCCAACGTCGCCGACGGGCCGCCGCTCGCCCACCTGCGCGGCCAGATCGCCACCGCGGCCGCCCGTTTCCCCGAACTCGCGCTGGTCGCCGACCCTGCCGTGCTGCGCGGCAAGCGTTTCGGCAACGCGGTCCTCGTCGCCTGCGACACCCCGCTGCCGGTCGCGGAACTGACCCGCCGGGCCGCCTCCGACCCGCACCCAGCCCGGGTCGAACACGGCCGCGCGCTCCTGGACTTCACCGGCGGGGCGACCCCCGTGACGGACGAGGCGGCGATCGCCTCACCGGCGCCGCCGCCCTCGGTGTTCCGTTGACCAGCAGGGGTGACTAGTAGTTCCCGATCTCCACATGCGGGGGTCCGTCGTGCCAGGTGCAGATCACCGAGACCTTGTTCGTGCCCGAGGTGAACTCCACCCGGATCCAGGTCTCCGTCTTCCACGTCTGCATCGACCAGCCGGTGTCCGGAGTCGCCATGACGAGGGTCGCCGCGGTCTTGCCGAGGTCGAAGACCACTCGCCCGCCGTCGGTGTCGTAGCTCTTGACCTGGCCGGATGCGGTCGGCGTCGGGGTAGGGCTCGGTGTCGACGTCGTCGACGGCGTGGGCTTCGGGGAGGGCTTGCGCGACGCGTTCTTGGAGGGTGACGGCGACGGCCGTTTCGTCGACGACGCCAGCGGCTTCGACTCCTGCGTGGTCGCGTCCGCCGCCGTGATCGGCAGGGCGCGCGGCGGGTCGTACGCCGTGCCCGCCATCACGGTGTGGACACCCCACCACGACAGCGTGACCGCCGCGCCCGTGGCGAGCGACCAAGCCAGTACGTGTACGAGTCCTCTGCGCATCGCGGGCCATACTGCCTCACGTGTCACACGGATGTCCCGTCCGTTGTCCACAACCGAAGAGTTGTCCACAGGCCCCGATGCGCCTCTTCCGCATGGCGTACGGTGCCGCGCATGGCAAGTGTGCTCGTGGTCGAGGACGACCAGTTCGTACGCTCGGCGCTGATCCGGCACCTGACCGATGCCGCGCACACCGTGCGCAGTGTCGGGACGGCGCTGGAGGCGCTGCGCGAGGTCGCCCATTTCCGTTTCGACGTGGTGATTCTGGACCTGGGACTGCCCGATCTGGACGGGTCCGAGGCCCTGAAGATGCTGCGCGGCATCACCGACGTGCCTGTGATCATCGCCACCGCGCGGGACGACGAGACGGAGATCGTCCGCCTGCTCAACGCGGGCGCCGACGACTACCTGACCAAGCCCTTCTCCGTCGAACACCTCTCCGCCAGGATGTCCGCGGTGCTACGACGGTCACGGACCGCCCCCTCGGACGCCGCGCCCTCCACCGTCCTGCGGGTCGGCGGCCTCACCGTCGACCCGCTGCGCCGCCAGGCCGAGCTGGACGGCGTCCGCCTCGACCTCACCCGCCGCGAGTTCGACCTGCTCGCCTTCCTGGCCGGCCGGCCGGGCGTCGTCGTCCCCCGCAAGGAACTCCTCGCCGAGGTGTGGCAGCAGTCGTACGGCGACGACCAGACCATCGACGTCCATCTGTCCTGGCTGCGGCGGAAGCTGGGCGAGACCGCCGCCCGGCCGCGCTATCTGCACACCCTGCGGGGCGTCGGCGTGAAGCTGGAGCCGCCCGCCGCGGAGTCCGAGGGATCGGGGCCGCCGCGATGAGATGGGCACTGGTCAAGGTCTGTCTGGCGGTCACCGCCATGGTCGTGGTCGCCTTCGCGGTGCCGCTCGGGCTCGTCATCAAGGAGATGGCCCGTGACCGCGCCTTCTCCAACGCCGAGCGGCAGGCGGCCGCGGTCGCCCCGGCGCTGTCCATCACCACCGAGCGCGACCAGTTGGAGCGGGTCGTCGCCTCCGCGGGCTCGGACTCCGGGATGGCCGTGCACATACCCGCGACCGCCGGACAGGCCGCCGTCGACATCGGGCGGCAGCGCGCCGCACGCGAGGACATCGCCACCGTGCGCAAGCTGGGCCGCGCCTCCACCACCGCGGTCTCCGGCGGCTCCACACTGCTCCAGCCGGTCGCGCTGAGCACCGGCGCGATAGCCGTCGTCGAGGTGTACGTCCCGGAGTCCGAGGTCAGCAACGGCGTCGGTACGGCGTGGGCGGTGCTCGCGGGGGTCGGGATCGCCCTGATTGTCGGATCCGTCGCGGTCGCCGACCGGCTGGGCGTACGGATGGTGCAGCCTGCGCAGAAGCTGGTCGAGAGCGCACACGAACTGGGGGAGGGGAAGCTGGGAGCGCGGGTGCCGGAGGAAGGGCCGACCGAACTGCGGCTGGCGGCGGTGGCGTTCAACTCCATGGCCGACCAGGTCGTACAACTCCTGGCGAACGAGCGGGAGTTGGCGGCGGACCTGTCCCACCGGCTGCGCACCCCGCTCACCGTGCTCCGTCTCAACGCGGCCTCGCTCGGCGACGGACCGGCCGCCGAGCAGACCCGGGCCGCAGTCGCCCAGCTGGAGCGCGAGGTCGACACCATCATCCGCACCGCCAGGGACGCCAAACCGCAGACCGCGGCCGCCGGTCCGGGCGCCGGATGCGACGCGGCCGAGGTGGTCCGCGAGCGGATGGCGTTCTGGTCGGCGCTCGCCGAGGACGAGGGCCGCAAGTGGCGGATGGCCGGCGCCGACCGGCCGGTGCGGATACCCGTGGCCCGGGCGGACCTCGCGGCCGCACTGGACGCCCTGCTCGGCAACGTGTTCCGGCATACCGCCGAGGGCACGGCCTTCGCCGTCGACCTGCACAACGGCGAGGACGCGGTGATCGTGCTGGTCTCCGACGCCGGTCCCGGGATCCTGGATCCCGAGGCCGCCATGGCACGCGGGCAGGGCTCCGGCAGCGACGGATCCACCGGACTCGGCCTGGACATCGTGCGCCGGCTCGCCGAGTCGACCGGCGGTGACGTACGGATCGGGGCGTCGGTGCTGGGCGGGACCGAGGTGCGGATCTGGATCCAGCTGGACGGGCGGGAGCGGACGCCCGGACGGGGCCACCGCTCCGTACGGCGAGGCCGACAGAAGAAATTGGTCTCTACCTTTAACCGTCCCCGATCCCTTCCTTAAGCGCACCCTAAGATCCTCAACCCCCGTCCGGATCAGGCACTTTGCCCGATTCCGGCTCGCTAGCGTGCTGCCGCACCCACCCCCGGGAAACCCCCCGTGAATCCCCGCGAACAGCGAAGGCAGGCACGCGCATGAGCACGCACCGGCGCAGGATCAGTGGCAGAAACAAGGCGATCGGCGGAGCTGTCGCCGCGGCTGTGATCGGTGGCGGCGCGCTCCTGCTCACCGGTACCGCACAGGCGGCCGGCGTGGGCGCCGCGTACACGAAGACCAGCGACTGGTCGACGGGTTACACCGCGCAGTACGTCGTCACGAACAACACCGGCCAGACGGAGAAGAGCTGGAAGCTGGAGTTCGACCTGCCCTCCGGCGCCAGGCTGAGCTCCCTCTGGAACGCCGAGTCCAGCGTGAGCGGACAGCACGTCACCGTGACACCGCCCAAGTGGGACACCGACGGCCTCGCGCCCGGCAAGTCCGTCACCGTCGGCTTCGTCGTCAACGGCACCGGAGACCCGAGCAGTTGTCTCGTCGACGGCGCCAAGTGCTCCGCGGACGACGGCCCGACGCCCGAACCGAGCGGCCGCCCGACACAGTCCGCGACACCGACGCCCACTCCCACCCCCAGCAAGACGGCGACCCCCACGGCCACCCCCACCCCGTCCCAGAGCTCCGGCACCGGCACCAAGGCGAGCACCGGCTTCGCCCCCTACGTCGACACCTCCCTCTACCCCGCCTTCGACCTCCTCGCGAGCGCCGACGCGACCGGCGTGAAGAACTACAACCTCGCCTTCATCACCGACGGCGGCGGCTGCACGCCCAAGTGGGGCGGTGTGACCGACCTCGGCAGCGACGGGGTCGCCTCACAGATCGGCGCGCTCCGCGCCAAGGGCGGCGACGTCCGCGTCTCCTTCGGCGGCGCCTCCGGTTCCGAACTGGCGACGACGTGCTCCTCGGCGGACGCGCTGGCCACGGCGTACGGCAAGGTCGTGGACCAGTTCAAGCTGACCAAGGTCGACTTCGACGTCGAGGGCGGCGCGCTCCCGAACACCACGGCGAACACGAACCGCGCGAAGGCGATAGCCAAGCTCCAGGCGGCCCACCCCGACCTGGACGTCTCCTTCACCCTCCCGGTCATGCCCGAGGGCCTCACCCAGGACGGAGTGAACCTCCTCTCCAACGCCAAGTCCAACGGCGCGAGGATCAACACCGTCAACATCATGGCCATGGACTACGGCGCCTCCTACAGCGGCGACATGGGCACCTACGCCGAGCAGGCGGCCACCGCAACGCAGGCGCAGGTCAAGAGCGTGCTCGGCCTCTCCGACGCCGCCGCGTGGAAGGCGGTCGCGGTCACCCCGATGATCGGCGTCAACGACGTCTCGTCCGAGATCTTCAAGGTCGACGACGCCACCCAGCTGACGGCCTTCGCCAAGTCCAAGGGCCTCGGCGGTCTCTCCATGTGGTCGGCGACCCGCGACAAGCAGTGCGACGGCGGCACCAAGCCCACGGCCGACGCCACCTGCAGCTCGGTCGTCCAGGACAAGTTCGCCTTCTCGAAGGCGTTCGGGGCCTTCAACTGACCACAGGCACAACCGACCACCGCACAACGGGGGCCGATGCGCCCCGGCCGGACCTCCCCCCACCCGGCCGGGGCGCTGCTCAGTCGGCCTCCACCGCAGGCAGCGTCCCCGTCCGTGCCGCCTGCCCGTACCAGAGGGCGCTCGACTTCGGCGTACGAGTGAGGGTGGCGTAGTCGACATACACCGCCCCGAAACGCTTCTCGTAGCCGTACGCCCACTCGAAGTTGTCCATCAGGGACCACAGGTAGTAGCCGCGCACGTCCGCCCCGTCGGTGATCGCGCGGCGCACCGCCGCGAGATGCTTCTCCAGGTAGGCGATGCGCTCGGGGTCGTGGACGCGGCCGTCGGGGTCGGGCTTGTCGTCGTAGGCCGCGCCGTTCTCGGTGATGTACAGCGGCAGTCCGGGCGCCTCCCTCGTGTACCGCATGATCAGCTCGTGCAGGCCCGTCGGGTCGATCGTCCAGCCCATCTCGGTGCGCTCGCCCGGGGTCTGGTGGAAGGCGACGTCGTCCGCGCCCGGCCAGGGGGAGTGGGCGCTGGCGCCGTGGCCGTCGGCGCGCGGACCGCTCGGGTCCGCCTCGGCCGCCGAGACCAGCGCGGGCGTGTAGTAGTTGAGGCCCAGCGCGTCCAGCGGCTGGTTGATGGCGCTCAGGTCGCCGTCGAGGACGTACGACCAGTCGGTGATCGGCTCGGTCGCCGAGAACAGGGACTCCGGGTACGCCCCGTGCAGGATCGGGCCGTGGAAGACGCCGTTGGCCAGGTCGTCGATCTTTCGCACCGCCGCCAGATCCGCCGGGTTCTGCGGCGAAAGGGGCCTGACGACCGAGGAGTTGAGGCTGAGCGCGACCGAGTTGCGGGCCGGCATCACCGACCGCAGCGCCGAAGTGCCGAGCCCGTGCGCCAGGTTCAGGTGGTGCGCGGCCCGCAGCGAGGCCTCCGGCTCCGTCCGGCCCGGCGCGTGCACCCCGGAGCCGTAGCCCAGAAACGCGCTGCACCAGGGCTCGTTGAGCGTGATCCACTGCTCCACGCGGTCGCCCAGCGCCTCGCCCACGATCTGCGCGTACTCGGCGAACCTGAGCGCCGTGTCCCGCTCCGGCCAGCCGCCCGCGTCCTCCAGCTCCTGCGGCAGGTCCCAGTGGTAGAGGGTGACGGCCGGCTTGATGCCGTGCTCGAGCAGCTCGTCGACCAGCCGCCGGTAGAAGTCCAGGCCGACCTGCACCGCAGGCCCGCGGCCCGTCGGCTGCACCCGCGACCAGGAGATCGAGAAGCGGTAGGCGGTCAGGCCCAGCTCGGCCATGAGCGCCACGTCTTCGCGGTACCGGTGGTAGTGGTCGACAGCGATGTCACCGTGCTCGCCGCCGGCGGTCCTGCCCGGCGTATGACTGAAGGTGTCCCAGATCGAGGGCGTACGACCGCCCTCCCGCACCGCCCCCTCGATCTGGTACGCGGATGTCGCGGCGCCCCAGAGGAAGGCGGGGGGAAAGGTCACCGGGGTCGCCGGCTGTGCGGACTCAGGCATGGAAGCGCTCCCATAAGTGGTCGTCGAGACCGAAGAGTTGGAGGGGAGGGGTGGGGGAGGGACAGGAGGAGGAGAGGGGCCGAGGCGGCGCCGACCCGGCCCCCAGGGACGTACAACGACGTACGGCAGCACCGGATGACGAGGCGTCAGCCCTTGATCGCGCCCTGCATGATGCCGCCCACGATCTGCTTGCCGAACAGGATGAACGCGATCAGCAGCGGCAGCGTGCCCAGCAGCGCGCCCGCCATGATCACCGCCTGGTCGGGGACGTAACCGGTGCCGAGCGCGTTGAGGGCGACCTGCACGGTCGGGTTCTGCTGGTTGAGGGCGATGATCGGCCACAGGAAGTCGTTCCAGGCGAACACGAAGGTGAGCAGGCCGAGGACCGCCATCGCGGGCCGCGCGGCAGGGAAGACCACGTGCCAGACGACTCTCAGGCTGCTCGCCCCGTCCACCCGGGCCGCCTCGATCAGCTCGGTGGGCAGCGCCTGCACCAGGTACTGCCGCATGAAGAACGTGCCGAAGGCGCTGACCAGGGTGGGCAGGATGACCGTCTGCAGCTGATTGGACCAGCCCAGGTCCGCCATCCACAGATACAGGGGTACGACGGCCAGTTGCGGCGGGATCATCATCGTGCCGATGGTCAGCAGCAGCAGGGTGCTCGAGAACCTGAACCGCAGCTTGGCGAAGGCGAACCCGGCGAGCGTGGAGAACACGACCGTACCGATGGTGATGGTTCCGGCGACGATCGTGGAGTTGACCATCGCGGTGCCGAGCCCGGCCTGGTCCCACGCGGCCTGCAGGTTCTTGAACAGGTTCGCGCCGAACCACAGGGGCGGCGGTGACTGCGCGAGCCGCTCGTTGTTGCGTGACGCCGCGATGGCCGTCCAGACCAGCGGGGCCAGCGAGATCAGCGCGAAGACCGTCAGGACGACATAGGTGACCGGACCCGCGTGCATCTGCTTGCCCGCGCCCATCACCCGGCGGGACCGTCGCGGCTCCTTACGTCCCTGAGGCAACGTCAGTTCACTGGTGGTCATTGGGACTTCCTCAGCCGTCGGGTGATCAGCAGGTTGACCGCGGCGACGATCAGCAGGATCAGGAACATCGTCCAGGCGATCGCGGAGGCCTTGCCGAGGTTGCCGATGCCCCAGCCCTGGTCGTACATGTACAGGCCGAGCGTCTGGTACTGGTGCGCGGAGCCGCCCTTCGAGCCGCTGACCCCGCCGAACAGGAGCGGCTCACCGAACAGCTGCGTCGCGCCGATCGTGGAGACGACCACCGTGAACAGGATCGTCGGCCGCAGCATCGGGATCGTCACATGGCGGAACTGCTGCCAGCGGCCCGCGCCGTCGATCGCCGCCGACTCGTACAGGTCGGAGGGGATCGCCTGCATCGCCGCGAGGTAGATCAGCGCGTTGTAGCCCGTCCACCGCCAGATCACGATCGTGGAGACGGCGAACTGCCCGCCCCAGTCGGACTCGCGCCAGTTGATCGGGTCGACCCCCACGAAATGGAGCAACCAGTTGATCATGCCGCCGTCCCACGAGTACAGCAGCGTGAAGAC
>Ga0105246_10001872_pt1 | contig 12679 bp, 11 predicted proteins | sample KBSM64metaG_FD_99694 | JGI IMG/M metagenome (GOLD analysis project Ga0105246, IMG submission 99694) | Miscanthus rhizosphere microbial communities from Kellogg Biological Station, Michigan, USA - KBS M6-4 metaG | ecosystem: Host-associated > Plants > Roots > Rhizosphere > Soil | place...
ACCAGCACTGCACCAAACGGTTTCATCCATTGTTTACCCATTACGAACAACCTCCTCATATGTTAACTTCTCAAACTTGAAGCGATTTGATACCTTAACAGACGGGACAAATTCCATAATGTTGCACTTGACGGTGCCGATTATATACAATTTAATATGAAACGCAAAAAAGCCCCTTGCGGGACTTCTTCATTGTTCACTGGTGTTAAATCTTATTGATTCTCCAGCTCTTCCTTGCTTACCAGACTAACTAAAGCGTTTACAGCCTGATCGGCATCCGCGCCCTCTGCACTGATCTGGATTTCTGTACCTGTGCTAATGGCAAGGCTCATAATTCCCATGATACTTTTAGCGTTTACTTTTTTATCGTCCTTTTCGACGAACACTTCAGATGAGTACTTATTCGCTTCCTGAACGAACAGTGCCGCAGGTCTGGCATGGAGACCCGTTTTCAAACGGACAACTACCGGGTGCTTTGTCATAGAAACTTACCCCCCTATTATGAAATCTGGACATTAAATACACAATTATATTTATACAACATTATACCATTAACCCGTGCTGGACACTAGAAGAAAAAACACGGCTCGCTAACATAGGCAGAAAGCCGAGAGTTAATCATCTTCTTCACACGTACGAGTAACCTACAATGACCTAAAAAGGTCATAACAAAACTTAAACTTAAATAATTTATCTCAACCTTCAACTATACTTCAACTATAACGTTCGGCACGCACTTTCTCAGCCAGTTCATCAATTTTCCGAAGGCGATGGTTCACACCTGATTTACTCACGGTGCCCTTCAGCAACTCGCCAACTTCTTTGAGATTGATATCTGGGTGAGCAAGCCTTACCTCGGCCACTTCACGCAGCTTATCCGGAAGAGATTCCAAGCCCACTTCCTTTTGCAGTAAACGGATATTATCGATTTGTCTGACGGCCGCTCCAATCGTTTTGTTCAGATTAGCTGTCTCGCAATTGACGATCCGATTCACCGAGTTACGCATGTCCCGCATGATTCGCACATCTTCAAACTTGAACAAGGCCTGATGAGCACCAATGATGCTAAGCAATTCAATGATTTTCTCACCTTCCTTAATGTATAGGATGAATCCTTTTTTCCTTTCTATACACCGGGCATTGAGATGAAATTCATTCGCCAGATCTACCAGTGCCTGACAATGCTCTTCATACATGGAGGCGATCTCCAGATGGTACGAAGAGCCCTCTGGATTATTCACTGATCCGCCTGCCAAAAACGCACCTCGAAGATATGCCCGCTTGCAACAGTTCTTCTCCAGAAGTTCGGCGTTAATGCCAGGAGTAAACAGGAATCCTTCCGAGACGATGTGCAGTTCCTTTAAAATCTCCTGAACCATAGTCGGAACACGAACAATGTACACATTGTTCTTTTTCAGCCGCATTTTTTTGCGAACCAACAATTCCGTATGCACTTGAAAATGCTTTTTAAGCAGAGAGTATGCCCTTCTTGCGATCGCAGCATTCTCTGTCGAAATATCCAAGATGACTTTTTTATTCGATAACTGTACCGAACCCAGCATACGGATGAGGGCTGAAAGTTCCGCCTGTTCGCAGCACGCTTCGCTTTCAATCATCGTTAATTCTTTTTTGGTCTGTGCTGCAAATGACATGGGACTTCACCTCTTCCGTAACATCCAATTTTGAACCAATTGATAAATATGATGACTTAGCTTATCAGCATCATGACGCAGATAGGTTTTGAACAGAACAAGGGTGTCGGCGACAACCTGATATCCTGAACTTTTCAGCACATTCATATCGAGAACAACCGGCTTTGCTCCTTTTTCCGCATACTTATTTTGCACTTGCAGCGGAATATCACCATTATTAACAATCACATAGTCAAAGAGCTGATGACCAATATGCTCATGAACGGCTTTAAGATGATCGCTCACCGTATAATTATCGGTTTCTCCTGGCTGTGTCATCACGTTACAGATAAACATCTTTACTGCATCGGTTTCGACAACCGCCTCTGCCAGTTTGGGCACAAGCAGGTTAGGAAGGATACTTGTATAAAGACTGCCTGGGCCGATCAGAATTGCATCCGCCTGACGTATGGCTTCCACAGCCTCTGGCAACGGCTCCACGTGATCCGGTTCAAGGAAAACACGTTTAATGCGTCCGCCTGCCTCCGGAATTTTGGACTCGCCCGTAATAATCGATCCATCCTCCATCTCGGCATGTAACACAACAGCCTGACCCGCTGCTGGAAGCACCTGACCCCTAACGGCAAACACGCGGCTAAGCTCCCGCACAGCGGTCACAAAGTCGCCTGATATATCCGTCATTGCAGCCAATATCAAATTACCCAGGCTGTGGCCTGCAAGCCCCGCACCTGTGTTGAAACGATATTTTAACATATCCGAAAGCAGTGGTTCAACATCTGCTAGCGCGGTAAGCACGTTACGAATGTCGCCAGGAGGCGGCATTTGCAGCTCACTACGCAGGATGCCTGAACTTCCACCATCATCGGCAACCGTAACGATGGCCGTGATATCCATCGGCTTCTCTTTTAAACCGCGTAACATCACAGATAATCCGGTTCCGCCGCCCATAACAACGATTCTCGGACGTTCTCTCCGTGGTCCGGCCTCTTTCATCCCTTCACCCTCTTCAATGACGGTCCCGGTCAGCGTCGCGATGGCTTACGGTAACAGCTTCAGTCTCACTGCTTCCGAGCATTTTGCCCAAATATTCCGATATTGCTACCGAACGATGCTTGCCTCCGGTACAGCCGATTCCAATAATAACCTGGCTTTTGCCTTCCTTCCGGTATTGCGGAATCAGAAAATGCAGCATATCCAGTAGCTTGGTCAGAAACGCTTGCGTTTCCGGCCATTTCATAACATATTCGTACACTTCACTATTTTGTCCTGTATTCGGCCGCAAATGATCAATATAATGCGGATTCGGCAAAAAACGAACATCGAATACGAGATCCGCATCAATCGGAATACCGTATTTAAATCCGAAGGACGTTATATTCACGGATAACATCTGGCTCTCCAAGTGAGAGAACCGTGAGATGATGCGCTCCTTCAATTGAGCAGGCTTCATTGTGCTGGTATTCAGCACCTGAGTTGCCGAATTTTTGAGTTCTTCCAGCATCTTGCGCTCCAGCTTGATGCCGTCCAGCGGCATGCCTTCCGGAGCAAGCGGATGTCTACGTCTACTCTCTTTATAGCGCTGAACCAACACAGAATCTGTCGCATCCAAAAATAAAATCTCACAGTGGATCGTAAAATGATCCTTGATATAATTCAAAGACTCGGATAATGCCGTAAAGAATTCACGTCCCCGCAGATCGATGACCAGCGCTACTTTACCGATCTTACCATTGGACTGTTCGATCAGTTCTGCGAATTTGGGAATTAAAACAGGCGGTAAATTATCTACACAGAAAAACCCCAGATCCTCCAGGCTCTGCACAGCTATCGTTTTACCCGCTCCGGACATGCCGGTAATGATAATGAGCGTGGCGCCTGTGCCTGGTGAGCCTTCACCGTCAAGCATAAATGTCCCCTCCTTATCATATTGCTGTCGGATTATCGTGTTACGAGTTTACTACGAACGCAAGAGGAGACCTGCCGCACCTACGATACCTGCATCATTACCCAGCGTTGCTTCCAAAATCTGAACTCCCTGTTGTAGCGGTTCCGGTGTCAATTGAGCAAACACGGTGCGAATCTCATCAAACAGGAAGTCTCCCGCCTTGGATACACCACCGCCAACAATGAACAATTCCGGATTCAGTACAGCGGCTACGGTTGCCATGGATTTGCCCAAATAATACGCTGCACGGTTTACAATCCGCAACGCCACTTCGTCGCCCGCTTTGGCCGCATCAAATACTTCCTTGGCAGCAATTTTGTCTACCAAAGCAAGGGAAGTATGGTCACCACGCTCTACAGCATCCTTTGCCATACGGATGATGCCCGTTGCAGATGATACTGTCTCAACACATCCCATTTTACCACAGCCACACTTGATCGCTTCCAGATCAGGCACCACGCTGATATGGCCCAGTTCCCCTGCCATACCCGAGAAACCTTGATAAATTTTACCATTCAGGATAAGGCCACCACCAACGCCTGTACCGAGTGTGAAGCACACACAATTGTCTACACCCTTGCCTGCGCCAGCCCAAGCTTCACCGAGAGCAGCAACGTTTGCATCGTTATCTATTTTGACAGGCTTGCCCAGACGTTCTTCCAGAACCGAACGAATGGCTACATTCCGAAATCCGATGTTAGGAGCATGAACAATAATCCCCTCGCGTACATTTGTGAAACCGGCAACTCCTGCACCGACACCTTCAAGCTGTTCCCAGCTGTATGGTGATTCGGCTACGATATGACGGACATACTTCTCGATGTTGGCGATAACCGTGTCAACGCCCTGGTCCACTTCAGTCGGCCCTTCATACGTATGCATAAGCTGACCTTGATCATCACATATACCGACCTTGATTGCTGTTCCGCCGAGATCGACCCCAACGTAGATTTTCTCAGACATGCTGCAAGCCACCTTTATCTATCTAAAATAGTTTAAGTCCTACGTACCAACTATAATTGAAGGATACGCCGGGGTCAAGACGAGAAGACCTCACGCGCAACATGCTTTGGCAAGGTTGTGAACGTCATCACACACCATCTTTGAATACGCATACACCCTCCTCTTAATCTATTAAAACGCTATGCTCCCTGCTTCCCTATTAGAAAGGGAAGCCTCAACTCATGATATTTCAGCATCACTCGTTCCATTCGTAAAAAATGACAATTGTCATCTGATATTCATGACAATGATTACTAAACCCTTCACGTTCCCACAGTTAAGATGAATGTATAACATTCGATCAGAAGAAGGACGTGACCATACATGAACTCCCACAATAACGTGATACAACTGGATAATGTCAGTAAACAGTTCGGAAAGAAACAGGCTGTCCGCCAGGTTTCACTCCAGATCGCACAAGGTTCGATTACAGCTATTCTCGGACCTAACGGTGCAGGCAAAACAACCACGATCAAAATGATGCTCGGTCTAACCAGCCCTTCTTCAGGCGAGATTAAGATACTTGGATTGCCTCCAGGTCACAAGCAGGTGCAACAACGAATCGGTGTCATGATGCAGGATGTCAGTGTCATGGATTTCCTCACCGTACGTGAGATCATTCGCATGGTACATAGCTATTATCCGTCACCGCTAGATACAGCAGCTCTTGAGAAATTAACCGGGCTCTCCCCGGCTGATTTGAATCGGAGAGCAGAGAAGCTATCTGGGGGACAGAAGCGTAGTTTGAATTTTGCCTTGGCTATGACGGGGAACCCCGATATTCTTTTTTTCGATGAACCCACAGTTGGCTTGGATTCTGAGACCCGCAGGCAATTCTGGTCACAGATCCGTACACTCGCACAGCAGGGTAAAACGGTGGTCTTCACCACGCATTACCTCCATGAAGCCGATGAAGTGGCTGATCGAATTATCCTGTTCAATGAAGGAGCTATTGCCGCCGATGGAACGCCGGAGCAAATTAAAAACGGGATGACTAAGCGGACCTTATCCTTCACCTATATCCCTCCCCTTAATGGCGGCAGCCGCGAATCGGCTCATACAGAAAATGATGAAACAGCCGCGGCCGCCAATCAGGCCATGATTGAAAAACTGTCTGGAGTGGACCAGGTGCTATATCGACAAAACCGCTGCATCCTCCAAAGCCAAGATACAGATGCACTGATTCGTCAAATTATAACGATGCAGCTTCCGGTTCGGGACATCCGTATTGAAACGGGACAACTGGACGATGCCTATGCATCTATGCTGAATAACGTGAAGGAGGAACAATGATATGTCGATGTTAATCGCTCAATCCCGTGCAGAGATGATTCGTATGATCCGTAACGTATATTTTGTGTTCTGGTCTTTGCTGATGCCCGTTCTGTTTTACATTCTATACACACGTATATTTACAACCGATGCTGTGGATGCCAAGGAATGGAATGCACACTATCTCATGTCGATGACCTGCTTTAGTGTGATGGGATCCTCCATTATGACACTCGGCATTCGCCTTGTGCAGGAAAGAGCCCACGGCTGGGTCACCTACCTGCGAGTCACACCGCTACCGAACTCTATTTATTTCGGCGGCAAGATGATCGGCCAGACCTTCATCCACTTATGCTCGATTATCGTCATCTTCACATCTGGTTACTTGATTAACGGTGTCTCTCTCACCTTCTCACAGTGGGTCAGCTCTGCACTCTGGATTCTTGCCGGTTCCCTTCCTTTTCTCGCCCTCGGCACCTGTATAGGCACGTTACGGAGGGTAGATACAGCAAGTGGATTAAGCAATGCCTTATACCTTTCTCTTGCCCTGCTTGGAGGCATGTGGATGCCGCTGAATGTGATGCCAGACTGGCTCGCACAGATTGGCCGCTGGCTTCCCTCCTACAGTTTTGGCAATGGTGCATGGAGCATCATCGGCGGTGGGGTTCCGCAATTGCGGGACATCCTTCTTTTAGGAGGTTATCTGGCGGTATTTATGTTACTATCCACATATATCCGCAGCAGACAGAAGGAGGCGTAACTTCGGCACATGTTTCAAGGATTTGAGCTTTTCCCTAAACGATTCGGAATCTATCCATACATATGGATGATCTATTTAGCCATGCCCCTATACTACCTGACGAACGCTCATGGACATGAACAATATATCGGAATAACCGCTTTTATCGCTTTTGTCTTGACCTATCGACAGCTGTATATGACAGCAGGGAAATTTATTTTTTCCTATTGGCTCATTCTGCAAATGTTATGTGTTCTGATTCTGACTCTGATCATTGATCCAAACATGTTTTTTCTTGGATTTTTCACAGCGAACTTCATCGGATGGTACACCGAAAAGCGACTCTTTCGATTATTTTTATTGGTATTTGCCATTATTCAGACGATCCCGATCGCTATGGCAATCGCTTTTAACCAGCTCAGCGCTGAGCAACTCTTGTTCTTTACTCCATTTTATATCATCATGCTGATTTCTCCCTATGGCATTCGAACCATGCTGGATCGTCAGCAGCTCGAAGCTAAACTTGATGAAGCTCAGCAACATATCAGGGAGTTAATCAAACGGGAAGAACGCATGCGAATAGCCAGAGATCTTCATGATACGATGGGGCATACCCTATCATTGATCACATTAAAGAGTGAGTTGGTGACCAAACTGATCGCCAAAAATCCAGAACGAGCAATTCAGGAAGCACGCGAGATTGAACGCACCTCCAGGGCAGCTCTTCGTGAAGTGCGCCAACTTGTCTCCGATATGCGAGCGATTAGTATCGCAGAAGCATTAGCCGATGCCAGAGAGATGCTACGAAGCGCAGATATCGAGTTACAACTGTCTGCTCAGCAAGAGACCTGCAGCGATGTACCTGATCTAACGCAGAATATGGTCAGCCTATGTCTACTTGAGGCTGTGACTAATATTGTGAAGCACAGCAAGGCAACCTGGAGCCTGATTTTACTGAAGCGAGAAACGGATGGGATTTATATTACAATTCAAGATAACGGAACAGGCATTTCAAGTGATCAGCATCCCGGCAATGGTCTAAAAGGCATGTCGGAACGGCTTCATCTGATTGATGGATCTCTCCAGATCGACTCCGATACTAAAGGCACCCGGCTGGCACTTTTCTTTCCCATCGTTGCAAACAAATCGCAAGGAGGTGCGTCCGTATGATTCGTATTTTGATCGTGGAGGATCAGCGTATGCTTCGAGGGGCTTTAGCCTCCCTGCTTGATCTTGAGGATGATTTTGAGGTCATTGGTGAGGCCGGAAACGGGGAGGAAGCCCTGCAGCGTATCATTTCACTACAGCCCGACCTGTGTCTGATGGACATTGAGATGCCTGTCATGAGCGGTTTAGATGTTGCTGAACGGATGCAGCAGCTTGGATTGAACTGCCGCATCATCATTCTCACAACCTTTGCGCGCCCCGGATTTCTGGAGCGGGCTGTACAGGCAGGCGTGCAGGGCTACTTACTTAAAGACGAACCCAGTGACCGCCTTGCCGAAGCTATCCGCCGTGTCATGAATGGAGGCCGTGAAGTGTCACCAGAGCTTGTGTTTGGTGCAGCCAAAACATTCAATCCGCTCACAGAGCGAGAAAAGGAAGTATTGAAATTAGCCGCAACTGGTATGAATGCCAATCATATAGCCGCTTCACTGCACCTGTCTTATGGAACAGTACGTAATTATTTGTCGGAGGCCTTTGCCAAACTGGATGCCAAGAACCGGATGGAAGCCGTTGCTACAGCGGAGGAAAAGGGCTGGCTGTGAGCACAGACTTTTTTGCTCCAAGGAACAAGAACTTCTCTTCGTTCGGTATAGAATGGTATACATTTTTACATCATCGCGATACGTTTCTAATGCGATAATGATTCGAACTTTGCTTCATTATAATACCTCCCTCTTCAGGGGCAGGTATAACAAATAAACGCCTTCCAGTGAAATACTGGAGGCGTTTATTCTTTTTTCCCAACCATTCAGCGAACTCTTGAAAATCAGTTACAGCTTGGTCTCTACACGCACTGGTTCGTCGGTCTTCTCCATCTTGTTTACATCCAGAATATCCAGCATGAAGACAAAGATCGGAATACCAATAATCAAGCCCCAGATGCCGAGGAAATGCTGCGACAGAATCAACACGATAAAGGTGTAAAACATCGGCAGCTTGGTCTTGTGTGCCATCAGCTTTGGATTCAGGAAGTATGTTTCCAGAGCATGAATAATGATGATGATGATGATCACGATGATACTCATCTGCAGTCCGCCCATTTGATACCCGATCAGACAGAGCGGCACAAGCGAGATCATAACCCCTGCTACAGGCACCAGACTGAGCAGGAAGACCATAATTGTTAACGCGAACAAGTAAGGGTAACCCAAGATCCACAATCCGAGCATCGTCAGCACCGTATTAAATACGGCAATCAGTAGCTGAGCTTCAATAACTTTACCGAAAGAAGATACAAATTTGTCGCCCAAGTATGCCACTTCATTATAAAACCAGCCGATTTTACTTGTTTTAAACTTGGACGTGAATTTATAGATTTCTTTTTTCTGCAACAGGAAGAACAGGCTCAAAATAATAACCAGCAGGATGAATTCCAGCCACTTACTAAAGGCAAAAATGTATTTCAGTGCTTCGTTGGTATAATTTTTAATGTCGAAGGACTGTAGATAACCAGCGATCTTGGAGGCAAAATTATCACCATCCGCCGTGTCGAGAAATTTCATAATCTCGTTGGTTAACTGCACAACTTGATCCACAATTCGTGGTGAATATCTGGAAATACCAAGAACAATTCCGGCTATCACAATCATATACAGCAGAATGACCACGACTTTATAGTCGATTGAAAAAAATCGATTCAAACCTCTCGTAATGAGATGCTGCAACCTGTTCATGACGTAAGTCACCAGGAACAACAGCAGAATCATATGAAGCATACTCCCCATACTGAACAAAATTAAACAGAACAACAGCAGAATCAGAAAACGTCTAACCGTTGCATTCTGAAGCCAATCTTTTATCATTTCCCCCAACACCTTCACCTCACAGCTAATATACCCCTTATGTATACGAAATCATGCCCACCATCGTTTCAAAAAAAGAGAAGCCCTCCGGCTTCTCTCAGTTCATGAGACTTCCCGTTGTCTCTTATAACTATTTATCACTTGCCATGAGGCTGTCATGCATATTACTTATCCAGCGTTTCGCTCCAATCGTGTACGACGCTTCCCTCCAGAAACTTTTCACAATCCATCGCTGCCATACAACCTGATCCTGCAGCTGTAATGGCTTGACGATATTTCGTATCCTGAACATCACCACATGCAAATACACCTGGAATATTGGTTTCTGTTGTTCCTGGCTTAACCACAACATACCCATGCTCATCCAATGTAATGGCATTGCCAAGAAATCCAGTGTTTGGCGTGTGTCCGATTGCAACGAATACACCATCTGCTTCGAGCAACTCTTCCTGACCAGTTTCATTGTTGCGCACCTTCAACCCTTTGACACCCGTTGCTTCAGGTACAACCTCAAGAGGTGTACGGTTCAAAGCCCACTTCACCTTCTCGTTGCTGCGAGCACGGTCCTGCATAATCTTGGATGCGCGCAGTTCATCACGGCGGTGAACCAACGTAACATCTGTAGCAAAACGAGTCAAAAAGCTCGCTTCTTCCATAGCAGAGTCACCACCGCCCACCACAACGATCTTTTTACCACGGAAGAAAAAACCGTCACATGTTGCACATGTGCTGACTCCCCGACCTACATTCTCCTGCTCTCCCGGAATACCGAGATAGCGAGCCGAAGCACCTGTAGAGATGATGATAGAGTCTGCTTCCAACTCACCGATACCGCCAACATTCACTTTGAAAGGCTGCTTACTGAAATCAACCTCTTCCACCCAGCCATTCTTAAATTCAGCGCCAAAACGCTCCGCTTGCTTCCGCATGTTGTCCATTAATTCAGGGCCCATAATTCCTTGCGGAAAACCTGGAAAGTTCTCAACTTCTGTAGTCGTTGTCAATTGCCCGCCCGGCTGAAGACCTTCAATCACAAGCGGATTCAGATTCGCACGAGCCAGATATATCGCTGCTGTCAGACCCGCAGGTCCGGTTCCGATCACAATCGTTCTGTATTTAGACATATAGATACAGCCTCCTTCATCAGGTTGAGATGTGTAATGGTCGCGAATAATTTGCCAAGATAATATCCTACAGGCATTTTGAGACCTATTCGTTAAGTTTACCCGTTTTCCCGGTTAATGTATCCTTCTTTTCAAGAGAACAATGCTTTCAAGCTGAATTACAACGTGGATCTAACCATTTGGCGGGGTTGTGCTGCAGATCTGATTGAGCTGTCTCGCATATTTGCTGACGGTCGATGCAGATATGCCATAACGTTCAGCAACGCTTTGATACGTTACTGGCCGGCTACGATTTTTTGAAGCCAGATACTCCAGTCCTGCAGCCCAGCCTTCAATCTGTTTGGAACCGGACAGATCCGGACGCATCCTGGAGACATAATCTGTCCAGATCCGCTCCATCTCTTGCTGCAGTTCGGCTCTCGCCTCAGACATCTGAAGCGCCCGATCAACAACAGCCTGCCAATGGGGAGATGCTCCTGTTTTGGTCTGTTTCTCCGTGATTCCCGTCTTACCCAGCTTATGAATAGGTTTCAGAGCCTCTGGAGTGAAAGGTAGAGACAGTTTGGCTTCCGTTTCATGATACTCGGCTCTTTGCAGATCATGCAAAATGCTCTGTGCCGCCTTGACCAAGGCAGGCTCTTCGCCAGGTTCATCAATGAACAGTTGCAGTGCCTGTTGCACCTCGTAATCACCAATCATGCCAAGCGCATGAATAACCTGCAGCTTGGTTGCCTGATCTCCATGTCGCAGCGCCCAGAAGAATGATGAGCGAATGAGTGGATCATTTTTCATCTCTTCCGGAATACCATTGCCATAGTCCTCCCATTGCTTGAACTGCTCATCAAAAGGAAGATGGTAATGGTAGCTTAACTTATTCGGCTCCTGTGAGCCTTGAAGCACTGCTTCAAGACCAGACAAATAATAACGAGCCACCTCTGAACCTGGATCGAGTTTGTTCACATGATTCCACAGCCGCTTAGCAATGTCATAACGTTCCGTGTTGAACGCCGCCACTGCTGCGTAATGCGCTAATGCCGGATCAGCAGCGGTTTCTTCAACTTTGAGCAGCCGGCGGAAATGGATGTAGGCCGCGTCGTGCTGGCCCAGAATACCCATTGTCGTAGCCAGCTTGTACACCTGCTCGTGCTGGTATGGCACGATCGTACGCAGTTTTTTGATCAACAGCAGCACTTGATCTGTTCGATTCTCATTTTGATAGAAGATCGCCAGATTACAAAGTGCGTGCAGATTGCCCGGTTCCTGTTCCAGCACTTCAGCGATAGTCTCTTTCGCTTTAGAAAACAGTCCCATATAATAATAGGCGAGAGCCAGATTATTACGGGCAGCGAGATAATCCGGATAATCGGGAGACATGCCTTCGAGCAACTCTGCAGCTTGGGCAAACTTCCCCTCTTCCAGAAACTCGCGTGCCTGATCGTGCTCCACAACACCTTTGCGTGACTTGATTCGATTTAATTTGGCCGGGCGATCCAGCTCATAATACAAAAGCTCCATCATTTCTTCGGCTTCCGTCATGAACTGCCCCTGCGTGTCTTCCTCCAGATAGGTCACCAGCGCACGCTCGGCTTCCTCGAATTGATCCATGTTGGCATAATTGTTCGCCATATAGAAATAACATTCCGTCATCGACGGATCAACCACATCCAGCACATTTGCCAGAATAGCGTTGGAGGCTTCATAATCCCCCTTTTCTGACAATATACCTGCCATATTACAATGATTCACCGGGTTATCCGGCTCGTACTCAACAGCTTTACGAAAATATTTCAATGCCTTGTCGACATGATTACGGTCCAGCGAGCGGACAGCTCTTTCAAAAAAGAAAGAAGCATCCAAGTGAATCGGTATAATATTGGCAAGGTGACCCTCGGTCCGCACTAGCTTGCCCTTCATCT
>Ga0105246_10001873_pt1 | contig 12677 bp, 12 predicted proteins | sample KBSM64metaG_FD_99694 | JGI IMG/M metagenome (GOLD analysis project Ga0105246, IMG submission 99694) | Miscanthus rhizosphere microbial communities from Kellogg Biological Station, Michigan, USA - KBS M6-4 metaG | ecosystem: Host-associated > Plants > Roots > Rhizosphere > Soil | place...
CAAACCGAGAACGTGGAGATGCCGGCAGAATTGCAGGCAGTGACGGGCTCCCTGCTGCGTCAGGCCAACACGGTCCGTTGACCGTCCCGGACGCGGCCGCATCACGGCCGACCCGGGACGGGTAACTAGTCCGCGAGGATGTGGTACAGCGCCCGCCGGGCTTCATCGATTTTCTCCACCGCGGCCTGGCGCTGTTGATCGCTTGCCGCCATGCGGAACTGATGGATGACCCGCATCAGCTTTACCACGCTCTGGTGAAACGCGGGCAGCGCTCCCTCGGGGTCCGCATCCCAGGCGTTGCTGAGGTCTTCGGCGTGCTCGGCCACGTAGGCCTTGCCTGCATCCGTGAGCGTGAATTCGGTGCGGCGGCCCTCCCCCACGGGTTCGATCAGTTCTTCATCCACAAGCTGCTGGAGCGTCGGGTAAATGGACCCGGGGCTGGGCCGCCAGGCTCCGGACGTCTTTTCCGCGATTGTCTGGATCAGCCCGTACCCGTTGGACGGAGATCCGGCCAGGAGGGAAAGAATCGCCCAGCGGACATCACCCCTATTGGCCCGCCGAAAACCGCCAGGGCCGAAGCCCGGTCCAAACCCAGGCCCAAACCCGCCGCGTCCGAACCCGCCGTGGCCATGGGGTCCGCGGCGGCTCCTGCCACGCTCGAAACGACCATTGCCGGGCCCGCAGTCGCCGAACTTGTTCTCTTGAATGCCTTTCATGACGCCATCACCTTCCTCGAATCGTTGGACGCCAACGGTCTGGCGATACTTAACGATATATCGCTGAATATTGCCGTGCAAGACCTTTACTCTCTAGCAGAGCTAGCTACCCGCGGGTAGCATTGAGGGACAGCTGAAGGGTTCTCCGCCCGAGGCGAACCCTGGGCCCTATGCCGCGGACGCGGCCGGAGGAGTCCTGCCATGACGTCGACCACCGAGAACAGCCCGGTTGGACACAGCAGTTCCACCGTCACGGCAGCCGAAGCGCGCGCCGTCGCCGAAGCAGCCAGGGAGCAGGAATGGTCCCGCCCCAGCTTCGCCAAAGGCCTCTACCTCGGTGACTTCGACCTCGGGCTGATCCATCCCTGGCCGCAGGCCCGGGCGGACGACGTCGAGCGCGGCGAAGCGTTCATGGCGTCCCTGCGCGAGTACTGCGAGTCCATGGACGGGCGGGCCATAGAACGTGACTCCCGCATCCCCGACCGGTACCTTGCCGGGCTGGCGGAGCTCGGCGTCTTCGGGATGAAGATCCCGCGGGAGTACGGCGGCTTGGGCCTGTCCCTCGTCTACTACGGGCGGGCGCTGGCGCTGCTGGGCTCGGTCCACCCCAGCCTGGGCGCCCTGATCTCGGCGCACCAGTCCATCGGCGTCCCGGAACCGGTCAAAGAGTTCGGCACCGATGAACAGAAGCAGCAGTACCTGCCGCGCTGCGCCGCGGGAGCCATCACTGCGTTCCTCCTGACCGAGCCCGACGTCGGCAGCGACCCCGCCCGGATGGGCTGCACCGCGGTACCAACGGACGACGGCGGCTCCTACCTTTTGGACGGCGTGAAACTTTGGACCACCAACGGGGTGATCGCCGAACTCGTGGTGGTCATGGCCAAGGTCCCGCCCTACACGGCCCCGGACGGCAGCGAACACAAGGGCGGAATCACTGCCTTCGTGGTGGAAATGGATTCCCCCGGGATCACGGTGGAGAACCGCAACGCCTTCATGGGCCTGCACGGCATCGAAAACGGCGTCACCCGCTTCCACCAGGTCCGGGTCCCGGCGGAGAACCGGCTGGGCAGGGAAGGCCAGGGCCTGAAGATCGCACTGACCACGCTCAACACCGGCCGCCTCTCCATCCCGGGGCTGTGCGTGGCCGCCGGCAAGTGGTCGCTCAAGATCGCGCGCGAATGGTCGAACGCCCGCACCCAGTGGGGCCGCCCCGTCGGCAAGCACGAGGCCGTGGGCAAGAAGATCGCGTTCATCGCGGCCACCACTTTCGCCCTGGAGGCCGTCTTCGAGCTATGCGCTGAAATGGCCGACGCCGGGCAGAAGGACATCCGGATCGAAGCCGCCCTGGCCAAGCTCTGGTCCACGGAACTGAGCTGCCAGATCGCCGACGAACTGGTGCAGATCCGTGGCGGCCGCGGCTTCGAAACCGCCGACTCCCTGGAGGCCCGCGGGGAACGCGCCGTCGCGGCCGAACAGCTCTTCCGGGACCTGCGCATCAACCGGATCTTCGAAGGGTCCTCGGAGATCATGCGCCTGCTGATCGCCCGGGAAGCGGTGGACGCGCACCTGGCGGCAGCAGGCGACCTCGCCTCCGCTGACGCGAGCCTGCAGGACAAGGCGCGGGCCGCCGTCGGCGCCACCGGCTTCTACGCACGCTGGCTGCCCAGGCTGGTGGCCGGCGCGGGCATGGATCCGCGCTCCTACGGTGAGTTCGGCCGGCTCGCCCGGCACCTGCGCTATGTTGAGCGGGCCTCCCGGAGGCTGGCCCGGCAGACGTTCTATGGCATGGGCCGCTGGCAGGCGGGCCTGGAGCACAAACAGGCCTTCCTGGGCAGGATCGTGGACATCGGCGCGGAGCTGTTCGCCATGGCCGCCAGCTGCTCGCGGGCCGAGGCGCTGCTGCGCAGCACCCCGGAGCACGGCGCCGCGGCGTTTGAGCTCGCCGACGCCTACTGCGAACAGGCCCGGCTGCGGGTCGACGCGTCCTTCGAGCAGCTGTGGAAGAACTCGGACGGTGCCGACCATGCGGTGTCCAGGAAGGTCCTCGCCGGGGATTACGCCTGGCTTGAGGCCGGGATCCTGGATTCCTCGGAGGGCACCGGTCCGTGGATCGCCGACGCCACGCCCGGCCCGTCGGCCAAGGAGAACCTGCACCGGAAGTACCGCGCGTAGCGCGCAGGCGGGTTTAGCGCGCAGGCGGGTTTAGCGCGCAGCTCCCTTCCCAATACTCGCAAGCTCGCGTCGGGCCCCTCGGGACGACGCTTAGACCGTTCCGTCGAGGTAGTACCAGCGGCGGTCCACCCGCAGGAAGCGGCTCTTTTCGCGCTGGACTCCGCGTTCGCCGTCGTGCGAGTAATGGGCCGCGAACTCGACCGTCCCCTCCGAATCCAGCGGGCCGCCGCGCGAGGTTCCCATGATGTCCAGGCGGCGCCACTGCGTGTCCGGGTCGAGGTCCAGGGCGGCCGGCCGGGTGTCCGGGTGCCAGGTGCGCAGCAGGTAGCCGGGGTCCAGCACCACGAAGGCGCTGTACCGGGAGCGCATGAGCTGCTCCGCGGTCGGCGCCTCGGCCTCGCCGCTGTGGAACACGCCGCAGCATTGGGCGTACTGCTCGCCGGACAGGCAGGGGCAGGCGCCGTTGCGGAGCCTGGAAAGGTCGAGCGGCATGGATCCTCCCGGACGAGATAACAGCTTCGCTACAACCCGGGGAAGCGCGCGGCCGGCCGGGTGATTCCGGCCGGATTCAATCGTAGGCTAGGTAGCGTGCCCGGCATCCAGCTGCCCGGCACCCGGCAGGATTCACACTGCGGCTCACACTGCGGCGCGGGGAGGTTACGTGGAAGATCCGACAACAATCGCCCTCAACATGACCTTTTTCGGCACCCTTGGCCTGGCTTTCCTGATGTTCCTGGGCCTGGCCCTGTGCATGGTGGTCACCCTGGTACTCGCGGGACTCGCGCGGCTGCTGTCAATCGTTGTTCTCGCGATGGTGGGGATCTTCCCGAAGGACGACGCCGACCCCGTGGTCCACCTTCCGAGCAGCCACACTGGCTCGGCGGAACCGGCGACGGCGGACGCGGACGAGACGCCTGCCGGCAGTGATGGTCCGGACGCCGCTGTTGACGTGCCTGCCGCTCCACGGCCCGGCTTCTTCGAATCGGCCGGACAGTTCGCCGCCGCCGCAGGAACCGCCCTGCGCAGCATCCCGTGGAAGAAGCTGTTCTCGCCGAAGGAATGGCCCACCCCCGGCCAGCTCCGAACGAAGATCACGGAAAGAACCACGGCCGCCGTCGAGAGCCAGGCGAAGCATCACCCCCTGCTGCTCGCCGCGACGCCCGAACCGCCGGTCCTCAATGCCGAGTGGGCTGCCGCCGTCGCCGAAGCCGATGCCCGGGAAGAGGCCCGGCTGGAAGCGCAGCACAAGGGCCAGGCCCGCGAAAAGTCGTCCGCCGGCTCGCGGTGAGCCATGACAACGCGGGGTCAGTTACGGCTCGCGTTGGAAGGCCTCGGTGAGCAGCCCCCGCTCAGGCTGCTTCGGTCAGCCGCCGGAAGGACGCGCCGTGGTAGATCAGGGGCCGGGCGTCGTCGTTGATCTCCGTGGACTTGACCTCCAGCACCACGATCGCGTGGTCGCCGGCCGGCGTCTCGGACACGATCTCGCACTCCAGGGACAGCACCGCGCCGTCAATGGTGACGGCGCCGGCGTCGCTGGTTGAAGTGGCAACACCGGCGAAACGCTCGCCCTTGCGGGAGGACAGCTGCAGGCACACGGCTTCCTGGCCTTCGGCGAGCACCGAGACGCCAAGGCGCGGCGCCCGGCGGAGCTTCGGCCAGGTGGTGGAGGAGTTCTGCACGGCGAACATCACCAGCGGCGGCTCCAGGGAAACGCCAACGGTGAAGCTCGACGCCACCAGAACCTCGGGAACGAAACCGACCATGGCACTGAACGCGGCCACCCCGGAAGGGAATTGCGCAAATGCCTGCTTGATCGAAGCTGTTCCGTCCACTGTCGCCTGGGTCATGCCGTTCGTCCTCTCTCGGTGTTTCTGCGCCTTCCTTTCCAACTAATTCACTGGATCCGGCAGAGGGCAATATTTGTGTAATTGCGTGTCCGTGCGCCCATTCACGCTTCGTCACGATGCCCTTTGCGTTACCCCGGAATACGAAAAGCTAAGAACTCCTACGTTTTACGGGCGATGTTTCGCGCAAATGAGTAGCCTCGTGTCAAGCGATTGTCCACTCCTGCTTTGCAGCGATTTTCTCCACGAAGGGAGCCGTAGATGAGCCTCAGCGAGCTTCGAACCCTGGGGCGCACCGGCGTCCCGATCAGCCCCCTGACCCTGGGCACCCTCAACTTCGGCACCGGCTCCGCGCCCACCGGCCCGGAGGACAGCATCCGGATCATCCGCTCGGCCCTCGACACCGGAATCACCAGCGTGGACACCGCGGACATCTACTCCCAAGGCGAAGCGGAGGCCATCGTGGGCCGCGCGCTGCAGGGCCGCCGGGACGACGTATTCCTGTCCACGAAATTCCACGGCCAAATGGGCTCGAACCCGGCACACTCCGGAAATTCGCGGCGCTGGATCATGAAGGCCGTGGAGGGCAGCCTGAACCGCCTGCAGACGGACCGGATCGACCTCTACCAGGCGCACCGGCCGGACTACAACACGGACGTCCTGGAAACCATCACCGCCCTGAACGACCTCATCCGGCAGGGCAAAATCCTCTACTACGGCACCTCCGTATTCACGCCGGCCCAGCTGGTGGAGGCGCAGTGGATCGCCAACACCAACCACCTCATCCCGCCCGTTGTGGACCAGGTGCCCTATTCGCTGCTGGTGCGCGCCAACGAACGCGATGTCTTCGCCATCACCCAGCAGTACAACCTCGGGGTGCTCAGCTACGGCCCCCTCGACGGCGGCTGGTTGTCCGGCCGCTACCGGCTCGGCGCCCGCCAGCCGGCCAGCTCCAGAGCCAACGCGCTGCCGGGCCGTTTCGACGTCACGGCGCCCTTCAACCAGGCCAAGCTCCACGCGGCGGACGCCCTGGCCCGCCTGGCCGAGCAGCACGGCCTCAGCCTCATCCAGCTGGCGGTCGGCTTTGCCCTGAACCACCCCTCCGTGAGCAGCGTGATCATCGGCCCGCGCACCGAGGAGCACCTGACGGACTACCTCAAGGCAGCGGACACCGTGCTCAGCGACGCCCTGCTGGACGCGATCGACGACATCGTGGCGCCCGGCAACAACTTCCTGGAGCGCGACGCCGGCACCGTCGTTCCGCACCTGGAGTTCGCCGAGCTGCGCCGGCGGTAGGTCCTGTCCGTTTTCCGTCGCTGTCCGTTCTGACAGGGTTGCGCGATCGCTTGCAACCCCTCTGCCGGACTTAGGAAGCCGCCTGCCCGGGAACATTGGATTGGCCGCGCTCCGAAGGGTGCTCGCGCCAGCCGAGTTCAGCAGAAATGGCGTGCGTGGTTTCCAAGAGTTCCGGAAGCAGGAGTTTCAGGGCGTCAAGATCAGCCCTCTCCTTGAAAGCGGTGATGGAGATGGCCCCCGCCACTGCACCGGTGTGGCCTCGTACAGGCGCCGCAACGCAGTTGGAAAAGGACTCGTATTCGCCGCGGTCGGCAGCCCAGCCGTTCTTTCGGACATCCTCCAGCACGTCCAGGAACTCGTCCTTCGTGGTGATGGTGTTCTCAGTGAACTTCTCGAAGGATGCGGTTTCCAGGATGCGGTCCCGCTGAGGCCCTGGCAGGAACGCCAATATGGCCTTGCTGACCCCGGCAGTGTGCACGACGACGAAGCCGCCGATCTTGGTGTTAAGCGTGATGGAGTTTGGCGGCTCGATCTTGTCCACATAGACAAGGTGTGGCGCCTCGGGAACGGCGAATTGCACGGTATGGCCGAGCCGCTCGCTGAGATCAATGATGTGGGGATGGACCAGCGCCCTCAGATCGAATTGTTCGAGCGCCGATTGCGCCAGGCCCGCCAAGCGGAATCCGACCCCATACCGGCCGGAGTCGTCCTTGCGAAGGAAGCCCGCGGTGATCAGCGTCTGCACGAGCCGCATCGCGGTGGTCCGGTGCACGCCCAGGATGTCGGCAATATCTTTGAGGTCCCGCGGCCTGTCGCTGCAGAATTCGAGGATGTCAATGGCCCGCCCGACTGTTTGCGACACGTGTGGCACCTTTCTGCATCGGGCGGGCCATGGGACCCTGGCCTAATTCCGGCTCAGCACTCCGAGAGTCAGAAGTGCGTTGGCGAAGCGCCGCGAATCGCCGGTAACGATGCACAACGCCAGATTCTCCGATCTTGCCAGATTGTAAAAGTCGAAGCGATCAACGAAGTCATCGTCCAAGCCCTCGGGCATAAGTCTATCGATTTCGGAATGCACCAAGCAGGGGCTGGCATCTGCCGACGGAGTGATGCGCGTCAGTTTTTCCACCTGGACGGTCTTGAGAATGACCTCCAAGACCTGGGGAACTGTTGGAGTGCCTGCTTCAAGGTTCAGATACACCGTTGATGCGTTGGGACCTACGGCCGTGGCAGCGGAGTAGTGGCCGTCAGCTACCAATATCGTGGCTCCGTGGCCGGCCGAGGCCAGGGCGGAAATGATCTGCGGATGGGTCAGTGTTCCGGTGATCATGCGAAGTATTGCCCGCCGTTGATGTCCACTACCGTGCCGGTGACAAACTGTGCATGGTCGGAAGCGAGCCAGAGCGCGGCGCCTGCCACATCCTGCGGAAGGCCCGCCCTCCCCAGCGGAATCGTGGAAATCGTTGCAGCCTTTGACTCGTCCGTGGTGAAGGTGTCGTGGAACGGCGTGGCTTCGATGAAACCGGGGGCGAGGGCGTTGACGGTGATCCCGGCCTGCGCCAGTTCCTTCGCGAGTCCCCGAGTAAACCCGAAAATGGCCGCCTTGGACGTCGCGTAGGCCGTTGCACCGGCATGCCCGCCGTTGCGTCCGGCAAGTGATGCGACGTTGATGATCCTGCCGCCAGGCCGGAGGTACGGCACGGTGTAGTGCGTCATCAAGAAGGTGCTATCGAGATTCACCGCCAGGACCCGCTTCCAGAGGCTGAACTCCATGTCCTGTATGGCCGACCTCTGGACGAGGCCACCGATGTTGTTGACGAGGATGTCCAGCTTGCCGGAGCCCGACCCGAGTTCCTCGGCAAATTGCCTCACTTGGTACTCATCGGTCGCATCCAGCTGAGTGGACGCCATTGGAAAACCGGAAGCTCTTTCCACCTCATCTGCGAATTCGAGGCACGGCTTGTGGCTGTTGTAAGTGATGGCGACCTTTGCACCAGCCTGGGCCAAGGCGACGGCTATGCCCCGGCCAATGCCGGTTCCACCGCCCGTGACCAAGGCTGTCTTTCCGCTCAGCGGTATGTTACTCATGATGGATTTCCTTTCAGTACTGGCTGGTGAAGAGTCATGCCCGACTAGTTGGTCCTGTCCGCTGCTAATTGGGCGGCCGCTGCCGCGCTGGGTACTGCCGTACCTTCGGGGCGTCTGCGAGCGTAGAGGTAAGTAGCCGTGGCCGTGATCACCAGGCACGCGGCCAGGAACAGCAACCCGGCCAGGTTGCTGTGGGTGGCATCGTTGAAGAGTCCGACCGCGTACGGGGCAACGAATCCGCCAACGTTGCCGATGGAATTGACCAGGGCGAGCCCTGCTGCGGCAGCTGCCCCGCCAAGTGCTGCTGATGGCATGGACAGGAGCGGCGCAGTCGCCGAGAAGACGCCCATCGCGGCGATCGTGAGCAGGACCAGCGAGGCGACCGGATTGACGGGGAGCAGGAACGCTGCGCCGGTGAGGCCGGCGGCGGCGGCGAGCATGCTGATGCTGGCGTGGACCGCCCGCTTGCCCGTCCGGTCCGAACGGCGGCTCCAGTAGAAGACGGCGAACGCTGCAGCGGTGTAAGGGATCACCACGATAAAGCCGACTTGAGCAGGATCAAGCTTCCCCAGGCTGGAAACGACGGTGGGGAGCCACAGGCCGAAGCCGTAGATCCCGCAAACCATCCCGAAGTTGAGGAATGCGTACACCAAGGCCCGACGATCCTTGAGGCCGTCCAGGAAGGTGTGGGCACCGGACTTCTGCTTTTCGACGAGTTCGCGGGCCATGGTGGTGCTCAGCCAATTGCGTTCATCCTCGCGGAGCCATGCCGCATCTTCGGGCCTGTCGGTGAGCATGCGTGGTGCCAGGAACCCGAGGATCACGGCCGGTATGCCCTCGATGATGTAGAGCCATTGCCAGCCTTGGAGCCCCAGCAGGCCGTCCAGGTTGAGGAGCAGACCGGAAAGAGGGGCACCGATGGCGTTGGAAATCGGTTGGGCCAGAATGAAGAGTCCAAGGACGGTGACGCGCTGGGCTGCCGGGAACCACAAGGTCAAATAGAAGACGACTGCGGGAAAGAAGCCGGCTTCGGCGGCACCCAGCAGGAACCGGATCACGTAGAAGGTCACCTCGCCACTTACCAGCGCCATGGCTGCGGCGAAGATGCCCCAGCTGACGAGGATGCGCGCGATCCATTTCCGTGCGCCAAACCTGTACATGCCGCCATTGCTGGGAATCTCAAACAGCGCGTAGCCGATGAAGAAGATCCCTGCGCCGAGACCATACGCGGACGCGCTGAGTCCAATGTCCTCACTCATGGTGAGCTTTGCGAAGCCGACGTTGTTCCGGTCCAGGAAAGCGATGAAGTACAGGAGGCAGATAACAGGGATGATGCGGCGCCGGACCTTTGCCAGGGTGCGGTCCCCCAGTTCACCGAACGACGCTGTCGCGGCGATGCGGACGGGTAAAGCAGTTCTCATCAAGACTCCTTCGGCTCAATTTTGTCGGGAAAGATGGCGAACGAATCGCAAAGTGAGCGTATGTCGCACGTGTTGTGCAACATGTGCACATCGATAATTGTGGGACAGTTCGCTTTTTCCGTCAAGGCATCATCGCCGCGCGGCGCTAGCTATACTCGTTCCCAGCCATGAACAGCCTGCCGACTTCCTCCACCACCCGCATCGATGCGTGGCTGTGGGCGATCCGCGCCTACAAGACCCGCTCGGCGGCCACCGCCGCCTGCCGCGCCGGGCACGTGCGGATCAACGGGAACCCGGTGAAGGCCTCACAGACCGTGATCATCGGGGATACCGTGCGCGTCCGGCAGCCCGGCTTCGAGCGGATCCTGGAGGTACGCCAGCTGATCGCGAAGCGGGTGGGCGCCGAGGCGGCCTCGCACTGCTTCACCGACCACACGCCGGAGCGGCCGGCGCCAGCGGCGCTCGGCCTGCCCCAGCGCGACCGGGGCGCGGGACGGCCCACCAAGAAAGACCGCCGCGACATGGAGAAGCTGCGCAGCGGCCGCTAGCGCGACCTCCCCCGCAGCACCACGACGTCGAAGTTCTCCGGCGCCGGGACACCGAACTTCGCATTCACCACGGCCAGTTTCCCGCCAAAGTTGGCCGCCGTCGTCGGGATCTGGAACAGCGGGCTGGTAATGACGTCCTTCACGACGCCGGACGAAAGGTCCCCGGACAGCTTGATACGGCTGATCTGGTTGCTGAAGTTCTGCACAGCCCAGAGCGTCCGGCCGCGGACCAGGATGCCGTCCACATTGGGGACTGCCACGCCGGATACAGCCGCGCTGGCGCCGGTCTGCGAGTCGACCGTGTAGAGGGCCGCGTTGCCCGAGTGCGCCACGATCAACGTCCGCCCGCCGTCCGCCGCCGCGATTCCGTTGAGGTTGAACTGGGCGGCAGTGTTCGACGCCGGGCCGCTGAGCGGGAGCGTCCGGACGGCGCCGAGGCTGCCGTCAGCGCCCACCGGGACAAAGTAGAGCTCGGCAACGTTCGAGTTGGTGAACCAGGCGCCTTCCCGGGTGAGGGCGACGTCATTGATGAAGGACGGCTGCTTGCCGGTCAGCTGGATTGTGGCCTTGGTGGTGGCAGCCTTGGTGTCGTAGACGTAGGCCGTTCCGGCGGGGCCGCCGGCGACGAAGAGCAACTCATGGCGCCGGTCGAACTTCATGCCGACAGCCACACGGCCCGCCGGGGCGTCGATGAAGAGGGCGGCCGTGCCTTTGCGGATGTCGCCGCGGAAGATATCCCCGGTGGCAAGGTCGCCCGCGTAGAACACGGTGCCCTTGCCCGCGGCGATGCCTTCTGCCCCGCCGGCACCCGGCAGGACGATGGATTTGGCGGCCTGGGTCTTGTGCGGGGCAGGGGCTTTCGCCGAGGCAACGGGACCGGGAAGAAGGAGGAGGCCTGCTACGGCCAGCAGGGCGACGGCGGAACGACGGAATGCTCTTGCAGTTTTGCGGGTGTTTCCACGCCGGGTGTTTTGACGCATGGGGATGCTCCCTGGGTTATTCCGTGGGAACCCGCCCCCGCCGCGGGACTCTGCACGATGGTAACAGCCAGTTTAGGGAGCACCGGCGGCAGCCGCCAGAGGGCGTGACCGATGCCGGTTGTCCTAGAAAATTGCCGTCATGTTCTGCCAACCGCCACCCACCTGGACCCGGGGAAACCAAAGGCCGTTGCCCCTGCCCGGGTACAGCCACAGCGCCCCGGCAGCATCCCGCGCCAACACATCCGCCGCGCCGTCACCATTGAAATCACCCGGACTCAGCAACGCCGTCATGTTCTGCCAACCACCGCCCACCTGGACACGGGGGAACCATAGCCCCCGCCCGTTGCCCGGGTACAGCCACAGCGCCCCGGCACCATCTCGGGCCAACACATCCGCCGCACCGTCACCGTTGAAATCACCCGGGCTCAACAAAGCCGTCATGTTCTGCCAACCGCCACCCACCTGGACACGGGGAAACCAGGTGCCCTTGCCCATGCCCCCGTACAGCCACAGCGCCCCGGCAGCGTCCCGGGCCAACACATCGCCCGTGCCGTCGCCGTTGAAATCACCCGGGCTCAGCAACGCCGTCATGTTCTGCCAACCACCGCCCACCTGGACTCGGGGCCACCAAGTGCCGTTGCCTTTGCCCGGGTACAGCCACAGCGCCCCGGCAGCGTCCCGGGCCAACACATCGCCCGTGCCGTCGCCGTTGAAGTCGGTCATGTAGCTCGTGGCTCCATGACCGAAGGCGTTCGGGAGGGTGCCCGCCTTGAGCTGGAGCACCCTCAGTGCTGCTGTATTGACCACCGCGTCGAAGGCAACGCTCGACTGGGCGCGGCTGAGCACGGCGCGGTACATGGCGGGAATACTGGCCGGGTTGGCGCACAACAGCATGGTGCCGCCGGCATTGAAGAAGTTAATGGCGCGGTCGGCCAGGGACCACGGTGCCAGCTGCGCGGCGTTGCACAGATCGTCGGAGAGGATGACGCCATTGAAGCCAAGGTTCCCGCGCAGCATGGTCTTCATAATGACGGCGGAAAACGGTCCGATGTGGGCGCTGTCTATCTTGTCGTAGTAGGCGCTGGAGACCATGACGATGCCGGTGCCTGCGTTTACGGCGTCCTGGAAGGGTTGCAGGTATGGGTCCGTGATCGTGGTGATTGCGTCATGGACGTTGGTGCTGGTGTCCGGGTTGGCCGTGACCCGGCCCAGCCCCGGGAAGTGCTTGACCGCGGTGACCAGCCCTGCCTGCCTCATCCCTGCGGCAAAGGCCCAGCCGTGGCTGGAGACGGTCGCGGGCGTGTAGCCGTACTCGCGTTCGTAGTAGCCGATGGGGGCATTCAATGGGGCAAAGGCTGCACTGGGCACAGTGTCCAGCACGGGTGCCAGATTCAGGTTCAACCCGGCAGCGGCAAGCTGTCCGCCCCAGGTCCGTGCGTAGCCCTGCAGCGTCGCGGGATCCAGTGTGCCCTGGTACAGGGCCGTCGGGATCGTGGAGAAGCCGGGGCCGCTGAGGACCTGGACGTAGCCGCCTTCCTGGTCGGTTCCCACGAGCAGCTTGACGTTACCCGTCGTAGCGGCAGAGACGCTTTGCGTCATGCTCCGGACGACG
>Ga0105246_10001876_pt1 | contig 12669 bp, 7 predicted proteins | sample KBSM64metaG_FD_99694 | JGI IMG/M metagenome (GOLD analysis project Ga0105246, IMG submission 99694) | Miscanthus rhizosphere microbial communities from Kellogg Biological Station, Michigan, USA - KBS M6-4 metaG | ecosystem: Host-associated > Plants > Roots > Rhizosphere > Soil | place: Michigan...
ACGTCGTTGATGCTGCAATGGTACGAGGCGAGTACAGGTTTTGAACACCGCGCATTTTGGGGTCAGAACCAATCCGTTTGGGGCGTCCTCGGTACAAATAGTCGCCGCTACATGGGACCACTTCCCACGGCAGGTGAATGGACGCTGCTGGAAGTGCCGGCCAGCATGGTTGGTCTCGAAGGAACCACGATTTCCGGTATGGCGTTCACCCTGTTCAATGGACAGGTCACCTGGGATGAAGCAGGGAAGTTGGGCCAGGGCGGCCCATCGGTTGACGTGGCCGTAAACAAATTTGCAACGCAGTCGTCCACGTATGCAAGCGCTCCAGCATCCCGAGCAGTAGATGGAAATACGAACGGCAATTTCTTCAACAACTCAGTCACGCACACTGATTACACGTACCAGGCATGGTGGCAGGTCGATCTGGGTGGCGTTTACGCCATCAATAACATCAACCTGTGGAACCGGACGGACTGTTGTCCGGAACGACTCTCCAACTTCTACGTCTTGGTTTCAAGCGATCCGTTTACTTCCACTGATCTCAACGCGACGTTGGGCCAACCGGGTGTTTCCAGCTATTACGTCGCTGAATCGGCCGGCTCGCCGAGCATGATCGCCATTCTGCGATTCGGTCGTTACGTTCGCGTGCAACTTGCTGGGACGAACTCTCTGTCGCTGGCTGAAGTTGAAGTTATGGGCCAGGTGCCACCTGCCGCCGTCAATGTACTGTGGGTAAAGCCGGCGGAATTGAGTTGGGGTTCGCCAAATACACTCACGGCCGCGGGCTTTACACAAAATGGATCCGGCGGCGTTGAGTTGATATGGCGCGACGAAACCGACAACGGTGTTTGGAATGCTGCTCCCTATCAACCGGTTCCGTACGCTGACGGAAGCTGGTCCAACACGATCGCATCTCCGAACAAGTGTCACACGTTTCGTGTCTACGCCAACTATTCCGGCGCGCGCTCGCCGGACTACGTATACAACGGAGTGACCGCCGGCTACTGCACAGAGACGGTAAAGATCACTGCGATTCAGCCGCAATGGATGGCAGGTTTTGGCCCTCCGGGAAGTCTCGTCGTTGCTGGCACTGCTGCTAATGCTCCTTCCGGCTATGGCGTGGTGATGTCGTACCGCGACGTTACAACCGGGTCAGGCTGGGTAACGGTGCCGTACGCACCCGGCCCGGACGGAAGCGGCAATTGGTACAACGCGATCGAGAACGCGAACTTCTTTCATAGATACGAGGTGCAGGTGAAGTATGACGTTCGGACCCCGAGTCCGTGCACTTACCAGGGCACAAACTCATTCTCATCGTGCCCACCCTAAATAGATGAAGCCTCAAATTTTAAGAATGTGAATCCGTCTGACGCTTAAAGAAGATTAAGGTCTTTAGGGAGGATTTGAGATGAGGAGACTCGAGCGTTACAGCCGCTGGTCCAGCTGGGCCATCGCGCTGTTGGTGTTGGCGGTTTTTGTCTCGGTGACAAACTGGAACACAACCGATGCATCCGATGGCAGGAAACCTTCGAGTGCGCCGGCGAGGTCGCCGCGAGCACAGGCCCAGTCCTTCCAGGATGGCGGATCGTGGTCGCCGTTCTACTTAACGAGCCTGGTTCCTGTGCACATCAGTCTATTACCGGACGGTCGACTGTTTTACTGGAGTCGCGACAAGCACTCGGATGGTTGGGACGTCGGCGGTCGCAGTAGTACACAGTACATTGATCCGTTCTACATCGACGATAAGCGATACGCGACCATGATCGACCCGCCACCAGGTCCAACCCCCACCCCCGCGGGTGTGCCCGTACTGCCGCTGAACCTCAATACGAATATCTTTTGCTCGGGACACTCGTTCCTGCCCGACGGCCGGCTACTCGTTTCAGGTGGCCACCAGCGAGACGATAGTGTTCCATCGAAAGAAGGTATCGGAGAGGACACGATCAATATCTTCGACTATCGTACCAATCAATGGACTTTGTCAGCCGAGCGGATGAACCACGGCAGGTGGTATCCATACAACGTAACGCTGGCCAACGGTGAGACGTTGATCGCTTCCGGCACCTATGTGATTGGCACGTCGTCCCCCATTGCCAACGACGAGCCCACCATTCGTGGACTCGATGGCGTTCTCAGGACCATACACGCAGACGACAACTTCGAAACGGAAGCACAGTATCCGTATATCTCGCTGACTCCGACCAACAAGGTATTCAGTGCCAGAAGGTTTGCGTCGCGGAATGGAGTTGAAGGCTCACACCTGTTGGATCCTTACGCTAATAAGCCGTTCAGCGGCGACCCTGGCGTTGCTCAGGTGCTTCCAAAATCGGAGGATTACCACAGGCAGGGAACGTCCGTGCAATATGCGCCGGGCAAAGTGCTGTTGCTCGGCGGCACCGCCGGCACCTCGCTCAGCTTAGCAAAGTCCAGCAAGGCGGAAGTCATAGATCTGAACGTGCCATCACCCACCTGGACCAGGGTAGGCGATCTTAATGATGTGCGACTGCTGCCGACTGCGACGCTGTTGCCTGACGGGAAAGTGTTAGTGACTGGCGGGACAGACTGCGATGGTTACAACAACGTGTCCTGCGGTTCGATTCAGACGCCGGAGTTGTGGGACCCGGAGCATCCTGACAGTTGGATCACGATGAACGCTACGACGAACATGGAGCCAAGAGTCTATCATTCGATTGCCATGTTGATGCCGGATGGAAGAGTGATGGTTGGGGGTGGCGGATTGCCGGCAGCCAAGGGTGAGATCGTGGGTACTGCGTTCTGCGACGGAACGTCTCCATTAAACACCCCGGAGGCTTGTAGAAGATTTGGACACAACTCCGTCGAGTTCTTTTCACCGCCATATCTCTATGACGCATCCGGACAGCCGGCGATACGGCCTGCAATTGCTTCAGCGCCTGAAAGCATTGCGTACGGACAGCAGTTCTCAATTAACGTAGGAAATGTGTCGCCTGCTGAAATTAAGGAGGTCGTACTCGTGCGCCTGCCTTCAGTCACACACACCTTCGATCAAGATCAAAGACGCGTGACGCTTGGTGGACCGGTGAGCACTAATGGTTCCGACATCACCGTGAACGCACCCGCCAATGGGAAGGAATGTCCGCCCGGACCGTACATGATGTTTCTCATTAGTAACAACGGGCGCAAGACGCCGTCGATCGCGAAGATCGTACGCGTAGGCGATCTCTCAATCCGTAGCAGTACATCGTTTTTTAATACTGGCCAGAACTTTCCGCCAACTGCTCCTAACCTGACTGGAACAGTGTCCGTCAGGGCATTGCCTGGTGTCTCGTGGTCCGCGCAGGTCCTGGGCGCAAATACTTCATGGCTCACGATCCAAAATGGCAGTGGAACGGGCAACGGCAGTTTGAGCTTTACGGTTGCGCCAAACCTGGCACCCGCCAATGCAACGGTGCCGTCACGTTCGGCAGTCATCAGAATTTCGGTGCAGCAGCGTGACGCAATCGGAGTTGACTACCGTGTCTACCAGGCCGGCAACTTCATCGATACGCCCGACGGATCTCTCTACTATCCCTACGCCAGTAAGATTTATGCGCGCGGAGTTACCAGCGGTTGTACTCTTCCGCCCGCAAATTTCTGTCCCGAAACCACGATTACACGTGGTCAGGGAGCGGTCATGATTTCCAACCTGCTCCACCCCGGATTTCTACCAACTCCGTTCGTGCAACGCTTCGCAGATGTGCCTACAGACCACGCCTTCGCGCGCTCAGTTGAGTACGTCGCGAGGCGCAAAATCATTGATGCGAGCAGCAACTTCGGTATCGATCAGCAATTGACTCGCAAAGATGCGATTATTTGGTTGCTGCGTGGCCTTGGTGTAACCAATCCGCCCAAGACCGTGACCTCAAGCTTTGGCGACGTGTCGAGAGATGATCCGGCATCGCCGTTTATTGAAGAAGCCTTCAGGCGCGGCATCACGTCTGGGTGCGGCGGCGGAAATTTCTGCCCGACCCAGGCAATTACTCGCGGCCAGATGGCTGTCTTTTTCACACAGACCTTCCGGCTCTAGGGGACTGCCTGAGGGAAATGCGGAGAAGACAGCCATCCGTTTATATATCTTTTGACTCATCCAGCTTCAACGGGAGGTTATGTGACGGCGCTCCAGATAGTCGCCGAACTCAGGAAAATGTCAGGCCTGCTGGCGCTGCTGTTTGCGTGCGTCACGCTTGGTGGGAACGTAGCCGCGCAGACACGAGGGGAGAATCACAGCCGGAAACCCCGAGGTAAGATTATTGAAATCGAAAACGTGCAAGCCCTGATACCTGATGTCGAGGTTTTCGACCACCGTGGTAAACACGTTCATCTTTACAGCGATCTCATCAAAGACAAAGTTGTACTGCTGAGTTTCTTTTACACCAGATGCACTTACGTCTGCTCAATGCAGGGAGCGAGTCTCGCCAAAGTGCAGAAGGAACTCGAACCGCTGGGCAAAAATGTTTTCCTGATTTCCATCAGCATGGACCCCCGCGATGATACGCCGGACAAACTCAGGCAATGGGGCCGCACCTTCGGTGCGGGATCCAGATGGTCCATCGTCAGTAGCGACACACCCGAGATAAGCAAGATGATCAAGGCGTTCACAGGCGAGGACCCTGGACCGAAAGATCTTCACTCATCAACAGTCTTTCTTGGCAATGATCGCACTGGTAAATGGCTCGCAACCGATGGTCTGTTTGGACCAAAGACTCTGGTTTCCTATCTCACGAAGTTGTCTGCAAATGACGCCAACAAACGATGAAAGTAAAGATGCACCGGGCACATTCGCTGACACTTTTCTTATCGCTGCTTTCACTCGTAGCCGGCCTCGCGCTCGTTCCGTTCTGGAAACAATCAGAGCAGTCAACATTGATGCCCCAGGCGCCTAGCTACGAAGGTTTCCATGATTCCGTGGATTGCAATTACATCAAGGGTTGGGTGTGGGATCGAAATAACGCGGCCACACATTTTGAGGTGACGGTCTACGATGGCGTCGTGCCAGTTGCGTCGGGAATAGCGAATCAAGGCAGGCTTGATTTAAACCGGGGCAGTAATGATTACGGGTTCGTTATTCCGACACCGGCTCGCATCAAAGACGGTCAGCAACACAGCATCAGCGTCAAAATCACCGGAACCAATATCAGTCTTGGCAATACTCCACGGCCGTTCAACTCTACCACTTCAGGCTGTGGGCCAACTGGACCAACGCCGGTGCCTGCGTATGAAGGGTTCCATGACTGGGTAGACTGCAACTACGCGGGTGGTTGGGCCCGCGACAATAATAATCCGAACGCTCAGTTGACAGTCCTGGCACTCGACGAAACGGGAGCGGTGCTCGGTACCACAACTGCATCACTGGCCTATGGCAGTGTCGGAAATCATGGCTTCGGCATAGCGCTGCCTGAGAGGGTCAAGGATGGTTTCACCCATAGCATTACTGTCAAAGTCCTAAACAGCGTCTTCAATCTCGCTAACACGCCGCGCAGTTTCAATTCAGCATCATTGGCATGTTCTACACCGAGTCCGTCGCCAACGCCCGCTTTACCTCCTCCAGGCACGATCACGATGACCGTACGTGCGCGAACACCAGAGTCAAAAAACTATAACTTCCGGGTCCAGATGGGGAACCCAACGATCTCTTTCACTCCAGCATCTGCCACGCAGCCGGCCAAATATCACGCCTATGGAAATTCCGGAATCGACACATGGCGTTGGAACAGCGACAACCCGACACCGTCAACAACCTCTCCGCCTTACTTCCAAACGAACTACATCACGGGTTATCCGATTCAAACGCGCGCGACAAATTGCGCATACGGCACAGACCCACGGCTTTGGGATGCACGATGCACTTCAGATTCACTCGGGTATTTCTGGAAACAAATCGATTGTCCTTCGACGGGTTCATCTTCGGTAGCGTGCGAAGACAACGATCGTTGGAATGGGTGGCCAGGAACCTTCAACATCACGACGTTCTCTTCGCCCGCGGTCTGGCCCAATTTATTTAGTCAGGGTTTCGGCACCAAAGATTTCAGCAACGTTATCAACGCCGCGAAGCTAAACAGCATTCCGATCCAACCGGCGGCAAATGACTGCCTTCGATCAGCCGATACAGTTTGGGTTGACGATATACTGCCTGCGAACGCGATCAGGGATGGCAACGAGAGCTGGTCCTGGACTTACGCGACGCCCGCGCCATCAATCGAACCGAGCCGGCCACAGCCGGTTGTGAGTGCAGCCAGCGCGTCGTTCTCGCCGCCGCCATTTCCGAGCGTCGTCTCGCATCAGTCCAGCAGGCTCGCGGGAACACACCAGCACTTTTTTTACAATGCCGTTTCGCTTGAGGTGAACGCGGGCGACACTCTCTTTGCTTATGTCTACATCGATCCGAACAGTCCACCGCGAGAGTTGATGCTTCAGTGGAACGATGGTACCTGGGAGCATCGTGCTTATTGGGGCGCGAACAAGATCACCTCCTGGGGCACCAATGCAACACCGAGTCGATGGTGGGTTGGAAATTTGCCCCCGGCAGGTCAATGGGTTCGATTGGAAGTGCCTGCGAATAAAGTCGGCCTGGAAGGTCACACTGTGAACGGCATGGCATTCACGCTGTTCGATGGTCAGGCAACCTGGGATCGAGCAGGCAAGTCAACTCCCGTCACGAGCACCATCTGTCCGCCAAAGCTCGGAACTTCGCCCGCCAATAGTTTCCATGCATACAATCCCGATCAATTCGCTACCGGCGCTGATTACCCGGCTGTAGTTCAGGTCAAATATAGTAATGGCGCGACGCGCTGGTTTATGGCTTTTAACCGGATGATCAAGTGGGTGAGCACCACCTACCAGTCGCAGAGTGGTCCTGTTAACGAAAGTGAGTACGGTACCACTGCGGCTGATAGTTGGCAGGTGATGTGGGCCACTTCCGCCGATGGAGCGAACTGGACGATACATCCGCAGATGCTGTTGCGTTCAGTCAACGAGGGACAGAAACCCTGGTTGGGTGTGCTCGTGCAGGACATGATCGTTGACGAAGGGTTCTTCTATCTTCTGGTCCAGGACATGGTCCACCCGTACCTGTACCTGGTACGCGCGCCTGTTGACGTTTTTTCAAGCAACGGCCCTGGGTACGTTCAGAACGAGTGGCGCATCGCTTCGTATCCTATCAAAGCGAACGGTGAGTACACCTGGCAGTCGTTCCCGATGGGCGTGCCGACTGATTTCGATTTACTTGGTGCAGGCGCATATCCGGTAATGAGATCGCAGGTCGATCCGGCGGCTGGATTCGTCAAGCGTTCGACACTCGGACGAGTATTTAGTTCCTCGTCACCTGGTGCTTCTCTTTATCTTGGTGTCACTAACGACTGGGGGTTTTTGGAGTTGTGGCGCACTGCGAGTCTCTCGAAACCGTTCACGTACGAGAGCAACCTCGTGATTGAGGATCCGTCGTTTACAGGGAGCGATTTTAGTTTCAGGTATGGATTTACTCATTACGCCGACAATACAGTGGGAAGCCCGCGAATCTTAAGCTCGGGTTTTGATTGGTGGATGGCTGAAGATTTAAGAGGAAGTGGTTTTGGGCACACGACCTCTCCCAATCCGCAGGACGGTTATTCAACGGCCGGCAGACATACCGCATATCTTTCAGGGTTCTGAAACTCGCCGAAAAACAGTACAACTAGGGTCAACTCGAGCAAGGTCACCCATTAATAGCAGGAGTCAATATGCAACAGAAACTAACGACTGTCAGAACCTGCGTCGCATCGAGTATTTTGCTTGCCGTCGGTTCAATCGTAATGGTCCAACAAAGTGTCGCACGTTCTACGACGGTCGAGCACCCAACACTGATATCCCAGGAAAAGCCGTTTGACCAGGCACAGGCTCGACCTTGATGAAAAGCCGAAGGCGTAAGGTTATACTCCACGTTCAAATTAAGTAAATGCCAAACGGAGGATCTATGAGATTCGCCTTCATCATCTTGTTCGCGTTTGCTGCCTGGACCCCGGCTCTTGCGCAGCAGGTTTCCAAGACATCTGACGACGAGGCGTTATACCAGCTTGCTCGTACAGACCTACCAACCTTTGCACGTCGAGTGTCAAAAAATGCGACATCGGAACTGGGGCAGGCGCAAGCGATTGTGCGTTGGCTTCAGGAGCAGTTTGAGTGGAAAGCCACTGACTACCAAAAGCGAACCGTGCAGGAGATCATCGACCGCCGTGGTGGCAATTGCAACGAACTTGCTATGGTGGCTCTGGCTGCAATGAAGGAGCTGAATATCAAGCTTCGCCGCGTGCACGAAGTCAACATCTATGTGAATACTCCGCGCCGCGGTGAAAGTGCTCGGGCAAAGGTAGCCGAGCAAGGAAATACTTATTCAGTGTTCGGCCGGCATCACAACGATCATGTCTGGCTGGAACTTTACGACTCGAATTCAAACGACTGGTACCCCGCAGATCCTGCAACAGGCGTAGTGGGCGTTGAAGAATGGCTGCGAGCACGCGCGGTATTTGGAAAACGATTTTCTCTCAATCCCATCACTTCAGAAATGATCGTGCCGTTCGCGATCTTTGCCGCGGACGACAGCGGTAAGTTTACGATCGATCGCTCCCGCCACTATATGATCGATGAGTTTGATCGCTTCTATAAAGGTAGACTTCACCAACACCCAGCCTGGACGAAATGGACTGAGACACTGGCGCTGCTTGATCCAGAAGTGGCAGGAGCCTTCGCCGGCACCACAAATCTCCATGATTACGAAGCGCAGATCGATTCACTGGCAGAGACTTACGAACAGCTGCGTGCTGCTTTCAAGGATTAAGAGACGGAGGAACGGTAGTTGGCGTATTTCGGAAATCGAGACAGCAGGAGCGACAGATGATCATTGGTACACTGCGACAAGATATACGCTACGGGGCTCGTTCGCTGGTTAAGAGACCAGGATTCGCGGCGATCGTCATGTTGACGCTTGCGCTTGCCATCGGCGCAAACGCGGTGATCTTCAGCGTTGTAAATTCAGTGTTGTTGCGTCCGCTGCCTTACGAAGATGCAGAACGCCTCGTAAGGGTAAACCGTTTTGATGTGAAAAGGGGAAAACTCGGTGCGAACACCTCACCGCTCAACTTTCTCGATTGGCGTAGCCAGAATAACACTTTCGAAAACTTGGGCGGTTACATGGAGATCGATTTCAACCTAAGTGGCAGCGTCGAACCGCAGCGCATTCCGGGAGCATTCGTTTCAGACACTATGTTTCCCGCGCTCGGCGCGAAGCCGATCGTTGGTCGAAGCTTTTTGCCTGAGGAAGATCGAAAGGGTGGACAAAGTGTTGTTATGTTGAGCCACTCACTTTGGTTAAAGCAGTTCGGAGGCCGTACTGATGTCGTCGGCCAGGTGATTACTCTCGATGGCAAGAGCCACACAGTGGTCGGTGTGATGCCGGCAGCATTTAACTTTCCCTCGAATCAAGCTGCGTTGTGGGTGCCCTTTGGTTCGATTTACGAGGATGGCGGGCGCGGCAACTTTTTTGTAAACGTCGTGGGCAAAATCAGACCGAATGTGAGCGTCGCAGAGGCACAGTCGGATCTGAATGTCATCGCTGCCAACCTCGAGCGGCTTTACCCGGAAGTGAACACTGATTCGCGCGTCGCCGTCACACCTTTGCACGAAGAGATCACCGGCAAGGTCCGTGGGACATTACTGCTGCTGCTCGGTGCAGTGGGGTTCACTCTATTGATTGCTTGTGCAAACGTAGCGAACCTGTTGTTGGCTCGTGCGGCCGTGCGCGCGAAGGAGTTTGCATTGCGCTCTGCTCTGGGAGCGAGCCGTTTACGCATCATGGGCCAGCTCTTGACTGAGAGTCTCCTGCTTTCACTCGGAGGCACGGCGTTGGGATTGTTCATTGCTTACGCCGGCACCCGGGCAATCGTTGCGAGTGGCGTTGCGGACTTTCCGCGTCTGCAGGAGATCGCGATCGACGGGCGCGTGCTCGGCTTCACGTTGGGGCTCGTTATCGTCACGACATTGCTATTCGGACTTGCGCCTGCTTTACAAGCCTCAAATCCGAATTTGATCGACGCTCTCAGAGCGGGCGCACGCAACATCACAGGCAGTAATTCAGTTTTGCGCGCGAGCCTTGTAGTAACCGAGATCGCCTTGTCGCTCGTCCTGTTGATTGGCGCCGGTTTGTTGCTTCGTAGCTTCTGGCGTGTTGTCAACGTCAATCCGGGATTCACTACTGAGAACGTTCTGACGTTCGATGTTTCTTTACCAGACGAAAGATACGACAGACAGCAAGCCACAGCTTTCTTCGAACGTGCGTTGCAAAATATTCGCGCGTTGCCGGGCGTGGTGTCGGCTGGCGCCACTACGATGCTGCCATTGAGTATGGAGAACAATGCGCGCTATTTCACTGTTGAGGGTCGCACCGGCAACGAGCCGCGGGATTACACGATTGCAAGTCATCGTCAGGTGAGTGCAGGTTATTTCGAGACGTTGCAGTTTACGCTTCTCAAGGGTCGCTTTCTGACCGAGCAGGACTCCGGCACTGAGACCCCTGCGGTTGTAGTCAATCAGGCTTTTGCACGTAAATACTTTTCTGATCAGGATCCGATAGGCAAGCGCATGAAGATGGGCGAAACCGCCGACTCGTCATTCCCATGGATGACTGTCGTGGGCGTGGTTGGCGATGTGAGACACGCTTCGCTCGAGATGCAGGGCAGCCCGGAGTTCTATCGTCCGTTTCTTAACAATCGCGACATGAGTCGAAAGATGACGTTCGCAGTGCGAACAACTCAGCCGCCCGAATTACTGACTGCGAGCCTGCGGAGACAGATTCTGGAGCTTGATCCGAACCAGCCGATCGGAAACGTGCGAACATTGGAACAGTCAGTTGAGCGTTCAGTTGCTGCGCGACGATTTGTCATGTGGTTGCTTGGTCTGTTCGCGGCGACTGCATTGCTGCTGGCGACGGTTGGCATTTACGGTGTGATGTCTTACACGGTCAGTCAAAACACGCGTGAAATCGGAATTCGCAGGGCACTCGGCGCACAAACGCTTGATGTGCTGCGACTGATCGTGGGGCACGGAATGTTGCTCGCGATAGCCGGTGTGCTCCTTGGCCTGTTGGGAGCATTCGGCCTCACTCGACTGATGGTAAGTTTGTTGTTTGAAGTGAAGGCAACGGATCAACTGACCTTTGCGATGGTTACACTGTTGCTGATCGGTGTCGCTTTCTTAGCCTGCTATTTGCCGGCGCGTCGTGCGTCAAAAGTAGATCCACTCATAGCCCTAAGACACGAGTAATCACACAGTAATCAATGGTAGATGTAACAACCGAAATAATCATCGATCGTCCAGTTGCGGTGGTAACAGACTACGCTGCGAATCCGGACAACGCCCCTGAATGGTACGTGAATATCAAGTCAGTTGAGTGGAAGACACCAAAGCCTCTTACAATCGGATCCAAAATCGGTTTTACTGCCCACTTTCTAGGCCGAAACCTGCCCTATACATATGAAGTAATCGAGTTCATTCCGAGCGGGTTTTCGAAACTCTTCGCGCCGTTCATCGCCGCGGCGATGGCGAAGAGCCAACCAGAAGGATTTACAAAAGCTAAAGCAGGTGCTTGAGCAGCAGAGTTCCTGACGTATTTAAGGACTCATTACTGATCGAGTGGAATCGGCGCGGTGGTGACGATGGGTGCGATCGAACGTAACGAGCATGAAATCATGAGCGCCATATCTAAGTTGCCTGTCTGGCTATGTTCATTGCTACTGGTGCCCTGCCTGGCGACTGGTCAAGAGGGGAACTCGAAAAAGCAGCGCTCAGGCTGTAGTTGCAGCGCACTGTTTGCCGGCCTGGTCCACAAACTTGAAGCTGACTACGTCGGTTATAATGTCGCGATCAAAGGCAAACACGACGCGCAATATGGTAAGCACAAGCAGCGCCTGAGCGAGAGAGCAGAACGTGCATCGCTAAACGAATGCATCCTTGTGCTACAGGATTTTGTTCGATTCTTTCGCGATGGCCATCTGTTCGTAAGTGAGAATCCCGAGCTCTCCGACGAGGACGTCGCGCGGCTCACAAGCAGTGCGGAGCAGACGGGCCTTAACGAAGACAGCGTCCGCCGGCAACTCGCCGCGAACCTTAAACGACTAGATCCAATTGAAGGTATTTGGTACGACAAAGACGGGCATCGCTTCGGCATCATTCGTGACCGTGTTATGGGGCGAAGAGATTTTGTGGCGATTCTCCTTTCCGAAGGTGTCGATCGATGGCAAGTTGGACAAGTGAAGGCGGAGTTTAGAAAGTTACCTGATGGATCATATACGGATGTGTTTTATAGCGGCCGGCACTATCCACTTCACCTGGCTGGTTACCTACGGGGAGAAACGGGCGGGGCTGCGCTGAGGCGAAACGGACTGCTGTTGCACATGCCGCCCATAACGTGGGGCAAGGCGTTTCCTCTGAGAGAGTCAGAGCGCGGCACCATTGATACGTCGAATCCGCGGCGTCCTACAATTCGATTTCTCGATCAGACGACGGTAGTTTCTATTCCTTCCCACTCGCCTGAATATGCTCCTTTATTAAAAGAGTTGATCGAAAAATCTCGTGAACGCATTCTCAAGTCTGAAAACTTAATCGTCGACGTACGCGGTGACGAAG
>Ga0105246_10001877_pt1 | contig 12668 bp, 14 predicted proteins | sample KBSM64metaG_FD_99694 | JGI IMG/M metagenome (GOLD analysis project Ga0105246, IMG submission 99694) | Miscanthus rhizosphere microbial communities from Kellogg Biological Station, Michigan, USA - KBS M6-4 metaG | ecosystem: Host-associated > Plants > Roots > Rhizosphere > Soil | place...
CACGCCACCGAGGACATCACCGGGGCGCTCACCTTGCGCCGCAGCGGGAGCACCGTCGTCTCCATTGAACGCACCGTCTCCACCGGCCGGCGCTGGCTTTACGCCTACGTTCACGCCGAGGGCGTCCTGGTGGAGGAAGTGGACGACGGCGGCCTCCACGGTTTCACCGTAGTCGCCCGCCGGTCGCTGGCGGACCGTCTGGCGGAGTTCGTCGATCCCGAGGGATCCGCTGCCCGCGACACCGAAGCCGTCTCCTACAGCGAGGCAGAATTCGAGGCCAGCGCGCCGACGGCCCTGGCCGACACGCGCGCCGCGAGCAACGTGGTTGCCTTCAGCTCCGACACCGAGGACTTCCCCACCGTCACCGTCTACACGGGCCCGGACTCCGTCCACCTGCTGACACCCACCACCCATGGCGACTCTGTCTCCTTGGAACTGCGGGAAGCCTCACGGCAGACACTGGCCGGGATCCTCGGCGGCCTCGCAGGCCTGTCCTAGCCACCCGCCCGTTTCCGACGTCCCGAAAGTCCCTCATGAGCACCAAGAAACACCCGCAGTCCACCGGCCTTGTCGACGCTTCCAACGGCCTGCCCGTGCGGCGCCACACCGAGACCGGCAGCTACTACGTGCGCAAGGCGGGCTGGCCCCACTTTTGGGGAAGGGTCCTCGATGCCTTGGTGGTCTTCGCCGTGGCCGGACTCCTGATAGTTGTCTTCAACAGCCTGGTACAGAACTACGCCCTGGGCTCGCTCTCCTACACGCTCGCCTCCAGCACGGGCGCGTTCTACGGGGTGGTAGCGGCGATCTGGTTCCTGGTGCTCTTCGGTTACGGCATGGTCTGCGGAGCCTTCGGCGGGCTGGGCGATGCTGCCTCCGGCATGCGGGGTGTCCGCATCACCGACGGCACCACTTCCGGCGCCTGGCTGGGCGGCTGGCGGGCTGTTTGCTGGTCCTTCGCCCCGCTCTACGTTGTCCTGACGATCGCCGCGGCGTTCAGCGGCAGCGGCGGCGACAGCTTCGAAGCCAAGTTCACGGCCATCGACCTGCGCTCCGGACTGGCCCGCGGCCAGTCCCCTGTCCCGGATCCGAAGGCCGCAGCGGAAGCCTCCGCCGAGTCCGAGGCAGCCGGCGCGGCCGAGGCCGAACGGCAGGGCCTGCCCAAGCTTTACGGCCGGCAGCCCGATGCACGGCCGTAGCTGGCTGGTCCGGCGCGCCGAGCGCAGGCTTGGCCACGAGCTCGGCCCGCTGCGCTTTGTGGCCATTTCCAGCAAGGTGTATTGGAAGGCGCTGCTGCCCTGCTTGGCCGTCGGATTTGCCTATGGCACCGTCGGCGAGTTCGTGACTCCCCGGTCCAGCCGCGAGCCGGGCCTCTTCACCGATCTTCCGATGTACGTGCTGGTCAGCGCGCTCACGGGCCTGGTGCTGTGGTCACTGACGCTGCTGATGAGTTTCCGCAAGCTGCTCGTTTTCGAGGGCGGCCTCGCGGCGCGTTTTGCGCAGAAACACACCACCCGGGTCTTCCGCTGGGCGGACATCGACGCCACAACAATCAAGGCCGTGACCACCGCGGAAGGCACCACCCCCTCCCGGATGCTCGCAGCGGGCAGGAAAGCGTCTCTCGGCGTTTCCGGAAGGAACGCCCTGGTCTTCCGCGCTTCCGGCGGGTTCTGGCTCTTTGAAAGCAAGGGCGAAACCGCCCCTCTCGTGCTGGCAATGCAGCGGGCGATGCTGGACGCCGGCGTGCCCGACGCCGCCCGCGTCGCGTCCCGGGCGCTGCCGCCTGCCGTCGTGAGTACCCGCACGAGCCTGGACTGACACTCGCCCGATCCAGCCCGGTGACGCTGTGTTTCCCCGCGTTTGCCGCGCAACTACCTGCCGGTAGGCTGTGATCCACATGTTCACGCTGACCATCAATCAACGCGACAGTCGCAACGACGGCGACCTCGTGCCGCAGCTACTGAAGGAGCTGCGGCACATTCCGGCGCGGCTGGACTTCGATCGCTCCGTAGAGGACGAGGTCCAGGGAATCGTGGACTGCCCGCACCAGGCGGTAGAGGTCGCGTTGATCGCCCTCCGCGGCGGACACTGGTACGTGGGGATCGGCGTCGGACCGGTGAACGAGCCGCTGCCCAACCAGATCAAGGACGCCTCCGGGCACGGGCTGGTCTATGCGCGGCGCGCCGTTGACCGGCTGCGCAGCGGCAAGGACCGGGTGACCGTGGCGGTCGAGGGGCCAGTGGCCGCGCTGGCGGCCGAATCCGAGGCCGTGCTGCGCCTGCTGGGACACGTTGTGCAGCACCGCACCGCCGCCGAATGGCGGGTACTGGATCTCCTGACGCCAGGAGTCCGGGGCCAGCAGAAAGCCGTGGCCGAGGAACTTGGCATCACCACGCAGGCCGTCAGCAAGGCCCTGGCCCGGGCCCAATGGATCGAGGAACACGCTGCCCGCCCGGCCGCGGCGAGGTTGCTCTCGCTCATCCTCGAGGTGCGCTGAGGCGCCCCGCGCTATGCTCCCGCACGCTCCCGCGGCTGAGTCGCAGCCTTGCCGTCGGGAGGGCTAACGGCGGCTGCGACTCAGGGGCAGGGTCTCATTGATCGCCGAGGTTGTCCTTGGCGGCGGAAGCGCGGTCCTGGACATCGGCAGCTGCGGCCTGGCCCTCGTCCTTGACGTTGGCGGCAGCCTCCATGGCACTGTCCTTGACGTTCTGCACAGCGTCCTGTGCCGGTTCCTTGAGGTGCTCGGCGACGTCCTGTGCGGCACGGCCCAGCTCTTCGGTCAGCGGTTGTGCCGCTTCCTTTACCGCTTGGGCTGCCTCGCGTTCCTTCTCCGACGGCGGGATCAGGGCTGACACCAGCAGGCCGGCGCCGAAAGCGATCAGGCCCGCGGCAACGGGGCTGCCCTGAGCCTTCCGCGTAATCATCCGGGGCGCGTCGCCGATTTCGGAGACGACCCCGGAAACGGCGTCTTGGGCGTGATGGGCGGCGTCGGCCGCTGCATGCTGGACGTCGTCGCGGGCACCGAAGACGGCGGTCCTGATCCTGTCCACGCGCCTGTTGACGATGTGCGACGGCGTGACCTTGTCCGCCACGGCATCGACGTTCGTACTGAGCCGCCTGCGAGTTTCTTCGATGTCGGCGCGCAGGGCGTCCGGGTTCTGGGTCATCGTGTCTCCTCGGTATTCGGTTTGAAGGTTGGAGGTATTTCCTTGACTGTCTCCGTGGTGCGCGGCATGCCGTTAATGGTCTTCAGTTCCCTGCGGCCCATGCTGGCGAGCACGGCCGCAACGATGCCCCAAACGACTGCCACCACGACGGCGGACCAGCCCGGCGGGATGAGCTGGCCAAGGGCCCACCACACGGCGAGGGAAAGGAACAGCACGGCGAGGTGCCCGGCCCAGGCGGCCCCCGCAAGCATCCCGGCGCCCCTTCCGGCCTTGGTGGCTGATTCCTTGAGCTCCGCCTTGGCCAGCTCCACTTCCTGGCGCATCAGCACGGAGACGTCACGCGTCAGGTCACTCAGCAGCTCTCCAAGCGGCATGGTTTCCGCCTTGATGTGGGCTTCGGTGGGAGGCAGGTCCGCGGGACTGCTCATCGGGGACCTCCGTATTCCGGGCTGTCCGGGTCAAGGGATCCCGCGAGCGGGTCACCATGGGCCTTGACCCTGCCGGCGTCCGCTGTGCCGTACGGAGTTCCGTACCCGGCAGTGGTGGTTTCGGGCCCCGGCAGATCCACAGGGGGCGGCGGCACGGCGCCGCCTGCGCTTGGGTAATAGCCGGCATCCGGGTTGGCAGCCATGGTGTCCACGGAATCAGCCGATGCGTTCTCCGCCATGCCACGGCCGAGCCGTCCTGCGAGCACGCCCGCGCCTGCAGCCAGCAGGAGGAACGCGCCGGGCCTGCGGCGTGCAAAGCTCTTCACCTCGTCCAGGAGTGATCCCGGATCCCGGTTTTCCAGCCATGCGGCCACGGAGGAAGAACGCTGGGCTGCCTGCCGGACCAGGTCCGTGGCCACGCCGCCGTCCTGGGAGGCGTTGGCCATGGTGGACAGCTCGTCGGAGATGGACCACAGGCCTTCGGCCACGCGCTGCTGCTGGATTGCAGCTTGTTCCGCCAGTTCGCCTTTGGTCTGCGTGAGCAGCTGCCGGGCATTCATCCTGACATCCTGGGCCACATGCGAGGCCTCGGTCTTCGCAACGTCAACCACGCCGCCGGCGGCATTCTTGGCCGCCTCCGCGACGCCGGCAGCTTCCTGTTTGGCGGTTTCCACAGGGCGGGCAGGGGAGTCTGCTCCGGCTTGGTAACCGGGGGCGGCAGAGTCCGTCTCCATTTCAATTGGCGTGTCCACGTAGCTTCCGGAGTAAGGTCCGGTCCCAGCGGGGACACCTGTCTGTGGCGCCGCGAAGCTTCCGTCCTGCGGCGATTGGCTCTCAGTCATTGTCGCTCTCTTTCCACAGTTGGCAGGCTGCGGACAGCAGCCGGGATAGTAAGCATGATTACTATCAATGGGTTTGTACCCCTTCGTCGTGGCTTCAACCGCACTTCGGGGACTTTATGGCCACGATCCTTCTTCCGCCGGGCAGATCAGCAGTTCGCGGACCTCGCTGCCTATGGGCTGGGACAGCGCGAACACCACCGCGTGTGCCACGTTGACGGGATCGTTGAGCTTGGAGTCGTCCTGCGGCTTGTACTGGTCATCGCGTTCGTCGAAGAAGTGCGTCTTCATGCCTCCCGGGATGATGGTGGTGACGCCGATGACTCCCCCGCTTTCCGCAGCCAGCGCCCGGCTGAACCCGATCACGCCGAACTTCGAGGCGCAGTACGCCGTGGCGTCCGGAAATGCACGGAGGCCGAGCGTGGACGCGATGGTGATGGCACGGCCGCGGGATTCCTTGAGGTACGGCAGCGCGGCGCGCACTACGGAGACGGTGCCCAGCAGATTTACTGAGATGACTTTTTCCCAGTCCTCCGCGGGGACGTCGCCCAGTTTGCCGCAGCGGTCGATGCCGGCTGCCGTCACCACGCCATCGAGGCCTCCGAGGATTTCGGCTGCCTCCTTGACTGCTCCTTCCACGGCGTCCCGGTCGGAAACGTCCACCTGCAATGCCTTCGCGCCGCTCACGTTGCTAATGTCGCGGTCGAAGACGAAGGGCGTCCCTCCGGCGTCGAGGATGACTTCGACGATCGCGGCGCCCAGGCCGGAGCCACCTCCGGTCACGATGACGCGGCCGGGTGCTTGCTTTTTCATGCCGTTCCTTTCCTTGCTTGGTCCTTCATTCCGGAAGGGTGGATTCAGCCGACTTTGGCGAGTGCTTCAGCCAAGCCACTGGTGGATCGCGCGGGGTGGAACGGCACGGTGAGGCATCGTCCTCCCCAGCCGGCCAAAAGGCGGGTCTCCGGCAGTTCTTCGGGTCCGTAGTCGCCGCCCTTGACCCAGATGTGGGGCCGGAGCTTTTCCAGGCAGGCCTCCGGGGTGTCCTCGTCGAAGACGACGACGGCGTCCACGCAGGACAACGCAAGCAGCAGTTCGGCGCGGTCCTCCATGCTCACGATCGGCCGGTGCGGCCCCTTGAGCCGGCGAACGGATCGGTCGGAATTCAGGCAAACGATGAGGCAATCGCCCATGCTCCGGGCGATGGCCAGGGTGCGGGCGTGGCCGGCGTGCAGGAGGTCGAAGCAGCCGCCGGTCGCGACGACCGTTCCGCCGGCGGCGCGAACCGCCCTGGCGAGCCGGACGCCGTCGGCAGCGGCGCCGTCGGCAGCGACGCGGTCGGGAGCAGCGCCCTCCGGCCCGGTACCCGCCCCGCCTGCCTCCATCACGAGGGACGCCGCTCCCCCCTCAGCCAGGAACAGGGAGGCGTCCCCCACGGCCCGGGCGGCCGCGTCCGGAAGGTCCATTCCGAGCCCCAGGTACACGGCCAGGCTGCCCGCCAAGCGGTCACCGGCCCCGCAGGGATCGCTTACCGGAGTCGCCGGCGCAGGGATGCTGACGGCATCCCGTTTCCCATCGACGAGCACTGCCCCCGCTTCGCCCCGGGTGACCAGGACGGCGTCGCACCCCCAGCGTTCCAGCAGCCGCTTCCCGGCCTTCGCGGCATCGGCCCCGGCAGGATCCGCTCCGGCCGTTTTCACCAAGCCGATCGCCTCGGCGAGGTTGGGCGTCGCGACGGCGGTCCCCGGCACCGGCTCCGAACCGGCCGGGTGGGGGTCCCACACCACCGGGACCCGGCGGGCCGCGCCACCCAGCGCCGCCCGGATGTCCGCGTTGAAGGTGATGCCCCGCCCGTAGTCGGCCACCACAATGGCTTCCGCCGAATCAACAGCGGCAAGCATTTGGGCGGTGGCAGCCGGTGCGGGGGCGGGCGCGCACCCTTCATCGAAGCGGACCATCGGGTGGGACCCGATCCGGACCCTGGTCTTGGTGGGCGTGGGGGCGAGCGGGGGTCCGGCGAGCAGCTCCACACCGGCCAGCGCCCGCCTCAGGTGGCGCGCGCCGTCGTCGTCCGACAGCGCGGTGACCAGGGCGACGTCGTGGCCATCCCGCATCAGGAGCGTGGCGACGAGCCCCGCGCCGCCGGCCCGACGCCGGATCCCGGCGACGTCGACCACCGGAACCGGCGCGTCCGGGCTGAGCCGGGTGGCGGTGCCGTTGATGTCGACGTCCAGGAGAAGGTCACCTACCACCGTCACTTTCATGGCCGGACCCACCGGGCTGTGCCGGGTAGCGCGCCGGACCGCCGGGCGACCTCCGCATCAAAGGCGCGGCACACCGCATGGACGGCGATCAGGTGCCCTTCCTGGGCGTTGGCGGCGATAGCGTCGATCGTCACGGCCTCCTCGCAGGCCTCGGACAGCGGGTTGGGTCCCGGGCCGGTGAGTGCCCACGTGGCGATGCCGCCTTCATTGGCAGCGCGGACGGCTTTAAGGAGGTTGGGGCTCCGCCCGCTCGTGGACAGCAGGATGAGGACGTCCCCGGCCCGGCCGTGCGCCCTGACCTGGCGCGCGAACACTTCCTCGTATCCGTAATCATTGGAGACTGCGGTCAGCGCGGAGGTCTCGGCGTGGAGTGAAATGGCCGAAAAGGGCGCCCTCTCGGCGTCGAACCGGCCGACGAGTTCGGCCGTCAGGTGCTGGGCTTCTGCCGCCGAGCCGCCATTGCCGGCGGCCAGCAGCCGTTGCCCGGCCAGGAGCCGGACCGCGAGTTCGGTTCCCCACCCCGACAAACGGCCAGCCTGCGAACGCAGGGATTCGAGGGCCGGGATGACGTTGTCCAAGTGGGTGGACACCTCGGCATCCGGGACGGCGCCGGGGGCGGCGGGGGTGGCGGGGGCCTTGATGATGGTCATCTTGCCGTTCCTTCCAGGGGTTCGAGGCGTTCGGCCGCCTGCCGCGGCAGTCCGGCGGCGAGGACGGACCAGTACGCCTTCTCGGTGTCGGCCGCGACGCGGTCCCATGAGTAGCGGGAGCGGGCGCGCCGGGTTCCGGCGCGCCCCATGTCGGCGCGGAGCGCAGGATCGGCGAGGAGCCGCGCCACGGCGTCGGCGATCGCTTGCGGATCGCGGGGCGGGACATGCAGGCCCGTCTTCTGGTCGACGACGGTCTCCCGCAGCCCTCCGACGGCGGCCGCCACCACCGGCACGCCGCAGGCCATGGCCTCCAGGGGGACGATGCCGAACGGTTCATACCAGGGGGCACAAACCACGGCGTCGGCGCTGCGGAAGATGCCTGGCATGGCATCACGGGGAACCTGGCCGCGCATGGTCACCTGGTCTTCCACGCCGAGCTCCTTGGCCAGCAAGCGGAGCCGCCGGGCTTCCGGGTCGTCCTCGAGGGACAGCGCGTCGCCTGAACCGCCGACGATCAGGAGTTCGACGTCGTGGAAACCGGCCTGTGCGAGCAGCGGGAGCGCTTGGATCACCAGGTCCACGCCCTTGCGCGGCACCAGGCGCCCGACGCTCAGGATGCGGTGGCGCCGGGGTTTGGCCTCGGCGTCGGCCGCGGCGCCAAAGAGTGCCAGGTCCACGCCGCACGGGGCGATTGACACTTTGGACTTGCCGATTCCCAGCGCCTTGAGTTCGAAGACCTCGTCAGGGCAGGTGGCGATGACCCAATCTGCCGTGCGACCGACCCAGGGTTCCAGCCAGGCCCTCGCCGCCGGGCTGGTGTCGGCCGCGCCTTGGTGCTTGCGCTTGACGGACCCCAGGGCGTGGAAGGTTTGGACCACCGGAACCGGGTCCGCCGCACGGACCCTCCGGGCGGCCTGGATGGCAGCGAGGCCGGACATCCAGAAGTGCGCGTGGACAAGGTCCGGAACATTGCCCGCCCAGTCCGCGCCGATGCCTTCCGCGAGCGCACCCATGAAGGGCAGCAGGCTGTCCTTGGGGATGTGGCGTGCGGGGCCGGCGTCCACGTGGACAACCGTGAGTCCTGGAGCCACGTGCACCTTTGCAGGAAGGTCCGGATCGTCGCGACGCGTGTATACGGTGACGTGGTGGCCGCGGTTGGCGAGGCTCGAAGAGAGTGCTGCGACATGGACGTTCTGGCCGCCCGCGTCCACGCCGCCCAGCGCAGCCAAGGGGCTGGCATGTTCGGAAACCATGGAGATCTTCATCGGTGTGTCCTCTCTGAAGGCTGGCGGTGTTGCCTGCGGCCCGTGCCGAGCTCGGCCAGGAGTTCGTCCCAGGCGTTGAGGAACCTCCCCAGGCCATAGCGGTCCAGCGCCGCCTCCCGGGCCACCAGCCCCATGGCGTAGGCATCGTCCGGGTCGGCGAGGAGCCGGCGCGCGAAAGCCTGCAGTTCGTCGACGTCGTTGGAAACCAGTCCGGCGCCCCGTGGCACCGCACGGTGCGCCTCCGTGGTGCCAAGCGCCACGACGGGCATGCCCAGGTGCATCGCCTCCAGGAGGGCAAGCCCCAAGGATGTCCAGCGGAAGGGGTGCAGGTAGAGCCGGCAGCGGGCAAGTTCACGGTGGAGCTGCGGGCCCGGAACGTCCCCTACGACGCGGAGTCGATCCTCGCCGGGCGCGTGGCCCCTGAGGTCCAAGGCCGCGGGCAAAGCCTCCGTCCCGATACCGAACAGGCGCAGCGGCCCCGCGCCGGCAAAACCGGGCAGCAGGTCCGTGCCCGTCACCCGGCCGCGCCTCAGGGGCTCGTTCACCACCACGCCCATCTCTTCGCGTTCGCCGGTGTAGAGCCGTCCGGGGTCGGGGATGCCGTGCTCTATCACCTTGGTGCGGGCCGAGCCGGTGTCCCAGAGCAGCCGGTTGAAATGGGTCACGTGGACCACGGGAATGGTGTGCTGCTCCGCCATCGGGTGCCGCGTGCACGGGACGCCGACCTTGGGGGTGTTGTGCTCCAGGTAGACGGCCGGCAGGTCGAGTCCGGGCCGGCGCCCGAGGGCCCGGGCCACGGCCGTGATCTCCCCGGGCCGCTGCAGGACCACAACGTCCACGCTGTCCGGATCGATGGTTGCGAGGTCTATCTCCTGCGCGGTGGCCGGCCACTCACGGCCGCCCCGCCCCAAACCCCAGGGGCCGCCGTCGGGCTCCACCGGGAGCAGGTATTCATGCTGTCCCCTGACGAATGCTTCCATCCATCCCCCATGGACATGCCACACCAGGATTCTCATGGATTCCGCACCTTCCGTCGGGTGGCCAGGGAGGAGACGCCGCCCAGCAGGCGCGTCACGGCCTCCAGGACCTGTTCGGGAGTCACTGAACTCAGGCAAGGGTGCCCGGGGACGGGACACTTCCGTGCCCGGGTGTCCTTGCAGCCTGCTTCCTGGTCACCCAGCAATTCCAGCGGCACCCCGTATGGCGCCCACCGGATGGCCGGGACCACCGGTGCGAAGAGGCACACCACGGGCGTCCCGACGGCTGCGGCGAGATGCGCGGGCCCCGTATTGCCGGTGACCACGACGGCGGCCCCGTCCAGTACCGCTGCGAGCGTGCGCAGGCTGGTTCTGCCGCCCAAGTTGCGGGCGGAAGGTCCTGCCACTGTCGCCGTGAGGGAGGCTTCGGCCGGACTTCCGGTGACGACTACGCGGTGGCCGTGGGCTTCGAGGAGTTCCACTGCGGCTGCGTGATGGAACGCCGGCCAGGCCCTCGCCGGGGCGGCCGCGCCGGGGTGGACCACGACGTAGGGGCCGTCGTCGGACAGCTCCCTGGCAAGATCGTCGGACGTCGGCGTGACGCGGAGCCTGCCGTCGTCGCGGTCCGGAAGCTCGAAACCGGCAGCCTGCGCGATGGCCAGGGCGCGGGCCGTTTCGGCTTGATCTTCGGGAAAATCTTCGCCGGGCGTGAGCCGGACATCCAACAAGGACCCCGCGAAATCCGTGGAGGCCCCCGTGATCCGTTGGACATCGGCCAGGCGCAGGAGCATCGCCAGCGGGAGCGGCGACTGGTGGAAGGAGGTGAGGATCACGGCTTCCTCAATCCGGGAACTGCGGACGAAATCAACCAGGCTGTTCGCCACCCCGGCGGTGACCTCCGGCGGCGGGTTCACGATCCAGGGGCAGGACCACGTGTGGACTTCCTTGACGCCGGGGAGCATCTCCGCGGCGGCTGTTCCTTCCGGCCCGCAGAGCAGCACGACGTCGTTGGGACGACTGCCGTCCGGCCTGCTTCCGTTGGCGACGGCGCGCACGGCCGGCCCCGAAACGAGCACGTCGCCCATGCTGTCCAGCCGGGCCACCAGGACGCGGCTCATTCGAGGCCGCCCAGCAGCAGCCCTACGGCGTGCCAAAGATCCTTGGCCACCACGTCCGCGGCCTCGATTTCCTCCTGGCGCGTCAGCGCGGTGGGGACCATGACGGCACGGGCACCGGCCGCCTTGGCGGCGCCAAGGTCCGCCCCGATGTCGCCGATCACCGCCGCTTCCGAGGGTTCGATGCCCAAAGCCCGGCAGGCGCCCAGGATCATCCCGGGTGCAGGCTTGCGGCACGCGCAGCGGTCCTCCATGGCGTGCGGGCACACCTGCCACACATCGAACGGGCCCAAGATCTCATCCACGCGCCGGTTGACGGCATGCACTTGGTCGAGCGTCAACAGGCCCCGGGCAACGCCCGACTGGTTGCTGACCACACCTGTGGCCAGCCCGGCCCGGCGTGCCCGCGCCACAGCCGGGAGGGCACTGCCCATGGGCCGCACCAGTCGCGGGTCGCCGTTATACGGCACGTTAATGACGAGCGTCCCATCGCGGTCGAACAGCACCGCTTTCAACGTTCCGGTTCCTCCCATACCCGCAACGTTCCCCACTTCGCAGCGCGCTAAACACAGCGGCGGCGAGAAAGTTCCGTGGGGCTAGACTCCTACCGGGAGGCCCCCTTGGAAACTGTCGAAGACCACGGACAACCGGTTCTGCTGGTGCTTCGCGCGCTGAAACTCGGCGACCTTCTGGTTGCCGTTCCCGCGCTGCGCGGCCTGAAGCGTGCCTTTCCCGGGCACCGCATCCTCTACGCCGCGCCTGCCTGGGTGGCCGAGGCGGTGGAGCTCGTCGGCGGCCTCCACCTCCTGCCGACGCCGGGCCTCGACGCCCCCTTGGCCATCCCTCCGGGTGTGGTCGATGTGGCAGTGAACCTGCACGGGAACGGACCCGGAAGCCGGCAACGCCTCGCGGAGCTGGACGCCAGGCGGATCCTCGCGCACCGCGGTCCCGGCATTGACGGCCCCGAGTGGACCACCGGAATCCCGGAACGCGAGCGGTGGACGCGGCTCCTCGCGTGGCACGGGATCGACGCCGACCCCTTGGACTACCGCCTGGACCCGCCTGCCGCCCCCTCTCCGCGGCCGGGCGCCACGGTCATCCACGTCGGCGCGTCCTCCGGCAGCAGGTTCTGGCCCGTCGAACGGTTCGCCGAAGTGGCCGCTGAGCTGACGAGGGCCGGGCACGAAGTGGTATTCACCGGCGGCGTTTCCGAGCGTGGACGCGCCGAGGAGGCTGCCGCTCTGGCCAAGCTCAAGGGAGCAGACCTCGACGGCGGCGTCCTGGCCGGGCGGCTGGGGCTGGCCGGGTTTGCGGCCACCATCGCCGAGGCCCGGCTGGTGGTGTCGGCCGATACCGGTGCCGCGCACCTGGCCTCCGCGTATGCGCGGCCGTCGGTGGTCCTCTTCGGGCCCGCGTCCGCGGAAGAATGGGGTCCGCCGCCGGGGCCGCACGTGGTACTGACGGACGCCGGGCTCCGGCGCGGCGACGTTTTCACATCCGATCCGGATCCCGCGCTCCTGGCCGTCAGCGTGCGGGATGTCCTGCGCGCGGTGGAGGGGCTTGGCGCCTGAGCACCTCGAAGCTAGAGGACAGCGCCGTCGCGGAGGCGGGCTTCCCCGTCGTCGAGCAGTTGGGTCTGGAGCGCAACCAGTATCTTGGAGAGCTTCCGGGAGACCTGCATCTGGGACATCCCCAGCGCCTCGGCGATGGCGGACTGCGTCTCTTCCAAGTAGTAGCGCCGGTACAACAAACGGCGGTCACCGGCGGAGAGGCTTCGGATCGCGTTCCGCAGGGCAAGAATGTCCTCGAGGCGGTCGCCGGGACTTTCCGCGGACACAATACCGTGGAGGCAATCCCGCTCGTCGGCCGCGGGGACGTCCAGCGAATCGGGCCGCTTGCTGGTGCCGGCCAGCAGGGCTTCGCGCACTTGGCAGGAATCCATGCGCAAGTCTGCCGCGACTTCCTCCGG
>Ga0105246_10001878_pt1 | contig 12665 bp, 12 predicted proteins | sample KBSM64metaG_FD_99694 | JGI IMG/M metagenome (GOLD analysis project Ga0105246, IMG submission 99694) | Miscanthus rhizosphere microbial communities from Kellogg Biological Station, Michigan, USA - KBS M6-4 metaG | ecosystem: Host-associated > Plants > Roots > Rhizosphere > Soil | place...
CCGAAATTTATTTAACAAAAATCAAAAAGGTTTCACCCTTATCGAACTCTTAGTCGTTATTGGAATCCTCGCAATCCTTTTAGCAATTACCCTTATCGCAATTAACCCAGCACGACAATTTGGTCAAGCAAATGACACAAAAAGAAGAAGTGATATTACACAAATCCTTAACTCAATTGGTCAATACGCAGCATCTAATACAGGTAACCTTCCAGCTGAAGTAGCAGGATTAACAGTAAATACAGCAACTACACTTAACAATACTAATTTCCCAAACCTTTGTGGTCAGCTCGTTCCAAATTATCTTCCAGCACTTCCAACAGATCCAACTCAAAACAACCAAGCAGGTATTTCAACTTGCACAGGTTCATGGGGTGACACAGGATACCAGATCAGTAGAGATGCAAATAACAGAATCACAGTATCAGCTCCAAGCGCATATTCAGGACCAATTCAGGTAACAAGATAAGAAAACTGAAATAGAATAGAGAGGCTACCGAAAGGTAGTTTTTTTGTTATAAAGATCCTTTTTGTTGATGATTATAATCAATTAAACTTTACATGCTTTTTGTGTATAATAGATAATAATGGATAAGATAAATATTTTACTAGTCGAAGATGATGAGTTTATAAGAGATATATTTAAAGAGATCCTTGATTCTGAAGGATACAATGTTACGATTGCAGTTGATGGAGGACAGGCTATCGAACAATTAAAAGCTGGTACATGGGATTTGGTGCTTCTAGATGTAATGATGCCAGTTATGACTGGAACTGAAGTGATACAAAAGATCAAAACTGAAAAAATCCCTGTACATTATAAAAAACTTATCTTTTTAACCAACATCGATGATGGAAAAGAGATAACTCAACTTATTGCTTTGGGAGATGGATATTTTATGAAGAGTGATTTAACGCCTCCAAGCCTCGTTGAGAAAGTAAAAAGCATACTTGCTCACTAGGTTTACTTTTTAGGTTCAGCCAATTGAGATTTGAACCAATCGACCCACGGATTAATTGCAGGGTTTTGATCGTATGCAAGTCCTAAGTATAGGGTCAAGAAGCTCCCATAGACAAGTGTTTCTAGAAAATCGTCGTACACTGTTTGTCCACTTGTGGTGAATTCATGAACAGGATAATTATTTTGTGTCACAACCTGAGTCGTTAATTGTACTCTCTTTTTAATCTTATCTGAATATATGGGGGAATCAAGGATAATAAAATGAAGAGGAGAGTTTTTAGGGAATTGCAAACCTTCCATAAGATGATGGTTGAGGTCAGGGATAATATATAAAGCTGAAAATGCTTTACTTGTCTCATTGAACTGATTTCTCAAGATCTGGGCATTACCTGAAAGCTGTTCTGCAGCAAAGACAACGGGGATTTTGTTAATAAAAATTTTGTGATCTTCCAGGGCCTGTTGTTTGATCTCATCAAATTTGTCATGGAGACGGGTAAGAGCATTTTTTATCTCTTCTTCTTCAATATCAATGACCCCTAACTGATTGAGAAGGCCGATAAGCCCCAAGATAGTATATCCAGCTCCAAGTCGAGGGACATTGCCTGAATTGAGCTTTCCATCGAACACGTAGGAAGGGATGTTGTTGTCTTTTGCAAATTCAGCGAGTGGGCCTCCTTTGGTGAGGACTACCATTTGTGCCTTTTTATCTTTTGCTTCCTCTGCGCAAGCTAGGACCTCTTCTGTTGTCCCCGAATAGCTTGTTAATACCACGAGCGTGTTTTCGTCAACCCAGTCTGGAAGGAAATAATCACTGACTACTTCTGTAGGAAACGGCATTTCACGACCGAGAAGAGACTTGAGAACAAGAGCGCCATAAATAGATGCTCCCATACCGCAGAAAACAACATTCTTTATATTTTCTAATTTTGTATATTTAAGTTCAGTTACTTCTTTCCACGCAGCTTCACATTGGTCAAGAATGTGCTCTGTTATTCCAAGTGTATCAACAGGATCAATTTTTCTAATTTCTTCTCTATTTGTGAGATCTATCATAGGGTAATTTCCTTATTCTCCTCGTTCAAGTTTACGTTGTTCAGGAGTTTCGTCTGGGCGTGCAAAGTCATCTTCAAGTCTCCATGTGGTTCCAGATTCAGGGAGAGAGACTTCCATTACATCACAATCGGTAACTGCTTGGTGCCTGTGTTTTTGACCTACTAACGTTGTGTAACTAACGCCTTTTTGCATATGAATTGTCTCCATTTCACCTTGAGAATTTTCCATGAGAAGATTACATTCGCCATTTAACAGCCAATATGATTCTTGCTTTATATCATGAACCTGAAGAGAGAGTCTTTTGCCTGCATCAATATGAAGAATTTTCCCCATGTACGGCATTCCTTCTGGAACCCAGTGGATTTCGTAACCCCACGGTTTATCAACTTTTTTTACATAAGGTTTTACGTCAAATTTTGATTTATCGAACTGTGGTAAGTCAGCCATACAAAAATGATATCATTAATAGCTTCAATTTACAAGACAATTGGCTAATGTCAGGTTTGCGTCAGTTTATTTCTGAAGTACCAAAAGGTAGATTTATGCTTCTTTTGCTAAGCTTTGGATGAGGTTTCGTAATTCGTCTCTTTTTTCTTCCATGACAGTTTGTTCAAAACTCTCAACATTAAGCCGAAGCAGAGGTTCTGTATTTGATGTTCTGACGTTAAATCTCCAATTTGGATAGGTGACGGATATTCCGTCCATTGTTTCTAACTCGCCATCTTTATATTTCTCTTTAAGCGCTTCAAGAATCTCTGGAGCGTTGGTAACCTTGAAATTAAACTCTCCTGATTCATGAGATCTTCGTAACTCATCTGCAATCTGTGAAAGTGTTTTTCCTGTTTCACTCAGAACTTTGAGAACACTCACGATGGTTGAAACTTGAGATTCACCATTGCCTGCTGATTTAAAATAAAAATGACCTGAAGATTCTCCAGCGAATGCACCACCAGTATTGTTCATTGCTTCAGTAATAAATGCATGTCCAACTTTTGTAATTTCAGTAACGCCACCAAACTCTTCAACAATCTTTGTTGTGGCTAGAATGTATCGAATGTCGACGTAGATTCTGTCGCCTGGGTGATCTTTGAGAACTTCCCTGGCAACAAGTGCTGTTATGAGAGTTGCGGGTAAAATTTGTCCTTTTTCATCAACAAAATATAATCTATCTCCGTCCCCATCAGGTGCAAGACCGAAATCTGCGCCTTCTGCGAGGACTCGAGCTTGGAGATCTTTTAAGTTATTAAAATCAAGTGGATCTGGTTGGTGAACGGGAAAGCTTCCATCAAGTTCAAAATTCATTTTAATTAAATCTGCAGGAACCTTTTTGAATAATGCGTCAATATATTGTGCTCCCATTGCATTTGCTGGATCTGCAACAATTTTGAATTTTTTCAATTCAGGATGTTCAAATATGTTAAGAGCATTTTCAACTTCATCTTCTAAAATACCTGTTTTTGGAGTAATAGATCCTTGTGTCGCCGGTGTAAAATCAACACCTTCGAGTGCCATTCTTTTGATATCTTCCATACCAGTCGTCTTCCCGATTTTGATTAAACCTTTTGGTGAATACTTAACTGCTTTCATACCATTCCATTCTTTTGGATTATGAGAAGCGGTAATTTGAATACCGCAGTCATAGGCATAGTGGAAAACAGTAAAGTAAAAAGAAGGAGTTGAGAGTTGTCCTGCATCAATTACCTGGGCACCCATTTCAACGAGGGTTTTTTTAGCAGCAGCGTATAATTGAGGCCCAGAAAGACGCATATCATAGGCAAGAACTACTGTTGGCTGTTCTTTACCAATGCTATCATGAAAAAATTTATAAAACGCGCGGATTACATGAATGATATTATCTTCGTTAAGCTGTTCGGGGTAGATACCTCGAATATCATATGCTTTGAAAATTTTTGGATCAATATTGTTCATAAAAAAGAAAATAAGCCGAGAGGTCTGACTTCCCGACTCCATTTATATGATATAAGTGTATATTAAACCCCCAGCAGCAAAAAGTCAATTGCGTTTGTCACAGAAGTCGAAAGACCTCCTGTCTTCTGTCCGACCTCAATTGTGTATAGCTTTTCATAAAGCGAGAGCAGTTCTAATGTACTAAAAAGTGAAGCTTGTTGTTGTAATTTACCCATTTGCCAGGGAGCGATTCGCTTTACTTCATCAATATTTGCTCTTGATTCGGGATCTGAAAGGGCGAGGAGAATTCGAATTTGTCTGATAATCATAAAAAATACCATCTCAACTTCAGCTGTTTCTATTGTTTGATGAAAAAGGGGAATGAGATTTTTTCCGTTGCCAGGTTTGATATTATCAAGAAGGAGAAACAGTGTTTGCGGGAGTTTAAAAGGCCTCACAGTTACCTTTTTGAATAGTTTTAGACTACTTGGCTCAAGATCTTTGCCTTCCCAAATATAAATATCGTTGGTTTCAGCGCTTTTTTCAAGAAAGCTGACGATGTCTTTGAAATTACTCGTTTTTTTGAGTTTGGTAATCAGTTGCTCGATGAATACATATTTTGTTTCTCCAAAGAGACTTCCGCCCTCAAAGATTTGCATTAAAGACGTTATATTAATTTTTTCTGCTTCCAAAAGAAGGGCATCCGGATGCCGTTGCTTTTCATCGTAGAAAAATTTTCGAGAAGCAGCAGTATCAGAACCGTGGATGAGTGTTACCATACATTTCGTTTTATTTATACGCTATCAAGTAGTGTTTTGCAACTTAATTTCCAATAATATAATTAAAAACATTTTCCATCACAGTGACGACAGAGAATGAGCGTTTGGGTATTTTGAAATCAGTAAAGTTTCTCGAATCAACAATAGTTTTCTTATCAGTACTTCCAAGAACGCTTCTTGTCGGGAAACTTGGCACGCCACGCACTTTCGGCATACTTTGGATGAGTTTATATTGTTTGGTCAGAGCGCCGCTGGCGGTGATGAAGGTGAATTTTTCAAACGGTCCGGCACCTGCTTGCAGTAGAAATGGGGTAATAGCCACAATATCTTTATCGTTCCAGATAGTATTAAATGTTTGCTGATAATATTGCACTCGAGTGTCATCTGGCACTGCCTCTGATGACCAACCAGTTTCCGTGATAAAAATCGGCAGCGTTTTTGTAGTCATTTGTTTGATAGCATTTCTTTCAAAGGTAAAACTCGCAACGCCTTTTGGGCTATTGGGATCTGGAGGTTGAGAAAAGCCTGGATTTGGATAGGAATGACTGCTGAGCCCATCGAGTTGATTAAATATTCCAGGAACTGCTGCATTCATAAGGTTTAGGTAGGTATACTCATTGATATATTTCGTTCCTAGATCTGGAGCAGCATTATCAAGTCCAGCACTGATCATAAAAAAGTCAGAGCTTTTAGACTTAAAGACTGTCACCGCAAAACTTAACAGCTGCGCGTACTCTGCGGGATTGGCACTTCCTCCCCATTCATCACCCCTGTTCACTTCATTAAAGACAATAACATATCTATTTTTCGTTGGCCAATTGAGAGAGTTAAGAAAATTGGCAAAATCAACAATATCCATGGGAGTGGGTTCGCGCCAGACTTGGGTATTGAAATAATCGTCCTCAGTTGCAAGGCGGAGGATAGGAATAACTCTGTCCTTGCGACATCTGTCCATAAACTTCTGCCACTTCTCAAGATTCTGATCGCCAGCCTGAATTGGAATAAGCACATATCCCCATGCACCACCGTTACTATTAACGAGCGCTGCTGCATTATCTAGTTCGCTTTCACTCAGGACATGGATACCAATTTTATTGTTGGCAACGGCAAGTGGGTTCTCAGCTGCATATGCAGGTATTTTTGGGCATATAAAATAAAACAGTAAGAGGACAGTAATAAGTCGGAAAATATTGGACATTCTTTTATTATAACGAAAGGAGTCTTGACGTCAAACTCAAGCAGCGTTTTTATTGCGTCCCTTCATCCCAAGAGGAGAGATATTTTACTTGTTCAGCGGAGAGGGTATCTATTGAAATACCTTTGGCAGCAAGTTTGAGACTTGCGACATGAAGATCTAATTCTCGTGGTAAGACATGGACTTTATTCTCAAGTTTACCTTTGTTTTTTACAAAATATTCAGCAGCCAGTGCTTGATTTGCAAATGACATATCCATAACCTCAGCTGGATGTCCCTCTGCGGCGGCTAAGTTAACAAGTCTTCCTTCACCAAGAACATAAATGCGTCTGCCATCTTCAAGCGTGTACTCATCAAGGAAAGGACGCATATTGCGTTTGGCTTTTTTCATCTTTTCAAGGCTCGCCATATCAATTTCAACATCGAAATGTCCTGAATTTGCAACAATTGCACCATCATGCATTTTTTCCATAGTTGCTTGAGAAATAACATGTTTGTCACCTGTTGCTGAGACAAAGACATCCCCAAGCTTTGCGGCTTCTTTCATGGTCATAACACGGTAGCCATCCATGGCGGCCTCAAGAGCTCTGATCGGATCAACTTCAGTAACGATAACATTTGCTCCCATACCTTTGGCTCTCATAGCAATTCCTCGTGAACACCACCCATATCCACCGACAACAAATGTTTTTCCTGCGATCAGAATATTGGTAGCCCTGAGAATACCATCAATAGTCGATTGACCTGTTCCATAGCGATTATCAAAAAGATGTTTGGTATCAGAATCATTCACTGCAATGACAGGGATCTTGAGTGCGCCTTCTTTTTCCATCGCTTTTAATCGAATGACTCCAGTGGTTGTTTCTTCAGATGAACCCATAATTTCAGACAATTGCTTTACTCGTTGTGTGTGGAGCGCATAAATAAGGTCGCCTCCATCATCCATGGTTATATTTGGATGCGCATCAAGCACAGCGTTAAGATGTTTGAAATAGGTTTTGTTATCTTCACCTTTAATTGCGTAGGTAGGGATATTGTAATCTTTCACCAGTGATGCTGCGACATTATCCTGGGTTGAAAGGGGATTAGATGCATTGGCAATGACCTTGGCACCGCCTTCTTTTAATGCAATGAGCAAGTTTGCAGTTTCACTTGTGACATGCAGACAAGCTGCAATCGTAAGGCCTTTGAATGGTTTTTCTTTTTTGAAGCGGTCTTTTATTTTTTCGAGGACTTGCATTTGTTTACCAGCCCATTCGATTTTGAGCTTTCCAGATGAGGCGAGAGCGAGATCTTTAACGTCGTAATCTTTTGTATTTGCCATATTATAATTCCAGAGTCTGATTATACGTATCTTGATATCTTTTTGCAAATGCTTTTTTGCTATAAAAATGCTCTTGTGTTCCGACATGCTCAACCGCAAATGAGCCCGCGATTGCGCCCATTTCTCCACAAACCTGTAAATCAAATCCTCTTTCCATGCCTGCCAAAAAACCTCCTCTCCATGCGTCTCCTGCCCCAGTGGTCGACACTACTCTTTCGGCTTGCGTAGGTTTAATTTTGTATTCTTGATCAGGTGTGTTAATTACAGCCCCTTTACTACCGAGAGTCATAATAATTACCTTATTGGCTGTTATGATCTCCCACTGATTAAGTCTTTCCGTCATGAGTTTAATCTCATATTCATTGCCGATAATATATGCAGCGTGATTGAGACCATGTTCAAGGTCAGTATTGTTAACCTGGGTCAAAATAAATCCAGGATCAAACATATAAGGGATCTGCAATTGGATACATTGCTTAATCAGCGAAAGAGAACCTTCGGCACCTTGTGGTCCAATAAGCACAAGATCATTTTTATTGGCAACGGTAGCCAGTTTGAGCTGTGCATTTTTTGCCGCCGCTCCATAATAAAACCCCCAGATTTGGTTTTGCTCTTTATCTGCCATAGCAAATCCCGTTGCAGTGTGATCTGTAAGGTCAATCTGGACGTTGGAGGTATCGATGTTGAGTTTTTTTAATACAACATCATATTCTTCAAAATCATTTCCTACATAAGAGAACAGTTTATGGGGTGTTTCTAAAAGTCCAAGGGTGAAACTCACATTTCCTGCTGTTCCACCTCTTCGTTTCACAAAAGAATCGACGATAAATGATAAATTGATATTGTGCATGTGCTCGGGGAGGATATGATCTGAAAAGCTTCCGGGAAATCCCATGATGTAGTCAAAAGCGAGGGAACCTGTGATGATAAGCATATGTTTCTATTATAAAGGATGTGTTTGTCAGTTAGCAAGGTTGCTTGAAAAGTCTGAAAGTTATAAAATAATCTTATGCCCATTCTTCTCTATAACCTCACATGGATGATTTTTAACTGTTTGCTAGCTGTTATACCGATATTATTTGGTTATTTCTTTCTGGCAACCAATAATATTTTTTACAAACTACTTTCTGGGTTTTTGTGGCTTATCTTTTTGCCTAATACTATTTATATATTTACTGACCTGATACATATTTTTGAACAATGGGATAAAGTCGCCTCATATGACAGACCATTATTACTTCTCCAATATATTCTTTTAGAAGCAATTGGATTGAGTTCGTTTATCATGGCTATGAAGCCGTTTGAAAAATTCATCAATGGACTAAAACTAAAAAAGAATAATCGAGTATGGATTGTCATTTTGTTTAACTTCTTAATAGCTTTTGGAATGGTTTTGGGACGTGTCCAGCGTGTTAATTCATGGGATATTTTTCTTTCTTACGAAAAAGTAAGTACCTCAATCGTCCAAGCAGTCACAACACCCCAATATGTCGGACTGATAGTATTGTTTGGACTATTTTGTAACTTCTTTTATTTTCTCTTTAAAGACTCTCTTTATCGTGCGACAGTAAAAATGATGAGAATATTTACTTAAGGGCTTTATTTTTTTTGATTGACAAACGAAGCGTATTGATTTTTAATTGAATTAGGAGGTATTTTATGCAAACGAGGAAACGTGCAAAAACAATAACATTTGGGAAACCTGACAAGCCAAAAGAACATGAGCTTTCAGCTCCTAAAAAAGAAGAGAAAATTGAAGAGGTTTCTGCAGCTGAAGTGAAAGAATCTCAAGAAGCGAAGAGTTCTGAGCCTACTCATGCTGCAAAGAAGGTTTTGGAGAGTACGCCTGAACCTGTCGAGGCTGTTGAAGAAAAGGAAGAAGTTGAAGAATTATCTACCCCCGAAGTTCCTGCCGAGAAAGAAACGGAAAATGTGCTGACTCCACCTGATCAATTTCTTTCAGATACACCCGGCCCAGCAAGTCCAGAAGCAGTTGTACCCAAAGAAGATAAAAGTGCTGCACCTATGGTTGTAGAACCACTCAGTAGTACGCCTACAGATCCGTCAGTACCGACGATCCCTGATGAAAAACCAGCCGAGCCGGCTTTTAGTCCTGAATTGTCTCCCACGCCCCCTTCAAGCGCTTTTACCATCCAAGAAAATAGTAATGTTGTTGCTCCAACAGGAGAAGCTCAAAAAAAGAATTTTGTGCTTTACTTTATTATTGTAGCTTTCATTTCTTTTGCTCTGGGGCTTGGCGCTATGGCAGCGGTTAGCTATTTTGGGCTTATTCCTACTAAAATACCTCAACTTAAGTTAAATACTAACGTATTAAATAAAATAAACCCAAATCAACCAACTCCTACATCTCTTCCAACTGCTGTTCCGACGGCTACACCGACAGCAAAGGCGTTGGATTTGAAAGCATTTACAATTCAGGTTCTTAACGGGAGTGGCATTGTCGGAAAAGCAGCAGATGTAAAAACCAGTTTGACAACAGCTGGGTTTAAAGTCACTGCAACGGGAAATGCGGACAGAAGCGATTATACGACAACCCAAATTGCGGCTAAGAAGTCAGTTGATGCAGCATATCTCGACAAACTCCAAACAGAGCTGAAAAAATCATACTCTCTGGAGCCTGTTTCCACAATTCCTTCAGACTCAGCACAAGTTGCCGATGTGATTGTCACTTTGGGTAAAACTGCGGCAAAGTAGTTAAGCTTGTCTTTCTCTCTTTTCTTCTTCACTAGCAAATAATACATTAGCAATTCTTCTTCTCACATGAGACATTCTTCTTTGCACAGGACCACCCTTTTTAATTTTAAGTGTTCTACCCTCTATGAGTCTTTTTATAACTGGTTCTCTTTCGCCAAACATATAGAGCCTCCTTATCTCTATGCAAGTATAGGTTTGTGTAGCCATAAAATCTTTATATTTACCTTACAAAGTAGCCTCGAATATAGTAAAATAGCATCCATGAAGCAATTTTGGCAACAATTACCCAAGCCTTTTACAATTCTCGCACCTATGGACGGGGTGACTGATGTTGTTTTTCGGCAAGTGGTTTCTGAAATCGGCAAGCCTCATGTCCTTGTGACTGAATTTGCTATGACTGATGGTTTTGTCTCAGCTGGGAAGGAGAGAATACTGGAGCGATTATTAATTGAACCTGCGCAAAAACCTGTTATCGCACAGATTTGGGGCGCAAATCCAGAACACTTCTTTCAAATGTCCAAAGAACTTCCGGCTTTGGGATTTGCGGGCATTGATATCAATATGGGTTGTCCCGACAGAACCGTTATTAAAGGGGGAGCATGTTCTGCGCTGATTAAAAATCATAGATTGGCCGGCGAAATTATTCAGGCAGTGAAAGAAGGAGCAGGTGATCTGCCGGTCAGTGTGAAGACGAGAATCGGATTTGATAGAGCCAACTATGAAGAATGGGTTACATTTTTACTCGAACAAAAAATTGATGCTCTAACAGTGCATTTACGAACGGTTAAGGAATTATCCAAAGTGCCAGCTCACTGGGAATTAATGCCTTCGATTAAAAAAATACGTGATGAGGTTGCGCCTGAAACGATGCTTATGGGGAATGGAGACATTATGTCGATGAGTGAGATTCGGGAGAAGTTTGAAGCATGTGCTATTGATGGTTTTATGGTAGGACGAGGAATTTTTTCAAATCCTTGGTTTTTTAATGAGGATATAAAGCTTGATAAGATCAGTATTCAGGAAAAAATTGATTTATTCCAGCATCATATCGATTTATTTAAAGCTCGTTGGGGTGGTACAAAAAACTTTGCCAATTTAAAGAAGTTTGCCAAAACCTATCTCAATAACTTCCCTGAATCTTCTAAATTACGTGAAGATCTGATGCTTTCTAAATCAATTGACGAACTGCAATACATACTCCGCAATTTTTTATTGCATAGTGTAAAATAGTACAGTATGAAAAATACCTTTAAGCTTATCAAGATTTCCAAACCTCTCCATCATTTGGTGATTATCATTGCTGTACTTATCTTGTTTGGTGCTGTGATTCAACTCGTCGCCCCAATCCTTTCAAAGTTCATTGTTGATGAGATTGTCTCCAAAATTTCTGGAAAAGGCGGGGATGTTCATAGACTTATCGTCTTACTTCTCATTTCATTTGGTATGAATCTTATTGGTCTTGTGACCACCACAATTTCTGAGCGCATCGGAGATCATTTTGCTGGCAGACTCAGACAATTTCTCACTGAAAAATTCTACGATAAAGTGCTGACCTTACCGCAATCATATTTTGATTCTGAGATTTCAGGCAAAATTGTTAATCAGCTCAGTCGTGGTATTACTGCAACGCAAGGCTTTCTCAATACAGCTACTAACTTTATCCTGCCGACGTTTGTGCAAAGTGTTTTTACTATTGCTGTTCTAGGGTTTTATAGTCTTCCAATTGCCTTTTTCACCCTTATATTGTTTCCTATCTATTTAACGATTTCATATTATTCTACAGTAAAATGGGGCAAAGAAGAGGTTAAGAAGAACGCAATTGAGGATCACTCTCGAGGAAGAATGCAGGAAGTTATTGGAAACATTAGTTTAGTTAAAAGTTTCACCAGTGAACTTATTGAATTTAAGACAATTTCTAAAAGTCTGAAAGAAATAAATACAATTTATGCCAGGCAAAGTCAGACATTTCATATCTTTGATTTTTTCAGAGGCCTATCGCTTCATCTCATCCTTTTTGCTATCAATATTATTGTTTTTTATCAGACCTTTATCGGGCAATTAACGATCGGAGAAATGGTACTTATTCTGCAACTGGTTAATCAGGCAAGAATTCCACTTTTTGCTATGTCATTTATTCTGACACAAATTCAAATGGCTGAAGCAGGTTCCAAAGAATATCTGGAAGTATTAGAATTGCAATCCACAGAGAATTATAGAGCCAAACCTGAAAAAGAAATTATAAAAGATCCGACCATTACCTTTAAGGATGTTAATTTTAGTTATAACAAGTCAGAAATAGTAATGAAAAAAGTTTCCTTTACGATTGCCAAAAATCAGGCTGTAGCACTTGTGGGGCATAGTGGAGCAGGTAAATCAACAATTATTAATCTTATCCTCAAGTTTTATGATCCAACAAGTGGCGAAATCTATCTCAAAGATATGCCGTATCATGCTTTGGATCATTCATTTGTCCGCAATAATATTTCACTCGTTTTTCAAGAAAATGAACTTTTCTCAACGTCTGTAAGAGAAAATGTGGCCTACGGGAAAGTTGATGCTACCGATGCTGAAATTATCAAAGCTTTAAAGCTTGCCAATGCGTATGATTTTGTGATGAAACTTCCCAAAGGTATTGAGAGTGAAGTTGGGGAGCGAGGAGTCAGACTTTCAGGTGGACAGAAACAGCGTATCCAGATTGCCCGAGCAATTCTCAAAAATGCGCCTATCTTA
>Ga0105246_10001885_pt1 | contig 12627 bp, 10 predicted proteins | sample KBSM64metaG_FD_99694 | JGI IMG/M metagenome (GOLD analysis project Ga0105246, IMG submission 99694) | Miscanthus rhizosphere microbial communities from Kellogg Biological Station, Michigan, USA - KBS M6-4 metaG | ecosystem: Host-associated > Plants > Roots > Rhizosphere > Soil | place...
ATCGTGTTCGTGATCGTGGTGATCTCCACGGTGCTGACCGGACCCACCCTGCCCGTGGTCGCCCGATGGCTGGGGGTCACCCGCCAGCTCGAACCGCGGTCGCTCGACCTGGAGGTCGCGCCCCTCGAGCGCCTCTCGGCCGACATGCTCCAGGTGACGATCAGCCCGATCTCCCGCCTGCACGGCGTCGAGGTGGGTGAGCTGCGGCTGCCCGAGGGCTCGTCGGTGTCGATGGTCGTGCGCGACGGTCGGGCGATCGTGCCCGAGCGCCGTACCGTCCTGCGCCGGGGCGACGACCTCCTCGTGGTCACCCCACGCGGGCTCCGGGAGCCGACCGTCAGACGGCTTCGGACCGTCTCCGCCCACGGGCGCCTCGGCAGGTGGCTCGGCGACTGAGCGGGGGACGTCGGTGTCAGTCGGTCGGCGGCGAGCAGATGGTGATCGGCTCGGTGACCTTCGTGGACTGCTTGCCCTGGACCAGCTTCTGGAACTGCGGTCCGACCATCACGATCACGCCCGGACCGCCGTGCTTGCGCGCCACGATGCTGGCATGCGGCCCGAGCCGGCTGGCGACCAGCCGGACCGCCGGGTCCCGACGGTCCTCGGCCCAGATCTGGGCGTAGTGGACGACGGTGCCCTTGGGTGCGTTGCCGACGTCACCGGCCCCGAAGCCCTGGTTCTCGAACGCCGACATCGTCGACTCGGCGAGCCCGACCCGGTCGCTGGCGTTGAAGACGCTCACCGTCACCTTGGGTGCGGAGACCCGGTCGCCCGGCTGCAGCTCGGTCGGGTAGCAGGTCTTCGGGGTCGCCTGGTGCGGAAAGGGCTTCGTCATCGACGACCACCCCCAGGTGACGCCGAGCATGACCAGGACCGCGAGCACGGCGAGGGTCAGCAGTGTCTTGACGTGGGTGTTCATCGCGCTCAGGCGTCGGCCATCTCGTGGACCCGGGCATGGAGCACGAGCCGTTGCTGGAGGGCGGCTCGCAAGGCGCGGTGCAGTCCGTCCTCGAGGTAGAGCTCTCCGCGCCACCGGACGACGTGCGCGAAGAGATCGCCGTAGAACGTCGAGTCCTCGTCCAGGAGGGTGTCGAGCCGCAGCGTGTCCTTGGTGGTGACCAGCTCGTCGAGCCGGACCTGTCGTGGCGGCAGAGCCGCCCAGGCTCCCGACGTGAGGTCGTGCGGGGGGTACGGTCGGCCGTCGCCCACCCGCTTGAAGATCACGCGGGCGAGTCTACGCACGGGCTGGGGCGACCCCGGCTGACTACATTTCACCCGTGCCCGACAACCCCATCGCCGCAGCCGTCGCCCCCGGATACGCGTTCACCGGCCCGGCGTTGGAGCTCGGCGGCCTGATGCTCGACGCGACGGACCTGTCCGACGTCCACATCAAGATCCCGCTCGGCATGCTCAACCGGCACGGACTCGTGGCCGGTGCGACCGGCACCGGCAAGACCAAGACCTTGCAGCTGCTGGCCGAGCAGCTCTCCGCGAACGGCGTACCGGTTTTCGCCGCGGACATCAAGGGCGACCTCTCCGGGATGGGCGTCCCCGGCACCGAGGACGACAAGATCAGGGCCCGCGCCACGTCGGTCGGCCAGGCGTGGGAGGCGAAGGGTTTCCCGGTCACCCACTACGCCCTCGGCGGCCAGGGCACCGGCATCCCGGTCCGGATCACGATGACGGCGTTCGGCCCGATCCTGCTGAGCAAGGTGCTGGGCCTGCAACGGGGAGCGTCGTCGAGCGCGATCGATCCCTCGGCCGGCGGCGGTTACCGCTACCCGGTACTGCGAATGCCTGCCTGCGTCGAAGCCCAGCCCGGTGTGACCGGACATCCTCGAGGAGACGGATCCGAAGCGGGTGCGAAGAGGGGGGATGACGATGACCGGGACTGCGAGCGAGCGGATCGACACCACCGGTCGGCGCCGGACCCTGCGGTGGCTGCTCCAGGCCCTCCTCGCCATCGGCGCCATGGGCGGTCTCGGGATCGGCTCCCTGTTCTGGACCGTGCTTCCCCTCGCGCTCGAGGTTCCACGCCGTTCGCCGGTGGCACGTCGTTGGCGGCTCCCGGTACCCGCGGCTCGTCTGCTCGCTGTGGCCTCGCTCGGGCTCGGCCCGTCACCTCTGACCGGTGACCTCGAGTCGGTGGCAGCCGCAGGAGTGCAGTCGGGTCTGGTGTTCGTGGCGGCCTTCCTCCTGAGCCGCCACGTCGTACCGCTCCTCGCGCGGCGATGATGCTCCTGTCCGGCGTCCGCCGATCGCGCTAGCCTCCGAAGGTGTTCGTCCCGCGAGCGCAGGTGGCGGCCGAGGCAGGACTGGCGTTCGTCCTCGGCGCGGGATGGTTCGTGCTCCTCAGCCTGCTCGTCGGCACGTCCGCGTTCTCGTCCCGGGCGGTCCTCGCCGTGACCGTGATCCTGCTCGACGTGGCCGTCGTCTGGATGCTGGCCCGTCTCACCGGCATCGGGTACGCCGTTGCCGTCGGGGTGGCGGGGGTGGTCGCGCTCGACTGGTACTGCATCCCGCCCATCCACTCCGCTGACGTGCCGAACGCCGAGAACGGGCTGGCCCTGGGCGCCTACCTGGTCGCCGGCACCCTGCTCGGTCAGCTTGCGGCGTCCGCGCGGCGACGCGCCGAGGAGTCCGAGCGCGAGGTCCGGGTCCTGGCCGAGGAACAGGCGGCCCTCCGGCGGGTGGCGACGCTGGTCGCGGTCGAGTCCGCGCCCGAGGACGTGTTCGCCTCGGTGACCGAGGAGGTCGGGCGGCTGCTCGGCATCGACCTCACGACCCTCCTGCGCTACGAGTCGGACGGCTCGGCCACCGTGGTCGCGGCCTGGAGCCGCGAGGGGCGTCGGCCGACGCTCGGCTCGCGGTGGCACCTGGACTCGGGCACCGTGGCATCGCGCGTGTGGGACACCGGTCGCCCGCAGCGGGTCGTCGACTACGCCGAGCTCGGTGGTGCGTTCACCGAGGCTCTCCGGAGCCTCGGGGTGCGATCCAGTGCGGGCAGCCCGGTCGTCGTCGAGGGCGCGTTGTGGGGTGTGATGATCGGCGCTTCGCTCGCGGAGGAGCCGATCGCCGAGGGCACCGAGCTGCAGCTCGGCGAGTTCACGCAGCTGACCGGGGCCGCCGTCGCCAACGCCGAGTCACGCGGTGAGCTGACCGCGTCGCGGGCGCGACTCGTCGCCTCCAGTGACGAGGCCCGACAACGGATCGAGCGCGATCTCCACGACGGCGTGCAGCAGCGGCTCGTCTCGCTCGCCCTCGATGTCGGCCGCGCCGAGAGCATGACGCAGCCCGAGCAGCTCCCCCTGCGCGACGAGCTCTCGTCGTTGCGGGATGGACTGGTCGGAGTCGTCGACGAGCTGCGCGAGGTGGCACAGGGCATCCACCCGGCGATCCTGACGGAGGGCGGTCTCCGTCCGGCGCTGGCCACGCTCGCCAGACGGTCGCCGGTGCCGGTCGACCTCGACGTCCGCGGAGGAGATCGGCTGCCGGAGCCGGTGGAGGTGGGGCTCTACTACGTCGCATCCGAGGCCCTGACGAATGCGATCAAGCATGCCCGGGCCACGCACGTCGTGGTTGACCTGCAGCTGGACTCGACCGTCGCGGAGCTGCAGGTCAGCGATGACGGGGTGGGTGGCGCGGACATGCGCGCCGGCTCGGGGCTGGTCGGACTGTCCGACCGGGTCCACGCCCTGGGCGGCACGATCGAGGTCCGCAGTCCCGCCGGGCGTGGCACAAGGCTCGACGCCCACATCCCGCTCACGAGCGCGTCGGTCCCGGCGGCGGACCAGAACAGCTAGCCCGCAGCCGTCGCGGTCCCGCGTCTCCTCACCTGTCACGCGGGAAGACCCGCGCCGCCGACGATCGACTCCAGCGCGGTGGCGCTCAGGTCCGTCTTCGTCAGGACGCCTCGCACCGGTGACCCGACCACGAGAGCCGCCAGGTCGTCGCGGTCGATCGTCGACACCAGGACCACGGCGGGCGAAGCGTCGGCGGCGGACAGCAGGCCCGCCAGCTCGAGTCCGCTGGCCGCCCCGAGATGGAGGTCGACCACGACGACGTCCGGACGGAGCTCGGGCACGCGATCCAGGGCCTCCGCGGGACTGGTGGCCACCCCCACGACGTCGAGACCTTGGCGCTCCAGCAGGCCGCGCGCCGACGCGAGGAAGGCCTCGCTGTCGTCGACGATCACCACGCTCAGGGCCACGGTCCGATCGTGGCAAGGATCCCCGACACGCACATTGCAGGTAGCCCCCAAGATGCCCGATCGGAGACGTCCGGAGCCGCCTCGACCCGGAGGAGCGAGCAGCCTGCGAAACGCCCCGTGCTTCTTTCGTTGTCGGTGCGAAAGGACCAGGAGTACGTTCTCAGAGATGAGGGGGGAGGACCTCACCGTCGCCGAGGCGGCCGACGTCCTCGGAACGAGCCCCCAGACGGTACGCACGTTGCTCCGCAAGGGAGAGCTCCGTGGGGAGCGACATCCCTGGGGCAGCCGGTTCGTCTGGAAAGTCAGCCACGAGGGGCTCGAGGAGTTCCTTTCCGAGTACGGGCGCCTCGAGGGACGTCGCCGTGCGCGGGTGCGCTCTCCCGCCCCGCCCGGACCGGTCGTGCCGCCACTGCCGGCCCCGGAACCCGAGACGACAGCCGGTCGCGAGGTGTCGGTGGCTGCCCGCGCCGGGAGTGAGGAGGCGACCCGCGGGACGGACGGCGCTGCGCGGCCCTTCGTGCTGCGTCCTCGCGGCCGCGCCACCGTCGTCGTCCTGGTGCTCGGCCTCCCGATCCTGCTGGCGTATGCGGCAGCGCGGACCCTCCCGGATGCCCTCTGGTTCCACGAGCTGGGCCAGTCGGACGTCTTCCGGAGGATCGTGATGGCGAAGGTCGAGTTCCGGAGCCTCGTCGCGGGCCTGGTCGGCGGCTTCCTGTGGGCCAACCTCGCCATCGGGTGCCGCACCACCTGGGTGGTCCGGCGACGAAGCGGAGTCCTTGCTCTCGTCGCCGTCTCCCTGGCCGTCGGCGGCCTCTTCGCCTCGGCGGCCGCAGGTCACTGGCAGACCTACCTCCTCTGGCGTCATCGTCAGGCGTTCGGAGTCGTCGACCCGGTCCACGGCAAGGACATCGGGTTCTTCGTCTTCACCCTCCCACTGGAGCTGCTCGTGGCGGGGCTGCTCCTGTGGCTCCTCGCCGTGACCGCAGGGTGCGTGGCACTGGTCCATGTCGCCCGAGGGACGCTGAGGCTCAGACCCCGGCATGCGGACTTCGAGGCGCAGCTGCACCTCGCCGTGCTCGGAGGTCTCTTCCTGCTCGTGGTCGCCTGGCGACTGCATCTCCAGGAGTACCTGCTCGAGCTTCGGCAACCGGGAGCGGAGGGCGGCCAACCGTTCGCGGGTGCGGCGTACGTCGACGTCCACGTCCGGACCCCCGTGCTGGCCGGTCTCGCCGCGATCGCCGTCATCCTGGCCATGGTCTGCGTCGCCACACCTCTCCTCGCGCGGCGTGGCGGGATCCGGCGGATCCGCCCGGTCCTCGGCATCGCCGGAGTCGTGGTCGCGATCGCTGCGCTCATCGCGGTCGCTCTCCTCCCGGCACTGATCCAGCGGTACGTCGTCGACCCGAACCCGCTGGCGAGCGAGACGCCGTACCTGGAACGGTCGATGGCAGCCACCCGGCAGGCTCTGGGCCTCGACCGGGTCGAGGTCGAGCCGTACACCCCCGCCCGAGGGGTCACCGCGGCGGACTTCCCGTCCGTCGACCGCCGCCTCGACCAGGTGTCGACCTGGGACGCCTGGCTGCTGGCTGACCGGATGCGACAGCTGGTGACGGACACGCCGTACTTCAGTCCCGAGGCGCCGACCCTGGACGTCGTGCGGGTCGACGGCCGCAGGCAGCCCACGGTGGTCAGCGCCCGAGAGCTCGACGTGGGGCCGACGGAGCAAGGAGACCACGACTGGAGCAGCGGCCGCCTCGCCTACACCCATGGGCTCGGGCTGATCCGGTTCTCGGGCACAGACGTGGGTCCGGATCGTGAACCCCGGTTGCTGGACACCGGGCTCGGGGTCCGTGAGCCGCGGATCTACTTCGGGAACCTCTCGGGGCCGGAACCGACCGTCGATCAAGAGACACCGGGGATCCTCGCGCCGACGGTCGTCCAGGGACTCGCGGACTCGTCCTGGGTGCTCGTCGACACCCGGCGGCCCGAGGTCGACATCGCCTCTGCCCTGGGCTCACCACGCCCGGCGTACCACTATCGAGGTCCGGCGGGGATCAGCCTGTCGAGCTGGCCGCGACGTGCGGTGTTCGCCCTCGCTCTGGGCAGCAAGCAGGTGTTGCTCTCCGACGATCTCACGAGTCGTTCGCGGATCCTGCTCCACCGTGACGTCCACGATCGCCTGGCCACGCTCGCGCCCTTCCTGCACTGGGACCAGAACGCCGTCCCGCTGACGTACCGGGGTCGGATCGTCTTCGTCGTCGACGGCTACACCACCAGTACCGCCTATCCCTATGCCCAGCACGTGGACCTCGGAGGAACCCGTGCGAGCTACGTCCGACCGTCCGTGCGGGCGACGGTGGACGCGTACTCGGGCACGGTCTCGCTCTACCTGACGGATCCGGCCGACCCTCTGGCTCGCGCCTGGGCCGAGGCGTTCCCCAGCCTGTTCCGCCCCGCCGACGAGATGCCTGCCGAGCTGGCGGCCCGAGCGCGGTATCCCGCCGAGCTGTTCGACGCCCAGGCCGCGACGTACGAGCGTTTCCACACCGAGAGCGCCGACGTCTTCGCCAGCGGGTCGGATGTGTGGTCCCGCCCGATCGCCCTCTCCGGCCCGCTCGAGGTGGCCGGCGGTGTGGACTTCGACGAGTCGGACGAAGACGATCTCCGACTCACGTTCGCACCGTCGTACGCCTTCGGAGCCCCGCCCGGACACACCACACCGAGGCTCGTGCTCAGCACCTACTACACCCCGCGTCGTGGGCAGAACCTGGTCGCGGCGCTCACCGGGTGGGTGGACGACCGAGGCCGGCCGCACCTGGTCTCACGGAGCCTGCCCCGCGATCCGGTCGTACTGGGCCCTGCTCAGATGAGCCGGCTGGTGTTCGCCACCCCTCGGGTCCGCAATCTGCTCGGGCTGCGGAACCTCGAGATCCGTGACCTGGACAAGTCCTCACTCGACTCGGTCTTCCTGGGTCGCCCGCACCTGCTGTTCCTGGAGGGAGGGATCGTGCAGGTCCAGAGTCTGTACGAAGGGTCGCGCGGACCCGGAGCTGCCCGCCTGCTCGGTGTCACCGTGTTCGTCAACGGCCATGCCGGACTGGGTCCGGACGTCGCGAGCGCGGCTCGACAGGCCCTCAACGAGCCGCCCCAGGTGGAGATCCGACGACCGCGGGCTCCCGCAACGGTGGGGTCACCGGTGCGGGTCGCCTTCCGGGTGGAGAACGCCCGGCGGGAGATCGTGACCATCGGTTCAGGGGCGCACCGAAGACGCGAACGCTTCACGCTGACCCGAGGGCAGGGGGTCGTCTCGTGGGTGCCTGCAGCAGCCGGAGGAGCGCAGGTCCGCGTCGACGTCCTGGGACTCGACGGCACCCGGATCACCGCTACCAAGGCGTTCCCGGTGTTCAGCCGCCCGCCCGCGATCCGGATCCTCCACGCGCCACGACGCGCAGCCGTCGGACGGACCGTGCGGATCGCGTTCAAGGTCAGTCGTGGCCGTCACGCGCTCGCGCAGGTGTCCACGCGGGCCGGCATCGTGTTCTCGCGGCGCTACCTCCTGCGCGATCACGCCGGTGTCCTGGAGTGGACACCGGACAGCCCGGGACTCGCCGTCGTCCGCCTCCGTGCGAGAGGTCGCCAGGGGCAGATGGTCAGCACGAGCCTGCGCGTGCGCGTCCACCAGCACGCCTCGTCGACCCCGCCCGTCATCGCGCTCGTCGACGTACCGTCCGACGTCACGGTCGGCGTGCCGGCGACCTTCGTCCTGCGCGCGGACGCGTGTCACGCCGCGGTGGCCCGGATCCGTGGGCCCGTCGACGACGTGCCCGTCTGGCGCTTCCCGTGCCCGGTCGCTCGAGGGACGTTCTCCTGGACGCCGGGTGCCCCCGGCACCTACGTCCTGACGGCGTCTGCGCACGGGTCGCACGGGCTCGACGCCAGCCAGCGGCTGCGCGTGGAGGTCGCGCCAGGCCCGTCGCCCCGTCCGTCGTCGACCTCGTCGCGCGGACGCGTGCCTCCTCGCGAACCCGACGGCGTGCGCCGATGAGGGACCGGACACGGCGCCGCGTGACCGGGACCACCGACTGGCGCCGCCAGGTGGCCACAGCAGCCGCCTGTGCCGGGACCGGCGTCGTCGTCCACGCCGTCGGCCCGGTCCTACCGGTTCCCCTTGCCGCGATCGGCCTCGGCGTGGGTGTGCTCGGTGCCTCGTTCATGCTCGCCTGGGCAGCGGACGCGGGGGAAGCGGTGTTCTCCGGAGGCCTCGTGCTGGCGGCGGTCGCTCTCGTCGGCGTGCTGCCCGAGTTCATCATCGAGGTCCACTTCGCCTTCATCCAGCGGGCCGACCTGGTCACCGCCAACCTCACCGGGGCCACCCGGCTGCTGCTCACCTGTGCGGTCGGACTGCCCCTGCTGATGTCACTCCTCGCACGTCGTGGCGGCCGGACCGACGAACCGATCCAGCTCGCCGGGCCCCGCCGCCTCGAGCTGGGGATCCTCTTCGTCTCCGCCGTCTTCGCCGTCCAGGTCGTGATCCGAGGGAGTCTCACCGTCTTCGACGGGGTCGTGCTGTTGGGGCTGTACATCCTCTACGCGCGGCGCGTGCAAGGGACGCCGTACGAGGAGCCTGCCGTGGTGGGGGTGGCGGCGGGCCTGATGTCGCTTCCGCCGCGGTACCGACGGCCCGCCGTAGCGGCTCTGCTCCTCGGTGCCGCCGGCGTCGTCGTGGTGATCGCGAACCCGTTCACCCACGCGCTCCTGGACACGGGGACGTCGCTCGGCATGGACCCCTACCTCCTGATCCAGTCCGTGGTGCCCGGGGCGACCGAGGCTCCGGAGCTGGTGGTCGTCGCCGTCCTGGTGGCCAACCGTCGACCCGCACAAGGCCTGGCGCTGCTCCTGGCCGCGTCCGTGAGCCAGTGGACGTTGGGCATGGGGTCGCTTCCGATCGCCTACCTCGCCGGTGGCGGGGGTATGGCCCTGCCGCTGGCCGGGCGGGAACAGGTCGAGCTCGGCTTCACCACGGCGCTCACGTTCTTCGTCGTCGCGGCTCTGGCCACGCTCAGACCCGAACGTGTCGACGCGGTGCTGATCGCAGTCGTCTTCGTGATCCAGCTCATCTATCCGTCGCCGTTCACACGCTTCGCCGCGGGGTTCGTCCTCCTGGTCTTCGCGATCGACCTGCTCGTTGCCCGCCGGCGAGAGCTCGGCCCGATGTTCCGGACCGTGCGGTTCGGCAGACACCCCTCGGCATAGCTCCACGACGGAGCCATGCACGAGGGGTCTGTTCGCAGCGAGCCGGCATCGAGCAGGACCCGCCCGGCGCGTATGTCTAGCGAGGCAGCCGCGGTGAGCGCTCGCCGCCCCCGAAGACGCGCTCCATGTCGGCCTGGGTGGCCGTCACCACCTGCTGCGCCTTGGTGACGGCACCGCGCGCTCGGCTCGTGAGGTCGCCGCTGGCGAGGGTGGCCGACATCGCCTTCTGCTCCTGGTTGTAGCCCGGCAGGGTGTCGGCCAGACCGTCGGCGTAGTCGTCCCGCGCTCCGGGCTTCAGGGCGATCACCTTCGCCAGCATCACGTCACGGCAGGCGACGGCCAGGTTGAGCTTCTTGCCGAGGCTCCGGACGGTGTCCGTGCGGGTCAGGTTGTGGAACGGCGCCAACAGCTTCACGCCGATCCCGTGCTCGAGGGCGGCCACGTGCTGGACGGCGGCGACGCCAGGGAGCTCGTCGCTCTCGGGGTCGGTCGGCGGGCGACCGATGAGAGCGGTGGCTGCCGTGTGCGCGAACCGCGTCTGGTGCCCGACGACCCGTAGGTGCGCAGCTGCCCTTTGGTACTTGTGGTTCTGGAGGTTGTTCAGCGTCTTGGTCAACGCGGTGTTGGCGCGGGCCACAGCTGGCTTCCAGGAGGTCGTGGGCTTCGACTCCACGCAGGTGTCGGACGTGCTCGCAACTGCCTCGGATGAGGTCGCGCCGAGGAGTGCGACCACCGCGCCGAGGCCGATCAACGCGGCGGCGACGTGGCGCCGGGTGCCGGAGCCGGGGGTCAGGTGGTGGTGATTCATGGCTGTTCTCCTTGCCTTCCTTCGTCGGTGCTGCGGGTGTCGCCGGGGCCATCAGAGGCCGCGGCAAGCGGCGGTCGAGGGCGGTGTCTGGCGCATGCCACTACCCTGCGTCGAGCGGTCGGCTGCGTCTGCGCGGCCACCGGGAACCCCGACTACCTGCTGGCTGGTAGTCGGTGGGTCTGGTCGGGCTGCGTCGGCGCCATACTGAGTCATGGCAGAGCCAGGGACGGCCGCCGGGGCCTCCGGAGACGGGGACGGCGACGAGCGGCTTCGCGTCGTCCTCGCCGACGACGACGTGCTGCTGCGAACCGGCCTCGCGAAGCTCCTGGAGCGCCCCGGGTTCACGGTGGTGGGCGAGGCCGGTGACGCCGAGGCGCTCCTGGGTCTGGTGCGGTCGCACGTTCCGGACGTGGTCGTGGTCGACATCCGCATGCCGCCCACCCAGAGTGTCGAGGGCCTGGACGCTGCCCGGACCATCCGCGACGAGCTCCCGGGCGTGGGGATCCTGGTGCTGTCGGCCCACGTGGAGGTCGAGCACGCGATGACGCTGTTGTCGGAGGGGCAGGGAATCGGCTACCTGTTGAAGAGCCGGGTGATCGACGTCGAGGACTTCATCGACAGCCTCCGCCGAGTGGCTCATGGCGGCTCGGTGGTCGACCCGGCCCTCGTCCAGGAGCTGATCTCAGCGCGCCGGCGTGATGACCCGTTGGCGGCTCTCAGTCCTCGTGAGAAGGAGGTGCTCGGGCTGATGGCCGAGGGCCGGTCGAACCTCGGCATCGCCCAGGCGTTGTGGGTCAGCGAGGGGACGGTCGAGAAGCACGTCCGCAGCATCCTCGGCAAGCTGCAGCTCCCCGAGGAGGCAACCGACCACCGCCGGGTGCTGGCCGTCGTCACGTTCCTGGAGGCCCGCTGATCGACCTGCGTGGCCCACGTCGGGTGCACGGTCACGACGAGTCACGGTGCAGGTCACAGCGACGGCTCCCGCCATGCCAGCTGGACGACCTCGACGCCACGGCCGCGGGTGATCAGCCGACCCCGGCCGGCCGGAGCCGGCGTCGGCCGGACCGTGCCGATGAGGGCGCCCTCGTCCGGGCTGCCCGACAGCACGAGTCCCGGCATCCCCAGCTCGCGCAGCGACTGGATCACCGGCTCGTAGAGCGCCCGCGAAGCGCCGCCCGACCGCCGGGCGACGGCCAGGTGCAGGCCGACGTCGCGGGCCTGGGCGAGCAGCGGCTGGAGCGCGTGGACCGGCGAGCTCTGACCCGTGGCGACGAGGTCGTAGTCGTCGACGACGACGAACACCTCGGCGCCGGTCCACCACGACCGGGTGCGCAGCTGCTCGGCGGTCACGTCGGGGCCCGGGAGGCGGCTCGCCAGGTACGACGAGAGGTCGGCCAGCGTGGGGGTGGCCTGTGTCGCCGAGGTCAGGTAGCCGAGCAGGTACTCGTCGGGTACCTCGCCGAGCAGCGACCGCCGGTAGTCGACGACCACGAGCTGTGCCTGCGTCGGTGCCCGCGTCCGCATCACCTCGTGGACATAGCCGCGCAGCGCGGCGCTCTTGCCCGACTGACCGTCGCCGAAGATCAGCCAGTGCGGCTCGGCCTGCGGGTCCAGCCCCACGGGCGCGAGCTCCTTCTCGTCGACGCCGAGGAGCAGGCGGGCACTCGGCGCGGTCGCCCCACGGGCCTGTGCCTGCAGCTCGTCCACCGTGAGCAGGGCCGGGAGCAGCCGCAGCTTGGGCCCGGGCGGTCCGCGCCAGGCACCCGAGATCTGCTCGAGCATCGTCTCGACGCCGTCCCCGAGTGTCGCGACGTCCGGATCTCCGTCGATGCGCGGGAGTGCGCCGAGGAAGTGGAGCCGACCGGGCACCAGTCCGCGGCCGGAGCGCGACGGGGGCACCAGCGCGGCCAGCCTGCGGTCGATCTCGGAGTCCAACGGGTCGCCCAGCCGGAGCTCGAGCCGGGTACCGAGAAGGTCGCGGACCGCTGCCCGATAGTCGGCCCAGCGCGAGGACGCCGTCACGACGTGAACGCCGAAGCTGAGGCCCCGCGAGGCCAGTTGGTGGAGCGTCGGCTCGAGGTCGTCGAAGTCGGCGCGGAACGCGCTCCAGCCGTCGACGACGAGGAACACCTCGCCGTACCCGTCGTCGGCGCGACCCTGCGCCCGCCGCGTGCGGTAGGTCTCGACGGAGTCGATGCCGCTCGCGCGGAAGTACGCCTCGCGACGGTCGACGATCGCGGTCACCTCGGCGACGATCCGGCGTACGACGTCGGGCTCCGACCGCGTGCCGATGCCAGCCAGGTGCGGCAGCGAGCGCATCGCCGCGAACGTGCCACCTCCGAAGTCGAGCACGAAG
>Ga0105246_10001886_pt1 | contig 12625 bp, 12 predicted proteins | sample KBSM64metaG_FD_99694 | JGI IMG/M metagenome (GOLD analysis project Ga0105246, IMG submission 99694) | Miscanthus rhizosphere microbial communities from Kellogg Biological Station, Michigan, USA - KBS M6-4 metaG | ecosystem: Host-associated > Plants > Roots > Rhizosphere > Soil | place...
GAAGAGAAAACCACGGAGTTCTTCTGGCAAGGCGACAAGCTGATCGCCGAACACCATGCCGATCAACATCGCAGCTACCTCTACGAACCCGACAGCTTCCGCCCGCTGGCACTGCTGGAAGGCTTCGGGCCAGAAGAAACCAACCCCTACTACTACCAACTCGATCACCTCGGCACACCGCAGGAACTTACAACGTCCGACGGCGAAATCGTCTGGTCCGCCCACTACCGCGCCTACGGCGAAATCAGCCGCCTCGACGTAGGCAAAATCGACAACCCTCTACGTTTCCAAGGCCAGTACTACGACCAGGAAAGCGGCCTGCACTACAACCGCCATCGCTACTACCACCCGAATATCGGCCGTTACCTGACGCCTGACCCGGTGAAGCTGGCAGGTGGGATCAATGCGTACCGGTACGCGCCCAACCCGACAGGTTGGATAGACCCGCTAGGCTTGAATACATGTCCAGTTAGTGATGGATGTAAACCCAGCGTTGGTGCTCAAAACCCTGCACAGACTGTTGAGCAGGGAGAACCAGCCTTACCACAACTTAACCGTGCGCAACGGCAGGCTAGAATTGATGAGCTTGCTGAAGCGAACGCCTATCGCCGTTTAGACGAGCTTGAAAAAGCAACATCCGGCGCACACTTTTTGGAAAAACACGGAAAACAAACGACGCTTGCGTCTCAACTGGAACGATTACAGACAGCTAAAAACCCAACAACGGGAATGGTCGAATACTTCACCTCAGGACCGAAAATAGGGGAACCTAAATACCCACCCGCTGCAACGCACTTTCTTAGCCACAGGGACCAATTGAATGCAATATATCGAGCCCAACTCATTTTCAGAAGAAACGGACGTGCTCAGTCTTTAGAGCCAATGCACATGGGGAAAATTGTAGGCGAAGGGTATTCCGGCAATGATATGAAGTACAGCCAACAATCTAAAGCCCGGGTAATACTGGATAGAGATGGCAACCCCAAAACGGCGTATACGGAATTATGATGATGAAAAAAAGATCACCCAGCATGTCAATAATTCGCGGCCTGCTATTTACTTACGACATCGAGAATACGGATGACCTGAAAAGAGAGGCGTTCATAGCGTCAAAAGACGTAAATAACGAAAAAGAACTTATTGAACTTTTTAACGAACTCACCAAACCAGATTTTCTGGCATACACCAAACCTGAGCAAGATTGGTTTATTGATTCAATTGAGCACTTCTTGGCGAATGGCGATAGCTTTGACGGCGCATTCAAAACAATGGCAACTTATTTCAGCACCGAAGTAATCGACCAGCAAAAATTTATGAAAACACTATTACGCTGCTTGAAAAATTATAACTTAGGGGCCTTGCCGCGCGAACAACAGCCAAATAAAAACCTATAAACCCAGCAACCAAAATAAAAAAGGAACACACTCCCATGCAGCTAAGTACACAATTTAAAAGCCATCGAGCGCAACTATCCGTATTAGATGAGGCAACCACAAGCGAAGCCCGTAACCTCCCCCCGTTCACCGGAGAAGATTACTACGGCAACCCCATCGTCCGTATAGAAATGCAAGGCTGTGGCAGAGGATACATACCCAATCCAGCAGACCTGAACGCCCCTATACTTGATGAACACATGGACACAGCAATCGCTAAATTCGACCGCGAGACTAAAAAGCTTTACACCGTATTTCCAGTGAGTAACCACCAATGCTAAAACATCCCTTTCTAGACATACCGTACGAACCTAAACTTCGGTATTTTCTCGGCCCATTCGACATCTATGATCGCGAAGAGAGCATAGGTGAAGACCTTTCCAACTACAATGTCAACCTTGCTACCGACAGAGAACGATTAATCAAAAAATACATAATAGATAAAAGTTCAGACTTAAGTTATCGACATCGGAAAGTCTTATGCGACAACTTGGGCAAAGCGCTCAATGATGAAACCTATAACTTTTCACAAGAATTGAGCCAGGCTCCAGGCTATTATTGCACTTTGCCCTGGGGTTGGGCGAACATGGACAACCCAAGAGGCTTCTTCGAAGATATTTACAGGTTAACCAATGAATGGTGGAAAGACGACCTTCAAAAAGCCAGCTGCGAAGACCAATCAACCTGGTAAAAACACTGTAATTCTCCCTGAAAAAACCTCACCTGTGGCGAGCGAGCAAACTCCCTCGCCACAAGTGCATGACCTACTTCAACGCTTGGCCAACTCCATAATCATCCGACTCAACAAATAAACCCGAGGCACTACACTCTCCACCTCGGCGTACTCCTCCGACGTATGAATATTCCCGCCCACGATCCCAAACCCATCCAGCGTCGGCGTCCCTACCCCGGCCGACAAGCTTGCATCCGCGGCACCGCCGCTGCCTTCGATGGTCAGGGTCTTGCCCAATTCCCCGTAGATGCCCTGGGCAATCGCGACGAGTTTGTCCGATTCCGCCGTTTGCGGCATTGGCGGCAGCCCGCGTTGCAGGGTGGTCTTGACTTCGGTTTCGGGGATCAGTTTGTCCGCTGAAACCCGCGCCAGGTCTTTCTCGATGCGGTCGAACTCTTCCGGCAACGCCGCGCGCACGTCGGCCTTGGCGGTGGCCTGGTCGGGGATGACGTTGGTGCGGTCGCCGGCCTTGAGCACGGTGAAGTTGATGGTGGTTTTCTTTTCCTCGTCCCCCAGCTTGCCCAGTTGCAGGATCTGGTGCGCAACTTCCATGGCGGCGTTGCGCCCCAATTCGGGGGCGACGCCGGCGTGGGCGGCTTTGCCTTTGACTTCGACCACGGCGGTAGCGCTGCCCTTGCGCCAGACCACCAGGCCATCGGCCGGGCGGCCGGGTTCCAGGTTGAGGGTCACGTCATGGCCCTTGGCGGTGGTGCGGATCAGTTCGGACGCGGCATCAGAGCCGGTTTCTTCGCTGGCATCGAGCAGGAAGGTGATTTGCGCATAGTCCTTGAAACCCTGGTTTTTCAGGACTTTCAGCGCGTAGATGCCGGCGACGATGCCACCTTTGTCGTCCATCACGCCGGGGCCATAGGCACGGCCGTCCTTGATATGGAACGGACGCTCGGCGGCCGAGCCTTCCTTGAACACGGTGTCCATGTGCGCCATCAGCAGGATCTTGGCCTTGCCGGTGCCCTTGAGGGTGGCGACTACATGGCTGCTGTTGGCGGCCTTGTCCGGCACCAGCTGGATACTGAAACCCAGCTGTTTCAATTCATCCACGGCAATATCGCGCACTTGGGCCAGGCCGGGCTCGTAGCCGGAGCCGGAGTCGATATTCACCAGGCGTTCCAGCAGTTTCAGGGCGTCGGCCTTGTACTGTACGGCATCCGCCTGGATTTGCTTGTGCGGTTCGGCGCTGTAGGCCGGCAGGGCGAAGGACAAGGCCAGGGTGGCGGCCAGAAGGGTACGGGGGAAGGTGAAGGGCATGAACCGGTCCTTGTTTTTGTTGAAGGGAGATCGCCACACCCTACCCCACTAAACGGACCGCAACCAAGCCCCCTGCAGTGAGTTGACCCGGTTGCGCCCGCTGCTTTTGGCTTCGTACAAGGCACGGTCGGCATCATTGAGCCAACTGATGGAGTCGGCATGGCCGGGGTGATACAGCGCCAGGCCGATGCTCAAGCTGGCACGCAGGGTCGGGTCCTGGGCGTACGCCAAGGCGTTGAAACGATCACGCAGGGCGTCCATCACCTCAGTGGCGCGGTTGAGCGGCATGTCCGGCAGGATCACGCAGAACTCATCGCCGCCGTAGCGCCCGGCAAGGTCGGTGCCGCGCAGGTTCTGGCGCAAGACCTTGCTCAACTGGCGCAAAACGATATCACCGGTGACATGGCCATAGGTGTCGTTGATGAGTTTGAAGTGGTCGATATCGATCAGCGCAATGGCCGCTCCCGCCGGGCCACGGCGGCAACGCTGGAACTCGATGTCCAGATGGTCTTTCCAGGCGCCGTGGTTGAGCAGGCCCGACAGGCTGTCGGTGCGGCTCAGGGCCAGCAGTTCACGCTTGTGCCGCGCCAGTGTCAGCGCCTGGCGGTAGCAGACCCAGCCCAGAACCAGGGGGTACAGCATCAGGATCGGCAGACAGGCGTACAACTGCACCTGGCTGGTCACGGCAATAAAGGCCGGCGTGAATATCAAAAGCGCCGTGGCGATACCCAGGGCCTGGGCCACCCACCCCGCCAGCATGAAGCGCGGCCCACCGATGGCGACATTGTTCATGCTCATCATCGACAACGTGGTGACGCTCGGCAGCGGATTGAAGTGCATCGCGCCAACCCAGAACCCGCCGCAGAAGGAGTCGAACAACAGGTTGCGGCGCTCACTGCGCAACGCATGGACGGCACGCAACGACGCTTGAAATGCCAGGTGCGGCCAGACAAACGCGTTGATCAGCATCCAGGCCCACACCCATGGGGACGGGTTCAGCGGATACATCGCAAACGCCACGCACACAAAGCCGAGCGTCATACCCAGGAGACGAGATTTGTACAAGCGCGAAGCGAGCGGAAGTCCATTTCCTCCGACGGCTGGCATGATAGGGGCATCCTGGGTGAATCCCTGAAGTCTATCAGGGCAAAGTCAAAACGCCACTACTGCTTGCAGGCTAATGCTTCAATGCGAAAAGCCGCGTGCCAGCATGACCGCCACGCCGAGTAGCATCACCGCCGTGATCCGCTGCAGCAGCACTCGCCGCCTGGGATTTTCCAGCACGTGCTTGATGCGCTGGCCGAAGTAGCAGTACAGGCAGCCGCTGGCAAATTGCAGCAGCAGGAACGTCAGGCCGAGGATGGCGATATCCGCCGCTGAGCTGTGCTCACCCGCCCCGGCGAACTGCGGGAACACGGCGCTGAACATGATGATGGTCTTGGGATTGGAAAAGCCGGTCAGCAACCCTTTGCCGAACAGGCTGCGCGAGCCCTCCACGGCGCCGGCCTTGTCGATCGACACGCCGCTGCTGGTCCACTGCTTGTAGGCCAGGTAAAGGATGTAGGCCACGCCGACAAACTGGATGGCTTGGGTAATCGCGAGGTTGCCCTTGATCAGCTCCGAAAAGCCCACGGCAAAGATCAGGATCGAAATCAGGTACGACACACTGGCGCCGATCTGCGCCGGAATCGAACTGCGCAGGCCATCCTTCAAGCCCAGGCTCAACAGCAACAGGGTCATGGGACCGGGACTGAAGGTCATGGTGGCGCAGAACAACAGGAAGTAGAGAAACGAAGACAGCGTTAACGCACTTGTCATGGTCCGGGACCTTGAATGGAGAGAACGGCAACAACGGGGTGCACGCCACAGGCGCACACCCCTGGATGACATCAGGCGACGGCGATTTCGGTCGTCAGGGATTCGCGGTACATCAAGGCCAGGTCAGCCAGGGCCGCCTTGGCGGTCTGGTTGCGGGTTTCAAACGCCACCAGGCCTTTCCAGTTGGTTTCGACAATGGCCTGCATGACGTCGGCGTAGTCGCAGTTGCCGTCGTGAATGCCGAAGTGCTGGTCTTGCACGCCGTTGTTGTTGCTGAAGGAAATGCCCTTGATCAAGTGGTGATACTTGCGCACCACGGCCGCCGGCAGACCGTCCTCGATGTTGGCGTGGCCGGCATCGAGGAAGAAATACACGTTGTCGTGGGCTTGCAGGCGCTCGAATACAAATGCGTATTCAGCCTCATGGGTAAATATGTAGTGGAAAGGACGATAGTTGACGTAGTTGGACAGGTTTTCCAGGTAGATATCCGTGCCCTTGGTCGCCGCATAAGTGGCCAGTTCCTGGACTGACTTGAGGTAATGCTCCAGCGCCACTTTCTTGGCCTTGAGCACCATTTTCGGCTCGACGATGCAGCCACCGTGAATGATCAGCGGCGCGCCGAGGCGACTGGCGATATCGATCTCCTGCTTGACATAGGCCACCGCCGCCACGCGAAACGCCTCGACGTCACTGCCCAGCGGCGCCTTGAAGTTGCCATGGAACACCGGCTTGACCCCACTGGCGGCGATCTGCGCCAACAGGCTTTCGATGCGCGCATCGGTCCAGTCGTCGACCATTTCGCCGAACAGGCTGCCGTCCACATACCAATGGGTGCACTGCCCTTCGATGGCGGCTTGCAGGCCCTGTTCCGCGGCCAGGTATTTCTGGTGGGCCACACCGGTGCAGAACGGTACGGTGGGGTTGATCAGTTTGCTTTCCATGGAGCGATTCCTTTCGTTGATGGAGGGTCAGGCGGTGACAGCGTCAGCGAGTTCGATGGCCATGAAATCGGCCTTGGTCACGCCGCAATCCGGGCATGTCCAGTCTTCAGGCACCTCTTCCCAAGGGGTGCCGGCGGGAATTCCGTCCTCCGGAATGCCCAATGCTTCTACGTACATAAAACCGCAGGGTGCACACATATAAGTCTTCATGAGAGTGCAGAATCCATTGCTCGCGTATAGGAAATTTCGCCAACTCCTGGCGAGGTGGCGCGCAGTCTAGGGGAATGGCATTGCGCCAGGCAGGTAAAGTGATGCCTAATCCCGCCTGACTTCACCGGTAAAAGCACCGGCAAACATAAGGACGTTTCATGTTGGTATCGGCCATCGCCTTTGTGGAAGGCACACCCAAGGTTCAGCAGATCGTGGATGCGTTCAGCCAGGCCATCGAGGCCGGTGAATGGGCGCCCGGCAGCAAGTTGCCGTCGGTGCGCGAGCTGACTGAAATCCTCGGTGTCAGCAAGTTCACCCTCAATGAGGCCCTGGACCGTCTACGCGGGCGCCACTTGCTCACCTCCAGCCAGGGCCGCGGCTATTTCGTGGCGATGGACAGCGCGCGCCCGGCGTCGGTGGCCTGGGTCGACCTGCTGCCCCAGGACCTGCTCAGCGTATTACGCCGACCACTGGCCACTGCCAGTGGGGAGCTGCGCCCCGGTGGCGGGCACTTGCCGGAGGACTGGCTGAACGGCGAAGCCATCCGCCAGGCCATGCGCAGCGTGGTGCGCGCGCCGTCGCTGCGCATCGCCGGGCTCGGCACGCCGGCCGGGCTGTTGCCGTTGCGCCAGGCGCTGCAACAGAAACTCCACGGCGAAGGCCTGTCGGTGCCGGTGGAACAGATCATCACCACCCCCAACACCGTGCAGGGCCTGGACATGCTCATGCGTCTGCTGGTACGGCCCGGCGACACAGTGCTGCTGGACGCGCCGTGCTACTTCAACTTCCACGCCAACCTGGCCCTGCATGGCGTCAAGGTGGTGACGCTCGAACGCCGCCCCGACGGCTTCGACTTCACCGCCCTCGAACATCTGCTGGCCGAACACCGGCCCAGCCTGTACCTGACCACCAGCGTGCTGCATAACCCGACGGGCCATTCCTTCAGCCCAAGCCAGGCGTTTCGCCTGCTGCAGCTGACTCAGCAGTATCACTGCCATATCGTCGAGGATGACCTCTACGGCGACCTGCACCCCAACCCACCGCCACGCCTGGCCGCCGTCGCCGGGCTGGACCAGGTCACCTACCTGTCGGGATTCTCGAAGATCCTCAGCGCCAATACCCGCGTCAGCTACGTGGTGGCCGCGCCACAACTGGCCGCCAACCTGACCAACATGAAGTTGATGAGCGGCGGCGTGACCTCGGAGCTGTTCGAGCAGATCGTGTACCGCATGCTCAGCGAAGGCAGCTATGCCAAGCACCGCAAGCGCATGGTCCAGCGCCTGATGGAAGCCGGCGGGCGTGTCGAGCAATGGCTCAAGCGCTGCGGCTGCGAATTGCCGATGGCTTTCGAGGGCGGCATGTTTATCTGGGCACGTCTGCCGCCGGGGATCAACGGCGAACTGCTGGCCCAGCAAGCCCTGAAGCGCAGCATGGTGCTGGCGCCCGGCTTGCTGTTTGGCTATGACCCGGCTCACCGGGACTTGATGCGCTTCAATGTGGCCCACACTGATGAGCCACGAGCGCAGCGGGTATTTGAAGCGCTGCTGCGCCAGGAGCTTGCGCAACGCGGAGGACGAAACGTTTAGGTCAAACCTGGCTTAATCTGTTTTTTTAACGATTGGATCCCCACCCTTTGGTCAGGCTGTACTAGCATACGTCTCGACGGGCAGCACTATCACTGCAGGTTATTCGCATTGGCTAGTCTCTTAATCCCCGTCGCTATAAGGCCGAATACCTGCACCCGAAACTCACGGACGAATTGATGAACTCACACCTGTTCCCACATATAGGCAAGGTCATCGCCAGCACCGGCAGTCGCCACTTCCCACGTATGCTGCATGACCTGATCCTCACCCAACTGGCAGTGGACGCCACCCATATCACGCAACTGCGAGTGAGTGCCGCTGGCCACACTCGCCGCAGGATCAGCCCGGTCTATACCGACTCGGCAGTGGCGCTGGGCGAAGAGCAACCGGCCGCCCAGCTGCACCTCACCCGCCGCAAGGACGATGTGCGGTATGTGCTGTCGGTGTACCGCTCGCACCAGTCCGAAACCTTCTCGGCGCAAGAGCGCAGCATGCTGGAGGAGTTCTCCACGCTGTTGCTGCCCATGGTGGAAAACCACATCAGCGCGATCCAGCCATGCCCCCCAGGCAATACGCCGCAGGAACCACAGAACCAGGGCATCGAGACCTTGCGGCGGCGCATTCAGGAGCGCCTGGTGCAATCGGGGTTGACCCTGTCCAACCGTGAACTGGAAGTGTGCGTGGGCCTGCTGGCCGGGCGCACCGCGCCGGAGTTGGCCGAACAGTTGGCGCTGAAGGTCAACACCATCGAGAGCTACCTCAAGCGCGCGGCGATCAAACTGGGCATCAGCGGGCGGCATTCGTTGTTGCGCTGGATGTATGCCACCGAAGACAGCACCAGTCTCTAAGCCGACATCGGTCCAAATGTGGGAGGGGGCTTGCCCCGATAGCGGTGTGTCAGCTTGCTTATGCATGGACTGACACACTGCCATCGGGGGCAAGCCCCCTCCCACATTGGTTACTCATTGGCAGATAGAGATCAATCCCGAGCCAGCGCCTGGATCGGGTCCAGCCGCGCCGCATTGCGGGCAGGCATTCGTACCACAAGCCTATAAGCCCCCTCCCACATTGGTTACTCATTCGCAGATAGAGATCAGTCCCGAGCCAGTGCCTCGATAGGGTCCAGCCGCGTCGCATTGCGGGCAGGCATTCGTACCACAAGCCTCTAAGCCGACATCGGTCAAAAGGTGGGAGGGGGCTTGCCCCCGATAGCGGTGTGTCAGCTTGCTTATGCATTGACTGACACGCTGCCATCGGGGGCAAGCCCCCTCCCACATTATTGGTTACTCATTGGCAGGCAGGGATCAATCCCGAGCCAGCGCCTCGATGGGGTCCAGCCGCGCCGCGTTGCGCGCCGGCACGAAGCCGAACACGATGCCGATCAGCGTCGAGCAGGCAAACGCGGTGATGATCGAGCCCAGGGAAAACACCATTTCCCACTCCTTCACAAACAGCGAAAACAAATAGCCGATGGCATAGGACAGCGAGATACCGATAATCCCGCCGATCAGGCACACCATCACCGCCTCCACCAGAAACTGCTGGCGAATATCCGATTGCCGCGCCCCTACGGCCATGCGAATGCCAATCTCGCGGGTGCGTTCGGTGACCGACACCAGCATGATATTCATCACGCCGATGCCGCCCACCAGCAATGAAATCACCGCGATCAATGACAATAGCAGCGCCAGCGAACGGCTGGTTTTCTGCACGGTCTGCATGATGCTGTCGAGGTTGTTGGTGAAGAAATCCTTGGTGCCGTGGCGTTGCAGCATCAGCTTATTGACGTTGTCTTCCACCACCTTGCTCGGCTGGCCGTCCTTGATGCGCACGGTGATGCTGTCCAGATGGCGCTGCCCCAACAGGCGCCCCGCCGCCGTCTCATACGGCACCCACACGTTCAGCACCTTGCTGGCGGCGAACAGGTTCTTGTTGTCCGCCGTCACCCCGATCACCGTGCACGGCAGGTTGCCCACCAGGATCACCTGGCCCAGGGGGTCAACGTTCGGCCCGAACAGGCGATGCCGGGTGTTGTGGTCGATCACAACCACCTGCGCCTGACGCCGTGCATCACTTTCGCTGAAGGCGATACCGGCTTCGAGCTTCACGCCCTTGACCTTGAAGTAGCGGTCGCTGACGCCGTTGACCTGCGCGTCCACGTCGATATTGCCAAAGCGCAGCAACAGGTTGCGCCCCACTACCGGGGTGGCGCTGTCGACGTAATACAGCTGGTTCAACGCGTCCACATCTGACGGCATCAGGGTCTCGATGGCCGAGGCGCGGCTGTCACCGAAACTGGTGCCGGAAAAGATATCGATGGTGTTGCTGCCGATGGCCTGGATGTCCTTGAGCACATAACGCTTGGCGCCCTCGCCGATGGCCGAGATCGACACCACCGAGGTGATGCCGATGACGATACCGAGCATGGTCAGCAAGGTGCGCATGCGATGGGAAATCAGCGCGACCCAGGCCATGTTGAACGCTTCCTTGAACAACCCCAGGCTCGCCACCAGGCGCCGCGCGCCGCTGCGCCGGGGTTCGAGCGGCGCTTCGCCGGGCAGATTCAGGCCGGCACTGTCGTTGGCCTTGTCGCTGACGATCTCGCCGTCGCACACCTCGACGATACGCTGGGCATTGGCCGCCACCTTGGGGTCGTGGGTGACGATGATCACCGTGTGCCCGGCCGCGTGCAGCTCGGCGAGGATGCGCATCACCTCCTTGCCGCTGTGGGTGTCGAGGGCGCCGGTGGGTTCGTCGGCCAGGATCACCTCGCCGCCATTCATCAATGCCCGGGCGATACTCACGCGCTGCTGCTGCCCACCGGACAACTGGCTCGGCCGATGGGTGATATGCCCCGACAGGCCCAGGCGCGCGAGCAACTCCCGCGCGCGGCTGTGGCGCTGGCCTTCCGGGATGCCGGCATAGATCGCCGGCATTTCCACGTTGTGCAAGGCACTCAAGTGCGCCAGCAGGTGGTAGCGCTGGAAGATAAACCCGAAGTAGTCGCGGCGCAGTTCCGCCAGCTGCTCATCGCCCAGGGAACGGGTTTCGATGCCGTTGATTTTGTAGCTGCCGGCGGTGGCGTAATCCAGGCCGCCGAGGATGTTCATCAATGTCGATTTACCCGACCCCGAGGCGCCGATGATCGCCAGCATTTCCCCGGCGTGAATGGTCAGATCAATGCCCTTGAGCGCGATGAATTCGCGCTCGCCGGCCATGAAACTGCGGGTGATGCCCTTGAGCTCCAGCAGAGGTTGAGTCATGGCTCAATTCCCCGCCACGGCAGGCGAGGCGTCGCCAATCACCACCTTGTCGCCCTCGACCAGGCCGTCGAGGATCTGCACCTTGACGTTGTTGTTGATACCGGTCTTCACCTCACGCACCTGCGCCCTGCCCTTGGCGTCGAGCACCCGCACTGCATAGCCGCCCTCGGCACTGCGCGCGCCCAGCGCCGCCACCGGCATCATCAGCGCAGCCTCGGCGGTGTCGAGCACGATACGCACCTGGGCGGTCATGGCGATGCGCAAGCGGTGGTCGGGGTTGGGCACATCGAACAGCGCGTTATAAAACACCGCCGTATTCTGCTTGGGCGCACCGGCGGTCTGGGTTTCGAGGAAATTCTGCGGCGCCGGTTCAGTGCCTCGCAGCTTGGCGTAGTAGCGCTTGTCGGCCTCACCGAGAATAGTGAAATACACCTGCTGGCCGGGGCTGATGTGAATCACATCCGCTTCCGACACCTGGGCCTTGACCGTCATCGTGTCCAGGTCGGCCAGCTTGAGCAGCACCGGCGCCAGCTGGTTGGCGATGACCGTCTGGCCTTCCTGGGTAACGATGCCCACCACATCGCCGTCAATCGGCGCATTGATACGGGTATAAGCCAGGTTGACCTTGGCCGTGTCGATCTGAATGTGCGCGCTCTTGATCTGCGCATCCAGAGACAACAGATTGGCCTGCTGCACCTGAAAGGTCGACTCGGCGTCCTCGAAATCCTGGCGCGACACCGACTCATCGGCCTGCAAGCCCTTATAGCGCTCATACACCGACCTCGCCTGCTTGACCTGCGCCGCCGTGGCGCGGCGTTGAGCCTGCAGATTCTCCTCATCGACCTGGGCCTTGCGCAGCGTGTTCTGCAGAATCAGCGGATCGATTTCAGCCAGCCACTGGCCTTTCTTGACCTTGTCACCGACCTTGACCTTGAGCGACTTCAACTGACCGGAAACCTGCGCGCCCACATCGACCTGCTTGACACCCTCCAACAGACCGGTGGCGAGAACGGCGTTTTCAATATCGCCGCGTTCAACCGTGGCCGTGAGGTACTGGGGCGCATCGGCAGGCGCCTTGACAGTGTAAATGATCAAGCCGATGGCAACCGCCAGCACGGCGAATATCCCGATTTTGCGTAACTTAGACGTTTGCATAAATGACCATAAAGTTGAGCTTTTTGATTGAGCAAGGAAATCCACACAACGCTGCAGCAACCAACGCTAACCACGATGCGCAGCGAGTCGCTCTTGATCTTGATCTGGCTTTTGATCTTGATCTCAGGCGCCCCGTTAAACCACGCTGGCCGAACGCAGGCTTGAATCCGTGGGCAACCCGGCAGGACGCCGGGTTAGCCGCACTGGGCCAGGGATGGCC
>Ga0105246_10001887_pt1 | contig 12625 bp, 9 predicted proteins | sample KBSM64metaG_FD_99694 | JGI IMG/M metagenome (GOLD analysis project Ga0105246, IMG submission 99694) | Miscanthus rhizosphere microbial communities from Kellogg Biological Station, Michigan, USA - KBS M6-4 metaG | ecosystem: Host-associated > Plants > Roots > Rhizosphere > Soil | place: Michigan...
CGCTTCCAGCTGTTCCAGATGCCCGGCCCCACGGCGCGAATGTCGACCACCGTCAGCACCAGAAGTTGCCGTAGCCGCTCGAGACTCTGCACCTGCGCGACAAAGTCGAGGATCGTCTGCGGGTCGGCGAGGTCGCGCTTGAACGCGGTCGCGCTCATCAGCAGGTGATGGCGGACTAGCCACGCGACCAGCGCGGTTTCATCCTCGCTCAGGCCGAACCGTGGACACAGCGCCTCGGCGACTTCCGCCCCAAGCACCGAATGGTCGCCGCCGCGCCCCTTGGCGATATCGTGCAGCAGCGTCGCGACGTAGAGCGAGCGGCGGCTGGCGAGCTTGGGAATGATTTCCGCCGATAACGGATGATCTTCCGCCAGTTCGCCGCGCTCGATCTTCGCCAGCAGCCCGATCGCGCGAATGGTGTGTTCGTCGACCGTGTAGTGGTGATACATGTCGAACTGCATCTGCGCGCCGACCCGGCCGAAATCCGGCACGAAACGGCCGAACACGCCGGCTTCGTTCATCCATCGCAGGACCGTTTCCGGATCGTTGCGCCCGGTAAGCAGGGCGAGGAACGCGGCGTTCGCCCGCGGATTGTGGCGCACCTTGGCGTCGATGCACTTCACGTCTCGGGCAATCATCCGCAACGTCTCGGGGTGGATCTCGTAGCCATGCTCCTCGGCCAGCTGAAACACCTCGATCAGCCGCACCGGGTCGCTCTCGAACCAGTCGTCCGCCGGGGCGGCGATCCGCCCGCCGAACACTTTGTAGCCCTTGAAATCGCGCGCCCGGGGCCGGAAGGTCGCAAGCAGGCCGCGGGCCTTCTTCTTGCCGGCCATCTCCTGGTCGATGTGGGCCAGGAACACGCCGGTCAGGTGGCCGACCTGGCGTGCCTGGAGGAAGTAGTACTGCATGAACCGCTCGACAGCGCTCTTGCCGGTGCGTTCGGCAAACTGCATCCGCGCGGCGACCTCACGCTGGAGGTCGAAGGTCAGGCGGTCCTCGGCCCGCCTGGTGATCATATGCAGGTGGCAGCGCACCGCGAGGAGAAAATTCTCGGCCCGGCGGAAAGTGCGGTACTCGGTGGCAGTCAACAGCCCCACGTCGACCAGTTCCGCAGCGCTTTTCACCCGGTGGATATACTTGCCGATCCAGTACAGCGTCTGCAAGTCGCGCAGGCCGCCCTTGCCGTCCTTGACGTTGGGCTCGACCACGTAACGGCTGTCACCCATCCGCCTGTGCCGCTGGTTGCGCTCTTCGAGCTTCTCGGTAACGAACTGCGCCTCGCTGCCGGGAACCACATCGCTCCAGAAGCGGCGGCTCGCGTCGGCGTAGAGGTCCTGGTCGCCCCACAGGTAGCGCCCTTCGAGGATCGCGGTGCGGATCGTCAGATCCTGCTTCGCCATCCGCACCATCTCGTCGAGCGAACGGCTCGAATGACCGACCTTGAGCGCGAGGTCCCACAGGTAATAGAGGATCGCCTCGATCACCTGCTCGCACCACGCGGTGCTCTTGACCGGAGTGATGAAGGCGATGTCGACGTCTGAATGCGGCGCCATCTCGCCGCGGCCGTAGCCGCCGACGGCGATCAGCGTCAGGCGCTGTCCCGCTGTGCGGTTGGGCGCCGGGAACAGGTCCGCGATCACGTGATCGTGGATCACCCGGATCAGCTGGTCGACCAGGAATGCCTGGCCATTGGCGCACTCGTGCCCGCGCGAGGGGTGCTCGGCGAGGCGACGCGCCAGTTCCTCGCGCCCATGGTCGAGCGCGTCGCGGAGCAGCGTGACGATCTTCGATCGCGCCTTTGTCGCTCCGCTCTCCGCCACGGCCGCCGCGACGGCTTCGGCGAGGGCGCGGCGGTCGATCACCGCGCGCTGGTTGGGGATGCCGATCGCGCTCATCGGCACCCGACATAGAGATTAGCGTTCGCCATGCAATGCGCCGCGTTCGGGCCCTTTCGTCCGCGGGCGCCCTGTGCCAAAGCGTGGCCGCCAGCCCGAGGAACCGCGAACTTATGCTCGACCTGCTTTCCGCCGCCGCTCACCAGCCGATCGCGTGGGCGGACCTGGGCCTGCGGCCGGGCATCAGCCTGGGCTTCTTCACCCTGCGGTTCTATTCGCTGGCCTACCTCGCCGGCATCCTCCTCGGTTACTGGCACTTGTCGAAAATGATCAAGGCGCCCGGCGCCCCGATGGCGCAGCGCCATGTCGACGACCTGTTCTTCTACTGCACGCTGGGCATCATTCTCGGCGGCCGGCTGGGCTATGCGCTGTTCTATACCGGCGGCGCGACCGGCAAGCCGAGCCTGTTCACGCACTTCACCCCCGGCGAAACGATCAGCTGGGATCTGCTGCGTTTGTGGGACGGAGGGATGAGCTTCCACGGAGGCGTCATCGGTGTGCTGGTGGCGATCGGCTGGGTCGCCTGGCGCAATGGCCTCTCGTTCATCCGCACCTGCGACTACATCGCCGTCAACGTGCCGTTCGGGATGATGTTCGGCCGCATCGCCAACTTCATCAACGGCGAGCTGTGGGGACGGCCGGTCGAAAGCGACGTGCCGTGGGCGATGGTTTTCCCCGGCGGCGGCCCCATCGCCCGCCACCCCAGTCAGCTTTACGAAGCGGCCCTCGAAGGCGCGCTGCTGATCGCGATCATGCTGCCGCTGTTCTGGAAGACGCGCGCGCGGTTCCGCCCCGGCCTGCTGGTGGCCGTGTTCACCATCTGCATCGCGGCGGCCCGCTTCATCGTCGAATTCTTCCGCGAGCCGGACCAGCAGCTCGAGCAGTTCGCGCAACAGACCGGGCTCAGCATGGGCCAGTGGCTGTCGATTCCGCTGATCCTCGCCGGGCTCGTGGTCGTGATCTGGTCCTTGCGCCGAGCGCCGCTGGCCGGCGGCGGCAAGCCCGCGCGAGTCCCCTCTAACGAGGCCAAGCCAATCGAGGCCCAGCCCGTCGAGGAATGAGGGCCGAGCGCAGCCTCGCCGACGTGTTCCACCGGCTGATCGCCACGAACGGACCGATCAGCCTTTCGCACTACATGGCCGAGGCGAACGCGCGCTATTACGCCCAGGCCGACCCGTTCGGCGCAGAGGGCGATTTCATCACCGCGCCCGAAATCAGCCAGATGTTCGGCGAGCTGATCGGGCTTTGGCTGGCCGACATGTGGATTCGCGCCGGACGCGAGGAGCCCGCCTGTTACGTCGAACTCGGCCCCGGCCGCGGCACGTTGGCGCGCGACGCGCTGCGGGCAATGCGGCGCTGCGGGCTCGAACCGCAGGTGCATTTCGTCGAGACCTCGGCGGCGCTCCGGGAGCTACAGCTCCGGGCCGTGCCCGAAGCGCAGTTCCACCCCGACCTGGCCAATGTGCCCTTCGAAGGGCCGATTCTGCTCGCGGCCAACGAGTTCCTCGATGCTCTGCCCCTGCGCCAGCTTCTCCGCACCGCCGAAGGTTGGCGCGAGGTGCTCGTGGCGAGTGACGGGGAGCGGTTCGTCGGCGTCCTCGGTGACCGGCCGATGGACGCGGCCGTGCCCGAAAGCCGGTGCCGCGAGCCCGAAGGAACGTTGATCGAGACCAGCCCGGCGGCCGCCGCGGTGGTTCACGAGGTCGCCGGGCGCCTCACGCAGCAGGGCGGCGCGGCGCTGTTCGTCGACTACGGCCATGCCGAGGAGCGCAGTGGATCGACCTTCCAGGCCGTAAGCCGGCACCGGAAGGTCGATCCTTTCGCCGCGCCGGGTGAGGCCGACCTTACCGCCCACGTCGACTTTGCGACGCTGGCACAGGTCGCGCAATCGCAAGGGTGCCGCTGGCTGGGGACGGTCACCCAGGGCGATTGGCTCCGCGCGATGGGCATCGAGAACCGGGCCGAGGCCTTGAGCGAGTCCGCTCCGCAACACCGGGCGGCACTTCATTCGGCCATGCACCGTCTGACCGGTGCCGATCAGATGGGCGAGCTGTTCAAAGTCATGGGCCTCGCCGCGCCGGGTTGGCCCGACGGGGCGGGGTTCTAGCGCTATGGCTCACCGCGTGTCCCACCGCTCGCTCGCCGTCGCGGCGCTGTCGACGGTGGTCGAATGGTACGATTTCACGCTCTACCTGTACTTCGCCACCGTCATCAGCCGGGTGTTCTTCGGAGGCGGCAGCGCGGCGCTGGCGACGGCGCTGGGCGGGTTCGCGCTCGCTTACCTCATGCGGCCGATCGGTGCGGTGGCGTTCGGCCACATCGCCGACCGCCACGGCCGGCGGCCGATGCTGCTGCTGTCGATGGCCCTGATGTCGGCGGCGATGCTGCTGACGGCCCTGCTGCCGACATTCTCGCAAATCGGTGTGGCGGCCGCGTGGCTGCTCTTTGCCTTGCGCTGCGTGATGGGGTTCTCGGTCGGCGGCGAGTACACCGGCGTTATCACCTATCTGCTCGAAGGCGCCGATCCGCGCCGGCGCGGGCTGATCGCGTCGCTGGCGGCGGCAGCGAGCGAAGTCGGCGCCTTGCTGGCGGTCGGCGTCTCGGCGGTGACGGTAGCGCTGCTGTCCGAAGCCGACCTGCAAGCATGGGGCTGGCGAATCCCCTTCTTCGTCGGCGCGGCGCTCGCCGGAACGGTATGGTTCGCGCGTCGGGTCATGGAGGAATCGCCCGACTGGGAACAGCTCCGTGCGGATGGCGCCCTGCACGCCAACCCGCTGGCGCATGCGGTGTCCCGCCAGCGGCCCGCTGTGCTGCGCGCCTTCGCGATCTCATCGCTCGGCTCGATCACTTATTACGTCGGCATCACTTACGTGCCCGCATTCCTCGCCTCGGTCGGTTCGATCGACGAGGCCACGGCGCTGTGGCTGTCGACGATTGCCGCGGTGGCGGTGATCCTGGTCACCCCCGTCGTCGGGCTGCTGTCCGACCGCTTCGGGCGCAAGCCGGCCTTGCTCGTCCTCGCCGTGTTGAGCGCGGTGCTGCCGGTTTCAATGTTCTCGCTGATGGCCGGAGCGTCCACCGCGCAATCTCTGCTCGGCGCGGTGACGCTGGCGCTGGTCGCCGGCGGGGTGAGCGCCGTCGGGGCGATCGCCACGGGCGAGCAGTTCAGTCACGAGAGCCGGGCCAGCGGGCTCGGGCTCGGCTACACCGTCGCAACGGCGGTCTTCGGCGGGCTCACGCCTTACGTGGCGCAGCGCCTGGTGGAGGCGACCGGCTCGCCCGCGATGCCGGGGATCATGATCGCGGTTGTCGCGGTCGTGGCGCTGCCGGTGTTCGCGTTGATGCGCGAGACGGCGCCGCTCGCGCGCCAGGAAGCCTAGCTGGCGATGACCGCCTTGGGCAGCGTCAGCTCGACTGTCAGCCCGTCGTCCTCAAAGCGCCGCTCCCAGGTGCCGCCGAGCTGTCCGGCGACGCTCATCTCGACCAGGCGAGTGCCGAAACCCTCCTTGGGCGCCTTCTTCGCGGCCTTGCCGCCGGACTCGTGCCAAACGAGCTTCACGGTCTTGCCTTTGTCGGCCATCTTCAGTGTGACGCTGCCGCCACCGCTCGCCAAAGCGCCGTACTTGGCCGAATTGGTCGCCAGCTCGTGGAACACAAGTGCCAGCGGAGTGGCGGCGCGCGCATTGATCGAGACGTCGTCGCCGCTGATCTTGACCCGCGCGCCGTCGCCGCTGCCGTAGGGCGCGAACAGCTCCTCGAGCAGATCGCGCAGGCTGCCGTGGGTGGCGCCATCGATCGGGCGGACGAATTCATGCGCCCGGCCCAGGGCGCGGATGGTGCCGGTCAACTCGTCGGCGAATTCCTTGGATTCGGGATGCTGGCGCGCCGACAGCGCGACCAGGCCGGCAACCACCGCGAAGATGTTCTTGATCCGGTGGCTCAGCTCCCTGGCGAGCAGCTCGCGGCTTTCCGATGCCTCGTAGATGTCGTGGATGTCGACCGCGGTGCCGAACCAGCGAACGATCTTCCCGCTGGTGTCGCGCACCGGCAGCGCGCGGCTGATCATCCAGCGGTATTCGCCGTCATGGCGGCATAGCCGATGCTCGACTTCGTAGGTTTCGCCGGTCTTGAGACTGTGCTGCCACAAGGCGCTGGCCTTCTTCCAGTCCTCGGGATGGAAGGCCGTGCCCTGCTGGTCATCCGGTTTGCCGGTGAAATCGACCATCCGCTGATTGAAGTAATCGAAATGTCCTTCAGGCGTCGCCGACCAGGCGATCGCCGGGATGGAGTCCGCCAGAATGCGCAGATATTCTTCGCGGGCCTCGACTTCGCGTTCGACCGCGAGCTGCTTGCGATGCGCGCGCAGGCGCAGCATCACCGCCTCGGCGAGTACGGCCAGACCTTCGCGTTGAAGATCGGTGAGCCCGTCGGGGTGCGCAGTCGAATCGATAACCGATACGGTGCCGATCGCCACTCCTTCGGTTGAGATCAACGGCTGGCCGGCATAGAAGCGGATGTACGGCGGGCCCATGACGTTGGGGTTGTCGGCAAAGCGCGGGTCGGCGCTGGCATCGCGTATCTCGACCAAGTGGCCTGCGGCGATGACGTGCGGGCAGAAGGCGATCTCTCGCGGAATCTCGCGCAGAGTGGAGCCGTGGTGCACGAGGAAGCGCTCGCGTTCCTCTCCGGCCAGCGTGACGGCGGCTACCGGCGTCTGGCACAGGTTCGCGGCGAACCGGGTTATCGCCGCGAGGTCGGCGTCGCCCTCCAGCGCATCGGGCGCATAGCTTGCGAGAATCTGCAAATGCTCCCCCTGCCCGCGCAGGGCAGGCGATGGGCGCGGCGCATCGGCCCGCGTAGGAAGCTCGGCACTGCTCACGATGACCCGTCGCGCGTCAATTACCCCGAAACGGCGCCGGGTGAAACAACCTATGTGCCGTTTTTGCCGAACGGATGCTTGCAACTGCAACTTGTTTGCGCGGCCGGTGGCTCTTGCTAAGGCGGCGACAACGAGAGGACTTTCGATGCGCGCCACTCCCGAGTTCGATTTCGGCCTGTCCGACGAAGCGACGATGATCCGTGAAAGCGTGGCCCGCTTCGCCGACGAGCGGATCGCGCCGCTGGCTAAGGAGATCGACCGCGAGGACCGCTTCCCGCGCGAGCTGTGGACCGAGATGGGCGAGCTGGGCCTGCACGGCATCACCGTTGCCGAAGCCGACGGCGGGCTCGGGCTCGGCTACCTCGAGCATGCGATCGCCATCGAGGAAGTCAGCCGCGCGAGCGCTTCGGTCGGCCTCAGCTACGGGGCCCACTCCAACTTGTGCGTCAACCAGATCGCGCGCTGGGGCACGGTCGAGCAGAAGGCCAGGTACCTGCCTAAGCTCATCAGCGGCGAGCACGTCGGCGCGCTGGCGATGAGCGAGCCGGGCGCGGGCTCCGACGTCGTCTCGATGAAGCTCAAGGCCGACGCCGTGCAGGGTGGTTTCGTGTTCAACGGCACCAAGTTCTGGATCACCAACGGGCACGAGGCCGAAGTGCTGGTGGTCTATGCCAAGACCGATCCCGAAGCCGGCAGCAAGGGCATCACCGCCTTCGTGATCGAAAAGGGCTTTGAGGGTTTCAAGCCGGCGCAGAAGATCGGCAAGCTCGGCATGCGCGGCAGCCCGACGAGCGAGCTGGTGTTCGAGGATTGCCACGTTCCGGAAGACAACGTGCTCGGCGAGGTCGGCCGCGGCGTGAAGGTGCTGATGAGCGGGCTCGACTACGAACGCACGGTGCTCGCCGGGGTCCAGCTCGGGATCATGCAGGCGTGCCTCGACACGGTAATCCCCTACGTCCGGGAACGGACCCAGTTCGGCAAGCCGATCGGCGCCTTTCAGCTGATGCAGGCCAAGGTCGCCGACATGTACGTCGCGCTGCAGTCGGCGCGGGCCTACACTTATGCGGTGGCCAAAGCCTGCAGCGCCGGCAAGACCACCCGCTTTGACGCGGCCGGCGCGATCCTGCTGGCGAGCGAAAACGCCTTTCGCGTCGCCGGCGAGGCGGTGCAGGCCTTAGGCGGCGCGGGTTATACCACCGACTGGCCGGTCGAGCGCTATTTGCGCGATGCAAAATTGCTCGACATCGGCGCCGGGACCAATGAAATTAGGCGCATGCTGATCGGCCGCGAGCTGATCGGAGTCTGATCGCAGGCGGGGGTGCGGCATGAGCAGCAACGACAATACCAGCGGCGATCTATCGCTCGACCGCCTGGTGTTCTTCTCCGACGCGGTGTTCGCCATCGCCATCACCCTGCTGGTTCTGGACATTCACGTTCCCAGTCTGCCGCGCGTGGTCTCGGTCGCGGATTCCTGGGCCGCATTCGCCGACCTTACACCGAGCTTTTTCGCCTTCGCGCTCAGCTTCCTCGTGATCGGCCGGTTCTGGATGGGCCATCACGAGCGCTTCCGTTCGCTGAACCATTTCGACGCGCGGCTGATGTGGCCGAACATGCTCTATCTACTGGCGATCGCCTTCATGCCGTTCGCCACTGCCTTCCTCGGCCAGAACCTCGGCCATTTCGTTCCGGAGCTGGTCTACAACTGCTCGATGCTGGTGCTGGCGCTGGCCGCTTATTGGCTGGCGGCCGTGGTTCGTGCGGTCGGGGGCGACAAGGATCGCCCTTACGACGGCGTCGACCTCATTCTCGCGGCGCTGGTCTGTATCGGCCTGACGTTCTGGCAGCCACTGCTGAGCCAGTGGGGCATGATGACGATCCCGCTGTGGTCTCGGCTCGAGAACCGGCTTTACTCGCGCCGCGGCGTCCGAGCCGTGGGACAAAGGCGCCCGGCGAGCATCGTCAGGGCGCTCATGGGAAAAAGATCGGAAAGATAATGCTGAAAAGAGCCGCTGTCGCCATGGCCTTGCTGGCCCTGCTCGTCGCCGCGCCCGCCGAGGCGCAGAACGGGGCTGCACCCCCGGCGCTTCCCTCCGGCAACATCACCGCGCCGCCGCCACCGGTGCCGGACGGGATCAAGGTCGATTCGGTCATGGTCCACAGCCCCGCGCTGGTCGGCAATCTCGAAGGCGACAGCGCCGACCGCAACGCCATGGTCGTGCTTCCGGCGAGCTATGCCAAGAATCCCAAGCGCCGCTATCCTGTGGTCTATTACCTCCATGGGTTCGCCATCGACGGCAGGAATTTCTACAACTTCATGCACGTGCCCGAGGCGGTCGCTCACAACGCCGCAGCCGGGCGCGAGTTCATCGTGGTGGTGCCCGACACGCTGACCAAGTTTGGCGGCAGCATGTATTCGAGCTCGGTCACTACGGGTGACTTCCAGCGCTTCGTGGCGCACGATCTCGTCGCCTACATCGACAGCCACTACCGCACGATCGCCAAGCGCTCCGGCCGCGGCCTCGCCGGGCATTCGATGGGCGGCTACGGCACCTGGGTGATCGGCATGCGCTATCCCGAGGTGTTCAATGCCCTCTACGCCCAGAGCGCCTGCTGCGGCTTGCCGCGGGTCGAGACGGAAGAATCCGCCCAAAAGCTCTCCGCCATTCCAATCGAGCAAGGTGTGAAGGGCGACTTCGGCACCCGCGCCGCGCTCGCCTCGATGGTCGCCTGGTCGCCCAACCCGAAGAACCCGCCGTACTACGCCAACCCGCCGTTCAAGGACGGCAAGGTCGATCCGCTGGTCATGGCCGAATGGGCCAACAACTCGCCGCTGGCGATGATCCCGAGCCACGTCTGGGAACTCAGGAGCTTCAAGGCGATCGGGTCGGACGTCGGCACCAAAGACTTCCTGATCAAGGACGACACGGCCATTCATGAGATGCTCGACACCCAAGGCGTGGCCAACCAATGCGCGACCTACGAAGGCACCCATGTCGACAAGATCGCCCAGCGGTTCGAGCAGGTGGTGTTGCCGTTCTTCGCCCAGCACCTGACGATGAAGTGAGGCTCAGGCAAGCGCGACCCACGCGCCCCATGCGATAAACGCCAGCCCGGCGGCCCTGGCTATCCAGCGGCCGCCCGGCAGCAATTTTTCGGCGGCGACCAGCAAGCTCAGCAGGGCGATCCACGCGAGGTTCATTACCCCGCCGACGAACAGCAGCGCCATCAGCAGCCAGCAGCATCCGAGGCAGAACGCGCCGTGGATCGCGCCCATGCGCAAGGCACCCGCCCGGCCCGGGCGATAATGGCGCGAGAGAAAGGCCGCCGGATTGCGGCATCGCCCGAGGCATGCCTCCTTCAGCGGACTGAGCTGGTAAAGCCCGGCGAGAATAAGGATCGCCGCGAAAAGCCAGCGCGCGCTCGCGTCCATGGTCATCGGCGCAAGCGCTCCGGCCCGCTGGAGTGCGTCCTGCAAACTGGCGGCGGCAAGCGAGAACAAGGCCCAGACGGCGAGATATCCGATGACGAAGCTGCCCGTCGCCGCCCGCGCGCCCTCGCCTGTGCCCGCCACTCTGGCATAAAGCAGGACGACCGGCGCGGCCGCGGGCAGCATCATCGCGACCATCATCACCCACCACATCGAGACCGCGATCACGAGCTGCGCCGCGGTCCAGCCCGCGGGCGCCACGGCCATGCCGGGCATGTCCGCCATCGCCCCCGAAGGGGCGTCTGGAAACAGATGCAGCGAGGCTTGCGGCGCCATGCCCATGCCCGCGCCGAGCAGCAGCCAGATCCAGGCGAGCAGCGTCAGGATCGCCAGGGCTGCAACGGTAACCGCTCGCTGTCGACGTAGCGCGGCCTCGACCGCCGCCGCCATCAGGCGTGCACGATCCCGTGGCTGTCGAGGCGCAGGTGGGCGAATTGGGCGTAGCTGTTGGCGTGGGCGAACGGGACCGGCGCGATCGATCGGCTCAGGCCCGAGCCTACCTCGGCTTGCTCATATTCGAACCCGCCCTCGAGCTGTATCCTCGCCCGGATCGGCTCACCGCTGACCACGCTCTTGATCGGCGTGCCGTCCATCTCGACCTGGCCGTCGATCCGCAGCCTTCCGGTGCGCCCCTCGACGTCGACGTCGAACTCGATCGGGACGAACTGCGGTTCGTGGAACGTCTCGATCATCGCCGCGAACACCGCGAACACGGTGGCGAACGGATCGGTGTCGCCGCCGGTCATGATCGTCAGCAAGGCTTTGCGCTGTTCCTCGGTCGCACGCTCGTCGACGAACGCGGCCGCTTCGCCGTGGCCTTCGTGGATCGGCCCCGGCCAACGGAACGCCCCGGCGATCTTGAGGCCGGAAAGGTCGGTATCGCCGTAGTGACCCTCGTCGATGTCCATCGCGAACACCGCCTGGCACCCGCCCTTGTCGGGCAGGCCGCCGAACTGGCAGTTGCAGCCGTACTCGCAGTTGCAGTTGGCCATCTCGCGGCCCTTGAGCATCCAGTAGGTCATGCGAACCTCCGTGCTTTGTGGCAAGTCCCTAGCAAATCCGGCCCTGCTGGGGGAGTCCTATCGGGGAGTTCCCAATGCCTGCCGATTGCAAAGGCGGGCCGGTTTGCTACCCGGTGAGCATGAGCGCGCCGGTCCTTGCATCGAAGCTCGATCTCGAGAGCGCCGAGTCCAAGGCGCGCGCGGGGCACAACCGCGCGCTGGCCGAGGAGCTGCGCGCCAAGGTGGCGGCCGCAGCGCTTGGCGGGCCGGAGAAAAGCCGCGAGCGGCACACGGCGCGCGGCAAGCTGCTGCCGCGCGAGCGTGTCGAGCGGCTGCTCGATCCCGGTTCGCCGTTCCTCGAGATCAGCCAGCTCGCGGCCAACGGAGTCTATGATGACGACATTCCCGGCGCGGGGATGATCGCCGGGATCGGTCGCGTCTCGGGCCGGCAGTGCATGATCGTCGCCAACGACGCGACGGTGAAGGGCGGCACTTACTATCCGCTGACGGTCAAGAAGCACCTGCGCGCGCAGGAGATCGCGCGGGAGAACCGCCTGCCGTGCCTCTATCTGGTCGACAGCGGCGGGGCCAACCTGCCGCACCAGGCCGAGGTGTTCCCCGATCGCGAGCACTTCGGGCGCATCTTCTACAACCAGGCGCAGATGTCCGCGTTGCGCATCCCGCAGATCGCCTGCGTGATGGGCAGTTGCACCGCCGGCGGTGCCTATGTCCCGGCGATGAGCGACGAGAGCGTGATCGTCCGCGAGCAGGGCACGATCTTCCTCGCCGGCCCGCCGCTGGTAAAAGCCGCGACGGGCGAGGAGATCAGCGCGGAGGACCTGGGCGGCGGCGATTTGCATGCGCGCAAGTCGGGCGTGGTCGATCATCTGGCGGAGAACGACGAGCACGCGCTGACGGTGCTGCGCGACATCGTCAGCCATCTCGGCGCGAACGAAGGCGCCACGCTCGACCTCAAGGAACCGCGCCCGCCGAAGTTCGACGCCGAGGAATTGTATGCGATCGTCCCCGAGGACGTCCGCGCGCCGTCCGACGTGCACGAAGTCATCGCCCGCCTCGTCGACGGCAGCGAGTTCCACGAGTTCAAGGCGCTCTACGGCAGCACCCTGGTGTGCGGCTTCGCGCACATCTGGGGCATGCCGGTGGCGATCCTCGCCAATAACGGCGTGCTGTTTTCCGAGTCCGCGCTCAAGGGCGCGCATTTCATCGAGCTCGCCTGCCAGCGCGGCATCCCGCTGCTGTTCCTGCAGAACATCTCGGGCTTCATGGTCGGCGGGCGTTACGAGGCCGAGGGCATCGCCAAGCATGGTGCCAAGCTCGTGACCGCGGTCGCGACCGCCAG
>Ga0105246_10001889_pt1 | contig 12618 bp, 13 predicted proteins | sample KBSM64metaG_FD_99694 | JGI IMG/M metagenome (GOLD analysis project Ga0105246, IMG submission 99694) | Miscanthus rhizosphere microbial communities from Kellogg Biological Station, Michigan, USA - KBS M6-4 metaG | ecosystem: Host-associated > Plants > Roots > Rhizosphere > Soil | place...
ATCCTGGTAGGTAGCGCGGGTGAGTACGAGCACGGCAACGCGTTCCTCACCAACCCGGCCGCCGACCCGATCCGCGTTGCCCTGGGCGGTGGCAAGTCATGGGTGCCGTCCACCGGCAAGCGTGGCGGCCCGGGTTCGACCATCGACGTGCCGCTGGCGCACAAGGATGCACTTTACGTGCGTTCGCACTACGACACGTTCTCGGTGATATTCGGCGACGGCCCCTCGCCGGATGAGCTCGTCGTGATCTGGGCCTTCGCCACGCGTGGACGTCTGCATGCACGCTTGGGCGGGCTGAAAGTAGAAGATGTAAAGGGCCTTGACGGCCTGCACTGATAAAAGCACAGCAATTGTAGGAGCGAGCTTGCTCGCGAAGAACCCACAGGCGCCGCGTTCGCTCAGCAAGAACGCGTTATCGTTGAAGTTTTTCGCGAGCAAGCTCGCTCCTACGCGGTGCCGGACCCAAACCACAACAAGAAAGCGGTGAATAGCGATGAAGCAGGAGAAAACCCAGGTTGTCATCGTGGGCGGTGGCCCCAACGGCATTACGGCCGCGCACTACATGGGAATGTACGGTATCGACTGCATCGTCCTTGAACTGGCCGATGGCATACTGCCTTATCCGCGTGCCGTGGGCATGGACGATGAGGCATTGCGTGTGTTGCAGGGCATCGGTATCGCCGAACTGGCGGTACGCGACATGATTTGCGATGTGCCGCTGCGCTACTACAACGCGCGCGGCGTGTGTTTTGCCGAGGTCAAGCCAAGTGCTGCGCAATATGGCTGGCCGATGCGCAATATTTTCATGCAGCAACTGCTCGAAGGCACCTTGCGCGAAAACCTTGGGCAGCACGCCAGTGTCGAGTTGCGCCAGGGGCATGAACTGCTTGAACTTGAGCAGGACGGGCAGGGCGTGACGCTGCAGGTGCGCGGCGCCGACGGCGAGCTCTACCAGCTCCAGGCCGACTATGCGATCGGCGCCGACGGCGGCCGCTCCACGGTGCGTAAAAAACTCGGCATTGAACTGCTGGGGTTGACCCATCCACGCAAATGGGTAGTGGTCGATACTGCCAACGACACGCTGGACGCACCTTATACAGCCCTGCATGCCGACCCGCAGCGGCCCTTCGTGTGCATCTACTTGCCTTACCAGCAGCGGCGCTGGGAGTTCATGCTGATGGAAGGCGAGGACGAAGCGAAAATGTGCGAAGAGGCGACGATTCGCAAGCTGATCCACGGGCATATCGGCGACGCCGTCGACCAGCTCAACGTCATTCGCATTCGTGCCTATACGCACCACTCGCGCGTCGCGGCGCGCTTTGTCGAAGGGCGTGTGGCACTGGTGGGTGATGCGGCGCATATTTCCCCGCCCTGGGCCGGGCAAGGCCTCAATTCCGGCCTGCGCGATGTGGCCAACGTGGCCTGGAAGCTCGCCGCGATCATCCAGGGCCGGGCGGCGCCATCGATCCTGGCCAGTTACGACCAGGAGCGACGTGGTCACGCCACCGAACTGGTCGCCCTGGCCGACAATATGGGCGCTGTCCTTGGCTTGACCAACCCGCTGATGGCCGGCGTGCGCGACTGGCTGTTCCAGGCCGTCAACAGCGTCGACAATCTGCGCTCGCACTTGCTGGAGTTCAAGTTCAAACCCAAGGCGACCATCACCAAGGGGCTGGTCCATCACGAGCGGGCCGAATTGCGTGAGGATGACCTGGTCGGGCAACTGTTCATCCAGCCCAATATCGAAGACGCCCAGGGCCAGCGCCGGCGCCTGGACGAAGTCCTCGGCAACGGCTATGCCGTGCTGGGTTATCGAGTGAACCCGCGCGCGCACCTCAGCGAACCGATGGCCGAGTATTGGGCTCGTTGGGGCACGCGTTTCATCCAAGTCAATCGGTCGCGCAGCGGCGTGGGGCGTAACCAGCCGCTGACGGCCAACGACGCCGTGAGTGTGGAGGACGTGGATAACCGCTTGGGCGAATGGTTCTCCAAGGTGCGTGACTGCATCGTGGTGGTGCGTCCGGACCGTTTTGTCGCGGCGATTACCACCCCGGAGCGGCTTGATGGGGTACTGCGCAAGCTGGCGGAGCAACTGTCATGAGCGGCGCCAACGCGTTGCTCGTTGAACTGGACGAGGCCTTGCGCAGCGTCCAGCCCATTGCTCCTTTGGCGCCCGAAGCGCTGGACCGGCTGGAAGGCTACGGTCTGCAGCGCCAGGGGCTCGTGCGGCGCCAGGCCGGCGGCGAACGGTTGAGCGGCTGGAAGGTCGCCTTTGCCGGCCGCGCGGCGCAAGCACGCTTCGGTCTCGACGAACCGGTGTACGGCGGCCTCACCACGGTCATGCAGGTCGAGCCGGGCAGTGCGGTGTCACTCGGGCGGTTGATTCAGCCCAAGCTTGAGATCGAACTGGCGTTCGTCTTCGGGCGCGCGCTGGAACCGGGCGACTACGCGGATGAGGAGATTCTGGCGGCCATCGCCCAGGTGGCGCCGGCCTTCGAAATCGCCGACTGCCGCTGGCAAGGCTGGCGTTTCGGGCTTGGCGCGTTCCTGGCCGATAATGCTGCCGCCGCACTTTACTGTGTAGGACCGCAGGTGCCGTTCGACCCTGTCCGGCATGCCTGCGTGGCGTATCACCTGGAACATGAGGGTGTGTATCTGGGCAGCGGCGATACCCAGGACCGGGAAGACAGCCCCCTGTTCAACCTGTGCTGGCTGGTGCGACGCCTGCTGGCCGATGGTCATCGCGTGGAGGCCGGGCAGGTGGTGCTCTCCGGTGCGCTACTGGCGCCGATGGATATTCAACCGGGCACTTATCATCTGCACATGCTTGGCACGGAACTGGCTTTGGTTTTCCAGGCGGGCGTTGTGCCTGTCTAACGCCAACCAATGTCACGGACGACTGAGCCCCTTCGGGCCAATAGCAATAACCCGGCGGCCGAGGAGTGACGAATATGCTCGCTGAAGTCCGAACCTTCAATGACTCCCAACAGCACGCCGGCTCGATCCATGGCTGGCAGCAGGTGTATGACCAGCTCGGTCGTGGCTGCCTGACCAGTGAGCTGCGGCAGCTGTCCGGCGATCGCTTCCAGATCTTCCAGGAGGTGCTGGACAAGCGCGTGGTGCAGCATGGCCGCTCGCCCCAGGGCCGCTTGTGCGCAGCCATGTCACTGGGCAACCCACCGGTGGTCCAGGGGCAGCGGGTAAGTGCGCAGAGCGTGGTGCTGCTGCGTGATGCCGAAGAGTTCGTATTGCATGCGCCGGAAGGCACGCATTTTTTCGCGTTCAACGTCGATGCCGTGCGTTTCGCCAAGCTGGCGGCCTTCGAGTTATCCAATGAGCAACTCAAGCGTTTGACCAGCGTGCCCGCGCTTAACGTGGATGAAACGTTACTGCTGCGCATTCGTCAGCGCATTCACCCCTTGTTTCGTCACTTTCTGCAACACGCGGACGCCGTCAGCCCGGCGTCGGAAAAAATCCTCGAAGACGAACTGCTCGGCGCCTTTCTCGATCTGTTCAGCCATGCCGGCGATGAAGTCCGTTGCCGGCGTGGCAATTTTGCCGTCAGCGCCTATCTGGTCAGGCGCAGCCAGGAGTTGATCATCGCCAGTGGCGATACCCCGTTGAGCATCCTGGACCTGTGCGAGCAGTTGCGTGTCAGTCGCAGGACGCTGCAGAACAGTTTTCAGGCGGTAACCGGCATGCGGCCGGTTGAATACTTGCGCAATTTGCGCCTCAACGCGGTCAGGCGACGCCTGATCGAAACCTGCCCGAGCCAGAAAAACGTCGGAGATATCGCCGTGGCCATGGGCTTTTTTCACCTGAGCCATTTCGCCACGCATTACCGCGAGCTGTTCGGTGAGTCGCCCTCCGAAACGCGCAGGTCACCGCGCTGAATCACGCCAGGCCTGGGTCCACGCGCTTGCCGATATCCTTGAGCCGCGCCAGTTGGTCGATCATCGAGGGGGCTTCATCCAGGCAACTGACGAAGGTCCACAGGTAGGTCATCACCGCATAGATATGCCCGGCTTTCACCGCCGGCGCCAAGGCCAGTTGGGTGATCGCGACCACGAACAGCAGCGCCGCCAGAATGCCGATGGACAGGAAAGCCACGGCTTCACGATCCGATAGCCAGATGCGCAGCCGCGACAGCACCTGATAGTGGCGGTGCAAGGTGTGCGCACCGACCGTTTCCACCAGGCCGATTTCCTTCTCCAGTCGATTGTTCAGGCGTTCATGCAAGCGTTGGTTGCGTCGCGCAAAACCCGGCATGAGCGTGACGCACAGCAGCAGGGCCAGCAGGCAGGCCAGGCCGACCCAGGGCTCGATCACCAGCAGCATGCCCGCCGCCCCGACGATGGACACCAGCGCGGTGGCGATTGTCGGCACGTGCTTTTCAAAAAAGTCGACGAAGTCCCGTGCCAATACTACCCGCGCCGCCGCCTTGGAGGTGCTGTGGCGCTGCAGGCGCTGGTTGAGAATCACCGGTACCGCAAGGTCGGCGTAGATGCGTGTAAAGGTCCGCGTGTCCAGCGCCCGCCGCGCCGCGCCGACCACCCAGAAGCCGAGGACCACGGCGGCATACCACAATGCACTGGCGGCATCGCCGCGGATGATCGAGTCCACGGCAAACCCGGCGAACAGCGGGTAGGCCAGCAACAGCGCATTTTCCAGTGCGACAAGCGACAAGGTGCCGAACAATTTACCGGGGTAGGCCCGGGCGATGGCCTTGAGCGTCTGGCTGGCGGATTGCTGCCCCAGCTTTTTACTTTCTTCGAGCAGAATCGGCGGTGTTACGGATGCCATGGTGCACCTGTGGCGCGCGTTGCGCGGTGATGATCGTCGCGGGAGATGCCCAGCCGATAACGTGCTTCGTCGGTCATCAATAACAAGTCGGTCTGGACTTCTTCGATGATGATTTCCAGGGTGATCAAGATGCAAATGGCCGGCGCCATCAACAGCCAGTGATAATAGGACTGAGTGATCAGCGACGCACCTACGCCCAACAGCCACAACGCCAGGACACACGACGGCGCATGCCTTTGCAGCGGAATCCAGAAACGCTGCAACTTTCTGAGTTTGAACGTGTAGAGCATCAGGGATGCTTCCAGTTGTTCAAGGGCGATAGCGTTCCCAGCTGAATGCAGTGCAGGCATAACAGTTATCCACGGTAGAGCGTTAAACAAGCGGGCCAGGCGTTACACGATGCGGGTGTTCGCTGCCTGGGGTTGAAGGTCCGGCAGCATTTGATTGAGCCAGGCGAGATTGACTGCTTCGACTTCCACCCAGTTACCCGGGCTTGGCGTTCCTTCGCAACTCATGAAAGCGATACAACGTCCGTGTATATCCAGTAAGGCAAAGTGCCGATATTTAGTGGCTCTTTTGAATAGGGAAATACAGAAGCGCATGCCATCACCTTGGTGGGTGCTAATAAAGCAAACGTTGCTTTACGCTTGTCAGGATTCAATATTCAAAGTGGTTGTCGTTGGCCAACTGAGTTCAAATAAAGTGCCGCCATTTACACGTGTTCGACAGGCCACGGCACCGCCATGGGCCAGTGCAATCGAACGCACCACGGCAAGGCCCAGGCCACTGCCGCCCTGGGCACGGGAACGCGAACTGTCGCCGCGTTGAAACGCATCGAAAATAAGCTCGGCGAACGGTTCGGCGACCCCCGGCCCCTCATCCGCAATCCTCAGGAAATGACCGCGCTCGTCACTGCCGAGCTGAACGCTGACCTTGCCCGGCGTGGCATGCCGGCGCGCATTGTCCAGCAGCGCCAGCAATGCCTGGCGGATGCGGGCAGGGTCGCAGTTCACGGGGCCTTTGCGCAGGTCCAGCAGCAGCACGAACCCGGCAGCGTTCAGGCTGGGTTCGAACAACCGCGCTTCGGCCTCCAGCGCATCGGACAACTCGACCTGCCGGATTTCAAGTTTCAGGTAGCCGTTATCCCCCATGCCCACGACACGCAAGTCTTCGACCATGCGGGTCAAGCCTTCGACCTGGCTCAGCAGGCTGTAGAACTGCGCGGTGTCCGGCTCGAATACGCCCTCGGCCAACCCCTGCAAACGGCCACGCAGGATGGTCAGCGGGGTGCGCAGTTCATGGGCAATCGCGGCGTTCCAGAAGGCTTGTTCTTCGGCCATGCGTTTCAATCGGTTCGCCATGCTATTGAAGTCATTCACCAGCCGGGCGGCTTCGCCCGGAGAAACGTCGGGCGCCACTGCCCGTGCATCCAGGTCGCCGTCAGCCAGGCTGCGCAGACTGGCCGCCACCGAGTTCAGCGGCATGAGAATGCGTCGGGCCAATTTGACGGCCACCGCCACGCCGACGCCCAGACTGATGCTGGTGATCAAGCCCATCCAGGCCCATTCAACGCCGCTGGGCAGCCATTCATCCGCCTCCAGCTCCAACTGCGTCGGCGGCGACAGCGCCCACAGCAACGAATAGAACACGTAGGTGCCGACGACCGCGAGTGCGATGACGCAGAGCACCACGGCGGTCATCGACAAGATAATCTGGCGGCTCATGCCGCTGCCGACGTTCATGCCTGGCTCCCGAAGCGGTAGCCGACGCCACGGATACTGGTCGGCACGCCGCGCAGGCCGAGGTCTTCGATCTTGCGGCGCAGCTTGCTGATATGGCTGTCGACCGTACGCTCCAGGCTGTCGCTCTCGGGGGAGCAGAGCACCAGCAGTTCGGCTCGGCTGAACACGCGACGCGGCGACTTTGCCAACTGCGCGAGCAACCTGAATTCGGTCACCGTCAGCTGCAACGGCTGTTTTCGCGTGCCGATGCGCACGCTTACCTCATGGTTGTCGATGTCGATCTCGAAGGGGTCGACGCGCAGCACACTGTGGCCACCGCCATGCCCCTGGTCGGCGCATCGGCGCAGCACGGCCTGGACCCTGGCGATGACTTCCGCCGGGTTGAAGGGTTTGACGATGTAGTCATCGGCACCTATGCGCAGCCCCATGAGCTTGTCCATGTCCTGATCCTGGGCCGTCAGCATGATCACGGGCGTGTTACCGCGATGACGAACTTCGGCCAGCACCATCCAGCCGTCCAGCTTGGGCATCAGCACATCGAGCAGCAACAGATCGGGCTTGAGCGTCTGATGCAGCTCCAGCGCGCGCCGCCCGTCCTGAGCATGCGCGGTTTTAAAGCCGGCGCGCTTGAGGTAGGCCGAGAGGATGTCGGCAATTTCCGGCTCGTCTTCGGCGATCAGGACCAGTGCCTGGTTGGAGCTCGATGCAAGGAGTGATTCAGTCATGGTGTGCTCGGTCGATGTGCTGGGCGGTGGCTCAATGCTGCAACGGCGCGCAGGCGTTCAGCAACGGATAGGATGATGCCTCGTCAGCATGCACGTTCAGCGTAGGATTTATGGAGAAATGATGGAGGCGCTGAATAATTTTTTCGGCGAGGGCAGGGGACAGGGATTCAGGCGAAGCAGATGCGGTCGTTATAGGCGTTTCGCAGCATTTTGCGTTGGTATTCGCAGGGCGTGGTACTGACCAGTTTCTTGAAGTCGCGCAGGAAGTGCGACTGATCGGAAAAGCCCAGGTCCAGGGCCAGTTCCGAGAACGACACATCGTGTTGGGTATTGAGGGTTTCCAGCGCCGCCTGGCAGCGGATGATCCGGCAGAAGGTCTTGGGCGACAGGCCCGTGTCCTGGCTGAACTGACGATGAATAGTGCGGCTGGTGTAGCCACTGAGGTGTTCCAGCTGCTGGATGCGCAGGTCGCCGCGATGGGCGAGCGCCTGTTGAATGACCATGGCCGTCAACTTCGAGGTCCTGCCCATCAGGCGCGGGATCAGATAGTCGTTGAACAGCTTCATTTGCTCCTGCAACTGCGGGGCCTGGACGATGCTCTCGAAAATGCGCTGAGCAAACGCAGACACCTCCAGCAGGTCCCATTCCCGTTCGGTCAGGTCCTCGGCCATTACGGTGATAAAGCCGGGAATCACCCCCGGCGAAAAGCGCACGCCAAAATAATGATGACCCTGCAGCAACTCCACGCGCTGCGCCACCAACGGCGTGCCGCAAATCCTCACGCTGGGGCGCGTGGGGTCACAGTCGAACACGATGTCCACACAGCCATCCGGAACCGCCAGCAGGTCGGCCGAATCGGCAACGTCGAAGGCATAAAAATGCGAGATCGCCGGGTGGTTCGAAGGCACTACCGAATAGCGCGATGAATTGAGTACGAACCAGGGCTGTTCGTATGCGGTGTGGTGCTTCAGCGTCGGCGCAAACAGGTTGACCATGACCGGACCTTCAAAGGGCGTTATGCGCGAATAATCACGCATTTATCGCGCCAATTCCTGCGCGCGGAATAGATGTCGATGTCCGAAATTTACAATACCGACCAGGTTCGCCCGCTGATACTCAAGGTCGATAGCGTGGAGCCGCGCCTACCGCGGTGATATCACCTTCAGTCCGAGAATAATTATGTCCATTACTACAAAAATAGACTTCATCTACTTGTCCGAGCAGGACATGATCCGCGCCGGCGTGACCGACATGCTCGCCTGTGTGAACACCATGGAAGAGATGTTCGCGCTGCTGTATAGCGGCGACTATCGCATGGCTGGCCCGAACAACGATTCCCACGGCGCAATGGTGATATTCCCCAAGGAATCGCCGTTCCCGAACATGCCCAAGCCCACCGCTGACCGGCGCATGATGGCGATGCCGGCCTACCTGGGCGGCAGTTTCTGCACCGCAGGCGTCAAATGGTACGGCTCCAATATTGCCAACCGCGACAAGGGCCTGCCCCGCTCGATCCTGATGTTCACCCTCAACGACCCCGACACCGGAGCACCGTTGGCGCATATGTCCGCCAACCTGCTGTCGGCCTATCGCACCGGTGCGATCCCCGGTGTGGGGGCGCGCCACCTGGCGCGCAAGGACTCGAAAGTGGTCGGCCTGCTCGGCCCGGGCGTGATGGGCAAGACCACGCTCGCCGCATTCATCGCCGTTTGCCCGTTAATCGATACCTTGAAAATCAAGGGCCGTGGCGAGAAGAGCCTGAATGATTTTCTTGCCTGGGTGAAGGACACCTACCCGCAGATCACCACGATTAAAGTAGTCGACAGCCTCGAAGAGGTGGTCCGTGATTCCGACCTTGTTACTTATTGTAGCTCCGGTGAGACGGGCGACCCCTCAAAGTACCCAATTGTGAAGCGCGAGTGGGTCAAGCCGGGTTGCTTCATGGCGATGCCGGCGGCCTGCTCGCTGGACGAAGGCATGGAGCGCGCCGACGTGCGCAAGGTGCTGGACAACACCGGCCTTTACGAAGCCTGGTTCGAAGAACTGCCCAAGCCTGCGCACCACAACGTGCCGGTGATTGGCGTGCGGTTCATGGACATGATCGCCGAAGGCAAGATGCAGCTCGAGGAGCTTGAAGACATCGGCAAGATCATCGCCGGCGATGCCCGGGGCCGCCGCAATGATGAAGAAATCATCATCATGTCGGTCGGCGGCATGCCGGTCGAAGACGTGGCCTGGGGCACGGTGGTGTACCGCAATGCGATCGAAAGAGGCATCGGCGTAAAGTTGAATCTGTGGGAAACCCCGGAGCTGCGCTGAGCCATTCCCTTTACAACTGACGAGACCTTCGACATGACAAAAATCATCAAGCTCAAGACCGGTTCCCCGTTTGAAGACCAGGCCAGCTATTCGCGCCTGGTGGTGGTGGACAACTGGATCTATGTGTCCAACACCGCCGGCCGCAACCCGCAAACCAAGTTGATCCCCGAAGACATCCTCGAGCAGACGCACCAGGTGTTCGCCAACATCGAGTCGGCCTTGAAGGCAGTCGATGCCAGCCTGGCCGATGTGGTGTGCTCGCGGGTGTTCATCCAGGACCCCAAGGACGTGCCGGCGGTAATGGCCTTGATCGGCGAGAAGTTTCGCGGCGTCGACCCGGCCAGCACCGTGACGTGCCCGCCGCTGGGCTCGACGGTCTACAAGGTGGAACTGGAAGTGACGGCTTATCGCAATGCTTCCAAGGCGCAAGTCGAAGTCATTCGCCTGTCGCAGTAACCCGTTATGCGGCCGTGCGTGTGCGCGGCCGACCTCTATTGCTTATCGAGTCTTGATCATGGCCCCGACGATTGCGCCCGTGAATACGTCCACCGAGTTTCCCACTGCGACCAGCGTCGTCATTATCGGCGGCGGCATCATTGGCCTGACGGCTGCACTGACGCTGGCCGAACGCAATATTGCGGTAGTGGTGCTGGAAAAAGGCCGTATCGCCGGCGAGCAGTCCTCACGCAACCTGGGCTGGGTGCGCAAGACCAGCCGCCACGCGCACGATATTCCGCTGGCCCTGGCCGCAGACCGTTTGTGGGCACAAATGCCTGAGCGAGTGGGCGCGGATGTGGGCTACCGGCAAGAGGGCATCATGTTCGTCGCCCGCAACGACACGCAGCTGGCCATGCATGAAGGCTGGCTCAAGTCGGTCGACCACCTGTCCCTTGATTCTCGGATGCTGAGCAAACGCGAAATCGAACAGTTGGTGCCGGGCGGCGCGGGCAATTGGGCCGGCGGCATCTACACGCCGTCCGACGCGCGTGCGGAACCGACGCTGGCCAGCAGTGCGATTGCCAAGGCCGCCATGGCCCTGGGCGTGGTCATCATCGAGCAGTGTGCGGTGCGTACGCTGCAGATGTCCGCCGGCAAAGTCAGTGGCGTGGTCACGGAAAAAGGCGAGATCCGCTGCGACCAGGTATTGCTCGCGGGCGGTATGTGGTCGCGGCGCTTCTTGGGTAACCTCGGGGTGTCATTGCCGACCCTGGCCTTGACCTGCTCGGTGTTGCGTACCCACCCGATGGAGGGCCCGACGGAAATTGCCGTGGGCGCACCGGACTTTTCGTTTCGCAAACACAAGGATGGCGGTTTCATCGTTACTCAGCGAGGCAAGCTGGACGCTTTTCTGACCCTCGATCACCTGTTGCTTGCCAAGCAATACATGCCGCAATTTCGTGCGCAGCGCAGCGTGTTGAACGTGTCGCTGGGCAAGTATTTTTTCAACGACCTGGCGCTGCCCAGGCGTTGGTCGGCCGACAGTGTCAGCCCGTTCGAACGTGTACGCATGCAAGACCCCGCCGCCAACCCGCGGCTCAACAATGATGCGATGAACAACCTCAAGGCGGCCTGGCCGGTATTCGAGCAAGCCCGGATCGCCCAGACCTGGGCAGGCACTATCGACGTGACTCCGGATTCCAACCCGGTAATAGGCCCGGTCGCACAGATTCCCGGGCTGACCGTGGCGACCGGTTTTTCCGGGCACGGCTTTGGTACTTCACCGGCGGCGGGTCACCTGGCGGCGGATATCGTCAGCGGGCACACGCCCATCATCGATCCAAGCCCTTATCGTTTCGACCGTTTCTAAGTCGACCCAGGCCCCTGATGCCACTGTAGGAGCGAGCTTGCTCGCGAAGAACGTCAACGATAACGCGTGCTTCCTGGATGCATGCGTCGCCTGTGCGTTTTTCGCGAGCAAGCTCGCTCCTACAGGAAAATCTTAACTGTACTTACGGAGCAAACCCATGTCCCCAGACAGCCGCTTTTTCATCAATCGCACCGGCTTGCGTTTGCATTTTCTACGGTGGGGCGACCCGAGCGGCGTGCCGCTGGTGTTGTTGCATGGCTTGCGCGCCTATGCACAGACCTGGGAGTCGCTGGTCGAGGCCCTGGGTGCCGGTTATTGTGTCTACGCGCTCGACCAGCGCGGTCGCGGCCTGAGTGATTGGGGCCCGGCCGCGAGCTATCACACGCAATCCTATGTCGAGGACCTGCAGGACTTCGTCGCCCATGTCGGCTTGCGGCGCTTCGTGTTGCTGGGGCATTCGCTGGGCGGCGCCAATGCCCTTGAGTACGCACGGCAGGCACCGGGACGCTTGATGGGCCTGATCATCGAAGACATCGGCCCCGGGTCGTCGAGCCAGGGCGACGGTGCGGCGCGCATCCGCCGCGAGATGAACCAGACCCCCCTGCGGTTCGACGACTGGCAAGCCGCCCGCGCTTTCTGGCAGGCGTCCCGCCCGGGCTTGTCGGAGCAGGGCCTGGCGTCACGCCTGGCGCATTCGATGAAGGAGAGCGAGGGCGCGATCATTTGGCGCCACGATCAGCAAGGCATCGCCGAGGCGCGCCTGAGCATCGAACCGACGGACTTGTGGCCGGCGGTGCGCGCCCTGGATTGCCCGACCTTGTTTATCCGCGGCGCGCGCTCGGATTTCCTGCCGGCGGCGACGCTGCAAGCGATGCGTGACTGCAATGCACAGGTGCGCACCGCCGAAGTTGCGGACGCCAGCCATTATGTGCATGACGATCAAGGCGAGGTGTTCAACGCGCTGGTCATTGAATTCCTTGAAAGCCTGGCGACGTCGGCCCCGTCAGTATAGGTATCTATTTACAAACCCTGCAGCGCCCAACGGTAACCACGATGCGAAGCGAGTCGCCCTTGATCTTGATCTGCTTTTGATCTCAGCCGCCCCGTTAAACCACGCTGGCCGAACGCAGGCTTGAATCCGTGGGCAACCCGGCAGGACGCCGGGTTAGCCGCACTGGGCCATGGATGGCCCATTGCGGCGGCCCACGGATTCAAGCCGGAG
>Ga0105246_10001890_pt1 | contig 12607 bp, 10 predicted proteins | sample KBSM64metaG_FD_99694 | JGI IMG/M metagenome (GOLD analysis project Ga0105246, IMG submission 99694) | Miscanthus rhizosphere microbial communities from Kellogg Biological Station, Michigan, USA - KBS M6-4 metaG | ecosystem: Host-associated > Plants > Roots > Rhizosphere > Soil | place...
TACGACGTTGCCATCGAAACGCCGCTGCAAGGCGCTCGCCAGCTGTCCGAACGGCTGGGCAATCAGGTGCTGCTCAAGCGCGAAGACCTGCAGCCGGTGTTCTCGTTCAAGATTCGCGGCGCGTACAATAAGCTCGCGCAATTGCCCGCAGAGCAGACTGCACGGGGCGTGGTGACGGCATCGGCGGGCAATCATGCCCAGGGCCTGGCGTTGGCGGCACGCGAGTTGGGGATCAAAGCGACCATCGTCATGCCGCGCACCACGCCGGAGATCAAGGTCGAAGGTGTGCGCTCGCGGGGTGCCACCGTGGTGCTGCACGGCGATTCCTTCCCGGAAGCGCTGGCCTACTCGCTGAAGCTGGTCGATGAGCAAGGCTTCGTCTACATCCATCCATATGACGACCCCGACACCATCGCCGGACAAGGCACCGTGGCGATGGAGATTCTTCGTCAGCAACCGGGCCAACTGGATGCGATCTTTGTCCCGGTTGGTGGCGGCGGTCTGATTGCTGGTATCGCGGCCTACGTGAAATACCTGCGCCCGGAGATCAAGGTGATCGGCGTCGAGCCGGACGACTCCAACTGCCTGCAAGCGGCGATGGCCGCCGGGGAGCGCGTGGTGCTGAGCCAGGTCGGGCTGTTTGCCGATGGCGTGGCGGTCGCGCAGATCGGCCATCACACCTTCGAAGTGTGCCGCCATTACGTCGATGAAGTGATCACCGTCAGCACCGACGAGATCTGCGCGGCGATCAAGGACATCTACGACGACACCCGTTCGATCACCGAGCCCTCCGGCGCGCTGGGCGTGGCCGGGATCAAGAAATATGTCGAGCAGCGCGGCGTCAGCGGCCAGACGCTGGTGGCGATTGATTCAGGGGCCAACGTCAACTTCGACCGCTTGCGTCACGTGGCCGAGCGCGCCGAACTGGGCGAAGGCCGAGAGGCGATCATTGCGGTGACGATTCCTGAACAACCGGGCAGCTTCAAGGCGTTCTGCGAGGCCATCGGCAAGCGGCAGATCACCGAATTCAACTACCGCTACCACACCGATCGCGAGGCGCACATCTTCGTCGGCGTGCAGACCCATCCCGAGAACGACCCACGCAGCGCCCTGATCGCCAGCCTGACCGACCAGGGCTTCCCGGTGCTGGACCTGACCGACAACGAGCTGGCCAAACTGCACATCCGCCACATGGTTGGCGGGCATGCCGAGCGGGTCAATGATGAAGTGGTGCTGCGCTTCGAGTTCCCGGAGCGACCGGGCGCGCTGTTCAACTTCCTCAACCGTCTGGGCGGCCGCTGGACCATCTCCATGTTCCACTACCGCAACCACGGCGCTGCTGACGGCCGCGTGGTTGCCGGGCTGGTGGTGCCGGAGGAAGAGCGGCATCTGGTGGGTGCTGCGCTGGATGAGATTGGTTACCCGTATTGGGACGAGAGCGAGAACCCGGCGTACAGGCTGTTTCTGGGCTAAGGCCGGGATATCTCGCGTTCCTCACGCTCCGCGTCACAAGAGGACGCAGAGCGTCCAGACCGGCATACCCACGCGGAGCATGGGCACGATGGGGGTCTGACTGACAACTATCGTTCCTCACGCTCCAGCGTGGGAATGCAGTTCACGACGCTCTGCGTCGCAAGAGGACGCGGAGCGCCAGACCGGCATGCCCACGTGGAGCACGGGCGCGATAGCGCTTAAGGCACGGCTCTTGTGTCCACACTGCTAAACTCACCCAAGCCCGATTCCAGAGGAACACCGCGTCATGGAACCCATCACCACCCTTAGCACCCTGCACATCGTCGCCATCGCGTTGTTGCTGATCAGCGCGCTGGTGTTGGCCAGCGGGGTGGTCAAGGTGCGTCTTGAAGGCGACACGACCGTGCAGAATCGCCTGCTCAAGCGGCCATTGCTGTTTTTCTGGGTGTTGATGGCCGTTTGCCTGGCGACGCTGCCGTTCAGTGGCTGGTGGCTGGTGCATTTGAAAGGCCTGTCACTGGGCCAGACCTGGGTGCTGGGCAGCAGCGTGCTTTACACCCTGGGGCTGTGCAGTTGGGTCTGGCTGGTGGCCAGGCTCAACCGCTTGCGTCTTGGTGCCAAAGGTGGCAAGCGCGGCTTCACCTTGGCGCTGACGGTGATCAGCGTTGTGTGCTTTGTGGCAATGGCCGGTCTGACGGGCTTCAAACCGGCCTGAGTATTGCCAGCACTCAGTGACGCAGGGTAATTACCTGCCAGCCGCGTCGCTCGGCTTCGGCACGCAATTTATCGTCCGGATCGACCGCGACCGGGTTGGCCACCTGCTCCAGCAGAGGCAGGTCGTTCATCGAGTCACTGTAGAAATAGCTGCCCTCGAGGCTGAACGCGTTGTCTTCCAGCCACTGGTTGAGGCGTGTCACCTTGCCTTCACGGAAGCAGGGCACACCCGTGGTACGACCGGTATAGCGTCCATCCACCATTTCGCATTCGGTCGCCAGCAGGGTATCGATGCCCAGCTGCGCCACGATAGGTGCTGTCACAAAGCGGTTGGTGGCGGTGATCACCACCAGCTTGTCGCCAGCCTCTCGGTGTTTGGCGATCAATTCCAGCGCCTTGGGCAGCATCATCGGTTCGATGCAGTCGCGCATGAACTCGCGATGCCACTGCTCAAGCTGCGCCATGTCAGTGTTGCCCAGAATCTCCAGGGTAAAATTCAGGTAGTCGGTCATGTTCAGCGTGCCGGCCAGGTAATCCTGATAGAACTCGTCGTTGCGGGTCTTGTAGGTCGCGGCATCAAGGATCCCGCGCCGGCACAGGTAATCGCCCCAGGCGTGATCGCTGTCGCCGCCCAGAAGGGTGTTGTCGAGGTCGAATAAAGCCAGGCGCATAGGGTTACTCGCTGAAATAGTTGAAAAAAGAGCCCCAGAATACGAGGTTTTCACAAGTCTTCACATAAGGTGATAAGCCTCGTTGCTGGTTTGATCGCCTTTGTGGAACAATGCGGCGACATGCGTTTGCGAGGTTGTTGCCGTGATCGACCCCGATGGTTTCCGTCCTAATGTCGGGATTATTCTGACAAACGATGCTGGTCAGGTCCTATGGGCTCGGCGTATTAACCAGGATGCCTGGCAGTTTCCTCAAGGGGGTATCAACCCGCAGGAGACGCCGGAAGACGCGCTTTATCGCGAATTGAATGAAGAAGTCGGTCTGGAACGACATGATGTGCAAATACTTGCCTGCACTCGGGGCTGGTTGCGCTATCGTCTGCCGCAAAGACTGGTCCGTACCCACAGCCAGCCGCTGTGTATCGGCCAGAAGCAAAAATGGTTTCTCCTGCGCCTGATCTCCAACGAGCAGCGGGTGCGGATGGATTTGACCGGTAAACCGGAGTTCGATGGCTGGCGCTGGGTCAGTTATTGGTATCCGTTAGGCCAGGTGGTGACATTCAAGCGCGAGGTGTATCGACGCGCACTCAAAGAGCTTGCCCCGCGCCTCTTATCGCGCGACTGACACGGAGTTCGACCCCGAGCCATGCTCAATACGCTGCGCAAGATCGTCCAGGAAGTTAACTCCGCCAAGGATCTCAAGGCGGCGTTGGGCATTATTGTGTTGCGCGTCAAGGAGGCCATGGGCAGCCAGGTCTGCTCGGTCTACCTGCTCGATGCCGAGGTCAACCGCTTTGTCCTGATGGCTTCCGAAGGCCTCAACAAGCGCTCCATCGGCAAAGTCAGCATGGCGCCGAATGAAGGCCTGGTCGGCCTGGTCGGTACGCGCGAAGAACCGCTGAACCTCGAAAACGCCGCAGATCACCCTCGTTATCGCTATTTTGCCGAAACCGGCGAAGAGCGTTACGCCTCGTTCCTGGGCGCGCCGATCATCCACCACCGGCGCGTGGTTGGCGTGTTGGTCATCCAGCAAAAGGAGCGCCGTCAGTTCGACGAGGGCGAAGAAGCCTTCCTGGTCACCATGAGCGCGCAACTGGCGGGCGTTATCGCGCATGCCGAAGCGACCGGCTCGATCCGCGGTCTGGGTCGTCAGGGCAAGGGCATTCAGGAAGCCAAGTTCGTGGGTGTCGCCGGTTCGCCGGGTGCTGCGGTCGGTGTCGCCGTGGTCATGCTGCCGCCTGCCGATCTGGAAGTGGTCCCCGACAAGACCGTCACTGACATCGCCGCTGAACTGGCGCTGTTCCAGAACGCGCTGGAAGGCGTACGCAATGACATGCGCACCCTGTCAGCCAAACTGGCCACCCAGTTGCGTCCCGAAGAGCGGGCGCTGTTCGATGTCTACCTGATGATGCTCGACGACGCCTCGCTGGGCAGCGAAGTGACCGACGTCATCAAGACCGGTCAATGGGCGCAGGGTGCCTTGCGCTCGGTGGTCAGTGAGCACGTCAAACGTTTCGAGCTGATGGACGATGCCTACCTGCGCGAGCGGGCGTCGGACGTCAAGGACCTGGGCCGCCGTCTGCTGGCTTACCTCCAGGAGGCGCGACAACAGGCGCTGGTCTATCCCGATAACACGATTCTGGTCAGCGAGGAGCTGACCCCGGCCATGCTCGGCGAAGTGCCGGAAGGCAAACTGGTCGGCCTGGTGTCGGTTCAGGGTTCCGGCAACTCCCACGTCGCGATTCTGGCGCGGGCCATGGGCATTCCCACGGTCATGGGCCTTGTGGACTTCCCTTACTCCAAGGTCGATGGCATCGATCTGGTGGTCGACGGCTATCATGGCGAAGTCTTCACCAACCCCAGCGAAATCATGCGCAAGCAGTTCGGCAAGGTGGTGGAGGAGGAGCGTCAGCTCTCCCAGGGCCTGGATGCCCTGCGCGAACTGCCTTGCGTCACTCTCGACGGGCATCGCATGCCGTTGTGGGTCAACACCGGTCTGCTGGCCGACGTGGCGCGTGCGCAACAGCGTGGCGCCGAAGGGGTGGGCCTGTACCGCACCGAAGTACCGTTCATGATCAACCAGCGCTTCCCGAGTGAAAAGGAACAGCTGGCGATCTACCGCGAGCAACTGGCCGCCTTCCATCCACTGCCGGTGACCATGCGTAGCCTGGACATCGGTGGCGACAAGTCGCTGTCCTACTTCCCGATCAAGGAAGACAACCCGTTCCTCGGCTGGCGCGGTATTCGCGTCACCCTCGACCACCCGGAAATTTTCCTGGTCCAGACCCGCGCCATGCTCAAGGCCAGCGAGGGCCTGAATAACCTGCGCATTCTATTGCCGATGATCTCCAGCACCCACGAAGTGGAAGAAGCGCTGCACCTGATCCACCGCGCCTGGGGCGAGGTGCGCGACGAAGGCACCGACGTGCCCATGCCGCCGGTGGGCGTGATGATTGAAGTGCCTGCCGCGGTCTACCAGACCCGCGATCTGGCGCGTCAGGTGGACTTCCTCTCGGTCGGCTCCAACGACCTGACTCAATACCTGCTCGCGGTCGACCGCAACAACCCGCGCGTGGCCGATCTCTATGATTACCTGCACCCGGCAGTACTTCAGGCGCTGCAAAGCGTGGTGCGTGATGCCCACGCCGAGGGCAAGCCGGTGAGCATCTGCGGCGAAATGGCGGGTGACCCGGCAGCAGCGGTACTGTTGATGGCGATGGGCTTCGACAGCCTGTCGATGAACGCCACCAACCTGCCGAAAGTGAAGTGGATGCTGCGCCAGATCAACCTCAGCAAGGCCAAGGAACTGCTGGCGCAACTGATGACCAACGATAACCCGCAAGTCATCAGCAGTTCTCTGCAACTGGCGCTGAAAAACCTTGGCCTGTCGCGGATGATCAACCCCAGCTCGGTCAAAGGGCACTAATCGCTACCAATGCTTTCGTGAGCAAGCTCACTCCCACAAGGGGGACACATGCACCTTTGGGGCGGGCCGGTCGATGTTCGCTTGTTCGCCAAGAGGCCGGTACAGACTCCGGGAAATGGGGCGTTTGGGCTACCGCCTTCGTGAGCAAGCTCACTCCCACAGGGGTACACATGCACCTTTGGGGCGGGCCGGTCGATGTTCGCTTGTTCGCCAAGAGGCCGGTACAGACTCCGGGAAATGGGGCGTTTGGGCTACTGCCTTCGTGAGCAAGCTCACTCCCACCGGGGGGACACATGCACCTTTGGGGCGGGCCGGTCGACGTTCACTTGTTCGCGAAGAGGCCGGTACAGACTCCGGGGAATGGGGCGTTTGGGCTACCGCCTTCGTGAGCAAGCTCACTCCCACAGGGGTACACACTGCCCCGTAGGAGCGAACTTGTTCGCGAAGAGGCCGGCATGATCGCCGAAAATGCATTGTCTGAATCACCATCTTCGCGAATACGCCAAGCCTTGCCCGGTTCGCTCCTGCGCCCTGGGGGCAGAAGCCTGTAAGGCACGTATTCAGTGCGCTCCACCTGTCTATAACGCTGTGCGCGGAAGCGCTAAGCGTACGGCTGGACACATCAGGCGTATCTTTTTTCATTTCGTTCAGGCGGCTTCCATCGGTCGCCGCTAGAGCATCCTGCCGGGCTCCGGTAACATGCGCGCCTGATTCAGTCGCTCGCAAGGGCGTTCCAATTGAGGAGTCGCAATGCTGCCTTACCCGCAGATTGACCCGGTAGCCGTCGCTATCGGCCCGCTGCAAATTCACTGGTACGGTTTGATGTACCTGGTCGGTATCGGCGGCGCCTGGCTGCTTGCGTCGCGTCGCCTGAACAAGTTCGACCCGACCTGGACCAAGGAAAAACTCTCCGACCTGATTTTCTGGCTGGCCATGGGCGTGATTGTCGGCGGGCGGCTGGGCTACGTGCTGTTCTACGATCTGTCGGCCTACATCGCCAACCCGCTGCTGATCTTTGAAGTCTGGAAGGGTGGTATGGCGTTCCACGGCGGCTTTGTCGGCGTGATGATCGCGGCCTGGTGGTTTGGCAAGCGCAACGGCAAAAGCTTCTTCCAGCTGATGGACTTCGTTGCTCCGCTGGTGCCGATCGGCCTGGGTGCCGGGCGTATCGGCAACTTCATCAATGCCGAGCTGTGGGGCAAGCCGACCGACGTGCCGTGGGCCATGGTCTTTCCGCCGTTCAGCGACCCTGCGCAACTGGCGCGTCATCCTTCGCAGCTGTATCAGTTCGCGTTGGAAGGCGTTGCGCTGTTCATCATCCTCAATCTGTACGCCCGAAAACCGCGTCCAACCATGGCCGTTTCCGGCATGTTCGCGCTGTTCTACGGGATCTTCCGCTTTGTGGTCGAGTTCGTCCGCGTTCCTGACGCCCAGTTGGGCTACCTGGCGTGGGGCTGGGTGACCATGGGTCAGATCCTCAGCCTGCCGATGATCATCGCCGGCCTGTTCCTGATCTGGCTGGCCTACAAGCGCGATCCGTCCGCCAGCAAGGCAGCGGTCTAACACCGAAACGCCGGGTGACAACGCCCGGCGCGTTCAACAAGGCAGGTGATTTATGAAGCAATATCTGGAACTGGTCGCTCATGTGATCAAGCACGGGACCTTGCAAGCCAACCGTACCGGCGTGAACACCATCAGCTTTCCGGGTGCGATGCTGCGTTATGACTTGCAGGAAGGTTTTCCGGCGATCACCACACGGCGCATGGCCTTCAAATCGGCCATCGGCGAGATGGTCGGCTTTCTGCGTGGCGTGAACAACGCCGCCGAATTCCGCGAACTGGGCTGCAAGGTCTGGGATCAGAACGCCAACGAAAACGCTCAGTGGCTGAACAACCCGTTCCGCAAGGGCGAGGACGATCTGGGCGAAATCTATGGCGTGCAATGGCGCAAGTGGCCAGCCTACAAGCGTATCGATGCCGGCAATGTCGCGGCCATCGAGCTGGCGCTGGGCCAGGGGTATCGTCAGATTGCCGAATCCGTAGAAGACGGTCAGTCGTTCGTGGTCCTGTACAAGGCCATCGACCAGATTCGCCAGTGCGTCGACACCATCATCAACGACCCAGGCAGCCGCCGCATCCTGTTCCACGGCTGGAACTGCGCACAGCTCGATGAAATGGCCCTGCCGCCGTGCCACCTGCTGTACCAGCTGCACCCGAACCCGCAGACCCGCGAAATCTCGCTGACGCTGTATATTCGCTCCAACGATCTGGGCCTCGGCACGCCGTTCAACCTGACCGAAGGCGCCGCGCTGCTGAGCCTCATCGGCCGCCTGACCGGCTACACCCCACGCTGGTTCACCTACTTCATCGGCGACGCCCACGTTTACGAAAACCATCTGGACATGCTCAACGAACAGATGACCCGCGAGCCGTACCCGATGCCGAAACTGGTCATCTCCGAGCGCGTGCCGGAATTCGCCAAGACCGGTGTGTACCAGCCTGAATGGCTGGAACTGATCGAGCCTTCGGACTTCACCCTGGAAGGCTACCAGCACCACCCGGCAATGACGGCGCCGATGGCGGTTTGAGTCCGTACGAGAGCGAATTGAGCGTTGTGCTATAGTTTTGGCGTAAGTCCCCTGACCCTGTTTAATGGAATCGACTATGTTTTTCAATCGGATTGGACATCGTAGTGATACGAAGAAGGCTGAAGACGCGGCCCTCATGCAGGCAATCAAGAGCATCGACACTCTTGTGGTAAGGGGTGGTCGCATGTCCATGGACGCCAAAGAAATCGAAGGTTTGGTTCGCTCCTCCCGCGATAAGGCTAAAAAACTGGTCACTCCGCAAGCCGAATCCTGATAAATGGCTTTTTTACTTCTGCTGCCACTACTCGTCAGCGGCTTTTTGGTGTGCCTGAAGGATCCCACCGTTTATTGCAGGCTGCATCGCTATGAAGGCCAGATGCTTTACTTGCTGGTGGGGCGGTATGGTATCTACTGTTTTTTAGCGGCCATGTTTGTTACCGCAGCCCTTGCAGGCCTGTTCTCGCATGATTGGGGTGTGTTTTGCCCAAAATGGGCCCAAACGATGGACGCGACCTCGCAAGTCTGTTTTGCCGTGAACACCGATTTCATGGGCGCTTTAGGTCAAATGGGGCAGGACTTCGACATCACTGGCAGGAATTTTAGCCAAGTGGGCGTGTTCCTTGCCCTGTCGGGTTTACTGACCTTGGCGATGCCAAGCCTCGGAGCTTTTCTTACTGTCAGGATTCTCAAGTGGCAACTGGGCGCGGGTAAAAAAGAAGAAATTGCGGTCTATCTGCTGGGTGAGTCTGTAGATCACAGCCCTATCTGCTCGACGCTTTTCGATGCATTTGTCGACAAGGAAGAAGTGATGATCACGATGGCGGATCGAAAGGTCTACGTCGGTTACATCATGGACGTCGGAGCCCCTACCGAAGTGACGGGTGTGAATCAGGAAATTTTGCTTATCCCGACCGTCAGTGGCTATCGGGACAAGGACACCCTGAAAGTGGTGTACACGACCGATTACCCAAGTGATACACCGCTCAGGCCTATTGGTTTTCGGCAAGAAAATATTGTCTCGATCAGCATCTTCAGCGATGAGGTGCGTGAAGCGTTCAAGCGCGCAGATTCTGAGCGGGCCGGTGAAGAGTCAGCGAAAGAGAAAGCTGCCAAGGATCAGCTCGTCAAGGCGATCACTGAGCTTGTGGCGGTGGTGCAGGCCGCGCAGCGCTGAACCATAGGTCTCAAACCCGTCTTAATGCCCATGACTCCTCCCCACATGTGAAGGCTCGCCCTCTGGCGCTGCCACAGCCCCCGTCACTTCCAGCCTCTCCAGTATCGCGCAATGTTCTGTCGTGCCATCGCTGCAGCGGCGGCGCAGGTCGAGCAGTTGTTCCTGGAGCGCTTGCAGGCTTGCGACGCGGGCGTTGACGTGTTCGATGTGTTCGTCGATCAGGGCGTTGACGTTTTCGCACTGGTCCTGCGGGCTGTCGCGCAGGTTGAGCAGGTTGCGGATTTCTTCGAGGGTCATGTCCAGGCTGCGGCAATTGCGGATGAACGACAGGCGCTCCATGTGCGCCTGGGTATACAGCCGGTAATTGCCGTCACTGCGGGCGGGGGCGGGCAGCAAGCCTTCGCGCTCGTAATAACGGATGGTTTCGACCTGAGTGTCGGTCAGTTTTGCCAGTTCGCCGATTTTCATGTGGACCCATCTCGTTTGAGTGCTTGACCCTATAGTGGCTACAGGGTGTTCACTTGGCAACAAGCAGAATCCTGGAGCCACAACGAATGGGCACGACGATCAAGAATTCCCCCGCACATGACCACGATCATGACCATGATCACGGCGAGCACGCGCACGAGCAAAAGCCCGTGGAGCATGCCCATTCGTGCTGCTCCAGCGATGCACAGCCCGCTGTAGTGACCTTTGGCGAAGCGTCTGCAGCGGGTGGTCGTCTGAGCAGCTTCCGTATCGAGGCGATGGATTGCCCCACCGAGCAGACGCTGATCCAGAACAAGCTGGGCAAGCTGGCCGGTGTGCAGAAGCTGGAATTCAACCTGATCAACCGCATGCTGGGGGTCTGGCACGACCTGCCGTCCACCGACCCGATTCGTGAGGCTATCAGTTCACTTGGCATGCAGGCCGAGCCGATCGAGGAAGGTGCAGCGTCTGCCGACTCGGCGCCGGTGGTGAAGAAACACTGGTGGCCGCTGGCGTTGTCCGGCGCTGCGGCGCTGGGTGCAGAAGTGGTCCATTTTGCTTCACTCGGCCCGACTTGGGTGGTTGCTTTGCTGGCGCTGGTGTCGATCTTCAGTTGTGGGCTGACGACCTACAAGAAGGGCTGGATCGCACTCAAGAACTTCAACCTGAACATCAATGCGCTGATGAGCATCGCGGTGACCGGCGCCATTCTGATCGGTCAGTGGCCGGAAGCGGCAATGGTGATGTTCCTGTTTACCATCGCCGAGTTGATCGAAGCCAAGTCACTGGACCGCGCGCGCAATGCGATCAGTGGCCTGATGCAACTGACGCCTGAGCTTGCCACCGTCAAGCAGGCGGATGGCAGCTGGCAGGAAATCGACGCCAAAAACGTCGAACTGGAGGCTATCGTCCGGATCAAGCCCGGCGAGCGTGTCGGACTGGACGGTGAAGTGGTGTCCGGCAGCTCGACGATCGATCAGGCATCGATTACCGGTGAAAGCCTGCCGGTGGAAAAGACAGTCGGCGACAAGGTTTTCGCGGGCACCATCAACCAGGCCGGTTCGCTGGAATACCGGGTAACCGCCGCCGCGAACAACTCGACGCTGGCGCGCATCATTCATGCGGTAGAAGCGGCTCAGGGTTCGCGTGCGCCGACCCAGCGCTTTGTCGACAGCTTTTCCCGTATCTATACGCCAGTGGTGTTCGTCGTCGCGTTGGCATTGGCGTTGGTCGCGCCGCTGTTCTTCGGCGGCGAATGGTATGACTGGATCTACCGGGCGCTGGTGCTGCTGGTGGTGGCCTGCCCATGTGCGCTGGTGATTTCCACGCCGGTGACCATCGTCAGCGGTCTGGCAGCGGCGGCGCGCAAGGGGATTTTGATCAAGGGTGGCGTTTATCTGGAAATGGGCGAGAAGCTCGATTACCTGGCCCTGGATAAAACCGGCACGTTGACCCACGGCAAACCGGTGCAGACTGATTATGTGCCATTGAACCCTGCTGTTGCCGACAGTGCCCCGGTGATTGCCGCGAGCCTTGCCGGGCGTTCAGATCACCCGGTTTCCCAAGCGATTGCCAAGGCCGCCGATGGCAGCCTGACGCTGCATGAAGTCAGCGCGTTCGAGGCGCTGGGCGGGCGGGGTGTGAAAGGCGAGATCAACGGCCAGATGTATCACCTGGGCAACCATCGCCTGGTGGAGGAGCTGGGCCTGTGTTCGCCGGAGCTGGAAGCCAGGCTCGATGCGCTGGAAATGCAGGGCAAGACCGTGGTGCTGTTGCTTGATGCCTCTGGCCCGATCGCGCTGTTTGCCGTCGCCGATACGGTGAAGGAGACCAGCCGCGAAGCCATTGCCCAGTTGCACGAGCTGGGCATCAAGACGGTCATGCTGACCGGTGATAACCCGCACACCGCCAAGGCGATTGCCGATCAGGTCGGCATCGATGAAGCACAGGGTAATCTGCTGCCTGCCGACAAGCTCAGTGCGATCGAGGCGCTTTACGGCCGTAATCACCGGGTAGGCATGGTGGGCGACGGTATCAATGATGCGCCTGCGCTGGCCCGTGCGGAGATCGGTTTCGCGATGGCCGCTGCAGGCACCGATACGGCTATCGAGACAGCAGATGTCGCCCTGATGGACGATGATCTGCGCAAGATTCCAACATTCATTGCGCTTTCACGCCGGACATCGGCGGTGCTGAAACAGAACATCGTGTTGGCCATCGTGACCAAGGTGCTGTTCATCGGCATCACCTTCGCGGGCCTGGCGACCATGTGGATGGCGGTGTTTGCCGACATGGGCGTGAGCTTGCTGGTGGTGTTCAACGGTTTGCGCTTGCTCAAGAAGTGATCAGTCGGCAACGTTGAAGGGCGGACGCGGAGCGTCCGGAACGGCATTCCCACGCGGAGCATGGGAACGATAATCATGGCCACCGGCTTCGATCACTGGCTATCGCTCCCACGCTCCGCGTGGTAGCGCCTTTCTGGACGCTCTGCGTCCGCCTTCATCAGCCAAAGCGCTCCTGCCCCCAGGCGATGAAGGTTTCCAGCAGTGGCTTTAGCACGGCGCGGGTCGGCTCGGCCAGGTCCGGGCGGTAGTGGA